>OHLG01000217.1_pt1 | contig 6530 bp, 7 predicted proteins | sample 1569121 | NCBI WGS metagenome assembly OHLG01 (sample SAMEA3879515, study PRJEB24766) | human gut metagenome | biome: human-associated habitat; feature: feces | place: USA | collected 1985/1987 | reverse complement strand
TGTCGAGCAATCCGCCCGGCGTCGAAACTGAGGGGGCATCGGCCAGCGTGGCCCGATAACCGAGTCCAGCTACAGCGGCCGTCAGCGCGTCGGGTGACGTGCCGACCTCAATGGCGAGCTTGGCGCTGCCCTTGGCGTAGGAGACATCCGCTGATTGCACGCCGGGCACTTTCTCCAGGGCGTCCTTGACATGCACTGCGCACGAGTCGCAAGTCATGCCGGTGATTTTGAGAGTGCTCATACCATCGTTCCTTATTCGTGTGGGCCGCCGTGTCGCACGGTCAGCCGTCTTTCACAAGCGCTTGGCGGGGAGTTCGCAGCCGTCCGGTCCGCAACGGCGATGCGCCGGCGACACGAAGTCCCAGATCGACACCCCAATCATCAAGGCCAGGCCGACGTACATCAGGTTCGCCGTCCACCAGTTGCCGAGCAGCCAGACCGTGGCCGCAAACACGATGGCCGGGCCGATCATGCCGAGCAGACTGCGCAGCCATTGCCGATGACTGAACCAACCCAGCGCGTTCGCCAGGAAGGCCAGCGCGGCAAACAGCGGCAGCAGGCGGCTGATGAACAGTCCCTCGTACTGGCTCAAGAAGCCCAGCCCGATGGCCGCGCCGAAGCTGGCGAGGGCTGGAAAGCAGGCGGCGCAGCCCATCGCGGAAACGACGCTGCCGAGCGCGCCGGTTTTATCGGCAATGCGTGTCATCAGTCCCATGAAGCGGCTCTCGCTGTTGTCGTTGGCTTGCTGGCTCACTGCTTGACGCTGGACGGATAGCCGGCGTCTGCGGTGGCCTTGGTCAGCTTCTGTACGCTGGCCTTGGTGTCGTCAAAAGTGACGACGGCCTCGCGCTTCTCGAAGCCCACATCGACCTTGCTCACGCCTTCGACCTTGGAGAGCGCTTTCTTGACTGTGATCGGGGTCTGACGCTCAGTGGAACGAAAACTCACGTTAAGCAACGTTTTCTGCCTCTGACGCCTCTTTTAATGGTCTCAGATGACCTTTGGTCACCAGTTCTGCCAGCGTGAAGGAATAATGGCCGAGCATATTGATATGTCCGTGGCAAAGCGGGGAGAGGCGTGCGATATCTTCATCATTCAGTGTTTCACCCTGCGCCCGGAGATGATCCAGAGCTGCCTGCATATAAATAGTGTTCCATAACACGACGGCGTTAGTGACCAGCCCCAGAGCTCCCAACTGATCTTCCTGACCGTCGGTATATCGTTTTCTTATCTCACCTTTTTGACCGTGACAGATGGCTCTGGCAACTGCATGACGGCTTTCTCCCCGATTAAGCTGGGTCAGAATGCGCCGGCGGTAATCTTCATCATCAATATAATTAAGCAGATACAGCGTTTTGTTGATGCGCCCCACTTCAATGATTGCCTGAGTCAGTCCGGAGGGACGTTCACTTTTCAGCAATGAACGGACCAGCACTGAGGCCTGTACTTTGCCCAGCTTCAGGGAGCCTGCGGTCCGGATCATTTCGTCCCACTGAAGGACTATTTTTCGGGGATCTGATTGCCCTCTGGCAATATCATTCAGCACGCCATAGTCGGCATCATGGTCCATTCGCCAGAAAACCGAAGCACCGGCATCAGCCAGGCGTGGAGAAAACTGGTATCCCAGCAGCCAGAAAAGGCCAAAGACAAGATCGCTGGCACCTGCCGTATCGGTCATAATTTCGGTTGGATTCAGCCCGGTCTCCTGTTCCAGAAGGCCTTCCAGCACAAAGATAGAGTCCCTCAGCGTCCCCGGTATAACGATGCCATGAAAGCCGGAATACTGATCGGACACAAAGTTGTACCAGGTGATCCCTCTGTTATTACCAAAGTATTTGCGGTTCGGTCCGGCATTGATTGTTCTGACTGGCGTAACAAAGCGCATTCCATCTGCAGATGCCACTTCTCCTCCACCCCATATCTGTGCCAGTGGCAGCGTTGCCTGAAAATCAACCAGTCTGGCATTAGCGCTGGTGATAGTTTCAGCCCGCAGATAGTTCGCTTTTGTCCAGTTCAGCCGGTGTCGGGTCAGTGCAGGAACATTTGATCTGATCAGTGGTTCCAGACCGATATTGCAGGCTTCAGCCATCAGCACGGCGCTGATGCTGACGGGCAGATCATCAACTCTGGCACTGGCTTCACTGGCATGGAAAAACTCATCAGCAAATCCGGTATGGGCGTTAATTTCGAGCAGCAACTCCGTTAAATCCACCGGAGGGAGCAGATCACTGATCATTTTGCTCAGTCGTTTCAGACTGTCCGGCTCATCAAGACTGGCGAGGGGAGAAATTGTCAACCGGGGCTTCGGGCCAGAAACATCGAGTTCGACAGCCTCATTTTCGCCAAGACGTGCAGCAACCTGTCTGTAACGACTATCAAGCTGATGGCCCAGAGATTTTATTGCTTCCTGCGGGTCTGTCGGGTGCCCCAAAGAACGATAAACCTTAATCCGATTTGCCTGCCAGTCAGCACCCTGTAGTAATCTTGCACGAGGATCTCCCCACCGGTTACTGCCGGTAACGTAGACATCCCTCCGTCTCAGACTATCCTGCAGTTTACTGAGAAAGCAGAGCGTGTATCCCCTTCGGGTGATATGTTTTTCCTTGTTAATCACCAGCCGTTTCCATGACTGACTGATGATTTCCGTTGGTGCGTCGTCAAAAAACTGCCGCCGTGAGCTGAACTCCCGGCTGAGGTAGTCACAGGCATTCAGAGTGGTAACCCCGGCAGGTGCGGATGAAAATTTAACGGTATTCAGCAGATGGGGCAGGAAACGACGAACGCGCCCGTACTGCTCCACCATTTCGTCATGAAAATTATCGTCTGAGGGCCGGGCAATTTCACGGACAAGCGTGATGATTTCAGCCAGCTTTTGCCTAGGGATGTAGCTGAACACCTCAGCACGAATCGATTCGTCCGGTGTTTCTTCTTTCAGCAAGTACGAACATGCGCTGGCGAGCGCCAATGCAGATTTATCCAGATCCTTCAGCGAGCGGAGCCGTTTTTTCTGCCCAATCTTTCTGGCGTCACGGATGATAACGGCCAGCATGGCGTCCAGAACGTCCAGTGCATCATCCAGCGCCAGCGTTTCCCATGCAAGGACAAAGGCAACCAGAACCGCCATCCTTTTCTGCGGTGACATCCTGGCAATATTGAACACCGAAGTCATACCAGCATAACGTGCGAGATTTTTCAGGCGCACAGCCGGGAGTGTACTCAGGTTTTCAGCATGCAGGCCAAAATCGTTCAGAGTTTTCCAGCGTTCAATTGCTTCATTAAACGCCGGACCACTGATGGTCACAGGGCCTTTTTTCAGTGATTCCAGTAAAGACAGGCGGCTGCAATCAGTTGGCCCCAGCAGCATCTCCAGCTGTGAACGCTGTTCGGCTGACGGTATCAGTGCCAGTTTGTTCCACAGGCGCAACGTCGCCTTTTCCCTTACCTCTGAAATCAACCGGGTCAGCGTGGTGGCTCCGGGGAGAATAATACGATGTTGCATAAGCCACCCTGTCGCCAGGTCGAAAAGCAGGCCAGGACGTTCGTTGCTTATCCAGCTCCGGGTATATAAAAGACGGGTAAGGCGAAATGTCCAGGGCCAGGCAAATTCACGATACTGATAGTGCTGACGTATCAGCGCTGCATGCTCACGGCGGGTATTTTCCCTCTGACCGTATTCTGCAAGAACGGTGATATCACGAATCCCGAGCTGTCTGGCGGTAAAATGCCGGACGCCGGAAGGAATATGATTCATGTCAGTAAGAAAAGTGCCCAGAAAACGCACACACCCGATTTGCAGGGCAATACCAAGTCGATTGTGATCACCCCGGCTTTTCCCGATAAATTCTTTATCCGCTTCATCAAGATGAAAATAACGCGCCAGCTGAAGTTCATCGGGTTCGCCAGTGAACCTGCCATAACTCTCAACCTGCTCAGTGGTCAAAAAATCAACGGGCATATCGGCCTCCCTGCCTGACGGCTTTTTTAACACAACTGCAACCGTTCGAAATATTATAAATTATCAGACATAGTAAAACGGCTTCGTTTGAGTGTCCATTAAATCGTCATTTTGGCATAATAGACACATCGTGTCTGATATTCGATTTAAGGTACATTTTTATGCGAATTTTTGGTTATGCGCGGGTCTCAACCAGCCAGCAGTCCCTCGATATTCAGATCAGAGCGCTCAAAGATGCAGGGGTAAAAGCTAACCGCATCTTTACCGACAAGGCATCCGGCAGTTCAACAGATCGGGAAGGGCTGGATTTGCTGAGGATGAAGGTGGAGGAAGGTGATGTCATTCTGGTGAAGAAGCTCGACCGTCTTGGCCGCGACACCGCCGACATGATCCAACTGATAAAAGAGTTTGATGCTCAGGGTGTAGCGGTTCGGTTTATTGACGACGGGATCAGTACCGACGGTGATATGGGGCAAATGGTGGTCACCATCCTGTCGGCTGTGGCACAGGCTGAACGCCGGAGGATCCTAGAGCGCACGAATGAGGGCCGACAGGAAGCAAAGCTGAAAGGAATCAAATTTGGCCGCAGGCGTACCGTGGACAGGAACGTCGTGCTGACGCTTCATCAGAAGGGCACTGGTGCAACGGAAATTGCTCATCAGCTCAGTATTGCCCGCTCCACGGTTTATAAAATTCTTGAAGACGAAAGGGCCTCGTGATACGCCTATTTTTATAGGTTAATGTCATGATAATAATGGTTTCTTAGACGTCAGGTGGCACTTTTCGGGGAAATGTGCGCGGAACCCCTATTTGTTTATTTTTCTAAATACATTCAAATATGTATCCGCTCATGAGACAATAACCCTGATAAATGCTTCAATAATATTGAAAAAGGAAGAGTATGAGTATTCAACATTTCCGTGTCGCCCTTATTCCCTTTTTTGCGGCATTTTGCCTTCCTGTTTTTGCTCACCCAGAAACGCTGGTGAAAGTAAAAGATGCTGAAGATCAGTTGGGTGCACGAGTGGGTTACATCGAACTGGATCTCAACAGCGGTAAGATCCTTGAGAGTTTTCGCCCCGAAGAACGTTTTCCAATGATGAGCACTTTTAAAGTTCTGCTATGTGGCGCGGTATTATCCCGTGTTGACGCCGGGCAAGAGCAACTCGGTCGCCGCATACACTATTCTCAGAATGACTTGGTTGAGTACTCACCAGTCACAGAAAAGCATCTTACGGATGGCATGACAGTAAGAGAATTATGCAGTGCTGCCATAACCATGAGTGATAACACTGCGGCCAACTTACTTCTGACAACGATCGGAGGACCGAAGGAGCTAACCGCTTTTTTGCACAACATGGGGGATCATGTAACTCGCCTTGATCGTTGGGAACCGGAGCTGAATGAAGCCATACCAAACGACGAGCGTGACACCACGATGCCTGCAGCAATGGCAACAACGTTGCGCAAACTATTAACTGGCGAACTACTTACTCTAGCTTCCCGGCAACAATTAATAGACTGGATGGAGGCGGATAAAGTTGCAGGACCACTTCTGCGCTCGGCCCTTCCGGCTGGCTGGTTTATTGCTGATAAATCTGGAGCCGGTGAGCGTGGGTCTCGCGGTATCATTGCAGCACTGGGGCCAGATGGTAAGCCCTCCCGTATCGTAGTTATCTACACGACGGGGAGTCAGGCAACTATGGATGAACGAAATAGACAGATCGCTGAGATAGGTGCCTCACTGATTAAGCATTGGTAACTGTCAGACCAAGTTTACTCATATATACTTTAGATTGATTTAAAACTTCATTTTTAATTTAAAAGGATCTAGGTGAAGATCCTTTTTGATAATCTCATGACCAAAATCCCTTAACGTGAGTTTTCGTTCCACTGAGCGTCAGACCCCTGATCGGGCAGGCGGCGCAAGTCATGCCGGGAACCGCTAGCGTGACGGTCTGGGTAGCGGCCCACACCGGGGCAACAGCGGCGGCGAGGGCAAGGGAGGCAAACAGTTTCTTCATGATGAACTCCTGGTTAATAGAAAAATGGAACGACATAGGGAAATCCAAGCGCGACCAGGACCAGCACGGCCACGATCCAGAAAATCAGCTTGTAGGTGGCGCGCACCTGCGGAATCGCGCAGACCTCACCTGGCTTGCATGCCTGCACGGGCCGGTAAATCCGCTTCCAGGCGAAGAACAGCGCCACTAGCGCCGCGCCGATGAACAACGGTCGATAGGGTTCCAGCACCGTCAGGTTGCCGATCCAAGCACCGGAGAAGCCCAGGGCGACCAGTACTAGCGGCCCCAGGCAGCAGGTCGATGCAAGAATGGCGGCCAGCCCGCCGGCGAAGAGCGCACCGCGCCCGTTTTGTGGTTCAGACATACGTTGGCCCTTTTGAATTTGGATTGGATAGCGTAACCTTACTTCCGTACTCATGTACGGAGTCAAGCGATATGGAAAATAATTTGGAAAACCTGACCATTGGCGTTTTTGCCAAGGCGGCCGGGGTCAACGTGGAGACAATCCGCTTCTATCAGCGCAAGGGCCTGTTGCGGGAACCGGACAAGCC
>OHLG01000207.1_pt1 | contig 6729 bp, 7 predicted proteins | sample 1569121 | NCBI WGS metagenome assembly OHLG01 (sample SAMEA3879515, study PRJEB24766) | human gut metagenome | biome: human-associated habitat; feature: feces | place: USA | collected 1985/1987 | reverse complement strand
CATCTGAACACCAGCTACAGGCTGGTATGGAATCACATTACGGGCACCCTGGTGGTGGCCTCCGAACTGGCCCGCTCACGGGGAAAACGCGCTGGTGTGGCGGTTGCGCTGTCTCTTGCTGCTGTCACATCAGTCCCGGCACTGGCTGCTGACAAGGTTGTACAGGCGGGAGAAACCGTGAACGACGGAACACTGACAAATCATGACAACCAGATTGTCCTCGGTACGGCCAACGGAATGACCATCAGTACCGGTCTGGAGTATGGGCCGGATAACGAGGCCAATACCGGCGGACAATGGATACAAAATGGCGGTATCGCCAACAACACTACTGTCACCGGTGGTGGTCTTCAGAGAGTGAATGCCGGAGGAAGCGTCTCAGACACGGTTATCAGTGCCGGAGGCGGACAGAGCCTTCAGGGGCAGGCAGTGAACACCACTCTGAACGGCGGTGAGCAGTGGGTACATGAAGGCGGGATTGCAACGGGTACTGTCATTAATGAGAAGGGCTGGCAGGCCGTCAAATCCGGCGCAGTGGCAACCGACACGGTTGTGAATACCGGCGCGGAAGGGGGACCAGATGCAGAAAATGGTGATACCGGGCAGTTTGTTCGCGGAAATGCCGTACGTACCACCATCAATAAAAATGGTCGTCAGATTGTGGCTGTTGAAGGAACAGCAAATACCACTGTGGTTTATGCCGGCGGCGACCAGACTGTACATGGTCACGCACTGGATACCACGCTGAATGGGGGGTACCAGTATGTGCACAACGGCGGTACGGCGTCTGGCACTGTTGTAAACAGTGACGGCTGGCAGATTGTCAAAAACGGGGGTGTGGCCGGGAATACCACCGTTAATCAGAAGGGCAGACTGCAGGTGGACGCCGGTGGTACAGCCACGAATGTCACCCTGAAGCAGGGCGGCGCACTGGTTACCAGTACGGCTGCAACCGTTACCGGCATAAACCGCCTGGGAGCATTCTCTGTTGTGGAGGGTAAAGCTGATAATGTCGTACTGGAAAATGGCGGACGCCTGGATGTGCTGACCGGACACACAGCCACTAATACCCGCGTGGATGATGGCGGAACGCTGGATGTCCGCAACGGTGGCACCGCCACCACCGTATCCATGGGAAATGGCGGTGTACTGCTGGCCGATTCCGGTGCCGCTGTCAGTGGTACCCGGAGCGACGGAAAGGCATTCAGTATCGGAGGCGGTCAGGCGGATGCCCTGATGCTGGAAAAAGGCAGTTCATTCACGCTGAACGCCGGTGATACGGCCACGGATACCACGGTAAATGGCGGACTGTTCACCGCCAGGGGCGGCACACTGGCGGGCACCACCACGCTGAATAACGGCGCCATACTTACCCTTTCCGGGAAGACGGTGAACAACGATACCCTGACCATCCGTGAAGGCGATGCACTCCTGCAGGGAGGCTCTCTCACCGGTAACGGCAGCGTGGAAAAATCAGGAAGTGGCACACTCACTGTCAGCAACACCACACTCACCCAGAAAGCCGTCAACCTGAATGAAGGCACGCTGACGCTGAACGACAGTACCGTCACCACGGATGTCATCGCTCAGCGCGGCACGGCCCTGAAGCTGACCGGCAGCACAGTGCTGAACGGTGCCATTGACCCCACGAATGTCACTCTCGCCTCTGGTGCCACCTGGAATATTCCCGATAACGCCACGGTGCAGTCGGTGGTGGATGACCTCAGCCATGCCGGACAGATTCATTTCACCTCCACCCGCACAGGGAAGTTCGTACCGGCAACCCTGAAAGTGAAAAACCTGAACGGACAGAATGGCACCATCAGCCTGCGTGTACGCCCGGATATGGCACAGAACAATGCTGACAGACTGGTCATTGACGGTGGCAGGGCAACCGGAAAAACCATCCTGAATCTGGTGAACGCCGGCAACAGTGCGTCGGGGCTGGCGACCAGCGGTAAGGGTATTCAGGTGGTGGAAGCCATTAACGGTGCCACCACGGAGGAAGGGGCCTTTATCCAGGGGAATAAGCTGCAGGCCGGTGCCTTTAACTACTCCCTCAACCGGGACAGTGATGAGAGCTGGTATCTGCGCAGTGAAAATGCTTATCGTGCTGAAGTCCCCCTGTATACATCCATGCTGACACAGGCAATGGACTATGACCGGATTCTGGCAGGCTCCCGCAGCCATCAGACCGGTGTAAACGGTGAAAATAACAGCGTCCGTCTCAGCATTCAGGGCGGCCATCTCGGTCACGATAACAACGGCGGTATTGCCCGTGGGGCCACGCCGGAAAGCAGCGGCAGCTATGGCTTCGTCCGTCTGGAGGGTGACCTGCTGAGAACAGAGGTTGCCGGTATGTCTCTGACGACAGGGGTGTATGGTGCCGCAGGCCATTCTTCCGTTGATGTTAAGGATGATGACGGCTCCCGCGCCGGCACGGTCCGGGATGATGCCGGCAGCCTGGGCGGATATATGAACCTGACACACACCTCCTCCGGCCTGTGGGCTGACATTGTGGCACAGGGAACCCGCCACAGCATGAAAGCGTCATCGGACAATAACGACTTCCGCGCCCGGGGCTGGGGCTGGCTGGGCTCACTGGAAACCGGTCTGCCCTTCAGTATCACTGACAACCTGATGCTGGAGCCACAACTGCAGTACACCTGGCAGGGGCTCTCCCTGGATGACGGCCAGGATAACGCCGGTTATGTGAAGTTCGGGCATGGCAGTACACAACATGTGCGTGCCGGCTTCCGTCTGGGCAGCCACAACGATATGACCTTTGGCGAAGGCACCTCATCCCGTGACACCCTGCGCGACAGTACAAAACACAGTGTGCGTGAACTGCCGGTGAACTGGTGGGTACAGCCTTCTGTTATCCGCACCTTCAGCTCCCGGGGTGACATGAGCATGGGTACAGCCGCAGCCGGCAGTAACATGACGTTCTCACCGTCCCAGAATGGCACGTCACTGGACCTGCAGGCCGGACTGGAAGCCCGTGTCCGGGAAAATATCACCCTGGGCGTTCAGGCCGGTTATGCCCACAGCGTCAGCGGCAGCAGCGCTGAAGGTTATAACGGTCAGGCCACGCTGAATGTGACTTTTTGATAATCAGGTCACTCTCCTTCAGGCCCCGGTCATCATGACCGGGGCTTTTTACTTTCAGGGAGCAACAGATATGCCGGGTTGTACATCTCGTTTATTGCCCGAAGGCCCTTTCTCACGCGAACAGGCTGTTGCCGTCAAAACAGCTTACCGCAATGTGTTTACTGAAGATGACCAGGGAACATATTCCCGGCTGGTTATCCGTAATGCTGAAGGTCAGTTGCGCTGGTGATGCCGGAACACAGCTTAATACTCAGCTCGCCAGTTAAGGGCTTCTCAGACAATAAACGTCATTCATTTCACCCATCAGGCCGCGTCTTCTCCGGGAGACGTGGCTTTTTCATTTATTACACCAGTAAATCTTAACCACCGATAAGGAGCAAATTATGCGACTAGCCAGTCGTTTTGGTTATGCGAACCAGATACGCCGTGACCGTCCGCTGACACACGAAGAACTGATGCACTATGTTCCCAGTATTTTCGGTGAAGACCGGCATACTTCCCGCAGTAAACGATATGCGTACATTCCCACCATCACCGTACTGGAAAGCCTGCAGCGGGAAGGCTTTCAGCCGTTCTTCGCCTGCCAGACCCGTGTGCGCGACCCGGGCCGCCGGGGATACACAAAACACATGCTGCGTCTGCGGCGGGCCGGAGAGATAAACGGAGAACATGTCCCTGAAATCATTCTGCTCAACTCCCATGACGGTACCTCCAGCTACCAGATGCTGCCGGGTTACTTCAGGTTCGTCTGTCAGAACGGATGCGTCTGTGGTCAGTCTCTGGGGGAAGTGCGTGTTCCGCACCGGGGAAATGTGGTGGAGAAAGTTATTGAAGGGGCTTACGAGGTGGTGGGCGTGTTTGACCGGATAGAGGAGAAGCATGATGCCATGCAGTCGCTGGTCCTGTCGCCACCGGCACGCCAGGCGCTGGCACAGGCGGCACTGACTTACCGTTATGGTGACGAACATCAGCCCGTCACCACCGCCGACATTCTGACACCACGACGCCGGGAGGATTACGGTAAGGACCTGTGGAGTGCTTATCAGACCATTCAGGAGAATATGCTGAAAGGCGGAATTTCCGGCCGCAGTGCAAAAGGAAAACGTATCCACACCCGTGCCATTCACAACATCGACACCGATATTAAGCTCAACCGCGCATTGTGGGTAATGGCAGAAACGCTGCTGGAGAGCCTGCGCTGATGCAGCATGTCCCTGAAAGCGTGATTCAGGCACCAGAATCACCCGACGCCCCGGAGGCGCTGCCGGGGTGTCGTTCCATTTCTGATGATGACCTGTGCGCCTGGTGTACCCGTCTGCTTTACCGTCCCGGAGAAATCAGTCTGTGCAGACTGAGTATACAGGCAATGGCATCTGGCCATCCGTCTGTGACCGGAACGGTTACGCGTACGGCTGTCCGGAATTTCAGCCGAATATCATTCATCCCTGATATTACCGGGTCATCACGGTCAGTGATGAACGTGATGTTGCCAGCTCCCGACCTTTACTCCCTCTCATTTATTCACATTACAAGGATTTCATACATGAAAACATTGTCTCAGAACACCACCTCTTCGGCCTGTGCACCGGAGACTGACCTGCAAAAACTGGTAGCCACTCCCGTCCCTGATGAACGGCGCATCAGCTTCTGGCCGCAGCACTTTGGCCTCATTCCACAGTGGGTGACCCTGGAGCCCCGTATCTTCGGCTGGATGGACCGTCTGTGTGAAGACTACTGCGGTGGTATCTGGAATCTGTACACCCTGAACAACGGCGGGGCATTTATGGCACCCGAACCGGATGACGATGATGACGAAACATGGGTACTGTTCAATGCCATGAACGGTAACCGCGCTGAAATGAGCCCGGAAGCCGCCGGCATTGCTGCCTGTCTGATGACGTACAGTCATCATGCCTGTCGTACGGAGTGTTATGCCATGACGGTCCATTATTACCGGCTGCGGGATTACGCCCTGCAGCATCCGGAATGCAGCGCCATTATGCGCATCATCGACTGAATGGAGAGAAGTACAATGCAACAGCTTTCCTTTCTGCCCGGAGAGATGACGCCCGGCGAGCGCAGCCTCATTCAACGGGCCCTGAAAACCCTGGACCGCCATCTTCATGAACCCGGCGTGGCCTTCACCTCCACGCATGCGGCACGGGAATGGCTGATTCTGAACATGGCGGGACTGGAGCGTGAAGAGTTCCGGGTGCTGTATCTGAACAACCAGAATCAGCTGATTGCCGGTGAAACCCTCTTCACCGGCACCATCAACCGCACGGAAGTCCATCCCCGTGAAGTGATTAAACGCGCCCTGTATCACAATGCCGCTGCTGTGGTGCTGGCACACAATCACCCGTCCGGTGAAGTCACACCCAGCAAGGCAGACCGCCTTATCACGGAACGTCTGGTACAGGCACTGGGCCTGGTGGATATCCGGGTGCCGGACCATCTGATAGTCGGTGGCAGCCAGGTTTTCTCCTTTGCGGAACACGGTCTGCTTTAACCCGTCACCGTCACAATCACCTTCATATCACTTCAGTTTCTCTTTCTCAGCTGTTTCTTACTTTCACATTCAGGAGGACTATTCTCATGAAAATCATCACCCGTGGTGAAGCCATGCGTATTCACCGTCAGCATCCTGCATCCCGTCTTTTTCCGTTCTGTACCGGTAAATACCGCTGGCACGGTAGCACGGATACATATACCGGCCGTGAAGTACAGGATATTCCCGGTGTGCTGGCTGTGTTTGCAGAACGCCGTAAGGACAGTTTTGGTCCGAATGTCCGGCTGATGAGCGTCACCCTGAACTGAGTCTGGAAGGGCATTCAGAAGAGCAGAATTATCGCCACCACCGGACCATTCTTAACCGATTTTCTGTGAGGATTTTATCGTGTCAGACACACTCCCCGGGACAACGCATCCCGACGATAACAACGACCGCCCCTGGTGGGGGCTACCCTGCACCGTGACGCCCTGTTTTGGGGCATGTCTGGTGCAGGAGGGTAACCGGTTGCATTACCTTGCCGACCGTGCCGGTATCAGAGGCCGGTTCAGCGACGCGGATGCGTACCATCTGGACCAGGCCTTTCCGCTGCTGATGAAACAACTGGAACTCATGCTCACCAGCAATGAACTGAATCCCCGCCATCAGCATACCGTGACACTGTATGCAAAAGGGCTGACCTGCGAAGCCGACACCCTCGGCAGTTGTGGCTACGTTTATATGGCTGTTTATCCGACGCCCGAAACGAAAAAGTAACTCTCCAGAATAACCTTCTGCTCCGGCCTGGTGTTTTCACCACGCCACTGTCCCATTTTTTATCTCTGCATATCAGGAAAATCTTCAGTATGAAAACATTACCCGACACGCATGTACGGGAGGCATCGCGCTGCCCGTCTCCCGTCACCATCTGGCAGATACTGCTGTCCCGACTGCTGGACCAGCACTACGGCCTCACACTGAATGACACACCGTTTGCCGATGAACGTGTGATTGAGCAGTGGATTTGCCCCTATATTTCCAGACATCTGTTATCACTTAACCCATTACAAGCCCGCTGCCGCAGATATTCCCGTGGCGAGCGATAACCCAGCGCACTATGCGGATGCCAT
>OHLG01000206.1_pt1 | contig 6734 bp, 11 predicted proteins | sample 1569121 | NCBI WGS metagenome assembly OHLG01 (sample SAMEA3879515, study PRJEB24766) | human gut metagenome | biome: human-associated habitat; feature: feces | place: USA | collected 1985/1987 | reverse complement strand
TTCACCATCCCGGCGATTCGGTGTGACGCCTCGGAAGAGACGAGGGTACAACGATGAGAGCATTTATGGAGCCGCGACAAAGTGTGGCGCCTTAACAGGCTAAGTGCTCTCAGCGTTGTGGCATTAGCTCAGTTGGACAGAGCAACCGCCTTCTAAGCGGTTGGTCGCAGGTTCGAATCCTGCATGCCACGCCAGAATCACGCCTAAGGACCGTGATGCCAGAAGTTCCAGGTGCTTGGCGGTGATGGTTTCCCTTGAAGGACTATCACCGCCCTTTTTACAGCAGGACGCCATTGCGATGACTTCATGCTGTAAACCCGTACAGCCACGGAAGGCATAACTCATTGCTTCCAGTTCGCCCGGTTCGCCGGGCATTTTTTTGCTTGATGACCGCAAATTACCTTAAAGGTATAATCATGAAAAACTTCAAGGTAATTAGCATGTTTGAATCGTTTAAAGAGCTGTTTTTATCTACTGCCAATACTGCCGTGAATCGAGCCAAAAACCCTGTGCTTGGTGCTTTTGTTATGTCCTGGTGCGCCTTCAACTGGAAATCAATTCTTTATCTATTTTTTAGCAAATCAAACATAATAGATAAAATTTCATATATCTCAGATAACAGCACATGGAAAACTGTTATGTTTTATCCATGCTTATCTGTAATTGCTATCTGCTGCCTATTACCATGGGTAAACAATATCATTAACGTATGGCAAGCAAAGCCTCTTGATAATAATGACTCAATCGAAAATCACCTGAAGGCAAGAAAAATCCAGCGTGAAACCAGACTGCAGAGGTTATTGGCTAAAAAAGATGTTACATACGACAAAGTTAAGACTGGCGCGGAAAAAGACATCCAAGAGATGAAAGAAGAGATTATTCGATCAAAGAATAGTATGGGGGAATTGACTGCTGAGTTGAAAGCTAAAGATGACGAATTGAGATCCGCCAGTGCTCAGTTAGCAGCTCTAAATCATTCATTAAAAGAGATATCGGAAACTCTTGGAAGAATGAATGAGGCATATAAGACCCTCCAAAATGATTTCGACGAATACAAACTCAAATACCCTGAAAAATCTCAAATAAAAAGTCTTGCACTTGGCAACGGCCAAACAATTAGCAACTTTTTGGAGCAACACAACTTATCCGGATTAAAATCTGGTAAGCCAGACGTTTTTAATAACTTTGGTGTTCTATCTGGATTATCAGGTTTCGAGGATAAAAATAAAGACTAAGCATATGGATCGTACTCGGTAAGCGCCTTGCCTTGCTGGTTCTGCTGCCCGGGAAGTCGCAGGCGCTTCGACACCGGGAAAGCAAACGTCAGCAGCAGCGCATCGCCTTTACCCGGCGAACGCCCAAGTCGCTCTTTGATATCTTCCTTCGGTTCGATAACGATTTTACCGTCCACTCGAACTTTGTACTCTGCCGCCGACAGGTCGTCTGCAGTTTCCTGGTCATCCAGCATGCCGCCCAGCCTCAGCCATGTCTTACATGAGTTGAACATCTCCCCACGCTTGTTGAGCATCTGCGGGTCAGTAGACGCGCCACCGAACGGAACAAGTTGCCATGTACGACCCCAGCCGTCACCGATTGACTTCAGACCAGTTCCGTAACCGAAGTCGATGAACACTGCGTCAGCCTGGTACTGGTCTTCAAAGTCAGCGATACGCTTCGCCATAATCAGATCGTCAGTGGTCTTGTTGCCAGTCCACAGCACCTTACTGTGCAGCCCCTGCCGCAGGTATATCACAGCGTCATCAACGCCTGAGTATGCCGGGTCAACGCCGATTATCACCGGAGCATGTGCAACCTGCGCAGCGGTGACCACCCGTTTCATTGCCTCGTCAGTAAGTCCGGTAGGGATAAACTGCAATTCAGATGCATCCGGGAATATGCCGCGCACACGGATTTTAACGAAGTCGCTGTCTTCCCCGTAGTCATCAACCCATTTCTGCAACTGCTGTTTGTTGGTGCCTTCCACCGTCCGGCTGTCAATCTGCGCAGTTTTCCAGCGGTGTTTATATTTGCGGAAACATTCGCGGAAACGTCCGGTATTACGCGTCGGGTTTCCGAACGCCACCCAGATAATCTCAGTGTCTTCGTCCGTTAGCGCACCCTCGGCAACTTCCCACACCAGATCCGCAATGTTCGACGCTTCATCGAATACCACGATGATGCGTTTGCGCTCGTTGTGTAGTCCGGCGAATGCCTCAGTGTTGTGCTCAGACCAGGGTATTGCGTCAGCTCGCCACCGCTTGTCGTGTCCAGGATCATTGCTGTACATCGCGGTAGCGGTACAGGTAAACCAGTCTTTCGTGATAGCAAGGTTCGACCACTTGATAATTTCCGGCCAGGTCTTCGTTCGTAGCTGGTTGTCGGTGTTGGCGGTCACCACAACCTTACAATCCTCGCAAGTGGACATGCCCCAGTTGATCAGCATTGAGATGAATGCGGATTTACCAATACCGTGACCCGAAGCGCGTGCCAGCATAAGCGGCTGATAGCGCGTCTCTGGATTCTGCAGGTGATCACGTATCTCTCGGAACGCATCAGCCTGCCACTGACGTGGACCGGTGGCATGTGCCAGTTCAGTCCCATCTTCCCCCCACGGGAACGCATAGAGGGCATAGCCAAGCGGATCGTGAGTGAACCCTGCAATATCCTCGATTAACTGCTCTTCAGGAGATAACGCTGTATCTGTCACTGATTACCATCCTGACGTTCTTTGAGTCGCTTCCTGGCTGCTGCTATGCGATCAGCAATTGTCACATTCACATTAACATCCAGACGTTCTTTGAATGCGTTGACATCAACATGCTTACCAATCAGCTCAAGGTTCTTCACCTTGTCAGGCCATTTAATTTTTTTGAGGATTGTCTCTATTGAATCCTCGTTCATGTTCATGATGGTCGATGACAGATCAAAGCCACTAAGCGTAGTGCGCCAGATTTTCGGCCACTCACGGATTGGTTTAAGGCTCCCATCGTCGTTGAGGATGTCGATCACGTCCATCTGGTCGATCTCCACCAGGCGCATGAGAACGTAATCAGCACTGACACGCATTCGTTTGTTGCGCTCCTCCATCAACTCGGCAATCCGTTTCTGAATGCGTTCATCGCGCATCATGACACTGGCTTTAACTGCCGCTGTATTTGGGGAGAATCCTGCGTTAATCGCAGCCTGAGTCTGGTTTTCAGGCGTTTTGATGTATGACTGGCAATAAGCCTCCTGCATTGCTGTGAGCGGCTTAAATTGCGTTGATTTGCGTTTATAGGTTTTAGGTTCAGCAGGCATCATAACCACCGTGGTAATTGTTACCGTTGTGGTAATAATACCATGCAAAATAAAGCCGCCATAGTTGGCGGCAGTATTCAAAATCCATCAAATTCATCATGCATAATCTACTCGTGACATGTCACACTATTAATTTCGTTTCATGCCAGCCTTTAGTCACCCAGCATTGCGAGTCACCATTACACGGGCATGAATTAACTGGAACTCTCTCGCCGCACTTACCGCAACGTTTTCTGCTGATCGATTTTATACGCCCGCGCACACGTGCATCATCCTGGCGGATCAGCAGCGCGATGTACTCGGCCATTTCATAGGGATCGCGACCAGGGCGCCGGGCGGCGCAGTTCCGCGCCAGCATTTCCTGCTCCTGCTTATCCAGCACCAGTTCAATTTTGCGCTCACCGGCGGCGGACTGCCGAGCGCGCTGCGCGGCTTTGCGTTCTGCGGGGGATTTAGCCACGAATCGCACTCCACGCCAGATTGATTAATGACTCCCAGGTAATATAAACCCGGATACCAGCAGCCAGGCCGAAACCAATCACCATGGCATAAAGCAGAGCGTTGCACTTGTTCATCACTTCACCTCCTGCGGCGGTTCTGGTAGCGGCATCCAGTGGGTTACTCCATGCCATATACCAGTTAAGGTTTCAAACCTTGGCTCTCTGCCTTTCTGTGTCTTGGCATATCCATTCCTTGTATATACGCATTGTCTAACTGCATATCCATTCCATCCAATAACTGTTTGTCTAATTTCAGGCATTCGCTCACTACAGCTTATCCAACCATCCGGAGTTCCCGGAGTTGGTCCATCGAATTCGGGCATGTCAGGACCTTTTCTGATAGCTTTAGCCAGCTCCAGCGGGTCATCGTAAAGCCAGTCGCCAGTTTGTGGGTGATTTGCTTCTGCCAGTTGCGCCGCCCATTCAAGGCCGTCTTTGTGACCTTGCAGATAGCCCAGCGGCAACTCATCACGATTACTTACATGTTCGGCACCCCGAAGCATGGCGGCGCGGAGTTTCTGTATCTCCCGTGCCATTATTGCGTCCTGACGAGGAGTGAACATATCACCTGCAATAATTCTGTTTAGTTCCTCGTCAGTGAACTCATAATCATCAGGAACATTGTGAACCTCAGCATAAAGAGGCTTTTTGGTAGAAATGGTCATCGTAAAACACCCTCCGCACTTACCAGTCCGTTTCGCAAAAGATAATCCATCGCCCTATCTGGTAATTTGCAATCAGGTTTTGCTTTTTTCAGTTGGCTGACCAATTGTTTAACCAGCACTGTTAATTCGATAACCTGGTAGCGCGGCAATGGTGAATTATCGGATTTGCCCTGACTTTCTGCGCTGCATGAATGCCCTTCCAGCCATGCCAATGCTTGTCGCATGAAATACGCAATATGTTTGCCGTGGTAATCGTCTTCATCGATGTGAAAAGCGATACTGCGGATGTATTCTATTGCGTTTTCAATAGCCTCCGGCCTTATCGGCGCTGACATATTTTGATTTTGGAGTGCCAAGACGCGGCAGGCATACTCAACGCCCTTAACTGCATCTGCGCAGTAGTTATAGCGATTGCATTCCACTAATTTCCGTTTGAGTTTTTCAATTGCCTGCGCGACATCAGCCTGTATTACAGGAACTGGCGGAACGGCTGTTTGCTCTCGAACGTCATTAGTCGCTATCGGTTCTGCTGCCAACTGACTGGCATATTTGTTAATGGTAACGATAAGCTCTTGCTCAGCCTCATCCAGACAATCACCGATACCTCGCCTGTCACCGTCAAAATCATCGAAATCGGCACGAATCTTGGCAACCTTCAGGATTGCGGACAACACCTCACTAGGAATTACCGGATAGTTGGTTGACGTTTCCGCGATTTCCCGAAAATTATTGGTTGACGAATTCTTGTTTTCCCGAAAGTTTCCGGACTGAAGCATGGCGGCGCGGCAGGCGTTCCATCCAGCTGTTCGCCCAAGCGCGTAAACTTCAGATGGCTCAAGATAATCAATGTCATGCCCGTCCTCATCGTCGTTCTCAGGTAATGCAGCAGGTACTACCGGTACTGGCGGAGCGGCGTAGACTTCAATAATCCCATTATCAATAGGCCACTCTCCATCCTTGATGTAGTCACTTGTGCCGTCAACTTGCTGTTCAGCAATGTGGAATGCACCAACTGGCTCTGCCTCAAGCGAGGCCAGTGCAATTCGTGCCAGTTCCATTTGTTCGCCACGGGTAAGCCCGTTATCAAGCGGATTTTTAATGAATAATTCGATACGTTCTTTGGTAATAGTGGTCATTTGTTAATCCTCAAAACTTTATGCCCGGGCGCAAAAGCACGTGTTTTGTCTTTACTTATTCGCCACCCGTCTTTACGGGCCTCTTTTGCACAACCAGACCATGACGTACCGATATACTCACCGAAGTCTGGCACTGGATATACACCTTCCGTACACTGGCGGCAGTCACAATAGAGATGCATGGTGTAACTTGCAGCGATAGCCATATCACTCTCCTTTGATGCGAATGCCAGGGGCGCGTGGCACATTAACTTCCACGATGCGCACAGTTGGTTTGTACATCTCAATCGCAGTCAGCCAGTCAGCGCCAGTCATGCGCTTTTCTGCATCGCCATTAGTCCACTTAACCGGTACACCAATAGCCTTCATCGCGATTTCTATTTCCCCGGCAATGGCGCTTTTTCCGCAACCAGTAAAACCAGATACAACGACCAGAACTTCACCTTTGGCTGGTTTTATTTCCCGCTCCTCTAGTTCAGCAATGCGCTTACTCCCATCCGAGATAACACCTTCGTAATACTCACGCTGCTCTTTGAGTTGTGATTTTGCTTCTTCCAGTCCATCCAGCAAATCAGCGATAATATCCGCTTCCCGATGACGGATGTGACGCTTAAACGCAGCAAGAGCCGCATCACAATCCCGTTCAGCATTTGGGCTGTCCGGGATAGCCTGATACCACGCCAGCGTCGACTGATAGTTTTGTGCTGCCTCACGAAGCGCCTCATAGTTAACCTCTCTCATTGAGCCACCTCCTGATAAATCACTGCATGCCCCAGTTTCTCCGCCAGTGCCAGCTCTGCCTTAGCGCCCGCTGACCGCTGCCAGCCATTCAGCATGTAAATCGCATCCACACAACGAATCATTGCCATGCAAATATCCATGTAGTGCGGCTGTGTCAGCCCGTCCGGAAGTACTGCCGGGTTTAAGACGGTATGCCCTTCCCGTTTCAGTTCCTCTTCCGCCTTGTGAAACGCCTCACGGTTGAAATTTTCATATCCCGTCATTGGACCGGCAATATAAACTCTGACCCTCACTCCATCACCTCCTGAAAGTTTCCCCGATAGAACGCCAGCACACGCTGCATAACTTCGCTCTGGCGGCACTCACGAAAAATTATGTTCTGCCGTCTGTTGTAA
>OHLG01000189.1_pt1 | contig 7241 bp, 4 predicted proteins | sample 1569121 | NCBI WGS metagenome assembly OHLG01 (sample SAMEA3879515, study PRJEB24766) | human gut metagenome | biome: human-associated habitat; feature: feces | place: USA | collected 1985/1987 | reverse complement strand
CAATGCAGATCCTGTTTAACGATCAAGCGATGCAGTGCGCCGCCGGGCAAACTGTTCACGAACTACTGGAGCAACTCGACCAACGACAAGCGGGCGCGGCTCTGGCGATTAATCAGCAAATCGTCCCGCGTGAGCAGTGGGCGCAACATATCGTGCAGGATGGCGACCAGATCCTGCTTTTTCAGGTTATTGCAGGGGGTTGAAATGTTACGTATTGCGGACAAAACGTTTGATTCACATCTGTTTACCGGCACAGGGAAATTCGCTTCTTCACAACTGATGGTGGAGGCGATCCGCGCTTCCGGCAGCCAGCTGGTGACACTGGCGATGAAACGTGTCGACTTGCGCCAGCACAACGACGCTATCCTCGAACCGCTTATCGCGGCGGGTGTGACCCTGCTGCCAAATACATCCGGGGCGAAAACAGCGGAAGAAGCCATTTTCGCCGCCCATCTGGCTCGTGAAGCGTTAGGCACAAACTGGTTAAAATTAGAGATTCACCCTGACGCCCGCTGGCTGTTGCCCGATCCCATCGAAACCCTGAAAGCCGCCGAAACGCTGGTACAACAGGGATTTGTCGTGCTGCCTTACTGCGGGGCCGATCCGGTATTGTGTAAACGTCTGGAAGAAGTCGGCTGTGCAGCGGTGATGCCGCTCGGCGCGCCGATTGGCTCGAATCAGGGACTGGAAACCCGCGCCATGCTGGAGATTATTATCCAGCCACAGTGCCGGTGGTTGTCGATGCTGGCATCGGCGTTCCCAGCCATGCCGCGCAGGCGCTGGAAATGGGGGCCGACGCGGTGTTAGTGAATACGGCGATTGCCGTCGCGGACGATCCCGTCAACATGGCGAAGGCATTTCGTCTGGCGGTAGAAGCAGGCCTACTGGCACGTCAGTCCGGACCGGGCAGCCGCAGTTATTTTGCTCATGCCACCAGCCCGCTGACCGGATTTCTGGAGGCATCGGCATGAAAACCTTCAGCGATCGCTGGCGACAACTGGACTGGGACGACATCCGCCTGCGTATCAACGGCAAAACGGCTGCTGACGTAGAGCGGGCGCTAAATGCCTCGCAACTCACCCGCGACGACATGATGGCGCTGTTATCGCCTGCCGCCAGTGGCTATCTGGAACAACTGGCCCAACGGGCGCAGCGTCTGACCCGTCAGCGATTTGGCAACACAGTTAGTTTCTACGTCCCGCTTTATCTTTCCAATCTTTGCGCTAACGACTGCACGTACTGTGGATTTTCCATGAGTAATCGCATCAAGCGCAAAACGCTGGATGAAGCGGATATTGCTAGGGAAAGTGCCGCTATACGGGAGATGGGCTTTGAACATCTGCTGTTAGTCACTGGTGAACATCAGGCGAAAGTGGGGATGGATTACTTTCGTCGTCATCTCCCTGCCCTTCGTGAACAGTTCTCTTCACTACAGATGGAAGTGCAACCGCTGGCGGAGACGGAATACGCCGAGTTAAAGCAACTTGGTCTGGATGGCGTGATGGTTTATCAGGAGACATATCACGAGGCGACTTATGCCCGCCATCATCTGAAAGGCAAAAAACAGGACTTCTTCTGGCGGCTGGAAACGCCGGATCGGCTGGGGCGTGCGGGGATTGATAAGATAGGCCTCGGCGCGCTAATTGGCCTTTCCGACAACTGGCGCGTTGACAGCTATATGGTTGCCGAACATTTGCTATGGCTGCAACAGCATTACTGGCAAAGCCGTTACTCTGTCTCCTTTCCGCGCCTGCGCCCGTGTACTGGCGGCATTGAGCCTGCGTCGATTATGGATGAACGCCAGTTAGTGCAAACCATCTGCGCCTTCCGACTGCTTGCACCGGAGATTGAACTGTCACTCTCCACGCGGGAATCACCGTGGTTTCGCGATCGCGTTATTCCGCTGGCGATCAATAACGTCAGCGCCTTCTCGAAAACGCAGCCAGGTGGCTATGCCGATAATCACCCCGAGTTGGAACAGTTCTCACCGCACGACGATCGCAGACCGGAAGCGGTTGCTGCCGCGTTAACCGCTCAGGGTTTGCAGCCGGTATGGAAAGACTGGGACAGCTATCTGGGACGCGCCTCGCAAAGACTATGAGACGGAATGTAAGAACGTAAATTTATTCCGAGCCGCTACGGAAGATGAAAAACGCAAGGTTGTTGAAAGCGTTGTGTTTTTTTATGGTAGTGCCGTCAGCAGGAATGTTGTCCAGGGCGAAAAGCTTCTTCCTCGTTTCGCCCTGCCTTTCTTAAAAATTCCGTAATGCAAAGTCTGAAGCCATCGCCTGTTGAGCAATGAAAGAGATCTGATTGTAAGAGAGTAAATACTCAACTATGATAGAGACGAAAATAAGAACACATGTTCTCATCTTCCAGGATGCAGCAGACTGAAGAAATTCAGACATCCCGCAACCTGCGATTATCGCAAGGTCAAGGCAAAGTCCGGTAATGGCGTTCTGAATACCAGAGATAATTCTCTGGCGAAACCCACCTTAAGGTGGGTTTTGTTATTTTGAGGGCTGAGGAAGCTGCTTATTTCTCAATAAGTTGTAGGCAATGGTGAAAAATTTCACTGATTTACCTTTCTGTTTTTCAGAAATGGGATAAGCGCTAGTTACATGCAAACGGAGTTTTTTCTTTTCCCTGAAAGCCCTGAACGCAACAAAGTAAAATGCCTTATCTCCTCCGTCTAAGTCCACCTCAATCACGGCATAGCTACCATACCCGGCATGAATAACGTTGCTTTCTGGCAGCGCCAAAATAGTTCTTTTTAAGTGTGTGCGCGCTAAGTTATAACGGTGCTGGCAGAAGGGACGAGATTCTTTAGGCGCGTGGTACATTAACGATTGTTTTTCTTCGTTCGTCTGATGTTCATAATCTTTTGTGAAGCAGTGAAGAGAGTAGGTAACCCAAAAGCGATACTCTAAAGGCTCTTTGCCCTCATGATGCTGAACGTAGACAGCCTGATGAGCATCAAGAAATGATAAATCACGAATATCACCATCCGGATGTCCAAAAGGTCGCCACTTTTCCACTTCCTGTTTCATTCTCGTTCCTTAAGAAAGTTACACAGGAATAGTATCGAATCCTTGCCGAGTTTGACTCAATTAGTTCAGTCAGTTTCAGGATATTAGTCATCTCTACATTGATTATGAGTATTCAGAAATTCCTTAAATATTCTGACAAATGCTCTTTCCCTAAACTCCCCCCATAAAAAAACCCGCCGAAGCGGGTTTTTACGTTATTTGCGGATTAACGATTACTCGTTATCAGAACCGCCCAGACCTGCGTTCAGCAGTTCTGCCAGGCTGGCAGATGCGTCTTCTGCAGTCACCTGCGGTGCAGCCGGAGCTTCACCCGCAGCACGGCGACGCATACGATCCTGGTGGTACGCGTAACCGGTACCTGCCGGGATCAGACGACCCACGATAACGTTCTCTTTCAGGCCGCGCAGTTCGTCGCGTTTGCCCGCAACGGCTGCTTCGGTCAGCACGCGAGTGGTCTCCTGGAACGATGCCGCGGAGATGAAGGACTCGGTTGCCAGAGACGCTTTGGTGATACCCAGCAGATCGCGGGAGTAAGTTGCACCCACTTTGCCGTTCGCTTCCAGTTCGCGGTTTGCGATCTTGACGCGAGAGTATTCAACCTGTTCGCCTTCCAGGAAGTCGGAGCTACCCGCGTTAACGATGGTAGCTTTACGCAGCATCTGACGAACGATAACTTCGATGTGTTTATCGTTAATCTTAACGCCCTGCAGACGGTATACGTCCTGTACTTCGTTAACGATGTAACGAGTAACAGCATGAACACCACGCAGACGCAGAATGTCGTGCGGCGCTTCCGGACCGTCGGAAATTACGTCACCACGTTCTACACGTTCACCTTCGAACACGTTGAGCTGACGCCATTTCGGAATCATCTCTTCGTACGGATCGCTACCGTCTACCGGGGTGATAACCAGACGACGTTTACCTTTGGTTTCTTTACCGAAGGAAACGATACCGCTGATTTCAGCCAGGATTGCCGGCTCTTTCGGACGACGTGCTTCGAACAGGTCCGCAACGCGCGGCAGACCACCGGTGATGTCCTTGGTACCGCCGGATTCCTGCGGAATACGCGCCAGGGTGTCACCAGAGCTGATCTGTACGCCATCTTCCAGCTGAACAATCGCTTTACCCGGCAGGAAGTACTGCGCTGGCATATCGGTACCTGGGATCAGAACGTCGTTACCCTGAGCATCAACGATTTTCAGTGCCGGACGCAGATCTTTACCACCTGCGGTACGTTCTGCGGAATCCAGAACCACCAGCGAAGACAGACCGGTCAGTTCGTCGGTCTGACGCGTAATGGTCTGGCCGTCGATCATGTCAGTAAAGCGTACAAAACCGCTTACTTCGGTGATAACCGGCATGGTGTGCGGGTCCCAGTTTGCAACGGTTTCGCCGCCAGCAACCTGTTCGCCATCGCCTTTCGCCAGTACCGCACCGTAAGGTACTTTGTAGCTTTCTTTAGTACGACCGAATTCGTCGATCAGTTTCAGTTCAGTATTACGGGAAGTGATAACCAGTTTACCGCTGGAGTTCACAACCGACTTCACGTTGCTGAGCTTGATGCTACCTTTGTTTTTCACTTGGATGCTGGATTCAGCAGCCGCACGAGATGCCGCACCACCGATGTGGAACGTACGCATGGTCAGCTGTGTACCCGGTTCACCGATGGACTGTGCCGCGATAACACCGATTGCTTCACCCTTGTTGATGATGTGGCCACGCGCCAGGTCACGACCGTAGCAGTGCGCACATACACCAAAGTCGGTGTCACAAGATACAACAGAACGTACTTTAACCGCGTCGACAGAGTTCTCTTCCAGCAGGTCACACCACTGTTCGTGCAGCAGCGTGTTGCGCGGAACGAGGATATCAGCAGTACCCGGCTTCAGAACGTCTTCAGCAGTTACACGACCCAGTACGCGATCGCGCAGCGGCTCTTTAACGTCACCACCCTCGATAACCGGAGTCATCATGATACCTTCATGGGTACCACAATCGTCTTCGGTAACCACCAGGTCCTGCGCCACGTCAACCAGACGACGAGTCAGGTAACCGGAGTTCGCAGTTTTCAGTGCGGTATCCGCCAGACCTTTACGAGCACCGTGGGTGGAGATGAAGTACTGGAGTACGTTCAGACCTTCACGGAAGTTCGCGGTGATTGGCGTTTCGATGATGGAGCCATCCGGCTTCGCCATCAGACCACGCATACCAGCAAGCTGACGAATCTGTGCCGCAGAACCACGCGCACCGGAGTCGGCCATCATGTAGATGCTGTTGAAGGAAACCTGCTTCTCTTCCTGACCGTCACGGTTAATCACGGTTTCAGTTTGCAGGTTATCCATCATCGCTTTGGATACACGATCGTTCGCCGCAGCCCAGATATCGATAACTTTGTTGTAGCGTTCGCCCGCAGTTACCAGACCAGACTGGAACTGCTCCTGAATTTCAGCAACTTCTGCTTCTGCCTCGGAGATGATTTCGTGTTTCTTCTCCGGGATGACCATGTCATCGATACCAACAGATGCACCAGAACGCGCTGCATAGGCGAAGCCGGTGTACATGATCTGGTCCGCAAAAATAACGGTCGGTTTCAGACCGAGAATGCGGTAGCAGGTGTTCAGCATTTTGGAGATTGCTTTTTTACCCAGCGCCTGGTTGACGATGGAGTAAGGCAGACCTTTCGGTACAATCATCCACAGAATGGCACGGCCAACAGTCGTGTCTTTCAGGCTGGTTTTCGCTACTAATTCACCGTTAGCATCTTTTTCATACTCGGTGATACGCACTTTAACGCGCGCATGCAGAGAAGCCAGACCAGAGCGATACAGACGTTCTGCTTCTTTCGGGCCAGTCAGCACCATGCCTTCGCCTTTGGCGTTAACACAGTCACGGGTCATGTAGTACAGACCCAGTACAACGTCCTGAGACGGAACGATGATTGGTTCGCCGTTCGCCGGGGACAGGATGTTGTTGGTAGACATCATCAGCGCACGCGCTTCCAGCTGGGCTTCCAGCGTCAGCGGTACGTGAACAGCCATCTGGTCACCATCGAAGTCGGCGTTATATGCCGCACAAACCAGCGGGTGCAGCTGGATAGCTTTACCTTCGATCAGTACCGGTTCAAATGCCTGGATACCCAGACGGTGCAGAGTCGGTGCACGGTTCAGCAGTACCGGGTGTTCGCGGATAACTTCGTCCAGGATATCCCAAACGACAGCTTCTTCGCGCTCAACCATTTTCTTCGCAGCTTTAATGGTGGTAGCAAGACCACGCAGTTCCAGCTTGCCGTAGATGAACGGTTTGAACAGCTCCAGTGCCATTTTCTTCGGCAGACCGCACTGATGCAGACGCAGGTATGGACCTACGGTGATTACAGAACGACCGGAGTAGTCAACACGCTTACCGAGCAGGTTCTGACGGAAACGACCCTGTTTACCTTTGATCATGTCGGCCAAAGATTTCAGAGGACGCTTGTTAGAACCGGTGATCGCACGACCGCGACGACCGTTATCCAGCAGGGCGTCTACCGCTTCCTGCAGCATACGTTTTTCGTTACGTACGATGATGTCCGGCGCAGCCAGATCCAGCAGACGTTTCAGACGGTTGTTACGGTTAATGACGCGACGATACAGATCGTTCAGGTCAGAAGTCGCGAAACGACCACCATCCAGCGGAACCAGCGGACGCAGATCTGGCGGCAGTACCGGCAGAACGGTCAGGATCATCCACTCTGGTTTGTTACCAGACTGAACGAACGCTTCCAGCAGTTTGATACGCTTGGTCAGCTTTTTACGCTTGGTTTCGGAGTTGGTTTCGTTCAGCTCTTCACGCAGCTGTTCGCACTCTTGCTCCAGATCCATGCTCTTCAGCAGAGCCTGGATTGCTTCCGCCCCCATCTTCGCATCGAATTCGTCACCGAACTCTTCCAGCGCGTCCAGATACTGCTCTTCAGTCAGGATCTGCTGACGTTCCAGGTTGGTCATACCGCCTTCGATAACCACATAGGATTCAAAGTACAGTACGCGTTCGATATCGCGCAGCGGCATATCGAGCAGCAGACCGATACGGGACGGCAGCGATTTCAGGAACCAGATGAGCGCAGTCGGGGAAGCCAGTTCGATGTGGCCCATACGCTCACGGCGTACTTTAGTCTGGGTCACTTCAACGCCGCACTTCTCACAGATGACG
>OHLG01000174.1_pt1 | contig 7822 bp, 8 predicted proteins | sample 1569121 | NCBI WGS metagenome assembly OHLG01 (sample SAMEA3879515, study PRJEB24766) | human gut metagenome | biome: human-associated habitat; feature: feces | place: USA | collected 1985/1987 | reverse complement strand
GGCACAAGATGATTAATCGCCAGCAGGGTTTCACATTGCTGGAGGTCATGGCGGCGCTGGCGATTTTCTCAATGCTTAGCGTGCTGGCGTTTATGATTTTTTCGCAAGCTTCCGAGTTGCATCAACGCTCACAGAAAGAAATCCAGCAGTTCAATCAGCTACAGCGCACCATCACCATTCTTGATAACGATCTCCTGCAACTGGTCGCCCGGAGGAATCGGAGTACGGACAAAATCATGGTGTTGGGTGAAGAAGCTATTTTTACCACGCAAAGTCGCGATCCGCTGGCTCCTCTCAGTGAAGCACAAACCTTACTCACTGTTCACTGGTATCTGCGAAATCATACGCTCTACCGTGCTGTTCGTACTTCTGTGGATGGCAGGAAGGATCAACCCGCCCAGGCGATGCTGGAACATGTCGAGAGCTTTCTTCTGGAAAGTAACAGCGGGGAAAGCCAGGAACTTCCTCTCTCAGTCACGTTACATCTGCAGACTCAGCAATATGGGGGGTTACAGCGCCGTTTTGCATTACCTGAGCAGTTAGCGAGAGAAGAGTCGCCAGCTCAGACGCAGGCCGGGAATAATAACCATGAATAATGAACAACGCGGCGTCGCGCTGCTCATTGTACTCATGTTACTGGCGCTCATGGCTGCTCTGGCAGCAGACATGACGCTCAGTTTTCACAGCCAGCTTCAGCGAACCCGCCAGGTAAACCATCATCTGCAACGGCAATATGATATTGAACTGGCGGAGAAACTTGCGCTTGCCAGCCTCACCCAGGACGTTAAAGATAACGACAGACAGACCACGTTGCAGCAGTACTGGGCACAGCCACAACAGTTGCAGCTGGAAGATGGCAATACAGTGAAGTGGCAGTTACGCGATGCCCAGCACTGTTTTAATCTCAATGCGTTAGCAAAAATCTCTGACGACCCGCTGGCTTCCCCTGATTTCCCCGCCCAGGTATTCAGTGCGCTGCTGATTAACGCCGGTATCGATCGCGGAAACACCGATGAGATCGTGCAATCAATCGCTGACTATATTGATGTCGATGACTCACCACGCTTTCACGGCGCAGAAGATAGCTTTTACCAAAGCCAGACGCCGCCCCGGCATAGTGCCAATCAGATGCTTTTTCTGACTGGCGAATTACGTCAGATAAAAGGCATAACCGAAAACATCTATCAGCGGCTTATCCCGTATGTCTGCGTTCTCCCGACCACGGAACTTAGCATCAATCTTAATATGCTAACGGAGAACGATATTCCGCTCTTCAGAGCGTTATTCCTCAATAACATCACGGATGCTGACGCTCGGGTCTTATTGCAAAAAAGGCCGAGGGAAGGCTGGCTAACCACGGATGCATTTCTTTACTGGGCGCAGCAGGATTTCTCCGGTGTGAAGCCACTGGTTGCTCAGGTGAAAAGGCATCTCTTTCCCTATAGCCGCTATTTTACGCTGAGTACGGAAAGTATCAGCGACGAACAATCCCAGGGATGGCAAAGCCATATTTTTTTCAACCGTAAACAGCAGAGCGCCCAAATCTATCGGCGTACGCTGCAACTCTACTAATCATAAGGATCGTGATGCCTGAATCGTTGATGGTCATACGTTCTTCCTCGACGCTGCGTAAGCATTGGGAATGGATGACGTTCTCCGCAGATAGCGTATCTTCGGTACATACGCTCACGGACGATCTTCCGCTGGAGTCGCTGGCCGATCAGCCCGGTGCCGGAAATGTTCATCTTTTGATCCCACCAGAGGGCCTTTTATATCGTTCCCTCACGCTGCCCAACGCCAAATACAAACTCACCGCACAAACATTACAATGGCTGGCAGAGGAGACGTTACCCGACAACACCCAGGACTGGCACTGGACGGTTGTCGATAAACAAAACGAAAGTGTCGAGGTGATAGGCATTCAGTCGGAGAAACTCAGTCGCTATCTTGAGCGTTTACATACTGCCGGACTCAACGTGACGCGGGTTTTGCCAGATGGCTGCTATCTTCCCTGGGAAGTAGATAGCTGGACTCTGGTTAACCAGCAAACAAGCTGGCTCATTCGCAGTGCCGCACATGCCTTCAACGAACTGGATGAACACTGGTTACAGCATCTTGCTGCCCAGTTTCCGCCTGAGAATATGCTTTGTTATGGTGTAGTACCTCACGGCGTTGCAGCGGCCAATCCACTTATCCAGCATCCTGAAATACCATCACTGAGTTTGTATTCTGCCGATATTGCATTCCAGCGCTATGACATGCTGCATGGTATTTTTCGTAAACAGAAAACTCGCCCGCCTGGCAGTAAGCTGTCTCGTTCTCGCCATTCTTTCTTTTGTTGGCAGCCGGAGCATCGCGCTCTGGCATACGCTTAAGATTGAAGATCAACTTCAGCAACAACAGCAAGAAACCTGGCAACGTTATTTCCCGCAGATCAAACGCACCCACAATTTTCGTTTTTACTTTAAGCAGCAACTCGCTCAGCAATATCCTGAAGCTGTGCCGTTGCTCTATCATTTACAAACACTTCTGCTGGAACACCCTGAACTGCAGTTAATGGAGGCGAACTATAGCCAGAAGCAAAAGTCGCTGACCTTAAAAATGAGTGCTAAGAGTGAAGCTAATATCGATCGTTTCTGTGAGTTAACACAGTCCTGGCTTCCGATGGAAAAAACAGAAAAAGATCCGGTCAGTGGTGTATGGACAGTAAGGAACTCAGGGAAATGATTAAATCATGGTGGGCAGAAAAATCCACATCGGAAAAACAGATCGTTGCGGCACTGGCGGTTCTCTCGCTCGGCGTTTTTTGTTGGCTTGGGGTGATAAAACCGATAGATACCTACATTGCAGAGCATCAGTCCCACGCGCAAAAAATTAAGAAGGACATCAAATGGATGCAGGATCAAGCGAGCACCCATGGTTTACTCGGTCATCCTGCGCTTACGCAGCCCATCAAAAATATCCTTCTCGAGGAAGCAAAACGTGAGAATTTGGCTATCACGCTGGAAAACGGCCCGGACAATACTCTGACAATTCATCCTGTCACAGCTCCCCTCGAAAACGTCTCCCGCTGGCTCACTACGGCACAGGTAACATACGGTATTGTTATTGAAGACCTTCAGTTTACTCTTGCCGGAAACGAAGAGATCACCCTCAGGCATTTGTCCTTCAGGGAGCAACAATAATGACAATGCTACTGCCGCTCTTCATTCTGGTTGGTTTTATTGCAGGTTATTTTGTTAATGCCATCACCTCTCGCCGTTGGAGGATAAAACGGCGTTAACGTTTCGCCAGGTATTGGTTCATTTCAGGCAAAAAAAATATGCCTGGCATGATACAGTGCCCCTGATACTTTGTGTTGCTGCTGCTATCGCCTGCGCCCTGGCACCTTTCACGCCCATCGTGACTGGCGCACTCTTTCTCTATTTCTGTTTCGTACTCACGCTCAGTGTTATTGATTTTCGCACTCAGCTCCTGCCCGACAAACTCACCTTACCGCTGCTCTGGCTTGGCTTGGTATTTAATGCGCAGTATGGATTAATTGATTTACATGATGCGGTTTACGGCGCGGTAGCGGGCTATGGGGTGCTGTGGTGTGTTTACTGGGGCGTCTGGTTAGTTTGTCACAAAGAGGGATTGGGCTACGGTGATTTCAAGCTACTGGCCGCTGCAGGCGCATGGTGTGGCTGGCAAACGTTGCCAATGATACTGCTGATTGCCTCGCTGGGTGGCATTGGTTACGCCATCGTTTCACAACTTCTGCAACGCCGGACTATAACCACTATCGCATTCGGCCCGTGGCTTGCGCTCGGCAGCATGATAAACCTGGGGTATCTGGCCTGGATCTCTTATTAACCGGGAGGGTTCTCCCTCCCGACACGGCTCAACCTTCTTCGCGGATCTGTGCTTGCAGATAATTTTGCAGGCCCATCTTCTGAATCAGATCAAGTTCCGTTTCCAGCCAGTCGATATGGCCTTCTTCATCACGCAAAATTTCTATCATCATATCGCGGCTGACGTAATCATGAACGCTATCGGCATAACCAATTGCCTCACGCAAATTCTTCGCGCCATCCAGCTCAAGTGCCAGATCAGAACGCAGCATTTCCTCAACATCTTCACCAATGTTCAGTTTGCCCAGGTCCTGTAAGTTTGGAAGACCTTCCAGAAAAAGAATGCGCTCAATATAACGATCGGCGTGTTTCATCTCATCAATGGATTCATGATACTCCACATCATTGAGACGTTTGAGACCCCAGTTTTTAAACATTCGGGCATGGAGAAAGTACTGATTGATTGCGACAAGCTCATTTCCCAACAGTTTGTTGAGATAATTTATAACTTTAGTATCACCTTTCATTTTTTGACTCCTTCGCTTCCACTCTTTGAAGAGTAGAACGGCTTACGAGTAAGTCAAAAAACACACTCCGTTTATGCGGACTCCTTAAACTCCGGCAGCTGCATTAATTCATCCTCCATCACTTCACGCGCGGCCCGGACACATTTACCGCACTGATTGCCGACCGGAATAAATTTTTTTAATTGCTGGAACGAGTGAGGGGAAAACTGGCGCACAGCCTGACGAATTTTTTTATCGCTGATACCATTACAAAGACAAACGTACATAGAGACTCCCGTATACTTTCTTCAAAAATAAATGAAAATAGTTCTTATTTCAATTACGGAAAGACTCTTTTTTAAGCAAAGAATAGAAATATGAATAAAAATAATGGGCTACCAAAAGTAGCCCATTGACAAAAAATGCGGCGATACTGGAAGGTATCGCCAACACATTTATTGCTTAGTAAACGGCGCGAAGATTTCGCTAAATGCGTACTTCGGTGCCTGTTCTTTAGTCAGGCCGTGGAATTCCGGAGACAGGTTAGTGCCGCCCGGCAGGTCGCGCGCGATTGACCAGATACCAACCATACCGAGATTACGCTTCTGCGCATCCTGCATGACCAGACGAGCATCAGAGAGATAGAACACCTCGCCCTGAACGTCGTTCACGCCAACCATCGGCGTGGTACCCATCATAGCGTCAATTTCTGCATCGCTCTTATTGGGATGGAGGCCTTTCAATTGTGAATGCAGGTTGGCAATCGCAGACGTTGCACACTTACCGTGAATGTTCTGGCCTTCGGTATTTGCAGACTGACAAATCGCGTTACCGTAGTCCATTGTCATCACGTTCACACCCGCCAGCTCAACACCTTTCGCTTTGGCATCGCTCAGGACATTCATCCCTTCCGGCGTCAGGCCAGTCGGCAGAATTGGCAAGGTGTACCAGATAGCAATATCTTTGCCTTCTGACTTCCATTTATCCTGCACTTTCTTCACAGCAAGGTTACGACGTTCAATAGATGCCTGATCCGCAACCCAGGTGCCTTCGATATCGAAGTCCAGGACTTTGAGGTTCAGGTTATCAACGATGTCATAATAATGCTGCATCAGATCGTCTACGTTCTTACAGGAAGCAGCCAGCGGAGCGTTGTTAGCACCACCGATAGACAGCATCACATCGCCGCCAGCCTCACGCAGAGCTTTGATTTTGCTGTACTGAGCGTAATTCTGCATACCGTAAGCGGTACCCCATGTCGGCAGACAGGTGTTCGCATCTTTACTCACCACAAACGCCAGCGTGAAGTGGTTGACGTTATGATTCTTAGCCAGCGCAGCCAGATCCGGGATCGTATTCAGCGTAAAGTCGACATACGGTGCATAAACGTGTTTCGGCCACGCTTTCTTCGGCGTACCTACGCGCTCTTTGGTTCCGGTCCAGTCAACAAAAACACGCCACGGGTTGCTGTCAGAAGGAGAAACTTTCTGCACTTTACTCTGAGAAATGTAGTTCACACCGTTAAAGCGAATCAGCGTATCGCTGGCATAAAGCGTTTCTGGATTAAACTGCGGCGCATTATTCAGCTCTTCGTTGCTATAGCTCTGAGCCTTACCTAACGGCTTCCACGGGCGGCTATTGCTACCGGTGGCGTTTTGGTTCGCCACCAGAGCAGGGTTGTCACTTTGCGTCCAGAACAGCGCTTCATAAGCCTGCCCATCAACAACAACGCGATCACCTTTCACGTACACAGTGGATGCGGACCATGCTTTCGCCGGTTCGTATTTCTTCCACGGGTTATCGCCGCCCGGGACAAAGCCCCATGCGTCTTGATCGACAGAAGTTTTATAATGTGCATCGTTATAATCTACGATGCTGTCCGCGCTGTACGCTTTGCTGGCCTGGAAACCATCCGCAACAATGACGCCGCCGTTATCAATTTCACAGGTAGTCGGGTTACCGTACTGACTCAATTCCGCAGCGGTAGCTGTACGCTCGAGACGCCATGGGTTATTGGAGTTTTCAGCGCTGGTACCCCGTGGGCAATCTTTAGACCCAACCCACCAGGCGTTCTTGTAAACATTACCATTGAAAATAACATGGTAAATTTCGCTACCTTCCTGGCCGCTCCACGCTTGCAATGAGTAATCGTTAACGCTATCCGCTGGTGTTGATGGCTCGCTGTTATCCGGAGTTGGGGTCACCGGTGTTTCCGGAGTTGGATCAACCGGAGTCACAGCACCGCCATTATTATCCGGCTTAACGGAACAGGAGCCAGGGTTACCATACTGGCTGATTTCTGTTGCCGTTGCCGCGCGAACATAACGCCATGGGTTACTGGCATCGTTTTCTTTCGCATCGCCTGGGCAATTTGCCGCGCCTACCCACCAGGCGTTCTTATAAATGCCGCCGTTATAGATAACGTACCATGTAGAAGAACCTTCCTGACCTTTCCAGGCTACTACAGCATAGTTGTCGTTTGACTTATCAGCTGGGGCTGGCTGAACATCAGGAGCCGGTTTAACGTCCGGTGCCGGTTTCACATCCGGTGAAGGCTGTGGTGCTGAAGTACAGGACTGTGGATTACTGGTTTCTGAGATTTCCGTTGCCGTAGCGGCACGAACATAACGCCATGGGTTGCTGGCATCATTGCTTTTCGCATCACCCGGACAGTTAGAAGAGGCTACCCACCAGGCATTTTTATATACCGCACCATTAAAGACGACATACCAGGTCTGACCGCCCTGCTGTTTATTCCAGGCAACTACAGAAGAATTAGACGGAACAGTGCCCTGTGCTGGTGTAGCCGAACCGCCATTAGCCGGCGTATTGGATGCAGGCGTATTTGAATTTGAAGAAGATGAGCTGCCGCTCTTTTCGCAGGAAAGTGTATTGCCAAACTGACTAATTTCAGCAGCTGTTGCGGTACGCTTTAAACGCCACGGGTTAGTTGCATCATTTGCTTTCGCTTTTCCCGGGCAATTTGTAGAAGAAACCCACCAGGCATTTTCATAAATTTTGCCATCGAAAATAACCTGATATTTATTACCACCTTGTTGGTTATTCCATGCTTCCATTGCCAATGCTGGCAGAGCGGAACACACCAGCCCCATACCAATCATAGATTTAGTAAATATATTTAATTTCATTATAATCCCTTGTGACGTAAAAACTGCAAAACAAAAGTCCTACGCAGGAATTATTTACGTTTTACGAGAACCCTTCAATATGAATTAAATTACGGCATTAAAAATAAGAAAAAACAAATGAAGCATTTTAAAAACAGAAACATTCATATTTAAAATGTTAAATTGAATTGATATTTTAAATATGAATAATTTATTCGTTCTGACAGTACGAATAAGATATGCCGTCAACAAATGCAAAAAGGGCGCCGAAGCGCCCTTTTCAATTCAAAACTAATTAACGTGTAATTAGCCCAGAACTTTAGCAACAACGCCCGCGCCAACGGTACGGCCGCCT
>OHLG01000167.1_pt1 | contig 8186 bp, 6 predicted proteins | sample 1569121 | NCBI WGS metagenome assembly OHLG01 (sample SAMEA3879515, study PRJEB24766) | human gut metagenome | biome: human-associated habitat; feature: feces | place: USA | collected 1985/1987 | reverse complement strand
AACGACGATGCCGCTGCGCTGCAAACTGGTTTCCAGGAACTGACAGAGCGACGCATTGCGGACCGCCAGCCAGCAGCGTTTACCACTCAACCCTTCCACGCCTTTTTTCTGCGGGTACTGAGCGCCGTACAACGGAATACGCACGGTAAACTGGCTGCCCATTCCCGGTTCTGAATCTACCGAGATATCGCCGTCCATCATGCTGATCAGTTTTTCACAAATCGCCAGACCCAGACCGGTCCCCTGGAAATTACGCTGTACGCCCGTTCCGACCTGGAAGAAGGGATCAAACAAGCGCACCACTTCTTTCGCCGGTATCCCCACGCCGGTATCGCGAACACGGATAGAGAGATAATCGCCATCCGCGCGAACATGCAAAACTATACAGCCGGTATCGGTGAATTTTATGGCGTTACTCAACAGGTTGGAGATGACCTGCTGTAAACGCATCGGGTCGCCATTTAAGGCCACTGGCACATCCGGTTCAATAAAGCAGTACAAGCCTAACTGCTTGCGTACCACCAGCGGTAAATAGTTGGCGGTGATGTGGTTCATCACTTCACGCGGTGAAAACTCACGCGGTTCGATCTTCAACTGTTCCGATTCAATCTTCGAGAAATCGAGAATATCGCTGATAATTTTCAACAACAGGCTGGAAGAGTTGTTCATTGCCGTCACCAGCCGATCGACGCCTTTCGGTAACTCTTTGGTTTGCAACAGATCCAGGTTACCGATAATCTTCACGCGCGAAGAAACATCCACCAGCACACAAATGGCCACGTTTTCATTACGATAGCGCGAATGGACGAAGCTGATTTGCAGATTGGTATTGTTGCTGGTCAGGACATCAACAAAATTGACCTGCTGCCCACAGATAATTTGCGTCAGTCGTTGGCGGTCCTCATGCGTAAGCATATTGAGATAGGTATGCGCCAGTTCGTTACTTAAAATATTGACGCCATCAGCGGTACGCAAAATGCAGATACCCACTGGCGCGGAGGCGACAATCTTGCGATTGAACTGCTCATGTTCTTCCAGTCGCAGGGCGTCGCTTTCCGCCGGAATGAAAATACGTCGCTCGTACATCCGTGCGAGAGTAAACAATGCAGCTCCGGCAAGCACATTCAGCAAAATTGCGTTAAGGATCAACATGCGAATGCGTTCCAGCACCTTATCAACCGGCACCGAATACACGATGCTTAGCGATGAGGGTGGCAGATTTTTCTTCAGCACCAGCTCCCGGAACCCTTCCGTATAGCCAAACCAGGAGCGTTCCTGCATCCAGCGAGGATCGCCCTTAATTTTACTTTCTGGTCCGGTAAGCGAAATCAGGGTATGACCATTTTCATCAAGAATGGTAACCCCCATCGGCAACGTACCCGGTAAGAAAAAGTTCTCCATCCGGATGGTCTGCTCGACACCCAAAAGCGCCTGCAACCGGTTCGCCAGATAAACTGGCGTCAACGCGTAAAAATACCCGACGCCAGGGCGCGGACCTTCGCTGATCCAGTAGAGGTTACTGCCGCTATCATCTTGTGGTGCATTTCGATATTTATTGATGCGTTCATGCAAAGCTTTCAACGCGGTATCGCGTTCCACTGGCATATCACGCAGACCGAAATTGGCCATGCAGAGGTTATCGCTGCCGATTAAAAATACCCGTTTTCTGCCGATAAGCGATTTTCGGCGATGTACTTCAGCTCTTTCATCACATCAGAGGTGCGTTGAATAAAGCGCTGAGCCTGATCGGAACTCAGATTAAATTCCTGACGAATTTCCGATTCTCGCTGATGTAACGCATTAACGATGTAAAAAACGGATGAAAAAGCAATCAACAGCCAGAGCACTAACGCCAATGCTCTGAACATGTAGCGCGAGGCTTTCAGGGTTGTACGAAAAGAAGCAAGGTATTTCAAAGGGGCGAAGCTCCGCCTCAGGTGACCGATGGAGTGTGGTTAAGGTAGCGGTAAAAGCGTGTTACCGCAATGTTCTCTCTTCTCTGGAATATGATACACCGCCGAGAAATCATCACCTTAACCTCTGATAATCGTCATATACCGGACAAGACTAGTGGATTTCAGCATGCATTATATGAAGTGGATTTATCCACGCCGCTTACGCAATCAAATGATCCTGATGGCAATCCTGATGGTCATTGTCCCAACGCTTACTATTGGTTATATCGTAGAAACGGAAGGACGTTCAGCAGTCTTATCTGAAAAAGAGAAAAAACTTTCTGCCGTGGTCAACCTGCTTAATCAGGCACTAGGCGATCGCTATGATCTCTACATCGACTTACCACGTGAGGAGCGTATCCGCGCATTAAATGCAGAACTTGCCCCCATTACCGAAAATATCACTCACGCCTTCCCTGGCATCGGTGCTGGTTATTACAACAAAATGCTGGATGCGATAATCACCTACGCGCCTTCAGCGCTATATCAGAATAATGTCGGCGTTACCATTGCCGCAGATCACCCTGGTCGCGAAGTGATGCGTACAAATACCCCTTTAGTTTATTCAGGCAGGCAGGTGCGCGGCGATATTTTGAATTCAATGCTCCCCATTGAGCGTAATGGTGAAATCCTCGGCTATATCTGGGCCAATGAATTAACCGAAGATATTCGCCGCCAGGCCTGGAAAATGGATGTGAGGATTATCATTGTGCTCACCGCTGGTTTGCTGATAAGCCTGCTGTTGATTGTCCTTTTCTCCCGTCGCCTGAGCGCCAATATTGATATCATCACCGATGGCCTCTCGACTCTGGCACAAAATATTCCCACTCGATTACCACAATTGCCCGGTGAAATGGGGCAAATCAGTCAGAGTGTTAATAACCTCGCCCAGGCACTGCGTGAAACGCGGACACTTAACGATCTGATTATTGAAAACGCTGCCGATGGCGTCATTGCCATTGACCGCCAGGGTGATGTAACCACCATGAACCCAGCAGCAGAAGTTATCACTGGCTATCAACGCCATGAACTGGTAGGGCAGCCTTACTCCATGTTGTTCGACAATACTCAGTTCTACAGTCCAGTACTGGATACGCTGGAACATGGCACCGAACATGTGGCGCTGGAGATCAGTTTTCCAGGTCGTGACCGCACCATTGAACTCAGTGTCACTACCAGTCGTATTCATAACACGCACGGTGAAATGATAGGTGCTTTGGTGATTTTCTCTGATTTAACTGCCCGCAAAGAAACCCAGCGCCGCATGGCGCAAGCAGAACGCCTCGCCACACTGGGTGAGCTGATGGCTGGCGTCGCGCATGAAGTACGTAATCCGTTAACGGCTATTCGTGGTTATGTACAGATCTTGCGCCAACAAACCAGTGACCCAATACATCAGGAATATCTGTCCGTAGTACTCAAAGAAATCGATTCAATTAACAAAGTTATTCAGCAATTGCTCGAATTTTCACGTCCACGCCACAGTCAATGGCAACAAGTCAGCCTCAATGCATTGGTTGAAGAAACTCTGGTACTGGTACAAACCGCCGGCGTACAAGCGCGGGTCGACTTCATAAGCGAACTGGATAATGAATTAAGCCCGATTAACGCCGATCGTGAACTGCTCAAACAGGTACTACTGAATATCCTGATCAATGCCGTCCAGGCTATCAGCGCACGAGGGAAAATTCGCATTCAAACCTGGCAATACAGCGACTCACAACAGGCCATTTCGATAGAGGACAACGGCTGTGGCATTGATCTCTCGCTGCAAAAAAAGATCTTCGATCCCTTTTTCACCACCAAAGCCTCAGGAACCGGGCTTGGTCTGGCGTTAAGTCAACGCATCATTAATGCCCATCAGGGTGATATTCGCGTCGCCAGTTTGCCGGGCTACGGCGCAACCTTCACGCTTATTTTACCGATCAACCCGCAGGGAAATCAGACTGTATGACTGCTATTAATCGCATCCTTATTGTGGATGATGAAGATAATGTTCGCCGTATGCTGAGCACCGCTTTTGCACTACAAGGATTCGAAACACATTGTGCGAACAACGGACGCACAGCATTACACCTGTTTGATATTCACCCTGATGTGGTGTTGATGGATATCCGCATGCCAGAGATGGACGGCATCAAGGCACTAAAGGAGATGCGCAGCCATGAGACCCGGACACCCGTTATTCTGATGACGGCCTATGCGGAAGTGGAAACCGCCGTCGAAGCGCTACGCTGCGGAGCCTTCGACTATGTTATTAAACCGTTTGATCTCGATGAGTTGAATTTAATCGTTCAGCGCGCTTTACAACTCCAGTCAATGAAAAAAGAGATCCGTCATCTGCACCAGGCACTGAGCACCAGCTGGCAATGGGGGCACATTCTCACCAACAGCCCGGCGATGATGGACATCTGCAAAGACACCGCCAAAATTGCCCTTTCTCAGGCCAGCGTCTTGATTAGCGGTGAAAGCGGCACCGGGAAAGAGTTGATTGCCAGAGCGATTCACTACAATTCGCGGCGGGCAAAGGGGCCGTTCATTAAAGTCAACTGCGCGGCGCTGCCGGAATCGTTGCTCGAAAGTGAACTGTTTGGTCATGAAAAAGGTGCATTTACTGGTGCACAAACCTTGCGTCAGGGATTATTTGAACGAGCCAACGAAGGTACTCTGCTCCTCGACGAAATTGGCGAAATGCCGCTGGTACTACAAGCCAAATTACTACGCATTCTACAGGAACGGGAATTTGAACGGATTGGCGGCCATCAGACCATAAAAGTTGATATCCGCATCATTGCTGCCACCAACCGCGACTTGCAGGCAATGGTAAAAGAAGGCACCTTCCGTGAAGATCTCTTTTATCGCCTTAACGTTATTCATTTAATACTGCCGCCTCTGCGCGATCGCCGGGAAGATATTTCCCTGTTAGCTAATCACTTTTTGCAAAAATTCAGTAGTGAGAATCAGCGCGATATTATCGACATCGATCCGATGGCAATGTCACTGCTTACCGCCTGGTCATGGCCGGGAAATATTCGAGAGCTTTCCAACGTTATTGAACGCGCCGTCGTGATGAATTCAGGCCCGATCATTTTTTCTGAGGATCTTCCGCCACAGATTCGTCAGCCAGTCTGTAATGCTGGCGAGGTAAAAACAGCCCCTGTCGGTGAGCGTAATTTAAAAGAGGAAATTAAACGCGTCGAAAAACGCATCATTATGGAAGTGCTGGAACAACAAGAAGGAAACCGAACCCGCACTGCTTTAATGCTGGGCATCAGTCGCCGTGCATTGATGTATAAACTCCAGGAATACGGTATCGATCCGGCGGATGTATAACACCAAAACTTGCTATGCAGAAATTTGCACAGTGCGCAATTTTCTGCATAGCCGCTCATTCTCCTTATAAATCCCCATCCAATTTATCCCTTCATATTCAATTAGTTAAATAACTAAATCCAATAATCTCATTCTGGCACTCCCCTTGCTATTGCCTGACTGTACCCACAACGGTGTATGCAAGAGGGATAAAAAATGAAAACAAAATTGATGACATTACAAGACGCCACCGGCTTCTTTCGTGACGGCATGACCATCATGGTGGGCGGATTTATGGGGATTGGCACTCCATCCCGCCTGGTTGAAGCATTACTGGAATCTGGTGTTCGCGACCTGACATTGATAGCCAATGATACCGCGTTTGTTGATACCGGCATCGGTCCGCTCATCGTCAATGGTCGAGTCCGCAAAGTGATTGCTTCACATATCGGCACCAACCCGGAAACAGGTCGGCGCATGATATCTGGTGAGATGGACGTCGTTCTGGTGCCGCAAGGTACGCTAATCGAGCAAATTCGCTGTGGTGGAGCTGGACTTGGTGGTTTTCTCACCCCAACGGGTGTCGGCACCGTCGTAGAGGAAGGCAAACAGACACTGACACTCGACGGTAAAACCTGGCTGCTCGAACGCCCACTGCGCGCCGACCTGGCGCTAATTCGCGCTCATCGTTGCGACACACTTGGCAACCTGACCTATCAACTTAGCGCCCGCAACTTTAACCCCCTGATAGCCCTTGCGGCTGATATCACGCTGGATGAACTGGTCGAAACCGGCGAGCTGCAACCTGACCATATTGTCACCCCTGGTGCCGTTATCGACCACATCATCGTTTCACAGGAGAGCAAATAATGGATGCGAAACAACGTATTGCGCGCCGTGTGGCGCAAGAGCTTCGTGATGGTGACATCGTTAACTTAGGGATCGGTTTACCCACAATGGTCGCCAATTATTTACCGGAGGGTATTCATATCACTCTGCAATCGGAAAACGGCTTCCTCGGTTTAGGCCCGGTCACGACAGCGCATCCAGATCTGGTGAACGCTGGCGGGCAACCGTGCGGTGTTTTACCCGGTGCAGCCATGTTTGATAGCGCCATGTCATTTGCGCTAATCCGTGGCGGTCATATTGATGCCTGCGTGCTCGGCGGTTTGCAAGTAGACGAAGAAGCAAACCTCGCGAACTGGGTAGTGCCTGGGAAAATGGTGCCCGGTATGGGTGGCGCGATGGATCTGGTGACCGGGTCGCGCAAAGTGATCATCGCCATGGAACATTGCGCCAAAGATGGTTCAGCAAAAATTTTGCGCCGCTGCACCATGCCACTCACTGCGCAACATGCGGTGCATATGCTGGTTACTGAACTGGCTGTCTTTCGTTTTATTGACGGCAAAATGTGGCTCACCGAAATTGCCGACGGGTGTGATTTAGCCACCGTGCGTGCCAAAACAGAAGCTCGGTTTGAAGTCGCCGCCGATCTGAATACGCAACGGGGTGATTTATGATTGGTCGCATATCGCGTTTTATGACGCGTTTTGTCAGCCGGTGGCTTCCCGATCCACTGATCTTTGCCATGTTGCTGACATTGCTAACATTCGTGATCGCGCTTTGGTTAACACCACAAACGCCGATCAGCATGGTGAAAATGTGGGGTGACGGTTTCTGGAACTTGCTGGCGTTTGGTATGCAGATGGCGCTTATCATCGTTACCGGTCATGCCCTTGCCAGCTCTGCTCCGGTGAAAAGTTTGCTGCGTACTGCCGCCTCCGCCGCAAAGACGCCCGTACAGGGCGTCATGCTGGTCACTTTCTTCGGTTCAGTCGCTTGTGTCATCAACTGGGGATTTGGTTTGGTTGTCGGCGCAATGTTTGCCCGTGAAGTCGCCCGGCGAGTCCCCGGTTCTGATTATCCGTTGCTCATTGCCTGCGCCTACATTGGTTTTCTCACCTGGGGTGGCGGCTTCTCTGGATCAATGCCTCTGTTGGCTGCAACACCGGGCAACCCGGTTGAGCATATCGCCGGGCTGATCCCGGTGGGCGATACTCTGTTCAGTGGTTTTAACATTTTCATCACTGTGGCGTTGATTGTGGTGATGCCATTTATCACCCGCATGATGATGCCAAAACCGTCTGACGTGGTGAGTATCGATCCAAAACTACTCATGGAAGAGGCTGATTTTCAAAAGCAGCTACCGAAAGATGCCCCACCATCCGAGCGACTGGAAGAAAGCCGCATTCTGACGTTGATCATCGGCGCACTCGGTATCGCTTACCTTGCGATGTACTTCAGCGAACATGGCTTCAACATCACCATCAATACCGTCAACCTGATGTTTATGATTGCGGGTCTGCTGCTACATAAAACGCCAATGGCTTATATGCGTGCTATCAGCGCGGCAGCACGCAGTACTGCCGGTATTCTGGTGCAATTCCCCTTCTACGCTGGGATCCAACTGATGATGGAGCATTCCGGTCTGGGCGGACTCATTACCGAATTCTTCATCAATGTTGCGAACAAAGACACCTTCCCGGTAATGACCTTTTTTAGTTCTGCACTGATTAACTTCGCCGTTCCGTCTGGCGGCGGTCACTGGGTTATTCAGGGACCTTTCGTGATACCCGCAGCCCAGGCGCTGGGCGCTGATCTCGGTAAATCGGTAATGGCGATCGCCTACGGCGAGCAATGGATGAACATGGCACAACCATTCTGGGCGCTGCCAGCACTGGCAATCGCCGGACTCGGTGTCCGCGACATCATGGGCTACTGCATCACTGCCCTGCTCTTCTCCGGTGTCATTTTCGTCATTGGTTTAACGCTGTTCTGACGGCACCCCTACAAACAGAAGGAATATAAAATGAAAAATTGTGTCATCGTCAGTGCGGTACGTACTGCTATCGGTAGTTT
>OHLG01000146.1_pt1 | contig 8650 bp, 8 predicted proteins | sample 1569121 | NCBI WGS metagenome assembly OHLG01 (sample SAMEA3879515, study PRJEB24766) | human gut metagenome | biome: human-associated habitat; feature: feces | place: USA | collected 1985/1987 | reverse complement strand
TGAATTCACTCTATATCTGATACAACGGATCCCCTTCCCGCCCAGCCATTAGCGCATTGCCCTGGTCTCGTACCACGTCCCATAAAGCTTCAGCGGCGGTGGAAAGTGAACGGTTCTTCCTGCGCACCAGCATCAACTGGCGTTCAACAACCGGCGTAATGCGCTTTACCACCAGTGGGCTACCTTCAGGCAATGGTAGCGCCAGTGCGGGAAGAATACTGATGCCGATGCCTGCGGCTACCAACACCAATTTCGCTCCCTGTAATGCCTGCCAGGGTACATAATCTTCCACGGCCAAAGCGCTATCGCGATGGCAAAGCAGAAAGAAAGGCTCGGAAAGAATCGCTTCACATTGCAGATCGCCCACTGGGCCTGGATCGATGACGATGCCAAAATCGACATCTCCCTGGCGAATACTTTCCATTACCCACTGCTGCGGACGATCGTGCAGGACAAACTGAATATCTGGATAGCGGCGATGGCTTTCAGCAATGCATTGCGGAATAAGATGCGCGGAAATGGTCTGGCTGGCAGCGACCCGAACTTTTCCGCTCAGTTGTTGCCCCATACGCCCGGTATCGCGCAACGTGCTGTTCAGTTCATCCAGCAGTCGCTCAAGACGCAAAGCCAGCTGCTGCCCTGCATCTGTAAGCACCACTTCACGCGTGGTTCTGTCCAGCAGGCGAACACCAGTATGATTTTCCAGTTCCTTCACACTGTGACTCACTGCCGACTGGCTCAGGCCGATACGCTCTCCTGCACGACTAAAACTTTTCTCCTGCGCTACTGTGACGAAAACCTTTAATTGTTTTAAAGAATAATTCATCTGTTTTCTTCATGAATGGATGCAATAAATCAATTTTATTTCTCAAACTGGAAGAAGCACAATAGAACCATCGATCATCTGGAGTCTTTATGAAACTTTTTCGTATCCTCGATCCTTTCACCTTAACCCTGATCACGGTGGTGTTGCTGGCCTCTTTCTTTCCGGCCAGAGGCGATTTCGTCCCCTTCTTTGAAAATCTGACCACCGCAGCTATTGCCCTGCTGTTCTTTATGCACGGCGCGAAGTTGTCGCGTGAGGCGATTATTGCTGGCGGTGGTCACTGGCGACTGCATTTGTGGGTAATGTGCAGCACCTTCGTGCTGTTTCCGATTCTGGGTGTACTGTTTGCCTGGTGGAAACCGGTAAATGTCGACCCGATGCTCTACTCCGGTTTTCTCTACTTGTGCATTCTCCCGGCTACCGTGCAGTCTGCAATCGCCTTCACGTCAATGGCGGGCGGTAACGTCGCGGCAGCGGTTTGTTCTGCGTCGGCATCCAGCCTGCTGGGGATTTTCCTTTCACCATTGCTGGTTGGTCTGGTGATGAATGTTCACGGTGCAGGGGGCAGCCTTGAGCAGGTCGGTAAAATTATGCTGCAACTGCTGCTGCCGTTTGTGTTGGGGCATCTTTCCCGGCCGTGGATTGGTGACTGGGTGTCGCGCAATAAAAAATGGATTGCGAAAACTGACCAGACGTCCATTCTGTTGGTGGTTTATACAGCGTTCAGCGAAGCCGTCGTTAATGGTATCTGGCATAAAGTTGGCTGGGGATCATTGCTGTTTATCGTGGTGGTCAGCTGCGTTCTTCTGGCTATCGTGATTGTAGTTAACGTCTTTATGGCACGCCGACTGAGCTTCAATAAGGCAGATGAAATTACTATCGTCTTTTGTGGTTCGAAAAAGAGTCTGGCAAATGGCATCCCGATGGCAAACATTCTGTTCCCCACATCGGTGATCGGTATGATGGTGCTGCCCCTGATGATTTTCCATCAGATCCAATTGATGGTCTGTGCGGTGCTGGCGCGTCGATACAAACGCCAGACCGAACAGTTACAGGCGCAGCAGGAAAGCAGCGCCGATAAAGCTTAAAGCGGACGCTTCAGGGGCTGGACCAGTTGCGTCAGCCCCTCGGTTTTAATCAGCAGCGTGATTTGCATTAGCTCACCGAGCTTCCCTGCCGGGAACTCATCTTTGCGGGCAAACCACAGCAGATACTCCTCCGGCAGGTCGATTAAGCGACGCCCTTTGTATTTGCCAAACGGCATTATCGTATTGGCTATTTCAATCAGCTGCTCTTTTTCCATCTCAGCTACCCAGCAAACGCAGCATTTCCGCTTCGTCGATGACTTCAATGCCCAGTTCCTGCGCCTTCGCCAGTTTAGATCCTGCAGCTTCACCCGCTATCACCAGATCGGTTTTCTTCGACACGCTGCCCGCGACTTTCGCGCCCAGTTCGACCAGTCGAGCTTTAGCGTCATCACGCGACATCTGGCTTAAGCTGCCCGTAAGCACCACGGTTTTACCAGCAAACGGGCTGTCAATCTCTTCCGCGTTGATAACGATCGGCGCAGGCCAGTGAACACCTTCCGCCAACAGCTCGCTGATGACATTGCGGTTGCTTTCTTCGGCAAAGAAGTTGTGAACGTGGGATGCAACGACAATGCCAACATCAGGCACCTTTTGCAGCTCTTCAATCGAAGCGGCTTCCAGCGCTTCCAGCGTGCCGAAATATGCCGCCAGACCTGCTGCGGTGGCCTCGCCGACTTCACGGATGCCAAGTGCATAGAGGAAGCGAGCAAAGGTGGTTTCTTTCGCTTTTTCCAGCGCGTTAACCACGTTTTGTGCCGATTTTGGCCCCATACGCTCCAGTCCGGTCAGTTTGCCTGCGGTGAGTTTGAACAGATCTGCCGGAGTATGGACATATTCTTTTTCAACCAGCTGATCGATGATTTTGTCGCCCATTCCGTCAACATCCATCGCACGGCGGGAAACAAAGTGTTTCAGCGACTCTTTACGCTGCGCACCGCAAATCAGGCCACCGGTACAGCGGGCAACCGCTTCACCTTCCACACGCTCAACGTCAGAACCACATACCGGACAATGCGTCGGGAATACAACCTCACGGGTATCTTCCGGGCGTTCAGAAAGCACGACGTTAACCACCTGCGGGATCACGTCGCCAGCGCGGCGAATCACCACTTTATCGCCAATGCGTAAACCAAGACGTTCGATTTCATCCGCATTGTGTAAGGTTGCGTTACTCACCAGCACGCCTGCAACATGGACAGGTTCCAGACGCGCAACAGGCGTAATCGCGCCAGTACGCCCAACCTGAAACTCGACGTCACGCACAAAGGTCATCTGCTCCTGCGCCGGGAATTTAAACGCTACCGCCCAGCGCGGGGCACGCGCGACAAAGCCAAGCTGCTCCTGCTGTGCCAGTGAGTTGACCTTAATCACCACGCCGTCGATATCAAAGCCCAGCGTCGGGCGGTCTTCTTCCACTTTGTGATAGAACGCCAGCACTTCTTCCGCCGATTCACAAAGCGTTACCCGATCGCTGACCGGCAACCCCCACTTTTTAAATTGCAGTAAACGGCCAAGATGAGTATCCGGCAGCTCGCCACCTTCCAGAACACCAACGCCATAGCAGAAAAAAGTGAGCGGTCGCTTCGCTGTAATACGCGGATCAAGCTGACGCAGTGAACCAGCTGCCGCATTACGTGGGTTAGCAAACACTTTCCCGCCCGTGCGTCGCGCATCTTCGTTAATCTTTTCGAACCCCGCCTGCGGCAGGAACACTTCACCACGCACTTCCAGACGCGCCGGGATATTCTCTCCGTGCAGCTTCAGCGGAATGGCGCGAATAGTACGCACATTAGACGTGATATCTTCCCCGGTGGTGCCATCGCCACGGGTCGCGGCACTGACTAAAACGCCATTTTCATACAGAATACTGACGGCAAGACCATCCAGCTTCAGCTCACAGCACCAGGTGACTTTCTCGTTGTTTTTCAGACGGTCCTGCACACGTTTGTTGAAAGCAAGAAAGCTTTCTTCATCAAAAACGTTATCCAGTGACAGCATTGGTACTTCATGGCGTATCTGGCTGAAAGCCGCCAGCGGCGCAGCGCCTACACGTTGAGTAGGCGAATCAGGCGTAATCAGTTCTGGATGTTTGGTTTCCAGCTCGCGCAGTTCGCGCATCAGCCTGTCGTATTCAGCGTCGGGAATTTCCGGCGCATCCATCACATGATAAAGATATTCATGATGGCGAAGCGTCGTTCGCAGTTCTGTCAGTTGTTGTTCGATTGATTCCATATCGCACCATCAATGCTAAAAACCCCCGACAAGCGGGGGTTCGAAGAGGAGTTAATTTGCCTTAAGTGTATCAGGCGTTGGCGTCTTTGACTTCGCGGATGATGTCCTGGTACTCGCGCAATTTCTGCGGAGTCATCATACGGCGCTGATCGTCAAGCACGACACCGCCCACTTCATCGGCAATATGCTGCGCAGATTGCAGCATCAGCTTGAAGTTCTGCAGCTCGTCACCGTAAGACGGTACCTGCATAAAGATAGTGACACCCGGAGTAGTGAAATCCTTCATTTCAGGATCAAAGGTTCCCGGTTTCACCATATTCGCCAGGCTGAATAACGCCGGGCCGCTGCCATCCGGGCTAAGATGACGATGGTAAATATTCATATCGCCAAAAATGAAGCCCGCTTGTTGAATGCTGTTAAGAAGCAGTTCACCGTTTAGCTCGCTACCGTGATGCGCCGCGACGTTCATGATAATCACCGCTTCTTTGCGCTTCGGTTTATCCATAACTGGAGCAGGTTCCGCTACAGGCTCAGGCTGTGGTGCCGCTACGGGTTCTGCAGGCTGGAAAGCCTGTTGTGCCGGTTGCGGTGCTGAATGCACAGGCTGCGGCGCTGGCGCGACCTGTGGCGAAACTGGCTGCTGCAACGGCTGTTCAGGCTGCGGCTGATAGGCAGGCTGCTGCACCGGCTGCGCTGGATGCGGAGCATGTTGCGGCGGTACCTGCGCTTCAGGCGGCTGCTGGACCGGTTGACGCGGCTGCGCAGACGCATAAGGCGGTTGGTACTGGTGTTGCGGCGACGGACGAGCAGCCTCATGCTCCTGAGCGTTAGCCGGGGCATGATTCACGCGGTGAACACGAACCTCACCAACGCCCTCATCATCTTCGACATCCTCGTCATAAGAATCGTCGTCACGTTTTGACTTCATTCGTTTTAATGGCCGATCGCGGAACATAGAAGATCGTTCTTTACGGCTGGTCCAGAAACCATGTACCAGTAAAGCGATTATGGCGATCGCGCCAACAATGATTAATATCAGACGCAAATCCTGCATCATTATATTCTCTGTTGTTCTAACACCTTGCCACCACGGCAAACATTTACTCACTAAGAGTATTTGCCGATTACCTCAAGTGCAAGTGCACTATTAACTTTCACAGCACAAAGATAGATGAAATCGTGCTTTTTGCTGTTTTTTCGAACATATCCTAACTGTCCATTGCGCAATTACCCGGTAAAATACGCAGAATTTTCCTGGGATTGGTCAAAAGGAGCTCATCCTGATTATGGTTTCATCATTCACATCTGCCCCACGCAGCGGTTTTTACTATTTTGCGCAAGGCTGGAAGCTCGTCTCGCAACCTGGGATTCGGCGTTTCGTTATTTTACCGCTGCTGGTCAATATTTTGTTGATGGGGGGCGCATTCTGGTGGCTCTTTACACAGCTCGATGTCTGGATCCCGACTCTCATGAGTTACGTTCCGGACTGGCTACAATGGCTGAGTTATCTGTTGTGGCCTCTGGCTGTCATCTCTGTGCTGTTAGTGTTTGGCTATTTCTTCTCCACGATTGCTAACTGGATTGCCGCTCCGTTTAACGGTTTATTGGCTGAACAACTGGAAGCACGATTGACTGGCGCTACACCGCCAGATACCGGGATTTTCGGTATCATGAAAGATGTGCCGCGAATCATGAAACGCGAATGGCAAAAATTTGCCTGGTATCTGCCGCGCGCAATTGTATTACTAATTCTTTACTTCATCCCTGGTATTGGGCAAACCGTCGCGCCGGTACTGTGGTTCCTGTTTAGCGCCTGGATGTTAGCCATCCAGTATTGCGATTACCCCTTCGATAACCACAAAGTGCCGTTTAAAGAGATGCGCACCGCCCTGCGCACACGCAAAATCACCAATATGCAGTTTGGTGCTTTAACCAGCCTGTTTACGATGATCCCGCTGCTTAATCTGTTCATCATGCCCGTTGCCGTTTGTGGCGCGACGGCGATGTGGGTCGATTGCTATCGCGATAAACACGCGATGTGGCGGTAACAATCTACCGGTTATTTTGTAAACCGTTTGTGTGAAACAGGGGTGGCTTATGCCGCCCCTTATTCCATCTTGCATGTCATTATTTCCCTTCTGTATATAGATATGCTAAATCCTTACTTCCGCATATTCTCTGAGCGGGTATGCTACCTGTTGTATCCCAATTTCATACAGTTAAGGACAGGCCATGAGTAAGATTTTTGAAGATAACTCGCTGACTATCGGTCACACGCCGCTGGTTCGCCTGAATCGCATCGGTAACGGACGCATTCTGGCGAAGGTGGAATCTCGTAACCCCAGCTTCAGCGTTAAGTGCCGTATCGGTGCCAACATGATTTGGGATGCCGAAAAGCGCGGCGTGCTGAAACCAGGCGTTGAACTGGTTGAACCGACCAGCGGTAATACCGGGATTGCACTGGCCTATGTAGCTGCCGCTCGCGGTTACAAACTCACCCTGACCATGCCAGAAACCATGAGTATTGAACGCCGCAAGCTGCTGAAAGCGTTAGGTGCAAACCTGGTGCTGACGGAAGGTGCTAAAGGCATGAAAGGCGCAATCCAAAAAGCAGAAGAAATTGTCGCCAGCAATCCAGAGAAATACCTGCTGCTGCAACAATTCAGCAATCCGGCAAACCCTGAAATTCACGAAAAGACCACCGGTCCGGAGATATGGGAAGATACCGACGGTCAGGTTGATGTATTTATTGCTGGCGTTGGGACTGGCGGTACGCTGACTGGCGTCAGCCGCTACATTAAAGGCACCAAAGGCAAGACCGATCTTATCTCTGTCGCCGTTGAGCCAACCGATTCTCCAGTTATCGCCCAGGCGCTGGCAGGTGAAGAGATTAAACCTGGCCCGCATAAAATTCAGGGTATTGGCGCTGGTTTTATCCCGGCTAACCTCGATCTCAAGCTGGTCGATAAAGTCATTGGCATCACCAATGAAGAAGCGATTTCTACCGCGCGTCGTCTGATGGAAGAAGAAGGTATTCTTGCAGGTATCTCTTCTGGAGCAGCTGTTGCCGCGGCGTTGAAACTACAAGAAGATGAAAGCTTTACCAACAAGAATATTGTGGTTATTCTACCATCATCGGGTGAGCGTTATTTAAGCACCGCATTGTTTGCCGATCTCTTCACTGAGAAAGAATTGCAACAGTAATGCCAGCTTGTTAAAAATGCGTAAAAAAGCACCTTTTTAGGTGCTTTTTTGTGGCCTGCTTCAAACTTTCGCCCCTCCTGGCATTGATTCAGCCTGTCGGAACTGGTATTTAACCAGACTAATTATTTTGATGCGCGAAATTAATCGTTACAGGAAAAGCCAAAGCTGAATCGATTTTATGATTTGGTTCAATTCTTCCTTTAGCGGCATAATGTTTAATGACGTACGAAACGTCAGCGGTCAACACCCGCCAGCAATGGACTGTATTGCGCTCTTCGTGCGTCGCGTCTGTTAAAAACTGGCGCTAACAATACAGGCTAAAGTCGAACCGCCAGGCTAGACTTTAGTTCCACAACACTAAACCTATAAGTTGGGGAAATACAATGTTCCAGCAAGAAGTTACCATTACCGCTCCGAACGGTCTGCACACCCGCCCTGCTGCCCAGTTTGTAAAAGAAGCTAAGGGCTTCACTTCTGAAATTACTGTGACTTCCAACGGCAAAAGCGCCAGCGCGAAAAGCCTGTTTAAACTGCAGACTCTGGGCCTGACTCAAGGTACCGTTGTGACTATCTCCGCAGAAGGCGAAGACGAGCAGAAAGCGGTTGAACATCTGGTTAAACTGATGGCGGAACTCGAGTAATTTCCCGGGTTCTTTTAAAAATCAGTCACAAGTAAGGTAGGGTTATGATTTCAGGCATTTTAGCATCCCCGGGTATCGCTTTCGGTAAAGCTCTGCTTCTGAAAGAAGACGAAATTGTCATTGACCGGAAAAAAATTTCTGCCGACCAGGTTGATCAGGAAGTTGAACGTTTTCTGAGCGGTCGTGCCAAGGCATCAGCCCAGCTGGAAACGATCAAAACGAAAGCTGGTGAAACGTTCGGTGAAGAAAAAGAAGCCATCTTTGAAGGGCATATTATGCTGCTCGAAGATGAGGAGCTGGAGCAGGAAATCATAGCCCTGATTAAAGATAAGCACATGACAGCTGACGCAGCTGCTCATGAAGTTATCGAAGGTCAGGCTTCTGCCCTGGAAGAGCTGGATGATGAATACCTGAAAGAACGTGCGGCTGACGTACGTGATATCGGTAAGCGCCTGCTGCGCAACATCCTGGGCCTGAAGATTATCGACCTGAGCGCCATTCAGGATGAAGTCATTCTGGTTGCCGCTGACCTGACGCCGTCCGAAACCGCACAGCTGAACCTGAAGAAGGTGCTGGGTTTCATCACCGACGCGGGTGGCCGTACTTCCCACACCTCTATCATGGCGCGTTCTCTGGAACTACCTGCTATCGTGGGTACC
>OHLG01000132.1_pt1 | contig 9100 bp, 7 predicted proteins | sample 1569121 | NCBI WGS metagenome assembly OHLG01 (sample SAMEA3879515, study PRJEB24766) | human gut metagenome | biome: human-associated habitat; feature: feces | place: USA | collected 1985/1987 | reverse complement strand
ATGAGCAAAAAAGGGAAGTGGCAAGCCACTTCCCTTGTACGAGCTAATTATTTTTTGCTTTCTTCTTTCAATACCTTAACGGTATAGCGGCCATCAGCCTGACGGTATGCACCGTGAATATCGGTTTCAAAGCCCGGATAGTGAGCGCCGATTTCACACAGCATCTGCAGGAACTCCAGAACCGGACGGCTTTCTTCGGTGATCATTTCACCCGGCATTACCAGAGGAACTCCCGGCGGGTACGGAAGGATCATATTGGCGTTAATACGACCTACCATTTCGTCGAGGTAAACTTCTTCGGTCATACCGTGCAGCTCTTTCTGGAATGCAGCATACGGAGTCATTACCATCGTCGGCAGCACTTCAAATGCGCGATACATCAGATCCGGCAGATTGTGGTGAACAATCAGTTTGTGGATATTCTGAGCCAGTTCCTGAATACGCATGTTTTCATAGAATTCAGGATCTTCACGATACAGAGACGGCAGCATGTTTTTCACACGCAGGTTCAGGTCGAACGCACGTTTAAAGTCAGTCAGAGCACGCAGCAGGCTCAGTGCTTTGGTCTTATCGATACCGATGCTGAACAGGAACAGCAGGTTATACGGACCGGTTTTCTCAACAACGATGCCATGTTCGTCGAGGTATTTCGCCACGATGCTGGCCGGAATACCAAAGTCGCTCATGGTGCCGTCTTTTTCCATCCCCGGAGTCAGCAGGGTGACTTTGATCGGGTCAAGATACATGTGCTCGTTATCGATGTTTTTGAAGCCGTGCCAGGTGCTGTCAGAACGCAGCGGCCAGCATTCAGTCGTATCGATATGATCCGGCTGCCATACATCAAAGAACCAGCCATCAGATTCCGTTCTCAGACGTTTGATCTCTTTACGGAATTTGATCGCACGTTCAATAGAACCGTTGATCAGACGCTTACCTGCATTGCCTTTCATCATCGCCGCAGCGGTTTCAGTGGACGCCACGATACCGTAGTGCGGAGAAGTGGTGGTGTGCATCATGTAGGCTTCGTTAAAGGTTTCTTCGTTTACGTCACCTTTAACGTGGATCATGGAAGCCTGAGAGAACGCCGCCAGCAGTTTGTGAGTGGACTGGGTTTCGTAAATCACTTTCCCTTCTACACGGCCACCGCTCATACCGCATTTACCTTCGTAAATCGGTGAGAAGTTGGTGTAAGGCACCCACGCGGAGTCAAAGTGGATGGATTTCACATCCAGTGTTTTCTTGATGAAGTCGGTGTTGTACAGCAGACCATCATAGGTAGAGTTGGTAATTACAGCATGTACCGGCCAGGTTGCGTTTGGTGTTTCTTTCACGCGCTTAGCAATGGTAGCGTGCTGGAATTCACTCTGTGGGATACCACCAAGAATACCGTAAGCGTTACGGGTCGGGCGGAAATAGATTGGCGTAACATCGCTCATCATCATCAGGTGGGTCAGCGATTTGTGGCAGTTACGGTCAATCAGAATGGTGCTGCCTGCTGGAGCAGAGTACATACCAACAATTTTGTTCGCAGTGGAAGTACCGTTGGTCACCATGTAGCTGCGGTCTGCGTTAAAGACGCGAGCGATATACTGTTCTGCTTCTTTGTGTGGACCACTGTGATCCAGCAGAGAACCCAGTTCAGATACTGAAATGGAAATATCAGATTTCATGGTATTCGGACCAAAGAAATCATAGAACAGGCTACCTACCGGGCTTTTCTGGAATGCAGTACCGCCCATGTGACCAGGAGTACAGAAAGTATATTTACCTTCACGAACATATTTAAACAGTGCTTTAGTCAGCGGAGGCAGAATAGTGTTGATATATTCGTCAGTGGTCTGCTTGATCTTATTAGCAATATCTTCAGCAGCACCCAGCGCATATTCAAAGAAGCTAATCTGTAAACGCAGGTCATTCAGGCTTACATCGAGAGTGGAATACGTATTAGCGAACGCGTACAACGGCAGGTTCTCGTTCATTTTGCTAATTTCTTCGCACAGCTCGAGATTATATTTATCCCAGTCAAAAATAACGCCGCACAGACGCGCATTGTTTTCGATCAGTTTTAATAAGTCGTCACGGTCGTTCGGGTAAACAATCTGGAAGTTCAGACGTTCAAGCGCGCGATGAAGTTCACGGATGGGTTCTTCTTTAAAATAAACCCCCATGTGATTCAATATTGCAATAACGTTCATAGTCATATCTCCAGGTAAAAAAGGCCCCTCCCAACACATGGGACAAAATGAAAGGAGGAGCCTCGGAAAATACTTTTAATTAATGTGCGTTAGACGCGGTGTGGTTATCCATTGAGTGGCTCTGGCGCTCGTGCATTTTGCGAGCGTAGAACATCAGGATAATCAGGCTGACGATGAAGGTACCTGCCAGCTCGAAGGAGCTTGCGCCCATCAGCGCGATGAAGCAGAACACGCAACCCAGTACAGAGCAGATCAGGCTGACAAAGTTGCGGATGTTAACGCCTTCAAAACGAATCAGGTCAACGCAAGAGTAGAAATACGGCAGCATAGTCAGCAGTACTGCGATACCGGTCAGTTCACCGAACAGGTCAGATGCTTTACCACCGGCAGAGTTCATCAGAGTGATAAGGATCATCAGGGCAGTCATTTTCACTGCAGCCAGCAGCAGACCTTTTTTCGGAATACCGTTGCTGTCGACTTCACCATAAACTTTCGGGAAGTTACCGTCGTTAGCGGCACGTACACCTGCCTGGCCTACCAACATCATCCAGGAGCCCAGAGAAGTCAGGCACGCAAAGGCGGTGAATGCAGAAACCAGCGGCGCAGCCCAGTTACCGAGGATAGTTGAAGCACTGATTGCAAACGGAGCACCGGAAGCCGCCATTACAGAAGACGGATACATACCGGAAAGCACCTGAGTCGCAGCGATGTAAACAATACCTGCTAAACCAGTACCCAGCATGGTTGCCAGCGGAACGGTACGTTTCGGGTTTTTAACCATACCAGTACTTACAGCTGCGGATTCAACACCCACGAAGGCCCACAGGCAGAGCAGAATACTTTTAATGATCGCATGACCATCAGTGGTATCCGCAGTATTCCAGTTAGCTGCATAAGTTGCCGCATCAAACCAATGCCAGCCAACAATAGCAGTCATCACCACAGGAATAAGAACCAGCACCAGACCAATAGTGGTTAAACGGCTTACCCAAGTACCGCCGAGCATATTTACAAAGGTAAATACCCAGACGATAGCAATACAGGCGATACCCGCCGGAACAGGATCATTTAATACTGGGAAGAAGGTGGAAAGATAAGATACAGCGGTAATACCAATCGCCAGGTTACCAATCCAGTTAGCATGGTAATAAAGAACACCTGTCTGAAAACCAAATGCAGGGGAAATTTCTCCGGCATAAGCAATTGGGCCACCTTGTTGCGGGTTTTTTGTTGCCAGTCGGGCATATACATACGCCAGCGACATTGCACCAATAATAGAGATAATCCAACCCCAGATAGCAATACCACCGATACTTGCTAGGTTCGCAGGTAATAATGCAATACCGCTCCCCATCATATTACCGGCAACAACACCGGTACAGGCAAATAGCCCGATCTTCTTGGCAGAACTCATGCTCTTCTCCTAATTTCATTTTTGAATTTGGAGTCCGGGTCATGATGTATAACTATTTCCTGACCAGACCAAACTGGCGATAAGATTACTCACGAAAAAAGGATTAATCCTAAAGATTAGGTGAAATAACACAAAAGTTTCTGTAAGTGAGAACTTGAGGTTTTTTATTAACACATCAGGATCGCAAGTTGATATCATGAAAAGATAAACATTTAATGTTTACAATGGATTGCGTGACATTCTCTGGTTAAATTTATGTAATAAAAATTATGCGGCAAATAAATTGCCGCAACATATTATACCAACAGGAACATACAAAAACTCAACAACAAATATTTCCGAGCATAAATCAACCCGGAGTTACTTATTCTGAAGCAAGAAATTTGTCGAGATAAGGTACAACATAAGGAACAGAAGTCTGGAATATACCATTTTCAATCCAGTAAAGGGTGTTTGCCCCTGGGCGTAAATTAAAGGCGGTGAGATATGCATCAGCTGCTTCCCGGTTCATCCCCTTCATTTCATAAACCTTGCCAAGCAACACATAATTTAGCCAGGACATTTCAAGATCAATGCCAGTATTTATCGCCTGGTAAGACTCATCTGTTTTACCTTTTACCAGAGCACTGACCGCTTTTATTTGATATATAATGGACAGGTTGTTCAATTCCGGCAGTGTAACAATGTTATCTATTTCTGTGTTCAGTGCTGCTAATTGTTTTTCATCTAAAGGATGTTGAGAATGGCGCACGATATCAACTAATGCTTTTTCTGCTCTCGCGTAGGTAAATTCTGGGGATGATTGAACAATCTCACCTAATAATTCACTGGCACGGTTCAATGATTTATCATCGCCATGCAGTAAATAATCATGTGCCTGATAAAAATTAGTTAATAACGCACCACGATGCGGCAAAATTTTCTGGAGCGTCTCCTGCATTCGTTGTGGCCACGGTTGGTTTAACGCTTTTGATAAACTCTCCAGTAAATCATTTTGAATCGCCAGCTGATTACCGTTAGTGATGACATAACGTTTATCCAGCATGGTTGAACCATCTGCATTGTCTACCAATTTTATCGACATAAAGCATTGTTGAGCACGGTATTGGCGCTGATTAACAAACGCAATAGATAATGTTTTACCGGAACTGCTCGGTTCATCAATGTTGTAGTTGATTTTGTCATGCACCATAAAGGTGGAGAAGGTGTTAAGTGATGTCGCCACCAAATCACCCACGCCTATCGCGTAAGAGAGCTGATACGGGGAACTCCAGCTGTTACAACTTTTATTTACCATATTAATGTCAATATCGCGTGGATTGAGCAAAATACGCGATTTGCTCATAGGAAGACGTGTATCAAGACTTGAAAACGCTACCAGTGCTACACAGATACCTAACGACAACAGGAAAAAAAACCATACCCAAAAGGTAGTGAATCGTTTGCTTTTAACTGGGGATTGTTCAGGTGGCGTTGCGGTGTTTTGAATGTTAAGACTGTGGGAGGGAGAATCTGTGGCAGGAACCGCCTCTGGTATAGGGGGAGGCGAAGATAGCATTATTTCCTCTCCCTCTTCTTCGCTGTACCAGATAACCGGCACCATTAATTTATAGCCGCGCTTTGGTACAGTAGCGATATAGACAGGACTATCTTCATCATTATCTTTTAATGACTTACGTAGTTCTGAGATACTCTGCGTCACAACGTGATTGGTGACAATACTTCTCTTCCAGACATTATCGATAAGTTCATCCCTGCTAAGTACTTCGCCACTGTGTTGAGCAAAGAAAACCAGAAGATCGATTAATCTCGGCTCAAGGGTAAGTTGACGCCCATTGCGGCTAATTTGGTTTATGGACGGAGTAACAAGCCATTCGCCAACGCGAACTACAGGTTGTTGCATAATAGAAACTCATTCGAAAAGGGAATGATGCAATGATAATTGCCACAACCTATTTTTACCATCTATAGATGGGTTTATTTACATATTATTGGTGAATGCAAGACGTTATTTTTACCAGCCATAAACTTCTTGATTACATAGTATTACGAAAGGATTTTACTGAGAACCAGAAGTAATATTCCTTACCATCAAAATTCATCATCTTTGCCAAAGAAAAATGTTCAGAAAATAATCCATGGAAAATTGTCCGGAGCACTTACTATTTTAATGGATTGTTAGTCTTTGCATGAGCAAGCGAACTGATACATTTCTCTTTGTTCTCATTCAGAAAATCTCATCAGTCGCCGTTCAGACCGGTGTTGTGCTTTATGGATGCGTTACGCTCCTGATGACGTCATTTGACGTTCAACAGCATCACGGGGCCGCACGACATTTCACGTCAGTTAGTGCTATAGCTCAGGAACAAATTTTCCCGAATTGGGATATGCCCGCAAATTGCTGGTGATGTGGGGAGAATCTGGTTGAGTTCGGTAGAATTGATTTGGAGGCAGAACGCTTAAATCGTGGCGTCCTGAAACGAAAAACGGACCTCCGTGGAGGTCCGTTTATATGAATTTGGTGCCCGGACTCGGAATGAAACTGGTTATATAACCAATTGTTTTGTATCGACTGTTTTGTCTTTGTTCTTTTTGGGGCCACCAATGAGGCCCCCCATGTGCAATTCGAATTCTTTTGACGCTATAATCCCTCTTTTTTGTGCTTTGTTGTAATCATTTTGTCTGGTTCGATATGCTGAATCGCGGAATCGAAGTAACAACAAAATACAGAGATTTATAAAATACCTGGCTACCTGTGTTAGGGAGCGTTAACGCACAGATTTTGTTTATAGCTGCCAGAAATGATCTGATGGTTTGTCGTCTGGCTCTGCAAGTACCCTGTTGATATCCCGGGAACCATGAACGATACGTTCGATACGAACTTCAGTATCCAGTACCCTGAACAGCAGAAGGTAACGACCATACGAACAACCTCTGATCCCAGCCCCTAACTCGGGTCTTTCTCTGTAGAGTACTGGCGATTCGGCTATCAACAGACATTGTTGGTAAAGCTCTTCGGTAAAACTGATTGCACGGACAGGATTATCCTGAGCGATCCAGTCACCTATAGCTTCAAGATCGTGTTCTGCTAATGGTGAAACAGTCAGTTTCATATTGGCTGTTCACCTTCTGCCATCTTTTTGTATTTGTGCGTCAGTCGCCCGAATACCTCTTCAGCACTTTTACTTTCACCGCTGTTGATGCCTGCGGTAACGGCGCTCTGGAGTGATTCAAGCTTTATCTGCTGTTCCCGTTCTTCCAGAGCACGAAGTCCGGCACGAATGACTTCACTTGTATTGTTATACCGACCACTTTCTATTTGTTCGCGGATAAACGTTTCAAAGTAAGGACTGAGGGATACACTGGTAGGCATGGTGATTTTCTCGCCGATTGATTACTATCAATTAATAATAGTTAATATTCGCGAATTGTAAAATACCTCTTTTATGTCTTGCGGCTTTTGTTCACTGTGCTTGCCAGGGCTTCCGGGTAGTGTCTGGCAATAATATCATTAAGCCTGTCAACCAGTTGTGGCTTCCTGAACGTGATGTGTGCGGAGCCCTTCTTAAAGTATCTGATGCTGAACATCTCATCTTCATAGCACTCCTGACCCTGAACGGACTGAATGTGGTCATCCAGACGGATGATGATATTTTCCCGGTTGTCGGGGATGGGCCTGCCGCTGAACAGGTGCAGCATCCTTTCCAGGTCAGCAACCCGGTCAGCCTGTTGCCCGGTGATAAGATGAACCCCCCACCGGTCCCACCTCACCAGGTTGTTGACGATAATTTTACTGCCAAATTTGCAGGGGCAATTGGTTTTGTAATTCCAGCTCAGTCCCCTGAAGACGTTGATCACCCCTCGCTCAAACACCTCATCCTTATTCTGGTGCAGTTGTTCAAATGTGCTCAGAATGTTCGCTTCACTGATTTCCGGAAAGTTATCGTACTCCAGTGACCTGAACCCTGTATCACGGGCCTGCGCATCCATTAATGACAGCATCCCGGAACGTTGCATCAGGTCACGCCAGATTTCGCGATCGAGATTGCGGGTGATGGCTTTCATTGCGGTTTCCGGTTTCTCCATGAGCCAGCAGCCGCAGCGAAAATCCTGTTTCATCGCCCAGTCCAGTGCGGTTTTTCCTCCGATGCTTTCTGTCATTGCTGAGATTTCTGCCAGTTGCCGGATAAGTGTGTCGATTTGCAGCAGCGCACTCTTTCGTACAGCCAGAATGTGGCGGATACTGGTTGAGCAGATAACGTCCGTATGCCCGTTGACCACTTCCGGACGAGAGGCTGTGATTTCAGACATAATCGAAATCCCTTTTGCAGATAAATGAAAACGCCAGCCCTGTTCAGGCTGACGTTGGGGGAATGAAGTGTGGTGAGATGATTGAGTCAGACTCACCGGTTCGGGTGCTGAAGCTGCAGATGACGCAGGGTACGGATATCCTGTCGCGCCTGTTCGATACAGGGCAGCAGTGCTGCCGAATCCGTTTTATCCTCATCGTTGTCAAAGATAATTTCCGATTCGCAGTCAATATTGTCCTGCAGCCACGCAATCAGAATATCCAGTGCGGTTTCCGTTGTTAATGATTTCATGTTGTTCCTGGTTACCAGTCGAAAGTGGGCAGGTCCGGCAGACATTCAGCGCTGGCATCCAGATGAATGAGACTGACGCCATAACGTCGGGTAAGTGTGACAACCAGACGGCGGAACGTTTTTGACAGGCCCAGGCGCTTAAGCCGCAAAACCGGGTATGACCACGCATCGGTACGTAACAGATATCCGCTACCTGTGAAATGAATCCATTCTGATTCGCCGGTGTCATTTGTCTGATGTGACAGCGAATACAACCAGGCGTTGTCCTTTGCCGTGATATGAGCGGTACTGCAGCGTATGCCGGTCAGGGCAGCAAATGGTGGCGTGCGCTCTGCTGATGTCCGGTCAGATTCATCAACAATACGAAGGGAGTAGCCATTGTCGCAGGCCACGTTAATCAGTTCAGCGAGATTAACACCATCGACGTCAACGACAATTCGTCCCATGTTCAGCGCCTGCACGTTAACGCTGTCTGCTTCCAGCGTCAGGGAAAGTTTCATTGTTTCGCCTCCGGATGCTTCCCCCGGGTAATGTTATTTACCGTTCTGTAATTGTCGCGGGTCATCAGGCCGGTCGCCCTGCGAGCCCGGAGAATATCAATGCTGTTGATTAACTGCGACGAAGTTCCTGCGCTGAATCCCGGCTGGTCGGTTCGTACCAGTGCGTATTTTTCCACGAGAAAGTTCACCGCATCGCACAGTGAAATGCCTGCCTCAATATGCTGCTTAGACTGGCCCCCTGAATCTCCAGACAACCAATATCACTTAAATAAGTGATAGTCTTAATACTAGTTTTTAGACTAGTCATTGGAGAACAGATGATTGATGTCTTAGGGCCGGAGAAACGCAGACGGCGTACCACACAGGAAAAGATCGCAATTGTTCAGCAGA
>OHLG01000127.1_pt1 | contig 9297 bp, 10 predicted proteins | sample 1569121 | NCBI WGS metagenome assembly OHLG01 (sample SAMEA3879515, study PRJEB24766) | human gut metagenome | biome: human-associated habitat; feature: feces | place: USA | collected 1985/1987 | reverse complement strand
CTGCTGCGTGCCGGTGCGTTGATCGCGCCGATTCAGATTGTTGAAGAACGTACCATTGGCCCAACCCTGGGTATGCAGAACATTGAACAGGGGCTGGAGGCTTGCCTTGCCGGTCTGCTGGTTTCTATTCTGTTCATGATCATCTTCTATAAGAAGTTTGGTCTGATTGCGACCAGTGCTCTGATTGCCAACTTGATCTTAATCGTCGGCATTATGTCGCTGTTGCCAGGCGCAACGCTGAGTATGCCAGGTATCGCGGGTATCGTCTTAACCCTTGCGGTGGCGGTCGATGCGAACGTACTGATCAACGAACGTATTAAAGAAGAGTTGAGCAACGGACGTACTGTTCAACAGGCAATTGATGAAGGTTATCGTGGCGCATTCAGTTCTATCTTCGATGCGAACATCACCACGCTGATTAAAGTCATCATCCTGTACGCAGTGGGTACCGGGGCAATTAAAGGGTTCGCGATTACTACCGGTATCGGTGTGGCGACGTCTATGTTTACCGCGATTGTCGGTACGCGTGCCATCGTAAACCTGCTATATGGCGGCAAGCGCGTCAAGAAGCTGTCAATCTGAGGAGTGCGATGTGGCACAGGAATATACTGTTGAACAACTAAACCACGGCCGTAAAGTCTATGACTTTATGCGCTGGGACTACTGGGCTTTCGGCATCTCTGGTCTGCTGTTAATCGCTGCTATCGTTATTATGGGCGTGCGCGGCTTTAACTGGGGGCTGGATTTCACCGGTGGTACGGTTATTGAAATTACGCTCGAAAAACCGGCTGAAATTGACGTAATGCGTGATGCATTGCAAAAAGCCGGTTTTGAAGAGCCGATGCTGCAAAACTTTGGTAGCAGCCATGACATCATGGTCCGTATGCCGCCTGCTGAAGGCGAAACCGGCGGTAAGGTGATTAACGAATCCACCAATCAGAATGCAGCAGTGAAGCGTATTGAGTTCGTCGGTCCGAGCGTGGGGGCAGACCTTGCGCAAACCGGTGCGATGGCGTTGATGGCAGCGCTGCTGTCTATCCTCGTGTACGTAGGTTTCCGCTTTGAGTGGCGACTGGCGGCAGGGGTGGTTATTGCGCTGGCGCACGACGTTATCATTACGCTGGGTATTTTGTCGTTATTCCATATCGAGATTGACCTGACCATTGTGGCATCGTTGATGTCGGTTATCGGTTACTCGCTTAACGACAGTATCGTGGTATCGGACCGTATTCGTGAAAACTTCCGCAAGATCCGTCGCGGTACGCCTTACGAAATCTTTAACGTGTCCTTGACCCAGACGCTGCACCGTACCTTGATCACATCCGGTACTACCTTGATGGTTATCCTGATGCTGTACCTCTTCGGTGGTCCGGTACTGGAAGGCTTCTCGCTGACCATGCTTATCGGTGTTTCCATCGGTACTGCATCTTCCATCTATGTGGCATCTGCGTTGGCTCTGAAACTGGGTATGAAGCGCGAACACATGTTGCAGCAGAAAGTGGAAAAAGAAGGGGCGGATCAGCCGTCAATTCTGCCGTAATCAAGTTCCCGTTGATGTTGAAAATCCCGGTCAGAAGATCGGGATTTTTTTTGATGTATGGAGATTGCGAAAATCCCCGCATCTTGGGAAACTGCGCGTAACCCTACATTTCATCCAGGTAACTTTTCATGGCTATCATCCCAAAAAACTATGCGCGGTTAGAAAGCGGCTATCGCGAAAAAGCATTAAAAATCTATCCGTGGGTCTGCGGTCGCTGTTCCCGCGAGTTTGTTTATTCCAACCTGCGTGAACTTACCGTTCACCACATTGATCACGACCATACCAATAACCCGGAAGATGGCAGTAACTGGGAATTGTTGTGTCTCTATTGCCACGATCATGAGCATTCGAAATATACCGAAGCGGATCAGTATGGTACGACCGTTATCGCAGGGGAAGATGCGCAGAAAGATGTCGGTGAAGCGAAGTACAACCCATTCGCTGACCTGAAAGCGATGATGAACAAGAAGAAGTGATTAAAACGTAAAATTGCCTGATGCGCTACGCTTATCAGGCCTACGTTATTTCAGCAATATATTGAATTTACGTGCTTTTGTTGGCCGGACAAAGCGTTTACGCCGCATCCGGCATGAACAAAGCACACGTTGTTAACAATCAGAAATGCCGGGAATAAATCCCGGCATTTTCATAATCAGAAGTTGTAACCTACTACCAGGTAACCACCCCAGCCGGTAGAGCGAACGTTGAAGTTGCCGTTGCCGAAGTTCAGTTCTGCATCGTCGTTCCACTGACCACCGTCGTGCCAGTAACGAGCTACGACAGAGTAGTGCCAGTGATCGTAGTTCAGAGCCAGAATATGGCTGGAAGCGATAGAGTTATTAGTACGGGTCTTAATACCGTTGATTGCGTTACCGCTGTCATCCCCTAAATCGGAACCCCAGTCGAAGTTGGTGAAGCCGATGTAGCTCAGCTGACCGCCCCACAGATCGGTAATCGGCACAAAGTATTTAATTTTGAAACGGTAACCGTCCCACTCGTTTTCGTTCGCTGCGCCATAGTTCTGCCACTGGTATTTCGCATAGACGTTCATGGACAGGCTCATCGGCAGGCCAGTGTCGATATCGGTACCCAGACCCATGTACCAGGTGCTCTGGCGACCATCTTTATTACGACCCATGTCGTAAATGTAGTTGTTCGCGAAGTACCACTCTTTGAACGGACCGAAGCTAAGGTCAGTATTGGTCAGCTTGTCGATGGAGAAACGTGGTTCGATTTCCATAAACAGCGGAGAACCGTGGTTCCAGATACCTTTAGCATCGGAGTTACCGCCGAAGAATACCGGCGCATCCGCATAACCATAGAAGTCGAACCAGTCTTTTTTAGCGAATGCTTCGTACTCAAGGTAGGTATCGTTGCGGATCTGCGGTCCGAAACGGGTGTGATAGCTTCCGACAACGTTAACGCTCTGGTGCCACCAGTCGGAAAGATACTGCGGTTTGTCGTTTTCAGCTGCGTTGACAGTAAAAGACGAAGAGAGCGCCAGTACCGCACCGGCTGCCAGTAATGTTTTTTTCATATGTATGCCACTGTTTGAAAATCCCTTGCGGGAGTGAAAAAGGCGCAAATTGCGTTTCTAAATATTTCGTATACAGAGGAGCCTATTATAAAAATCATTGCTCACAAAAATATGTTTCGTTTCACAGTTCTATCATTTACGTAATCGATTGCGTTCACGTTTACACACATTCGGGCGGGGATTGTACTGACTTTCGCCCTTGTTGCAAACTTTTACTATCAATCCAGGTGATGTAAGCAGAGTAACAAAATGACGGGGAAAGATGTTGCGGGACGCACAAAATCGTCCCGAAATACGTTTACTGCATAACAGGTGGAATATCAACATCGCTGGGGGCGAGGACGCTGGCAGGGGCATTAATCAATTGATTCTGCACATTGATTTCCTGAAAGTTGTCTATTGTTCCCTGAATTTGCCCATATTCAACAGTTCCGCTGAATGCGGGCAAGGGATCATTCGACTCACCCTGAATACGTAGTGTAAGGGTGGTGCCATCTGCATCAGGCGTAATATTCACCAGCGACATACGTAAAGTACCGATCTGGCTTTCCAGTCTTGCCGGTGTTTTCGCTCCAGGCAGAAGGTAAACCCCACTGCTGGATTTTGCATTCAGCCTGTTTTGCTGAGTGATTTTGACTGTTTCTTGATTGAGTTGCGTCATCTCCTGGTTCAGCGTGCTGACGCTGTGTTTCATCTGTCGCACTTCACTTTGCTGCACACAGGCGCTAAGGCTGAACAGGCTTCCCAGCAGGAGCAGTCGAAAAACGTTAGTATTCATAGGTCGTCCCTTTCTCGTCGCAATTAGCCTAATGGTAGAGGGTAAAAGCAGCGAAAGCATCGATCCTTTATCTCAAAAGCGTTGCGCCTTTGTTGTATCGTCAGTTCAGGGTAAAATAGATTTCCGTTAACCACCTGGTCAGGACGCCGTATGCATTGCCCATTCTGTTTCGCCGTGGACACTAAGGTAATTGACTCTCGTCTCGTGGGCGAGGGTTCATCCGTACGCCGCCGTCGGCAGTGTCTGGTGTGTAATGAACGTTTCACCACCTTTGAAGTGGCGGAGCTGGTTATGCCGCGTGTTGTAAAAAGCAACGACGTGCGTGAACCGTTTAATGAAGAGAAATTGCGTAGCGGAATGCTGCGGGCGCTGGAAAAACGTCCGGTGAGTTCCGATGACGTCGAAATGGCAATCAATCATATTAAATCGCAGCTGCGCGCCACCGGTGAGCGCGAAGTGCCGAGCAAGATGATTGGCAATCTGGTGATGGAGCAATTGAAAAAGCTCGATAAAGTCGCCTATATCCGTTTTGCCTCTGTCTACCGCAGTTTCGAAGATATCAAAGAATTTGGCGAAGAGATCGCGCGCCTGGAGGACTAAGCCGTGCAGGACGAGTATTACATGGCGCGGGCGCTAAAGCTGGCGCAACGAGGACGTTTTACCACGCATCCCAACCCGAATGTCGGGTGCGTCATTGTCAAAGATGGCGAAATTGTCGGTGAAGGTTACCACCAACGTGCGGGTGAACCACATGCCGAAGTACACGCGTTGCGTATGGCGGGTGAAAAAGCCAAAGGTGCGACCGCCTATGTCACACTCGAACCCTGTAGCCATCATGGTCGTACGCCACCGTGCTGTGACGCACTCATCGCCGCTGGCGTAGCGCGCGTGGTTGCCTCGATGCAAGATCCTAACCCGCAGGTCGCTGGGCGTGGACTTTACCGTCTGCAACAGGCTGGCGTTGACGTCAGCCACGGCCTGATGATGAGTGAAGCCGAGCAATTGAATAAAGGCTTTCTCAAGCGGATGCGCACCGGCTTTCCTTATATTCAGTTAAAACTTGGCGCATCGCTTGATGGTCGCACGGCGATGGCGAGCGGCGAAAGCCAGTGGATCACTTCGCCCCAGGCGCGGCGTGATGTACAACTACTGCGCGCGCAAAGTCATGCCATTTTAACCAGCAGCGCCACGGTGCTGGCGGATGATCCTGCCTTAACGGTGCGTTGGTCTGAACTGGATGAACAAACTCAGGCGCTCTATCCGCAACAAAATCTCCGTCAGCCGATACGTATTGTGATTGATAGCCAAAATCGCGTGACGCCGGTACATCGCATTGTGCAGCAGCCCGGCGAAACCTGGTTCGCGCGTACGCAGGAAGATTCTCGTGAGTGGCCGGAAACGGTGCGTACCTTGCTGATTCCAGAGCATAAAGGTCATCTGGATCTGGTTGTACTGATGATGCAACTGGGTAAACAGCAAATTAACAGCATCTGGGTGGAAGCGGGGCCAACGCTCGCTGGCGCATTGCTGCAGGCGGGTTTAGTCGATGAGCTGATTGTCTATATCGCACCTAAACTATTAGGCAGCGACGCCCGCGGATTATGCACGCTGCCAGGGCTTGAGAAATTAGCCGACGCCCCCCAATTTAAATTCAAAGAGATACGTCATGTAGGCCCGGATGTTTGCCTGCATTTAGTGGGTGCATGATCTCCCGGCTCGAAAGGGAAGCAGCGCACGAAATATTATGCTAAAATCCGCCCCCCTGCGGGGCCATACTCGAACCCGAAGGAAGAAAATGAACATTATTGAAGCTAACGTTGCTACCCCGGACGCTCGCGTCGCCATCACCATCGCGCGTTTCAACAACTTTATCAATGACAGCCTGCTGGAAGGTGCAATTGACGCACTGAAACGTATCGGTCAGGTAAAAGATGAAAACATTACCGTTGTTTGGGTGCCTGGTGCCTATGAGCTGCCGCTGGCGGCGGGTGCACTGGCTAAAACCGGTAAATACGACGCGGTGATTGCGCTGGGTACGGTTATTCGTGGTGGCACTGCCCACTTTGAATATGTCGCTGGTGGTGCAAGCAACGGCCTGGCGCATGTTGCCCAGGACAGCGAAATTCCGGTTGCTTTTGGGGTTCTGACCACTGAAAGCATTGAACAAGCGATCGAACGTGCTGGCACCAAAGCTGGCAACAAAGGTGCAGAAGCTGCACTGACCGCGCTTGAAATGATTAATGTATTGAAAGCCATCAAGGCCTGAAATTAGTAAGGGGAAATCCGTGAAACCTGCTGCTCGTCGCCGCGCTCGTGAGTGTGCCGTCCAGGCGCTCTACTCCTGGCAGTTGTCCCAGAACGACATCGCTGATGTTGAATACCAGTTCCTGGCTGAACAGGATGTAAAAGACGTTGACGTCCTGTACTTCCGTGAGCTGCTGGCCGGGGTGGCGACTAATACCGCATACCTCGACGGACTGATGAAGCCATACCTGTCCCGCCTGCTGGAAGAACTGGGACAGGTAGAAAAAGCAGTACTGCGCATTGCGCTGTACGAACTGTCTAAACGTAGCGATGTGCCATACAAAGTGGCCATTAACGAAGCGATCGAACTGGCGAAATCGTTCGGCGCAGAAGACAGCCATAAGTTCGTCAACGGCGTACTCGATAAAGCAGCACCTGTGATTCGCCCTAACAAAAAGTGATATCCAGGCCGGTAGATTCACGGAAGACCGTTCCATGATCGCCGGCCTTTTCTTTTTTACCTGCTGAGGCATAACGTATGGCATGTGGCGAGTTCTCCCTGATTGCCCGTTATTTTGACCGTGTAAGAAGTTCTCGTCTTGATGTCGAACTGGGCATCGGCGACGATTGCGCACTTCTCAATATCCCCGAGAAACAGACCCTGGCGATCAGCACTGATACGCTGGTGGCGGGTAACCATTTCCTCCCTGATATCGATCCTGCTGATCTGGCTTATAAAGCACTGGCGGTGAACCTAAGCGATCTGGCAGCGATGGGGGCCGATCCGGCCTGGCTGACGCTGGCATTAACCTTACCGGACGTAGACGAAGCGTGGCTTGAGTCCTTCAGCGACAGTTTGTTTGATCTTCTCAATTATTACGATATGCAACTCATTGGCGGCGATACCACGCGTGGGCCATTATCAATGACGTTGGGTATCCACGGCTTTGTTCCGATGGGACGAGCCTTAACGCGCTCTGGGGCGAAACCGGGTGACTGGATCTATGTGACCGGTACACCGGGCGATAGCGCCGCCGGGCTGGCGATTTTGCAAAACCGTTTGCAGGTTGCCGATGCTAAAGATGCGGACTACTTGATCAAACGTCATCTCCGTCCATCGCCGCGTATTTTACAGGGGCAGGCACTGCGCGATCTGGCAAATTCAGCCATCGATCTCTCTGACGGTTTGATTTCCGATCTCGGGCATATCGTGAAAGCCAGCGACTGCGGCGCACGTATTGACCTGGCATTGCTGCCGTTTTCTGATGCGCTTTCTCGCCATGTTGAACCGGAACAGGCGCTGCGCTGGGCGCTCTCTGGCGGTGAAGATTACGAGTTGTGTTTCACTGTGCCGGAACTGAACCGTGGCGCGCTGGATGTGGCTCTCGGACACCTGGGCGTACCGTTTACCTGTATCGGGCAAATGACCGCCGATATCGAAGGGCTTTGTTTTATTCGTGACGGCGAACCTGTTACATTAGACTGGAAAGGATATGACCATTTTGCCACGCCATAAAGATGTCGCGAAAAGTCGCCTGAAGATGAGTAATCCGTGGCATCTACTTGCTGTCGGATTCGGAAGTGCATTAAGCCCGATCGTTCCTGGGACGATGGGCTCGCTGGCAGCGATTCCGTTCTGGTATCTGATGACCTTTTTGCCCTGGCAGCTCTACTCGCTGGTGGTGATGCTGGGGATCTGTATCGGCGTCTATCTTTGTCATCAAACGGCGAAAGACATGGGTGTGCACGATCATGGCAGCATTGTCTGGGACGAATTTATTGGTATGTGGATCACGCTCATGGCGCTGCCGACCAATGACTGGCAGTGGGTTGCCGCCGGGTTTGTGATTTTCCGTATTCTGGATATGTGGAAGCCGTGGCCGATCCGCTGGTTTGATCGCAATGTGCATGGCGGCATGGGGATCATGATCGACGATATTGTCGCCGGGGTGATTTCCGCAGGCATCCTGTATTTTATCGGTCATCACTGGCCGCTGGGTATTCTGTCGTAGTTGTGCACCGATGCCTGATGTGACGCTTGTCACGTCTCATCAGGCCTGGACTCTTATTTAAATCCTACGACAGGATGCGGTTTATACGGCGTTTCCAGTTCGGCAATCTGTTCCGGCTTCAAAGTGATATCCACCGCGTTCAATAGCTCATCAAGCTGTTCTTCGCGCGAAGTTCCGATAATCGGTGCGGCAATGCCCGGTTTACTCAACAACCAGGCCAGCGCAACTTGTGCTCGTGTCGCCCCCAGTTCTTCACTGACGCCTGTTAACCGCTCTGCGATCTGCGCGTCATTTTCATCGCTTTCTTTATAGAGATTTTTCCCCACCTCATCAGACACCAGTCGTGCGGTAGTTTCTCCCCACGGACGCGTCAGACGGCCCCTTGCCAGCGGGCTCCATGGAATTACCGCCACGCCCTCCTGATAACACAGTGGTAGCATCTCGCGCTCTTCTTCACGATAAATCAGATTGTAGTGATCCTGCATACTGACAAACTGCGCCCAGCCGTGCTGTTTTTGGAGTTCCAGTGCCTGAGCAAACTGCGAAGCGTGCATTGATGACGCGCCGATATAACGCGCTTTCCCGGCTTTTACCACGTCGTTGAGGGCTTCCAGCGTCTCTTCGATCGGCGTGTTGTAATCCCAGCGATGAATTTGCAGGATATCGACATAATCCATGCCGAGACGTCGCAGGCTGTCGTCGATAGAGCGCAAAATTTGCGCACGGGATAATCCTTCCGGTAAATCACCAACGCGATGGAACACTTTGGTCGCAACGACCACGTCTTCACGACGGGCGAAATCCCGCAGTGCGCGACCGACGATCTCTTCGCTGCTGCCGTCAGAATAACTGTTGGCGGTATCAAAGAAATTTATGCCGCCTTCCAGTGCACGTTTAATTATGGGACGGCTGCTTTCTTCCGGCAGTGTCCATGCGTGATTACCGCGATCTGGCTCGCCAAAGGTCATACAGCCGAGGCAAAGTCGGGAAACGCGAAGGTCGGTTTTTCCTAAGGGGTTGTATTGCATGCTGCCACTCCTGCTATACTCGTCATACTTCAAGTTGCATGTGCTGCGGCTGCATTCGTTCACCCCAGTCACTTACTTATGTAAGCTCCTGGGGCTTCACTCGTTTGCCGCCTTCCTGCAACTCGAATTATTTAGAGTCTATGAATAATTTCTTAAGC
>OHLG01000116.1_pt1 | contig 9846 bp, 10 predicted proteins | sample 1569121 | NCBI WGS metagenome assembly OHLG01 (sample SAMEA3879515, study PRJEB24766) | human gut metagenome | biome: human-associated habitat; feature: feces | place: USA | collected 1985/1987 | reverse complement strand
TCAACGAATTAATTTTTCTCGGAAAAACAAATGGCTATAGCACTTGTGACTGGTGGCAGTCGCGGCATCGGGCGGGCAACTGCATTACTGTTGGCGCAAGAAGGGTATACGGTGGCGGTTAATTATCAGCAAAACCTCCACGCGGCGCAGGAAGTGATGAACTTAATAACGCAAGCCGGTGGCAAAGCATTCGTGCTCCAGGCGGATATCAGCGACGAAAACCAGGTCGTTGCGATGTTTACAGCAATCGATCAGCACGATGAACCGCTAGCAGCGCTGGTCAATAACGCCGGGATCTTGTTTACCCAGTGCACCGTTGAAAACCTTACCGCAGAGCGAATCAACCGAGTACTTTCCACCAACGTGACGGGATATTTTCTCTGCTGCCGCGAGGCGGTAAAACGCATGGCGCTTAAAAATGGTGGCAGTGGCGGCGCTATCGTCAATGTCTCTTCGGTGGCCTCACGGTTGGGTTCGCCAGGGGAATATGTTGATTACGCGGCATCGAAAGGGGCGATTGATACGTTAACCACCGGACTATCGCTGGAAGTCGCCGCGCAGGGGATCCGCGTTAACTGCGTGCGGCCAGGGTTTATTTATACCGAAATGCACGCCAGCGGCGGCGAGCCTGGACGCGTCGATCGCGTTAAGTCGAACATCCCCATGCAGCGTGGTGGACAGGCAGAAGAGGTCGCGCAGGCCATTGTCTGGCTACTAAGTGATAAAGCCTCTTACGTCACGGGAAGTTTTATCGATTTGGCGGGCGGGAAATAAAACAGGGAAGTTGTCTGACCGGATGCAACAAGTATTGCATCCGGTACTTCATCGACTTAAAGCTTCTCGCCGTTGCTGGCAATCACCTCTTTGTACCAGTTAAAGCTCTTCTTACGTGAACGCGACATATCGCCAGTACCGTCGTCATGTTTATTCACATAGATAAAGCCGTAGCGTTTGCTGTACTGCCCGGTGGTGAACGACACGCAGTCGATGCAGCCCCACGGTGTGTAGCCCATCAGATCCACGCCATCGTAAGTCACCGCTTTTTTCATCTCTTCGATATGGGCGCGCAGGTAGTCAATGCGGTAGTCGTCGTTGATGCTGCCATCTTCTTCCACTTTGTCGTAAGCGCCAAAACCGTTTTCGACAATAAACAGCGGCCTCTGATAACGCTCATACAGTTCGCAAAGTGCATAGCGCAGACCTACTGGATCAATCTGCCAGCCCCAGTCAGATGCTTTAACATACGGGTTTGGTACGCTGCCTTCAAAACCAGAGATCGCATCGCCGGTGCCGCCTTCGGCCTTCACTGCATTGGTCATGTAATAGCTGAAACCAAGATAATCGCAGGTGCCTTCACGCAGCACATCCAGATCGCCGTCTTCCATTTTGATGTTAAATCCGCGACGCTCCCACTCGTTCAACACATAGGACGGGTAATAGCCGCGTAGCTGCACATCGGTAAAGACGTAGCGTTCGCGCATCGACTCCTGAGCGAACATCACATCGTCCGGGTTACAGGAGTAAGGATAGAGCGGCACCATCGCCAGCATACAGCCGACTTTCATCTCCGGGTTAATGCGACGCGCAGCTTTCACCGCCAGGGCGCTGGCGACAAACTGGTGATGCAGCACCTGATACATCGTCTCTTCCGGGTTTTCATGCTCGGTATACACCACGCCGGAGCAGCAGTAACCGAACAGCGGTGCACGCCAGTTACGCTGGTTGTTAATTTCGTTGAAGGTCATCCAGTATTTGACTTTGTGCTTATAGCGTTCAAATACCACTTCCGCGAAACGTACAAAGAAATCAACCACTTTACGGTTGGTCCAGCTACCGTATTGCTGCACCAGATGCAGCGGCATTTCAAAGTGGGAGAGGGTGATCACCGGTTCGATGTTGTATTTCAGCAGTTCATCGAACATATCATCGTAGAACTTCAGCCCTTCTTCGTTTGGCTGAGCTTCATCGCCTTTTGGAAAAATGCGCGTCCAGGCAATGGATGTACGAAAACATTTGAAGCCCATTTCGGCAAATAGCTTGATGTCTTCCTTATAGTGACCATAAAAATCAACGGCTTCATGGTTTGGATAGTATTTTCCTGGCAAGACTTCTTTGGTGATTTCGCGCGGCACGCCGTGTGCGCCACCGGTCAGAACGTCACAAATGCTCGGCCCTTTTCCGCCTTTGTTCCAGCCGCCTTCGACCTGATGAGCGGCAACTGCGCCGCCCCATAAGAAATCTTTCGGTAAGGTGAGTTTTTTCACTATCATAGGCTCCAGATGAGTCAATTCTTACAGGAAATAGTACCATGCAGCCAAACGACATCACTTTTTTTCAACGTTTCCAGGATGACATTCTGGCTGGGCGTAAAACCATCACCATCCGCGACGAGTCTGAATCGCACTTCAAAACGGGTGATGTGCTTCGTGTCGGACGTTTTGAAGATGACGGTTATTTTTGCACGATTGAAGTCACCGCAACCTCAACCGTAACGCTGGATACGCTGACTGAAAAACATGCAGAGCAGGAAAATATGACCCTGACTGAACTGAAAAAAGTCATTGCTGACATCTATCCCGGTCAGACACAATTTTATGTGATTGAATTTAAATGTCTTTAAATTGAACTCACGCCTGTTAGTTGAAATTTCGCATTTAATTTCATGATTTTTAGGAGATTAGTCTCAAATCAGAATTTATTTTAGCTAACAGGTGTTCACTGGAACTATTCTCAGTTACGCTGGAGAGGTATACATGTGCGTGTACGTTTCTCCGGAGTAAGTTATGGTTCAGAAGCCCCTCATTAAGCAGGGATATTCACTGGCAGAGGAAATAGCCAACAGCGTCAGTCACGGCATTGGGTTGGTGTTTGGTATCGTTGGGCTGGTGTTGCTACTGGTTCAGGCGGTGGATCTTAATGCCAGCGCCACAGCGATAACCAGCTACAGCCTCTATGGCGGCAGTATGATCCTGCTGTTCCTCGCTTCGACGCTCTATCACGCCATTCCTCATCAACGGGCAAAAATGTGGCTGAAGAAATTTGACCATTGCGCTATTTACCTGTTGATTGCCGGAACCTACACGCCGTTTTTGCTGGTGGGGCTGGATTCTCCGTTAGCGCGCGGGTTGATGATTGTTATCTGGAGCCTGGCATTGCTGGGTATTCTGTTTAAACTGACCATCGCGCACCGATTCAAAATTTTAGGCGGCGTGGTTTATTCGCTCGGGGTGATTTTCTACGTCTGCAAACGCATTCCATACAACCATGCCATCTGGCACGGCTTCGTGCTCGGCGGTAGTGTGTGCCACTTTCTGGCGATCTATTTGTATATTGGGCAGGCGTAATGGGTATGCCTTTGTAGGCCTGATAAGACGCGCCAGCGTCGCATCAGGCATCGGAGCACAACTGCCGGATTCGGCGTGAACGCCTTATCCGATCTACGGGCCTCGTCCCTGTTGTGATAAAGGCATCAAATCCCAGACATGATAAGACGCGCCAGCGTCGCATCAGGCGATAAATGCCTGATGCGATAAAGAGATTTACTCTTCGAGCGAATACGGCAGCGGCTCGATATGCAATGTATTCGCATCGTCGCGTACGCGGAAGATGCTATCCGGTTCCATATCGTTATTCATGACGACCTGTACCACGACCTGACCATCTTCCAGTTTTACCGCAGCCAGTACCGTACCGGTACGACGCCAGTTCTCGCCCATTTTCAGCTCTAAGTCTTCACCAGCTTCCGGCAGTCGGCTGGCGCTACCTGCCAGCAACCAGAGCGCACGTTTATTGGCACCACGGAATTTTGCTCGCGCCACCATCTCTTGTCCGGTATAACAGCCTTTCTTAAAGCTGATACCGCCCAGCGCCTGGAGATTGGTCGCCTGTGGGATAAACTGCCCGCTGTTGGCGGCATCAATCACCGGGAAACCCGCTTTAATGTTTAATGCCAGCCACTGTTGGCTATTGTTCAGTTCCGCTTCACCGCGCAGTTTATCGGTCAGCATATTAGCAGTAGCTTCATCGGTTACGATCAGGAAACGTTCTGCCGGGTGTTCAAACCATAGCAAAGTGGTCGCGCCTTCTTTGACTACCTGTTTTTCTTTCGAAGGCAGTTCGCTAAAGAGATTTGCCAGCGCGGCGCGCGCCTGAAAACCGGCAACACCAAGCAGCACACGCTCGTCGTCTGGCGCGATGGTCACTTTAGAGAATACCGCATATTTTTTCAGTTCAGTCAGCTGCGGTTCACGCACGCTGCGCCGTTCAATCCATGCAAAGCCATCGCCGTCGCGGAACAGACGTAAATTGCTCCACATTTTACCTTTGGCGTCGCAATGGGCGGCGAGCAGGTGCTGATCTTCTGCCATCTGGCTGACATCTGCTGTCACCTGACCCTGCATATATTTTTCGCTGTCCGCGCCAGTAATGGTGGCAAGCGCCCAGTCATCAAGCGTCATCAGCGTCAGCGGTAAACGGGCAGAAGCCGTAGGCTGACGGGGAGGAAAAGGTGTAAAAGCCATAATAGAGTCCTGAGTTGCTTAACGGCGTATTAATGACTAATGGTAAAAGAGCTATGAGGCAATGCAAGTGCTTTCACTACGCGATCTGTGCCTTCTGCGAGGCGACTTCCAAAAAAATGAAGCCATTGAATTGTTGTGAATTAATTTCGCGATCGCGATGGTGTTTACTGATATTCCCGTAAAAGAAGGCGAAAAACACGTTACAATAGCCGGGTACTGGATTTTCGTGAGACAGGAAGAAGATGGACATTAACAACAAAGCCCGCATTCATTGGGCATGCCGCCGTGGTATGCGCGAACTCGATATTTCAATCATGCCGTTTTTCGAACATGAGTACGACAGCTTAAGCGATGACGAAAAACGCATCTTTATTCGTCTGCTGGAATGTGACGATCCGGACCTGTTTAACTGGCTGATGAATCACGGTAAACCGGCCGATGCAGAACTGGAAATGATGGTCCGACTCATCCAGACACGGAACCGGGAACGTGGTCCTGTGGCAATCTGATTTGCGCGTCTCCTGGCGCGCACAGTGGCTTTCCTTGCTGATTCATGGGCTGGTTGCCGCTGTTATTTTACTCATGCCCTGGCCACTCAGTTACACCCCGTTATGGATGGTGTTACTTTCGCTGGTGGTGTTTGATTGCGTTCGCAGCCAGCGGCGTATTAATGCTCGCCAGGGGGAAATTCGCTTGTTGATGGACGGGCGTTTGCGTTGGCAAGGGCAGGAGTGGAGCATCGTCAAAGCACCGTGGATGATTAAGAGCGGCATGATGCTGCGTTTACGTTCTGATGGCGGTAAACGGCAACATTTATGGCTGGCAGCCGACAGCATGGACGAAGCTGAATGGCGGGATTTACGGCGGATTTTGTTGCAACAAGAGACGCAAAGATAAAGATGACGGCAAAGCATATGCGCTAAGCCGTCAGTGAGATCAGGCGTAATGCTCTGCCATTTCGTTGAGGATTTGCTCGCACCAGCTCTGAATACGCTCGTCGCTAAGGTCATACTGGTTAGTTTCATCCAGCGCCAGACCCACGAACAGTTGCCCGTCAGCAATCACCGGTTTCGGGCTGGTAAATTCATATCCTTCCGTTGGCCAGTAGCCGACGAACTTCACGCCTTTGGTCGAGAGTTTGTCATGCAGCATACCGAGCGCATCGAGGAACCACTCGCCGTATCCCAGTTGATCGCCAAGCCCATACAGCGCAACAATTTTACCTTCAAGGTTCAGGTCGTCGAGCTGATCCCAGACGGCTTCCCAGTCTTCCTGGATTTCACCAAAATCCCAGGTCGGGATACCCAGAATGAGCACATCGTACTGCTCCATTAATTTCGGGGAGTCGTCCTTGAGGTTATGTAAGGTCACCAGTTCTGGGCCGATAATATCGCGGATTTTTTCTGCCGCCATTTCGGTGTAACAGGTGCTGGAACCGTAAAAAAGACCCATATTCATAACGTAAGCTTCTCGATTCTGCTGTGGCTTTTGCGGCTAGTGTATCAGAATCGCTTTAGTCACGGCACAATAAGGCATAATGGATCAAATGAGTGACCATAAGGGGCGCAAGTGAAACAGGATCTGGCACGCATCGAGCAGTTTCTTGATGCTCTGTGGCTGGAAAAAAATCTGGCTGAAAATACGTTGAACGCTTACCGTCGCGATCTGTCAATGATGGTGGAGTGGTTGCATCACCGCGGGTTGACGCTGGCGACGGCGCAAAGTGACGATTTGCAGGCATTACTGGCAGAACGGCTGGAGGGCGGGTATAAAGCCACCAGCTCAGCGCGTTTGCTGAGTGCAGTGCGCCGATTGTTCCAGTATCTTTATCGCGAAAAGTTTCGTGAAGACGATCCCAGTGCGCATCTCGCTTCACCGAAATTGCCCCAGCGTTTGCCAAAAGATTTAAGCGAAGCGCAGGTCGAACGTTTATTACAGGCACCATTAATCGATCAGCCACTGGAGCTACGCGATAAAGCCATGCTTGAAGTGTTGTATGCTACCGGGCTGCGTGTCTCTGAACTGGTCGGACTGACAATGAGTGATATCAGCCTGCGTCAGGGCGTGGTACGGGTCATTGGTAAAGGCAACAAAGAGCGTCTGGTGCCGTTAGGTGAAGAGGCGGTTTACTGGCTGGAAACCTATCTGGAACATGGGCGTCCGTGGCTGCTGAATGGTGTGTCAATTGACGTGTTGTTTCCCAGCCAGCGTGCGCAGCAGATGACGCGACAGACCTTCTGGCACCGTATTAAACATTATGCTGTGCTGGCGGGTATCGACAGCGAAAAGCTGTCACCGCATGTGTTGCGTCACGCTTTTGCCACTCATTTATTAAATCATGGTGCGGATTTACGCGTGGTGCAGATGCTACTGGGCCACAGCGATCTCTCCACCACGCAAATTTATACGCATGTCGCTACCGAGCGTCTGCGGCAACTTCATCAACAGCATCACCCGCGGGCGTGATGTCTGAAAAGAACGGGAAGATTTATGAAGAAAGGTTTTATGTTGTTTACTTTGTTAGCGGCGTTTTCAGGCTTTGCTCAGGCTGATGACGCGGCAATTCAACAAACGTTAGCCAAAATGGGCATCAAAAGCAGCGATATTCAGCCCGCGCCTGTAGCTGGCATGAAGACAGTTCTGACTAACAGCGGCGTGTTGTACATCACCGATGATGGTAAACATATCATTCAGGGGCCAATGTATGACGTTAGTGGCACGGCTCCGGTCAATGTCACCAATAAGATGCTGTTAAAGCAGTTGAATGCGCTTGAAAAAGAGATGATCGTTTATAAAGCGCCGCAGGAAAAACACGTCATCACCGTGTTTACTGATATTACCTGTGGTTACTGCCACAAACTGCATGAGCAAATGGCAGACTACAACGCGCTGGGGATCACCGTGCGTTATCTTGCTTTCCCGCGCCAGGGGCTGGACAGCGATGCAGAGAAAGAAATGAAAGCTATCTGGTGTGCGAAAGATAAAAACAAAGCGTTTGATGATGTGATGGCAGGTAAAAGCGTCGCACCAGCCAGTTGCGACGTGGATATTGCCGACCATTACGCACTTGGCGTCCAGCTTGGCGTTAGCGGTACTCCGGCAGTTGTGCTGAGCAATGGCACACTTGTTCCGGGTTACCAGCCGCCGAAAGAGATGAAAGAATTCCTCGACGAACACCAAAAAATGACCAGCGGTAAATAATTCGCGTGAAACAACAGATACAACTTCGTCGCCGTGAAGTCGATGAAACGGCAGACTTGCCCGCTGAATTGCCTCCCTTGCTGCGCCGTTTATACGCCAGCCGGGGAGTACGCAGTGCGCAAGAACTGGAACGCAGTGTTAAAGGTATGCTGCCCTGGCAGCAACTGAGCGGCGTCGAAAAGGCCGTTGAGATCCTTTACAACGCTTTTCGCGAAGGAACGCGGATTATTGTGGTCGGTGATTTCGACGCCGACGGCGCGACCAGCACGGCTCTAAGCGTGCTGGCGATGCGCTCGCTTGGTTGCAGCAATATCGACTACCTGGTACCAAACCGTTTCGAAGACGGTTACGGCTTAAGCCCGGAAGTGGTCGATCAGGCCCATGCCCGTGGCGCGCAGTTAATTGTCACGGTGGATAACGGTATTTCCTCCCATGCGGGGGTTGAGCACGCTCGCTCGTTGGGCATCCCGGTTATTGTTACCGATCACCATTTGCCAGGCGACACATTACCCGCAGCGGAAGCGATCATTAACCCTAACTTGCGCGACTGTAATTTCCCGTCGAAATCACTGGCAGGCGTGGGTGTGGCGTTTTATCTGATGCTGGCGCTGCGCACCTTTTTGCGCGATCAGGGCTGGTTTGATGAGCGTAACATCGCAATTCCTAACCTGGCAGAACTGCTGGATCTGGTCGCGCTGGGGACAGTGGCGGACGTCGTGCCGCTGGACGCTAATAATCGCATTCTGACCTGGCAGGGGATGAGTCGCATCCGAGCCGGAAAGTGCCGTCCGGGGATTAAAGCGCTGCTTGAAGTGGCAAACCGTGATGCACAAAAACTCGCCGCCAGCGATTTAGGTTTTGCGCTGGGGCCACGTCTCAATGCTGCCGGACGACTGGACGATATGTCCGTCGGTGTGGCGCTGTTGTTGTGCGACAACATCGGCGAAGCGCGCGTGCTGGCAAATGAACTCGATGCGCTAAACCAGACGCGAAAAGAGATCGAACAAGGAATGCAAATTGAAGCCCTGACCCTGTGCGAGAAACTGGAGCGCAGCCGTGACACGCTACCCGGCGGGCTGGCAATGTATCACCCCGAATGGCATCAGGGCGTTGTCGGTATTCTGGCTTCGCGCATCAAAGAGCGTTTTCACCGTCCGGTTATCGCGTTTGCGCCAGCAGGTGACGGTACGCTGAAAGGTTCCGGTCGCTCCATTCAGGGGCTGCATATGCGTGATGCGCTGGAGCGATTAGACACACTCTACCCTGGCATGATGCTGAAGTTTGGCGGTCATGCGATGGCGGCGGGTTTGTCGCTGGAAGAGGATAAATTCAAACTCTTTCAACAACGGTTTGGCGAACTGGTTACTGAGTGGCTGGACCCTTCGCTATTGCAAGGCGAAGTGGTATCAGACGGTCCGTTAAGCCCGGCCGAAATGACCATGGAAGTGGCGCAGCTGCTGCGCGATGCTGGCCCGTGGGGGCAGATGTTCCCGGAGCCGCTGTTTGACGGTCATTTCCGTCTGCTGCAACAGCGGCTGGTGGGCGAACGTCATTTGAAGGTGATGGTCGAACCGGTCGGCGGCGGTCCACTGCTGGATGGTATTGCTTTTAATGTCGATACCGCCCTCTGGCCGGATAACGGCGTGCGCGAAGTGCAACTGGCTTATAAGCTCGATATCAACGAGTTTCGCGGCAACCGCAGCCTGCAAATTATCATCGACAATATCTGGCCAATTTAGCGTCATCTTCTCTATAAAAAAGAGCGTGGATTGGGTACAATCCCGCTCTTATCACCGCATTTTGACTAGCTCAATAAAAGAAATCAGACCATGTTTGAAATTAATCCGGTAAATAATCGCATTCAGGACCTCACGGAACGCTCCGACGTTCTTAGGGGGTATCTTTGACTACGACGCCAAGAAAGAGCGTCTGGAAGAAGTAAACGCCGAGCTGGAACAGCCGGATGTCTGGAACGAACCCGAACGCGCACAGGCGCTGGGTAAAGAGCGTTCCTCCCTCGAAGCCGTTGTCGACACCCTCGACCAAATGAAACAGGGGCTGGAAGATGTTTCTGGTCTGCTGGAACTGGCTGTAGAAGCTGACGACGAAGAAACCTTTAACGAAG
>OHLG01000086.1_pt1 | contig 12836 bp, 10 predicted proteins | sample 1569121 | NCBI WGS metagenome assembly OHLG01 (sample SAMEA3879515, study PRJEB24766) | human gut metagenome | biome: human-associated habitat; feature: feces | place: USA | collected 1985/1987 | reverse complement strand
GACATCCCAGTGTAGTGCTGCGCCAAAAAGCCATTGCGCCAGTAAAGGCAAACCAATGATCAACACTGCGGCGATCGGCCAGGTGCGGCGCAGTTGTCCGGTCTTTATCTGGTATGTTTTATTAAAGCGGAATAGCCCAACAGAAAGGACTATAGCCATAACAACAGCCAGGATAAACGCAATAAATCCGTCTCCCAGCTGCGGTGACGGAATATAAAGCCCACGATTGCTCAAAAAGGCCAGATCAAACGCGCTCACAGCCTGGCGTGGTCCGGGCAAATTGCGCAACACGGCAAAGTACCAGAAGAAGATTTGCAGCAGCGGGGGAATATTACGGAAGATCTCAATATAAATTGTGGAAAGCTTTCGTAGCAGCCAGTTATCCGAAAGTCTCGCCAGACCGATAAAGAAGCCCAAAACAGAAGCGAACACAATACACAATGCAGAAACCAGTAGCGTATTGAGTAAGCCGACAATAAAAACGCGTCCGTAGGTGTCGCCCTGCTGGTAATCGATCAAATGCTGGACAATACCGAAGCCAGCGCCGCGATCCAGAAAGGCAAAACCTGAAGTAATGCCACGATTATTGAGATTCGTTACAGTGTTGTGAAATAACCAACCAACAATGCCGACAACAGCAACAACGGCAAGGATCTGGAATAACCAGGCGCGAACCGTAGGGTTGGCAAAAGAGAGTGAGCCTTTAACGGTTGAGCGGCGATGAGACATAGAAACCTCGGAAAGCATAACGCTGAAGAGAGCGCCGCCGTAGCGACGCTCGTTACCTCACACCGACTTAACGCACGGGCGGTGCGTACTGAATACCGCCGTTATTCCAGAGATTATTTTGCCCACGTTTAATTTTCAGCGGGCTTTCTGAACCTACGTTACGCTCAAAAATTTCCGAGTAGTTACCCACCTGTTTGATGATGTTATAGGCCCATTTATTATCCAGCTTCAGATCCTTGCCGTAATCGCCTTCTTTACCCAGCAGATGTGCCATATCAGGCGTTGCTGGATTAGCCGCTTTTTCATCGACGTTCTGGGAATTGATGCCCATCTCTTCAGCATTCAGCATGGCGAAAAGCGTCCAGCGTACAATCGAGAACCATTCATCATCGCCACGACGAACTACCGGACCAAGCGGTTCTTTTGAGATAACTTCCGGTAAGACAATCCATTCAGCTGGGTTGCTTAATTTGATGCGCAGGGCATACAGTTGTGATTGATCCGAGGCCAGCGTATCGCAGCGACCAGATTCCAGTGCCTTCGCTGATTCGTCAGAGCGATCGAAAGTCACCGGTGTGTACTTCATATTGTTTGCCTTGAAGTAGTCGGCGACGTTGAGTTCGGTATCAGTACCCGCCTGAATACAGACGGTAGCGCCATCCAGTTCTTTCGCGCTTTTTAGCCCCGCTTTATCGTGCGTCAGGAAGCCAATGCCGTCGTAATAAGTGACGCCGGTAAATGCCATTCCCATCCCGGCATCGCGAGATGAAGTCCAGGTCGTATTACGGGAGAGCAAATCCACCTCCCCTGACTGTAAAGCGGTGAAGCGTTCTTTTGCAGTGAGCGGGGTATATTTCACTTTCGTGTCGTCACCAAATACAGCAGCGGCAACACCACGACAAATATCAACATCAATACCTGAAAACTTACCGTCAGCATCGGCATAAGAGAACCCAGGTAATCCATCACTGATCCCGCATTGCACAAAACCTTTTTTCTGAACGGCATCAAGCGTCGCGCCAGCATGCGCCTGATTTGCAACGGCAAGCAGCACGCTGGCGGCAGCCAGTGTGGCTATCATCATCTTTTTCATAATGCTTCCTGTGAGGCGAAAATTATCGTTATAGGACGTTTGGGAAACGTCTTTTACCTGTCTGTGGCCATCCTCTTATAAGCAAAAGTAGTGCCAGCTTTTGCGCACGATTTCGCGTCGCAATAAGCTGAGTGTAGACAGGAAATAATAAAAACAGCGCCCCGCAATGGTGCGAAAATGAAACATGCGCCACATTTTGGCGCAAAATATTTACGCGTGTTTTACTAAGCAGAATAATGATTGTTAGCGTGAGTATATTTCTGGTGGGAAGTGTGAAAATTAAATTGATGCGTTATTTCGAAAGCAGCGAAATAACGCGATGTAACATGCTAAATCAGCAGGGAATTACCCAGCAGAATATAGCAATATTTTATCTTATGGAGAGATACTGTATCGTTAAAAAGAGCGCGGAACTCCGCGCCCTGTTCAGTTATTTCGATAGAGCGATGATCCCCATCGTCAGGCCAGCAACAGCAGCTGCCCCGCCGGCAATAGCCCCAGCCGTTTCCCAGTTATCCTGAGTCGTGCCTTTCATACAGGTATTGGTGTGAACCAGACGACCCTGATCGTCATAAACCGGAACGCAGGGCGAATCGTGAGCACAGTCCGCCAGCAATGCGGTGAGCAATGCCACAGGAATTAATCTTTTCATGGTGTTACCTCAGTAATAAACGCTAACGCTTAATAAGTTAACTCTCTTATTAACGAGCTGAATGCCATTTTATCACCGGAGGTTATAAATCTTGCGGAATGAATAATGACAAATTATGTGAATTGTAAAAGTAGTGAAGGGAGCGGGAACTATAGAAAGCTTTTAAAGAGTGAGCAGAAGAATATCTTATTAATTTTTATGGGTTTCACTGGAAATAATAAAGGCACCCGAAAGCGCCTTTATGTTTCTGATTTATCCTTTAAAGCAACGGCGGATCACCACAAAGAACACCGGTACGAAGAAGATTGCCAGCAACGTTGCAGAGACCATTACCCCGATACCCACAGCGTTCTGCGCGCCACTGCCGGCACCGTTACTGATAGCTAGCGGTAATACGCCGAGAATAAAGGCGAGAGAGGTCATCAGGATAGGACGCAGACGCATACGTACTGCCATCAGTGTCGCTTCAACAACACCTTTACCCTCTTTCTCCATGAGATCTTTAGCGAACTCAACGATCAAAATAGCGTTTTTGGCCGACAAGCCAATTGTCGTTAGCAAGCCCACCATAAAGTAGACGTCATTTTTTTGATTAAAGAGTGTCGCCGCCAGCAGCACGCCGACAATCCCTAACGGCACTACCAACATAACCGAGACAGGAATTGACCAGCTTTCATAGAGTGCAGCAAGGCACAGGAAAACAACCACAAAGGAAATTGCTACCAGAGCGGGAGCCTGGTTTCCCGATAAGCGTTCCTGATACGACATACCCGTCCAGTCATAACCAATGCCCGCAGGTAATTTTGACGCAAGGTTTTCCATCAACGCCATGGCATCGCCGGAACTGGTTCCTGGCGCGGCTTCCCCCTGAATCTCCATTGACGGCAGACCGTTGTAGCGTTCCAGTCGCGGAGAGCCATACACCCAATGTGAAGTGGTAAAGGCCGAGAATGGCACCATTTCGCCGTTGGCGCTGCGGACATAAAGTTTATCGACATCTTCTGGCAGCATACGGAATTTGGCATCCGCCTGAACATACAACTTTTTCACGCGACCACGGTCGATGAAGTCGTTAACGTAAGTCCCACCCAGCGCCGTTGAAATGGTCTGATTGATGTCAGAAAGTGAAACACCTAATGCCTGCGCCTTTTCCTGGTCAACTTCCAGTTTAAACTGCGCGGTGTCTTCCAGGCCATTAGGGCGCACGCTGACTAAGCTGGCAGGATGTTGCGCCGCCATACCAAGCAACTGGTTACGGGCCTGGGTTAGGGCATCGTGACCCAGCCCAGCCTGATCAATTAACTCAAAGTCGAAACCCGTTGCCGTGCCCAGTTCAACAATGGCTGGCATATTGAATGGAATGACAAAACCGTCGCGGATCTTGCCCAATTCCATTTTGGCACGATGGATTACCGCTTCCGCACTGTTTTCGTCACCATTACGCTCTTCCCACGGTTTCAGACTGACGAAGGCCATACCGGCGTTTTGTGCCTGGCCGCTGAAGCTAAAGCCGTTAACCGTAAAGACACTTTCAACGTTCGCTTTCTCGTTCTTCAGATAGTAATCCGTAACTTGATCCAACACTTTTTGCGTCCGCTCTTGCGTCGCGCCAGCGGGTAACTGAATCATGGTCAGAAAGACACCCTGATCCTCTTCAGGTAAGAAGGAAGACGGAAGACGTAAAAACAACACCACCATTCCTGCAACAATCAGCGCATAGATCAGTAAATATCGTCCTGTGGATCCGAGGATTTTGCCGACGCTGTTGGTGTAGTGGTTAACGCTATGATCGAAGGTGGTATTAAACCAACCGAAGAAACCGCCCTTATTTTCGTGATGCTCAGCAGAGACGGGTTTAAGCAGCGTTGCACATAACGCAGGGGTAAGAATCAATGCCACCAGAACAGAAAGCGCCATTGCCGAAACGATGGTGATAGAGAACTGGCGATAAATTGCCCCAGTAGAACCGCCGAAGAATGCCATCGGAATAAATACCGCTGACAGCACCATCGCGATACCCACCAGTGCGCCCTGAATTTGCGACATCGATTTTTCCGTCGCTTCTTTTGGCGGGAGCTTATCCTCCATCATCACGCGCTCGACGTTCTCCACCACCACTATCGCATCATCGACGAGCAGCCCGATGGCAAGCACCATCCCGAACATCGTTAGTGTGTTGATGGAGTAACCAAAAGCGGCGAGGATGGCAAACGTCCCTAACAACACCACGGGTACCGCAATGGTGGGGATCAGCGTTGCTCGCATATTCTGCAAGAACAGATACATCACCAGGAACACCAGCATAATGGCTTCGAACAGCGTTTTTACCACTTCGTGAATAGAAAGCTGGACGAATGGCGTGGTGTCATAAGGGTAGAGAACCTTCATTCCCTGCGGGAAGAATGGCTGTAATTCCGCCAGTTTTGCCTTAATGGCTTTCGCGGTATCGAGAGCATTCGCGCCGGTTGCCAGCTTAATCCCCAGGCCCGCCGCCGGTTTTCCGTTGATACGAGCGATAACGTTATAGTTTTCACCGCCAAGTTCAACCCGTGCGACATCTTTCAGGCGTACCACCGAGCCGTCACTGTTTACGCGCAGGGTCACTTTGCCGAATTCTTCCGGATTTTTAAACCGCGTCTGAGCAATAATCGAGGCGTTCAATTGTTGCCCTGGTAACGCTGGCGTTCCGCCCAACTGTCCGGCAGCGATCTGATCGTTCTGTACCTTCAACTGGTTAATCACATCAACCGGTGTCAGTTTATATTTGTTTAGCAGATCGGCATCCAGCCAGATACGCATCGCATACTGTGCGCCGAAAAGCTGTACGTCACCGACGCCATTCAGACGGCTAAGCGTATCTTTAACGTTAGAGGCCACATAGTCCGAGATATCGTCCTGTGTGGTGCCTGGGTTATCAGAGACAAAGCCCGCCACCATCAAATAGCTGCTACTGGACTTTTCAACACTGATCCCCTGCTGCTGAACCTCCTGCGGCAGCAACGGCGTGGCGAGCTGGAGTTTGTTCTGCACCTGCACTTGCGCGATATCAGGATCGGTCCCGGACTGGAAGGTAAGGGTAATTGTCACGCTACCGGCGGAATCGCTGGTGGAGGACATGTACATCAGGTTATCGATACCGTTCATATTCTGTTCGATAACCTGCGTCACCGTATCCTGCACGGTCTGCGCATCAGCGCCCGGATAGTTTGCTGAAACAGAAACCGCAGGCGGTGCAATTGTTGGATACTGAGCGACGGGCAATTGTAGGATCGCCAGTGCGCCCGCCATCATCAGAATAATGGCCAGCACCCATGCAAATATCGGTCGTCGAATAAAAAAGTTTGCCATGTCAGATTACCTTACTTCGATGCAGTATCTGCGGGGGTATCGGTAGTGGCTTTAACCTGCTCTCCCGGACGCGCTTTTTGCAGGCCGCTGACAATGACTTGATCGCCAGATTTCAGTCCTTCACTAATCAACCATTTATCGCCAATCGCCTGACTGGCAACGACAGGGCGCGCTTCAACCTGACTTTTATCGTTAACAATCAGCACGGTTGCATCACCACGCGGTGTGCGGCTAACGCCTTGTTGCGGGATAAGAATGGCGTCAGGTTGGACGCCTTCATCAATCCGTGCACGCACAAACATACCCGGCAAAAGCGTATGTTGCGGGTTAGGGAAGACAGCACGTAGGGTTATGGAGCCGGTGCTTTCATCAACGGTCACATCGGAGAATTGCAGCGTACCTTTCAGGGGATAGGTTTGACCGTTTTCCATGACCAACTCTACGTTGCTGGTGGCGTTTTCCTTATGCAAATTTCCTTGCTCTACGGATTGCTTCAGCCTCATAAAATCGTTGCTGGATTGGGTCACATCAACGTAGATAGGATCGAGCTGCTGGACAGTCGCCAGTTCAGTCGTTTGCCCATTAGTGACAAGAGCGCCTTCGGTCACAGTCGATTTGCCGATACGTCCGCTAATTGGCGCAGTGACTTTGGTATAAGCAAGATTGATGCGAGCGCTTTCGACTGTGGCTTTTGCGGCAATCACGGCGGCATCGGCCTGACGAGCATCAGCAATGGCCTGGTCGTACTCCTGCTGGCTGATGTATTTCGTACCCACGAGCGGAACGTAACGTTTTACCGTCAAATGCGCGATGGCGGCGGCGGCTTCACTTTTCGCCAGTTCGCCTTTCGCGCTGTCATAATTTGCCTGATAGGTCGCGGGATCGATCTGGTACAGGGACTGGCCTGCTTGCACATCGCTGCCTTCAGTGAAATTGCGATTCAGTACGATCCCGCTAACCTGTGGGCGAACTTCGGCTATACGATAAGCATTGGTGCGGCCTGGTAATTCAGTCTTAACTTCTAACGGGGCCGTTTTTACAATATGAACGGTAACCTGCGGTTCACCGACGTGAGCTTTCTCTTCTCCCTTATCGTTACAACCGGCGATTAAAGCCGCGGAGATCAGAATAAAGGAGGGCAGGAGGAAAAACCTGGCATGTTTCGTCATTACTATTCCTCAAAAAACCAAAAGCGCGTTATTTACCCAAAAAGGCAACGCGTTAACTCGCAGAAAGAAAAATACAGTTCGCTATCCTACAAATTATCATTCGTCGATGTAAGGAATAGTTATGAATACAGGCATCTCAAGGCACATAAACACAAAAAAAGATTAATATTCTACTGTTTTATTTTGACGCGGGTTGAAAGAGGCAGAATTAAAACCTCGTAAATTGAAATATATATTGATGTATCTTAGGTAAATAATATATATTATTTATTTAACGATTTATAGCAACTCAATATTAGCCTCTCGTATAAATACACATTAGGTGATAGATTAACCTTCGCTATTTTCTCACTCTGTGTCGAATATATTTATTTCCTGAATAATTAATCATGGCAAAAAGAACCAAAGCCGAAGCTCTGAAGACCCGGCAAGAACTGATTGAAACTGCCATCGCCCAGTTTGCGCAGCATGGCGTAAGCAAGACGACGCTCAACGACATTGCCGACGCCGCTAACGTTACGCGTGGCGCTATCTACCGGCACTTCGAAAACAAGACTCAACTGTTTAATGAGATGTGGTTGCAACAGCCTTCATTGCGGGAGTTAATCCAGGAACACTTGACGGCTGGATTAGAGCATGACCCGTTTCAACAATTGCGTGAAAAATTGATTGTCGGCTTGCAATATATTGCCAAAATTCCCCGCCAGCAGGCGTTGCTGAAAATCTTATATCACAAATGTGAATTTAATGATGAGATGCTGGCCGAGGGAGTGATACGCGAAAAGATGGGCTTTAATCCGCAGACTCTCCGCGAAGTATTGCAGGCGTGTCAGCAACAAGGTTGTGTAGCAAATAACCTCGATTTAGATGTTGTGATGATTATTATTGATGGTGCCTTCAGCGGAATTGTTCAAAACTGGTTAATGAATATGGCGGGTTATGATCTTTATAAACAAGCCCCCGCTCTGGTCGATAACGTATTAAGAATGTTCATGCCAGATGAAAACATAACGAAATTAATTCATCAAACGAATGAATTAAGTGTCATGTAAATTCACATTCTGTCCTGAAAATTCAGTTCGTCACAGTTAACCAGTTTTAGTGGATTAACTGAGTTCATATTGCGGCATTTGTCTGTTTCTGTTGCCAGCAGTTCAATCCACTGCATCAGTAAAGTATCAAACAGAAAAACGAAGACAGCGAAAACGACGAGCCACCAATACTTGCGAATCATTACCTGAGCCTGTGCATGTTTAACCAAGTCTGGCAGGAAATATACACGAAATGAATAATCTGAAAACCAGGCTTACACATCCTTTACTTTGTAATGAGATCGGGGTCAACTTCGCTTAACCGGCTTCGTTTTGACAGGTTGCCGGTCTTTCTTTTTTTCACTTTCGCCAGTTCTTCCGCAGAGTAATGCGACGCGACATCCAGCCGTCGAAGCCCCATTTTGATGTACTCGCTGTTGATCTCAATACCAATGAATTTTCGTCCGCTGGCGATGGCTACGGCACCGGTAGTAAAGCTACCAGCAAACGGGTCGAGAACGATATCGCCTGGGTTGGAAGAGGCGAGAATAATGCGTTTCAGTAAGGCTTCCGGTTTTTGCGTCGGGTGGTTTTCATATTCATCCATCAAATAACGCACGCGCGGAAAATCCCAAACGTTACCCGGTACTTTTTGATGATTGTAAGGCTGTGGAGGATTTTTGCGATAATCGATCAACGCGCGCTGCGATCCGGTTTTGGCTTCTACCAGAATAGCATCACCGTTGAATGTGTAGTTCTTTGCGTCTTTCACCATCATCAGGATGGGTTCGTACATGGAGCCGTAGTGTTTTTTCGCCTGCACTCCAGAACTGTCATATGACCAGACGATGCGACTTTTGATGGTAAAAAGCTTGCGGCACTGGAGATCGATAAAGGGCATGTTTTCCGTACTGTTCATGATGTACATGCTGCCCTGCTTTTTCAGAACGCGGTGGCACTCTGCAATCACTTCAAACAGCCAGTCGATAAACAGATCTTCTTTCCAGGCTTCGATCAGACCATCAAAATTTTTACCGATGTTATATGGTGGGTCGGCAAAGATCAGATCGACACTTTCGGCGGGGATCTTTTTAAGTTCGGCAAGCGCATCACCGTGAATAATGGTCTTAGCTTCATTACCAAACCGGGTCGGTTCACATCCTGTTCTCATGGTCACTCCCTTTGTGACACCTATAAAAAAGGCGCTTCCCCATGCCGAGTAGCGCCTTTTTAATCAAGCATTTAGCTAACCTGAATTAGTTCATGCCGTATTTTTTCAATTTTTTACGCAGCGTACCACGGTTGATGCCCATCATCAGCGCAGCACGGGTCTGGTTACCACGGGTGTATTGCATCACCATGTCCAACAGGGGCTGTTCTACTTCAGCCAGTACCAGCTCATAGAGGTCATTCACATCCTGACCATTCAGTTGAGCAAAATAGTTCTTCAGTGCCTGTTTAACCGAGTCACGCAGGGGTTTTTGGGTTACCTGATCCTGAGAGTTAACGGTAGAAACGGTCAGTACGTCAGAATTTACGCGTTGTTCGAACATAGTTCTGTCAGCTCTTTATTTCTGTTTACGCAAAATTTTCGAAGTATGCCTCCAACGCCTCCAGCTGTTCGCTGGCATCCTCAATGGCGTTGAATGTGCGCCGAAACTGGTCATTTGGAGCGTGTTCCTGGAGATACCAGGAAACGTGTTTACGTGCAATTCGGTACCCTTTTGCCGGACCATAAAAGTCATGCAGTTCCCGAACGTGCGCGCAAAGCAAGCGCTTAACCTCTGCCAAAGGCAGCGGGGGCAGCAACTCCCCAGTGTCCAGATAATGCTGGATTTCCCGAAAGATCCAGGGTCTTCCCTGAGCTGCGCGGCCTATCATCAGGGCATCCGCCCCTGTATAGTCGAGCACAGCTCTGGCTTTAAGCGGGTCAGTAATGTCGCCATTCGCGATAACCGGAATGGAAACTTTCTGCTTAACTGCCCGAATACTGTCGTACTCAGCTTCTCCATTGAACAAACAGGCGCGTGTACGGCCATGAATGGTCAGAGCCTGAATGCCACAGTCTTCAGCCAGTTGGGCAATCTCTTCGCAGTTACGGTGTTCCGGTGCCCAGCCGGTGCGAATCTTCAGGGTAACAGGAACGTCCACTGCATTGACGACCTCGGTAAGGATCGATTTAACGACATCCGGGTACTGCAAGAGGGCTGAACCTGCGAGCTTGCGATTCACTTTTTTAGCCGGGCAACCCATATTGATATCAATAATCTGGGCACCGCTTTCCACGTTAATACGTGCTGCATCTGCCATTTCTTTCGGATCGCTACCAGCAATTTGCACGGTGCGAATACCGGGTTCATCAATGTGCACCATCCGTAAACGAGATTTGTCGCTTTCCCAAACCTGTGGGTTAGAAGACATCATCTCGGATACTGTCAATCCGGCTCCCATCTCGTAGCACAACGTCCGAAAAGGTCTGTCTGTAATGCCAGCCATGGGCGCTGCGATCAGGCGATTTCTGAGCTGATATTGTCCGATGCGCATGAGTTAAGAAATGACCATACTGTGACTGCAAGGCGGCGTATATTACGCATTTTTTGCACGAGATGAAAGGCCAAACTTTGACCAATCCTCTGAGATGGATCAAAGAATTGCATTTAAAATGAGCGTGGTGCGATAATTACTCATAAAAATCATCATATTAGAAAATAGTGACTAAAATTTACACTCAAAGAAATTTGAGTAAGTTCTCAATTTTTCTTTATGAATGAAAATTTTGGCACGCAAATTTGCGTAAATAATCGGCAAATTTACGTGCCTTTTGTGAGCTTGCTCGCACTTCGCCCCGCGTCACCCTACGGCGATGCGAAGGTTAATTCTTACGACCGGTAATACGGCACCACTCTTCTTTTTCCACGACCGGGTCCAGTGCGAAGCTATCGGCATAAGCTTCACAAACGCTCTCTGCCTGGCTTGCCAGAATACCGGAAAGGCCCAGCAAACCGCCTGAAACCGGCAGGACGCTGATTAACGGTGCCAGTTCACGTAATGGGCCTGCAAGGATGTTAGCGACCACCACGTCGGCTTTCATTTCTTCTGGCTGATCTTTCGGTAAGTAGAGTTCCAGACGGTCAGAAACGCCATTACGTTCGGCGTTATCGCGGCTGGCCTGAATCGCCTGCGGATCGATATCAATACCAATGGCTTTTGCTGCACCCAGTTTCAGCGCCGCGATCGCCAGAATGCCGGAACCACAGCCAAAGTCGATGACTGTTTTACCGGTTAAATCGAGGCTGTCGAGCCATTGCAGGCACAGAGAGGTGGTTGGATGGGTACCCGTACCAAACGCCAGCCCTGGATCTAACATCACGTTGACGGCGTTTTCGTCCGGCACATCACGCCAGCTAGGGCAGATCCACAGTCGTTCACCAAAGCGCATCGGGTGGAAATTATCCATCCATTCGCGCTCCCAGTCTTTATCTTCTAGTTGTTCGATTTTATGCGCGAAGCCTGCGCCGAGCAGCGGATGGTTTTCCAGAATCGCCACCACGTCGTTCATATCGGTTTCAGCGTCGAACAGACCAATCACATCGGTGTCGCCCCACAGGCGCGTTTCGCCCGGCAGCGGTTCAAATACTGGCGTATCGTGGGTATCCTGAAAAGTGATAGAAACGGCACCCGCTTCCATCAGCGCATCGCTAAGATCTTCCGCGTTCGCGCCGGTGGTGTTCAGTTTCAGTTGGATCCAAGGCATGGCAAAACTCTTTATTTATCAGTAGTCAAAACGGTAGCTTGCGGGACGGATGTACCGAAACGGTTTCCGACCAGGAAAGCCAGCAAACTTAGTAGTAACGAGGGCACGATAGGGTGGAAGCCCAGGTACTGAATATTCAGCGTCGCGAGTACGGCATACAGCACGCCGCCAACGATCATCGCACTTAGCGCGCCTTTGGCGTTGGCGCGTTCCCAGTAAAGACCCAGCACCAGCGGCCACAGGAAAACGGCTTCCAGCCCACCGAAGGCCAACAAATTCAGCCAGATGATCATTTCTGGCGGCTTCCAGGCGGCAAGCAGCAGCAACGCGCCGAGAACTAACGTAATTACCGCCGACATCCGCTTCAGACGCGTCTCGTTTTGCATTTGATCCGGACGGATATTCAGATAGAGATCTTTAATGATCGTAGCGGAACTTTGCAGCAGTTGGGCGTTAATTGTCGACATGATCGCAGCCATCGGTGCAGCCAGGAAGATCCCGGCAGCAAACGGTGGCAGCACTTTTACCATTAACGTTGGGATCACCAGGTCCGGTACGGTGAGATCGGGGATCACCGCCCGACCTAACGCTCCGGCCAGGTGCATACCGAACATCAGAATTGCGACCACAATCGTACCGATGATGATCCCCCGATGTACGGCTTTGCTGTCTTTATAAGAGATACAGCGCACCGCAGTATGCGGCAGGCCAATCACGCCAAAACACACCAGTACCCAGAACGACGTCATAAAGGCAGGCGACAGAATATCGTCAGCGCCTTGTGGCGTAACCAGTTGCGGATCGATGGTTTGCAAGGTCTGTACTGCGTTACTTAAGCCGCCAGCGGCATGTACTACGCCAATAAGCAGCACAACGGTGCCAATCAGCATCACAAGCCCTTGCATGGTGTCGTTCAGCACGCTGGCGCGAAAGCCACCAAAGGCGGTATATAACGCAATGCTGATACCAAAAATCAGCAGCCCGGTTTCATAAGGAATACCCGCCGCGGTTTCCAGCAGGCGCGCACCGCCGATAAACTGCACGGTCATCGCACCAACGA
>OHLG01000084.1_pt1 | contig 12984 bp, 8 predicted proteins | sample 1569121 | NCBI WGS metagenome assembly OHLG01 (sample SAMEA3879515, study PRJEB24766) | human gut metagenome | biome: human-associated habitat; feature: feces | place: USA | collected 1985/1987 | reverse complement strand
GCTTTGATAGGCGTCAAGGCAAAGGAACGAAAGCACGTTCACCGCGCTACGTCCGTTCTCGGTTAACCCGCCGAGCAGTGCGGTATAGCCGGTCGGGAAACCGGCGAAATAACGCGCGCTACTGGTGGAGCGCAACAGCACGATGTCGTTGCATTTCACCCATAAAGATTCGAGCAGTTCTTTCAGGAACGCCGCATCTTCGCCCTGGGTTAATGATGTCTGATAGAACGGCAACATATACTGGTCGAAGCGCCCCAACGATAGCGAACTGGCGTTGGATTCGTATTGCAGAATGATGTTCATGTACCAGAATAACTGGCACGCCTGCCAGAACGTCTGCGGCTTATGTTGCGCGTTATGGCGGGAGATCTCTGCAATAGTCAGCAGCTCTTCGCGACGCTGGGCATCTGTGCAGTTTGCCGCCATCGTTTCCGCCAGTTCGGCGTAACGCAAAATGTGTTTCTGCGAGGCTTCCAGCAGTAACAACGCGGCCTGATAAAAGTGATTCTCCGGCTGTTGCTGACAATGTTGCTGCATCTGTGCCACCAGCTCACCCAGCCCGTGATTCAACAGGCGTGGGTAATCAATAATAATGTGCCCCTGGCCTTTATCCGTCTGGTTGATGCTGAAAATCTGCGTGTTGGTCGCGGCTTTTACTTCATCTGTCATCTGCCCGTTGATGAAATCTTTCATCGAACGTTTTTCCCAGTACGGGAACAACTCTTCACGGTAGATACGTTTATCTTCTTCGCTGATAGCAAAGCGGTCCTGCGGACGCGTCGGGAATTGATCCAGCTCTTTCAGCAGCCAGTAAGGGTCCATTTCCGGCGACATAATCCCGGCGCGCGGTTTTACAGTGCGGTTACCGGCAATCAGTTCTTCATCACGAATCGAAATTTCAACATGTTCAAGGATATACGCTGTTGCTTTCGCCCGGCGCAATATCACCGGTTCGCCTTCGGTTTGCCGATGGCTGGCGGTATAAAGCAGCGCCCGCTCCAGCGAGATTTCACGGGTATTGGCAAACAGTGCAGTTTTGAGGCGAGAGATACGATTCGTCATGAGGAACTCCTGTGGGAAAGCGAACCCGCCCTTGCGAGCGGGAGAAGAACTTAAGCGGTTTGCGCCAGGTGAGCTTCAATTTTGCTCATAATGGCGTCAGCACGTTTTACTGCATCGCTGATGTTGACGCGCACGATGGTCTTGCCAGCAAAACGCTCTTCAAACTTGATGCCGATATCTTTGGTCAGAATCACCATATCAGCGCTCGCCACATCTTCCGCAGTCAGTTCATTTTCCAGACCAATTGACCCCTGGGTTTCTACTTTCACTTCCCAGCCTTTCGCTTTCGCGGCACTTTCCAGCGCCTCTGCTGCCATATAGGTATGGGCAACACCTGAAGGACATGCGGTTACTGCAATAATTTTCGTCATGGCTCGTTCCTCAATTAATTAATTTCAAAATCCAAATCCAGGTCGTCTTCTTTTTCATCAGTCGAAGACCCATTTTTACGCGCCAGACTTTTCAGCACGTTCACACAAACAGCCGTCACCACTGCTCCGACAGCCACTGCTGCGATATAACCCAGCTTGCCTTCAACCACCGGCAGCACAATCAGACCACCCCAGCCTGCATAGCACTGCGCACCGACCAGCGCCGCAGTTACTGCACCACAAACTGAACCGACCATGATGGAAGGAATGACACGCAGCGGATCGGCAGCGGCGAAAGGAATCGCCCCTTCAGTAACGCCAACACAGCCCATCACCAGTGCCGCTTTGCCGGTTTCGCGCTCTTCTGCGGAGAAATTTTTACGACCAATCAGCGTCGCCAGCCCCATCCCCAGCGGCGGGATACAAATACCCACGGCAGCGATGGCCACCACGGTATAAACACCCTGAGCAACGCAAATCAGCATGAAGGCATAGGCCACTTTGTTAACCGGACCGCCCATATCGAACGCCAGCATCAGACCCATGATCACCGCCAGCATAACAATGCTGCCCTGCTGCATCCCCTGAAGCCACTGAGTCAGGCTGTTGGTCAACGCCCCTACAGGCTCGCCCAAGCCCCACATCATGATGCCTGCGGTAATCAGTGTGCCGACGATAGGAATAATGAAGATAGGCATCACCGAGCGCAGAACTTTATGCACCGGAATTTTCTTCAGGTAATGCACCGCGATGCCGCCGATAATCCCGGCGATCAGTGCACCAAAGAAGCCCGCACCAAAGCTGTTACCAACCCAGGCACCGATAGCGCACGGAGCCAGCGCAGAACGCTCTGCAATGGAATAACCGATGTACGCTGCGAGGAAAGGCACCATCAGCGTCAAGCCCGCAACGCCGATATCAAACAGTTTTTTCAGATTTGGATCGGCTACGGCATCCGGCACTGCGCCTTTGCCATACAACATGACGGAAACCGCCAGCAAAATACCGCCCGATACCACGAAGGGAATCATGTGTGAAACGCCCGTCATTAAATGCTGACGGGTATTTTTCAGGATCTGCACCAACTCATTCATAAGCTGCTCCCGGGCTTGCGAAAGCCCATGTCCATATTTTTGATGGAGGAAACAATAGGCAATCGCAGGCGGAGCAAACAGTGGATAAAAAGGCCATTTACTGGACTTTTGTAATATCAGTACAAAAATGCGATCCGCCTCATAACTTGCGATAAACCGGAAGCATGCCGCAAAACAGCGTCTTGTGAGACGCGTCGCAAATTGACGGTTACATTACATTTGTCCAGCTTTTGGCAGATTTGTCACATGGCAGGCCGTTGCCGTGCGCTCTTATCCTGTAAACAGAAAACCGTACCGGGAGAGAGGCAATGGCCCTGATTGTGGAATTTATTTGTGAGCTACCTAACGGCGTACATGCGCGTCCGGCAAGCCACGTTGAAACGCTGTGTAATACTTTTTCATCACAAATTGAGTGGCATAACCTGCGCACTGACCGCAAGGGCAACGCCAAAAGCGCCCTTGCGCTGATTGGCACCGATACGCTGGCGGGCGATAACTGCCAGTTACTGATTTCCGGGGCCGACGAACAGGAAGCGCACCAGCGTTTAAGCCAATGGCTGCGCGATGAATTCCCCCACTGCGATGCGCCGCTGGCGGAAGTTAAATCTGACGAACTGGAACCACTGCCGGTTTCACTGACCAATCTGAATCCGCAAATTATCCGCGCCCGCACCGTGTGCAGCGGTAGTGCAGGCGGCATTCTGACGCCGATCTCTTCTTTAGATCTCAATGCGCTGGGTAATCTTCCCGCAGCCAAAGGCGTTGACGCCGAGCAATCCGCACTGGAAAACGGCCTGACGCTGGTACTGAAAAACATTGAGTTTCGTCTGCTGGATAGCGACGGTGCTACCAGCGCGATTCTGGAAGCTCACCGATCCCTGGCTGGCGATACTTCCCTGCGCGAACATTTACTGGCAGGCGTCAGCGCCGGATTAAGCTGCGCCGAAGCAATTGTTGCCAGCGCGAATCACTTTTGCGAAGAGTTTTCCCGTTCCAGCAGCAGCTACCTGCAAGAACGTGCCCTGGACGTACGCGACGTCTGCTTCCAGTTACTCCAGCAAATCTACGGTGAGCAACGCTTCCCGGCACCGGGCAAACTGACGCAGCCCGCCATTTGTATGGCTGATGAACTGACCCCCAGCCAGTTCCTCGAACTGGATAAAAATCACCTCAAAGGATTGTTGCTCAAAAGCGGCGGCACCACCTCACATACGGTGATCCTTGCCCGTTCGTTCAACATTCCAACGCTGGTTGGTGTGGATATTGATGCCCTTACTCCGTGGCAGCAACAAACGATTTATATCGACGGCAACGCCGGGGCGATTGTGGTTGAGCCAGGGGAAGCCGTAGCTCGTTATTATCAGCAAGAAGCCCGCGTACAGGACGCCCTGCGTGAGCAACAGCGTGTCTGGCTGACCCAACAAGCCCGTACCGCTGACGGTATCCGCATTGAAATTGCCGCTAACATCGCTCACTCCGTGGAAGCGCAGGCCGCATTCGGCAATGGTGCGGAAGGCGTTGGTTTGTTCCGCACTGAAATGCTCTATATGGATCGCACCAGCGCACCGGGCGAAAGCGAGTTGTACAACATTTTTTGTCAGGCGCTGGAATCCGCCAACGGACGCAGCATTATTGTGCGCACTATGGACATTGGCGGCGACAAACCCGTTGATTATCTGAACATTCCCGCAGAGGCAAACCCGTTCCTCGGTTATCGCGCCGTGCGTATTTATGAAGAGTACGCGTCGTTGTTTACCACGCAGCTACGGTCGATCCTCCGCGCCTCCGCTCACGGCAGCCTGAAAATCATGATCCCGATGATCTCCTCAATGGAAGAGATCTTATGGGTGAAAGAAAAACTGGCGGAAGCCAAACAGCAACTACGTAACGAACACATTCCGTTTGATGAGAAAATCCAGCTCGGCATCATGCTGGAAGTGCCGTCGGTGATGTTCATCATCGATCAATGCTGCGAAGAGATTGATTTCTTTAGTATTGGTAGTAATGACCTGACGCAGTATCTGCTGGCGGTGGATCGCGATAACGCTAAGGTTACTCGTCACTACAACAGCCTGAATCCGGCATTCTTGCGGGCGCTCGATTACGCCGTGCAAGCGGTGCATCGCCAGGGCAAATGGATTGGTCTGTGCGGTGAGCTGGGAGCGAAAGGTTCCGTGCTGCCGTTGCTGGTCGGCTTAGGGCTGGATGAACTCAGCATGAGCGCACCATCAATTCCGGCGGCGAAAGCTCGGATGGCGCAACTTGATAGCCGTGAGTGCCGCAAGTTGCTCAACCAGGCAATGGCCTGCCGTACTTCGCTGGAAGTGGAACACCTGCTGGCGCAATTCCGCATGACCCAACAAGACGCACCGCTGGTCACCGCCGAGTGCATCACACTGGAAAGCGACTGGCGCAGCAAAGAAGAAGTGCTCAAAGGCATGACCGATAACCTGCTGCTGGCGGGCCGCTGCCGCTATCCGCGTAAACTGGAAGCCGACTTGTGGGCGCGCGAGGCCGTTTTCTCTACCGGTCTGGGCTTTAGTTTTGCCATTCCACACAGCAAATCAGAACACATTGAGCAATCCACCATCAGCGTGGCGCGTCTGCAAGCGCCGGTGCGCTGGGGCGATGATGAAGCGCAATTCATCATTATGTTAACCCTGAACAAACACGCTGCGGGCGATCAGCATATGCGCATTTTCTCGCGCCTCGCTCGCCGCATCATGCACGAAGAATTCCGTAACGCGCTGGTTAACGCCGCCTCTGACGACGCTATCGCCAGCCTGCTGCAACATGAACTGGAACTGTAAAAGGAAACATCATGGAACTGTATCTGGACACCGCTAACGTCGCAGAAGTCGAACGTCTGGCACGCATATTCCCCATTGCCGGGGTAACAACTAACCCGAGCATTATCGCTGCCAGCAAGGAGTCCATATGGGAAGTGCTGCCGCGTCTGCAAAAAGCGATTGGTGATGAGGGCATTCTGTTTGCTCAGACCATGAGCCGCGACGCGCAGGGGATGGTGGAAGAAGCGAAGCGCCTGCGCGACGCTATTCCGGGTATTGTGGTGAAAATCCCGGTGACTTCCGAAGGTCTGGCAGCAATTAAAATACTGAAAAAAGAGGGTATTACTACACTTGGCACTGCTGTATATAGCGCCGCACAAGGGTTATTAGCCGCACTGGCAGGGGCAAAATACGTTGCTCCGTATGTTAACCGCGTAGATGCCCAGGGCGGAGACGGCATTCGTACGGTTCAGGAGCTGCAAACGCTGTTAGAAATGCACGCGCCAGAAAGCATGGTGCTGGCAGCCAGCTTTAAAACGCCGCGTCAGGCGCTGGACTGTTTACTGGCAGGATGTGAATCCATCACCCTGCCCTTAGATGTAGCGCAACAAATGCTCAACACCCCTGCGGTAGAGTCAGCTATAGAGAAGTTCGAACACGACTGGAATGCCGCATTTGGCACTACTCATCTCTAAAGGAGCAATTATGGACCGCATTATTCAATCACCGGGTAAATACATCCAGGGCGCTGATGTGATTAATCGTCTGGGCGAATACCTGAAGCCGCTGGCAGAACGCTGGTTAGTGGTGGGTGACAAATTTGTTTTAGGTTTTGCTCAATCCACTGTCGAGAAAAGCTTTAAAGATGCTGGACTGGTAGTAGAAATTGCGCCGTTTGGCGGTGAATGTTCGCAAAATGAGATCGACCGTCTGCGTGGCATCGCGGAGACTGCGCAGTGTGGCGCAATTCTCGGTATCGGTGGCGGAAAAACCCTCGATACTGCCAAAGCACTGGCACATTTCATGGGTGTTCCGGTAGCGATCGCACCGACTATCGCCTCTACCGATGCACCGTGCAGCGCATTGTCTGTTATCTACACCGATGAGGGTGAGTTTGACCGCTATCTGCTGTTGCCAAATAACCCGAATATGGTCATTGTCGACACCAAAATCGTCGCTGGCGCACCTGCACGTCTGTTAGCGGCGGGTATCGGCGATGCGCTGGCAACCTGGTTTGAAGCGCGTGCCTGCTCTCGTAGCGGCGCGACCACCATGGCGGGCGGCAAGTGCACCCAGGCTGCGCTGGCACTGGCTGAACTGTGCTACAACACCCTGCTGGAAGAAGGCGAAAAAGCGATGCTTGCTGCCGAACAGCATGTAGTGACTCCGGCGCTGGAGCGCGTGATTGAAGCGAACACCTATTTGAGCGGTGTTGGTTTTGAAAGTGGTGGTCTGGCTGCGGCGCACGCAGTGCATAACGGCCTGACCGCTATCCCGGACGCGCATCACTATTATCACGGTGAAAAAGTGGCATTCGGTACGCTGACGCAGCTGGTTCTGGAAAATGCGCCGGTGGAGGAAATCGAAACCGTAGCTGCCCTTAGCCATGCGGTAGGTTTGCCAATAACTCTCGCTCAACTGGATATTAAAGAAGATGTCCCGGCGAAAATGCGAATTGTGGCAGAAGCGGCATGTGCAGAAGGTGAAACCATTCACAACATGCCTGGCGGCGCGACGCCAGATCAGGTTTACGCCGCTCTGCTGGTAGCCGACCAGTACGGTCAGCGTTTCCTGCAAGAGTGGGAATAACCTACTCCAAACTCCCGGCTTGTCCGGGAGTTTGAACGCAAAATTGCCTGATGCGCTACGCTTATCAGGCCTACGCAATCTCTGCAATATATTGAATTTGCGTGCTTTTGTAGGCCGGATAAGGCGTTCACTCCGCATCCGGCACTCTGTGCCAGTAATCTGAAACTCCCACGTTGTTCAGGAATTTTTTATCCGCTTCTGGACATTTTCTCTACAGAACAATCGTTAGCCCGGAAGGTCGAATCTGTGACTCTTATTTTCACGGACGAACCAGATGAAAGCTTCACTGGCGCTGCTCAGCCTGCTAACGGCATTTACCAGCCACTCCTTAAAATCTCCCGCCGTTCCACCAACCGTGGTACAAATCCAGGCCAATACCAACCTTGCCATCGCAGACGGTGCCAGACAGCAAATTGGCAGCACGCTATTTTACGATCCGGCGTATGTGCAGCTTACTTATCCTGGCGGTGATGTTCCGCAAGAACGCGGTGTATGTTCCGATGTGGTGATCCGCGCATTGCGCAGCCAGAAGGTCGATTTGCAGAAACTGGTTCACGAAGATATGGCGAAGAATTTTGCTGAGTACCCGCAAAAATGGAAGTTAAAGCGCTCGGACAGCAACATCGATCACCGTCGGGTGCCTAATCTGGAAACCTGGTTTAGCCGCCATGATAAAACACGCCCCACCAGCAAGAACCCCAGTGACTATCAAGCGGGCGATATTGTCTCCTGGCGACTGGATAACGGGCTGGCACATATTGGGGTGGTTTCAGATGGCTTCGCCCGCGACGGTACGCCGCTGGTGATACATAACATTGGCGCAGGCGCGCAGGAAGAAGATGTGCTGTTTAACTGGCGGATGGTGGGGCATTATCGTTATTTTGTTAAATAAGAGATCGCCCCACATGAAGAAAAAATTCAGATCCTTTTTACACTGACGGCTTCTTTTTTCTTACGGCTCACCAGCGCCAGTGCCAGCACAATCAGCACAATACCGCTACCTTCAACGGCCCCCGGATTCTCGCCGAGCAGCCACCAGGAAAAGAGTACGCCGCAAACGGGAACGGCCAGTGTGCTTAAGCTGGCAATACTGGCAGGCAAGTTTTTCAATACAAACAACCATAAGCTCCACGCCAGTGCCGTCGCCAGAATCGCACTGTAGGCCAGCGCCCAGAACACGGTGGGCTGCCAGTCAATTTCACGTTGCGGCACCAGTAAAGCGACCACACTCATCACCAGCGCCGCATACAGCATCTGCCAGGATGTTAACGACAATAAATCCACGCGCGGATGACGGGCATACAGACGTTTAGCAACAATCGCGCTCGCCCCCCAACTGACGCCGGAGAGGATTGCCAGCATGGCACTTTTCATCGAAGAGAAATCGAGTTGCCACGGCTGCAACACCAAAAATAAGCCGAAAGCGGCAATCAGAATCGCGAAATATTGCCCACGTCGCAGGCGTTCACCGAGAAACAACGCGGCGAAAATCACCACCCAGAACGGCATGGTATAGCTCAGGATCGCCACCTTCCCCGCACCTCCGCTGACCAACGCCCACTGCGCCAGACCAACCATCCCGCAGGTTTGTAACAGGGCAATGGCTAAGGTGTATTTAAACGGTGTCGGGCGCATTCCGCGACCACGTAATAAAAGGACGATGAATAAAACGAGAGCGCCGAAAATGCAGCGTAAGGCGGTAAAGTCGAAGGCACCGATGTAACTGGTGACTTGCTTCATGAAAATCCAGCTATAACTCCAGATAAGTGTGAGCACAACCAGGCCACTGATTGCCAGTGGGTTGCTCTTTCCTGCGGCAGACATGAGAGATCCAGTGTGTAGTTTTCGTTCGCCCACTATACGCTGGTAAAGAACGTTCAGCGACTGCCAGCAAGCAGCCGCTGAACGGGGTCAGATTACAGCAGGTCGAAACGGTCGAGGTTCATCACTTTCACCCATGCCGCCACGAAGTCTTTAACAAACTTCTCGTGGGCATCGCTACTGGCGTAAACTTCCGCCACCGCACGCAGGACGGAGTTAGAACCAAACACCAGATCCGCACGGCTGGCCGTAAATTTCACTTCGCCGGTTTCACGGTCACGGCCTTCGAACAGCTCTTTCGATTCGTCGGTCGCTTTCCACTCGTAACGCATATCCAGCAAGTTCACGAAGAAGTCATTGCTCAATACGCCAACGCGGTCAGTGAAGACGCCGTTTTTGCTGCCATCGAAGTTGGCACCCAGTACACGCATGCCGCCCACCAGCGCAGTCATTTCCGGCGCGGTCAGCGTCAGTTGCTGTGCTTTGTCGATCAGCAGTGACTCGGTGGTGGAAACGTCCAGACGAGCGCGATAGTTACGGAAACCGTCAGCAATTGGCTCCAGCAGCTCAAACATCTCAATGTCAGTCTGATCCTGACGCGCATCAACGCGACCCGGCGCAAACGGTACATGAATGCTCAAACCTGCGGCGCTTGCGGCTTTCTCAACACCAACCACACCAGCCAGCACTATGATATCCGCCAGCGAGGCTTTACCAGACTCTTTCTGGATTTTCTCCAGAACAGGCAGAGCACGAACGGCTGCGGCGTTCACATCCCAGTCGCGCTGCGGCATTAATGCCAGACGCGCACCGTTGGCACCACCGCGTTTGTCGCCACCACGGAAGGTAGAAGCAGATGCCCAGGCCACCGATACCAGCTCACTAACAGACAGACCAGAATCCGCAATCGCGAATTTCAGATCGATAATGTCCTGCTCGGTCGGGTTGTAGATCGGCTGCGGCAGCGGATCTTGCCAGATCAGATCTTCTTTCGGCACTTCCGGCCCGATGTAGCGAGATTTCGGCCCCATATCCCTGTGCGTCAGTTTGAACCAGGCACGGGCAAAGGCTTCGTTGAACGCCTGCGGATCGTTGAGGAAACGACGAGAGATCTTCTCGAACTCAGGATCAAAACGCAGCGTCAGGTCGGTCACCAGCATTGTCGGTTTACGTTTCTTCGACGGATCAAACGGATCCGGGATAATTTCCGGTGCGTCTACCGCTTCGAACTGGATTGCGCCAGCCGGGCTGCGGGTCTGTACCCACTCATACTTGAACAGGTTCTCGAAGAAATAGTTGCTCCACTGGGTCGGCGTCTGGGTCCAGACTACTTCCAGACCAGAGGTAATGGCATCTGCGCCAACGCCGCTGCCGTAAGTGCTCGCCCAACCTAAACCTTGTTCTTCAATCGGTGCAGCTTCTGGATCAGGACCTACATTTGATGTCGGACCGGCACCGTGGGTTTTACCCAGCGTATGACCACCCGCAATCAGCGCCACGGTTTCTTCGTCGTTCATGCCCATGTTGCCGAAGGTCGCGCGGATAGCTGCTGCCGCAGAAAGCGGTTCGCCGCTGTGATCCGGGCCTTCCGGGTTAACGTAAATCAGACCCATCTCGGTTGCACCCAGCGGTGCTTTCGCCAGCGCTTCCGGATGACGGTGAGTCAGCCAGGCTTTTTCATCACCCCAGTTAACATCCAGATCCGGTTCCCAGACGTCTTCACGACCGGCACCAAAACCGAAGGTACGGAAGCCGGAGTTTTCTAGCGCCACGTTACCCGCGAGGATAAACAGGTCGGCCCAGGAGATTTTCTGACCATATTTCTGTTTGATTGGCCACAACAGGCGACGCGCTTTATCGAGGCTTACGTTATCCGGCCAGGAGTTCAGCGGTGCAAAACGTTGCTGACCACGACCCGCGCCACCGCGTCCATCGATTGAACGGTAAGTCCCCGCGCCGTGCCAGGCCATACGAATAAACAGACCGGCGTAACTGCCCCAGTCGGCTGGCCACCACGGTTGAGATTCTGTCAACAGGGCTTTCAGATCTTTTTTCAGGCCGTAGTAATCTAATTTGCTGAATTCTTTGCGGTAGTCAAAGTCCTCACCCAGTGGGTTAGAACGATTAGAATGTTGGTTTAACAGGTCAACACGAAGTTGATTTGGCCACCAGTCGCGAGTGGTTGTGCCCGCCCCCGCACTCTGGTCGTGACCGCCCTGATGGAACGGGCATTTGCCAGTGGCTGTGGTGTTATGGATATCGTCTGACGTGCTCATCAATGTGCTCCCCTCTACAGTGTTACCGTTACGATACACAGCGTTAGAGAGAAGTTATAATTGAATTAATCCACGGATGCGATAGTTGAGATCTTACATATTGTTGGTTAAAGAGATGTAGATCAAATTGATCTTAATTAAGCTTTTTTGATTATGTCCGAATTCGGACAAATGCTTTATAAAAAAGGGTTTTAGCTTCATATCCTTCAAGTAATGAGGGAGAAAACAAGGCTGATAACCTTATTTTCCCGCCCTCATTTCGAGGCAGCATTTTGTGCTCTGTTTAAAATTTGTGATCACTGTGTGATTTTCACAAAAGCCACACTATTTATAAACCAGGTCGAACCCCCAGCGTATGGCAAATCGCGTAACTCATTTCAGCACGGTTAAGCGTATAGAAGTGGAAATCTTTCACTCCTTCACGGCTTAAAATCTTCACCATATCCATGGCAATATTCGCGCCAACCAGTTTGCGGGTTTCGGCATCATCATCCAGACCGTCGAACATTTGCGCCATCCACGCCGGAATACGCACGTTGGTCATATCGGCAAATTTCTTCGCCTGTTTAAAGTTAGATACCGGCAAAATTCCCGGAATAATTTCCACATCAATGCCCGCCGATACACAGCGGTCACGAAAACGCAGGTAGCTTTCGACATCGAAGAAGAACTGAGTAATCGCGCGGTTGGCTCCGGCATCCACTTTGCGTTTCAGATTAAGCAAATCCGCCTGAGCGCTTTTTGCTTCCGGGTGAACTTCCGGATACGCCGCCACGGAGATATCGAAATCTGCCACTTCTTTTAACAGCGTCACCAGGTCAGAAGCATACATTTCTGGCTTACCACTTCCCGGCGGCAGATCGCCACGCAGCGCCACGATATGACGAATACCGTTATTCCAGTAGTCGCGTGCAATGGTGCGCAGCTCGTCGGGCGTCGCATCAATGCAAGTAAGATGCGGTGCCGCTTCCAGACCAGTGCGCTCTTTAATGCCTTTAATAATGCTGTGCGTACGGTCGCGCTCGCCGGAGTTCGCGCCATAGGTCACCGATACAAACTTCGGTTTCAGGCTGCTAAGGCGATCGATGGAGTTCCACAGGGTCTGCTCCATTTCACTGGTACGCGGCGGGAAAAACTCGAACGAAACGTTAATCTGCCCCTGGACTTCTGCCAGGCTCTGATTCAGGGCATCCCGCTGGCTGGCGTGAAAAAAGCTCATACCTTACCTCATCAATCGCTTGTAGTTATATGTTGTGTTGTGCACATCTATCCGTTTAGACGTCCAGATGTAAAGATGAAGGAAAAGCCGAAGGGCGTCAACCGAAAAATGACCAATGATGGTGAGGAAAAATCAGGGAAGATGAAAAAACTTCAGGATGGTAAGAAAAAGAAAATCCGGTATGCAAAGCAAACCGGACTGCAAATATAAACTAACCATGTACTTATTGCTTCTTGCCGGATTCGTCGTAAACGCTTAATCCGGCCTAATCCTATGATAATTCAATATATTTCATTAGAAACCATAAACCCGAAAACATGAGTACCGGGCATTATTAAATTTCTGAAATTACAACAACTGTGCCAGCCGGTTGATATCCGACTGAATCGCCCCGGCGGTGACGTCGCGCCCAGCGCCAGGTCCGCGGATCACCAGAGGGTTATCGCGATACCAGCGGCTTTCGATGGCAAAGACGTTATCGCACGGCAGCAGTGATGCCAACGGATGATCTTCACGCACCGCTTCCACGCCTACACGCGCTTT
>OHLG01000075.1_pt1 | contig 13704 bp, 13 predicted proteins | sample 1569121 | NCBI WGS metagenome assembly OHLG01 (sample SAMEA3879515, study PRJEB24766) | human gut metagenome | biome: human-associated habitat; feature: feces | place: USA | collected 1985/1987 | reverse complement strand
CCCGCCGCCAGCATCACCGATTTACCCTGCTGCTCAAACTGACGCGCCAGCTTACCAATCGTCGTGGTTTTACCCACACCGTTGACGCCCACCATCAGGATCACAAACGGCGCTTTGCCTTCAACATTCAGCGGCTCATCGACTTTCGCCAGAATCTCGCCCATCTCTTCTTTCAGCAGGCCATAGAGCGCCTCGGCGTCACGAAGCTGCTTGCGGGATGCGCCTTCCGTCAGATTGGTGATAATTTTACGTGTGGTTTCCACACCCACATCGGCGATCAAAAGCTGCTCTTCCAGCTCCTCAAACAGATCATCGTCGATTTTTTTACCGCGGAACAGGCTGATAAATCCGGAACCGAGATTTTCTTTGGTTTTTAACAGGCTGCGTTTCAGGCGCGCGAAAAAACCTTCTTTGGTCGGTTTTTCCTGCTCCTGAGCGATTTCTTCCACCGGCTGCTCTTCTTCTGCCGGAGGAACCACCAACACCGCCTCTTCTGCCGCTTCGGCAGCCAGCGCCGTTTCCAGCTCTTCGTCGGTAATTTCTTCTTTAGCCGCTTCTTCTTCCGCCGCTTCGACAATCTCTACGGTTTCCGCTTCAGCCTGCCACTCTTCTGGCGAAACCGCTTCGGCGTTGACGTCTTCCGGCAACGGCAGCTCTTCACGTTCGATAGCCACTGGCTCCGGCGTTTCTTCTACGACCGGTTCCGGCTGTGCAACGACTTCCGCTTCAGGCTGCGCTTTTTCACTTTCAGCAACCTGTTCAGTGACTTCCACAACGTCGGCAGCAAAAGTTTCCGCCTCGGCTTCAGTATGCGCTTGCGGCTGCTCTTCAACGGCTTGTTCAGAGGCCTTCACAGGCTCTTGCGCCTGAACGATTTCTTCTACAACCGGTTGTTCATTCTGAACTTCTGTCTCTTTTTCCGGGGTCTGCTCTTTTTGACCAAAGCCCAGCCAGGAAAAAAAGCCACGTTTTTTTTCTTTCGCCATTTGCGACTACACTCCTCGCTGTTGCTTCATGGCACAGCGTTAACGCTATGTACATAGCAGCTAAAAAAATGATGAAATAGTCTATCACTTAACTTAATTCACATCACCGCCTGCAAGTATGTGTTATCTGGCGGATTGAGCAATTTATCATGAAAAAACCGAATCATTCCGGCAGCGGCCAAATCCGCATTATTGGCGGGCAGTGGCGAGGCCGTAAACTCCCGGTTCCTGATAGCCCAGGTCTGCGCCCCACCACCGACCGCGTACGCGAAACGTTGTTTAACTGGCTGGCTCCGGTCATTGTTGACGCCCAATGTCTGGATTGCTTCGCCGGGAGCGGCGCGCTGGGGCTGGAAGCGTTATCGCGCTACGCTGCGGGGGCAACGTTGATTGAGATGGATCGCGCGGTTTCTCAGCAGTTAATTAAGAATCTGGCGACACTAAAAGCAGGCAATGCACGCGTGGTGAACAGCAACGCGATGTCATTCCTGGCGCAAAAAGGTACACCGCATAATATCGTGTTTGTCGATCCACCGTTCCGCCGTGGCTTGTTAGAAGAGACGATAAATTTACTGGAAGATAACGGCTGGCTGGCTGACGAAGCCCTGATTTATGTCGAAAGCGAAGTCGAAAACGGTCTGCCCACTGTTCCAGCAAACTGGTCATTACATCGGGAAAAAGTGGCGGGTCAGGTGGCTTATCGGCTGTATCAACGCGAAGCACAAGGAGAAAGTGATGCTGATTAATATTGGTCGTTTGTTAATGCTCTGCGTTTGGGGATTTTTAATCCTCAACCTGGTGCATCCCTTCCCACGCCCGCTGAATATCTTCGTTAACGTGGCGCTGATTTTTACCGTGCTGATGCATGGTATGCAGCTGGCGCTATTGAAATCCACTTTACCGAAAGATGGCCCGCAGATGACCACCGCCGAAAAGGTACGGATTTTCCTTTTCGGCGTGTTTGAACTGCTGGCCTGGCAGAAGAAATTTAAAGTTAAAAAATAACCTTATTGTTCGCCTACAAAGCTGACAAAGCGCGTTCCTTTATAGCTCAGCGTACCTTTATCGCCCACTGTCAGGGCGTGGTACTGCTGGGCGTCGAGGCGAAACGTCTGCTCCATTCCTCCGCTTTGCGGTTTGAAGCTTGCCTCATAGCGTATACTGGTGCCTGCCGGAGTCACTTCCTGCTGGCGCGAACGGCGATCGTTAATCGGTTTTTCCCGCTTGTTGCTCACCGCCACCAGCTTTTGCTGGAGCGGAGCCATATCATTATCAGCTTTTTCCCGTCGCTGTTGCATAAAACGAAACGATGCGGCGACGACAATTAAGCCAATGATAACAATAAAGAAAAGAGGTGGTTTGCTCATCTTTATCCCTCATCGGAAAATGCGGAAATAAGCATACCCTGCCAGTTATGGTGTTGTCATCCGTCCACCCTCGCCACTAAACTGGAAGCAAGACCGTAGGCATTCCGCTTACGAAAAAATAACGAATTCAAGGAACTAAGATGCTTTGGTCGTTTATCGCTGTCTGTCTTTCCGCATGGCTATCTGTGGATGCATCGTATCGTGGGCCAACCTGGCAACGCTGGGTGTTTAAACCGTTAACCCTTCTTCTCCTGCTGTTACTGGCCTGGCAAGCGCCGATGTTCGACGCCATTAGCTATCTGGTGCTGGCAGGGCTGTGCGCCTCACTGCTGGGCGATGCGCTAACCCTGTTGCCACGTCAACGTCTGATGTACGCCATCGGCGCGTTTTTCCTCTCGCACTTGCTGTACACCATCTATTTCGCCAGTCAGATGACGCTCTCTTTCTTCTGGCCTCTACCACTGGTGCTGCTGGTTCTGGGTGCGCTGTTACTGGCGATTATCTGGACGCGCCTGGAAGAGTACCGTTGGCCTATCTGCACGTTTATCGGCATGACGCTGGTGATGGTGTGGCTGGCAGGTGAACTGTGGTTCTTCCGTCCGACCGCTCCGGCGCTCTCTGCGTTTGTTGGCGCTTCGTTGCTGTTTATCAGTAACTTTGTCTGGCTGGGGAGCCACTATCGCCGACGCTTCCGTGCGGATAACGCGATTGCTGCGGCCTGCTACTTTGCCGGTCACTTCCTGATCGTCCGCTCGCTGTATCTCTGATAAAACTTGACTCTGGAGTCGACTCCAGAGTGTATCCTTCGGTTAATGAGAAAAAACTTAACCGGAGGATGCCATGTCGACTCCTGACAATCACGGCAAGAAAGCCCCTCAATTTGCTGCGTTCAAACCGCTAACCACGGTACAGAACGCCAACGACTGTTGCTGCGACGGCGCATGTTCCAGCACGCCAACTCTCTCTGAAAACGTCTCCGGCACCCGCTATAGCTGGAAAGTCAGCGGCATGGACTGCGCCGCCTGTGCGCGCAAGGTAGAAAATGCCGTGCGCCAGCTTGCAGGCGTGAATCAGGTGCAGGTGTTGTTCGCCACCGAAAAACTGGTGGTCGATGCCGACAATGACATTCGTGCACAAGTTGAATCTGCGCTGCAAAAAGCAGGCTATTCCCTGCGCGATGAACAGGCCGCCGAAGAACCGCAAGCATCACGCCTGAAAGAGAATCTGCCGCTGATTACGCTAATCGTGATGATGGCAATCAGCTGGGGTCTGGAGCAGTTCAATCATCCGTTCGGGCAACTGGCGTTTATCGCGACCACGCTGGTTGGGCTGTACCCGATTGCTCGTCAGGCATTACGGTTGATCAAATCCGGCAGCTACTTCGCCATTGAAACCTTAATGAGCGTAGCCGCTATTGGTGCACTGTTTATTGGCGCAACGGCTGAAGCTGCGATGGTGTTGCTGCTGTTTTTGATTGGTGAACGACTGGAAGGCTGGGCCGCCAGCCGCGCGCGTCAGGGCGTTAGCGCGTTAATGGCGCTGAAACCAGAAACCGCCACGCGCCTGCGTAAGGGTGAGCGGGAAGAGGTGGCGATTAACAGCCTGCGCCCTGGCGATGTGATTGAAGTCGCCGCAGGTGGGCGTTTGCCTGCCGACGGTAAACTGCTCTCACCGTTTGCCAGTTTTGATGAAAGCGCCCTGACCGGCGAATCCATTCCGGTGGAGCGCGCAACGGGCGATAAAGTCCCTGCTGGTGCCACCAGCGTAGACCGTCTGGTGACGTTGGAAGTGCTGTCAGAACCGGGAGCCAGCGCCATTGACCGGATTCTGAAACTGATCGAAGAAGCCGAAGAGCGTCGCGCTCCCATTGAGCGGTTTATCGACCGTTTCAGCCGTATCTATACGCCCGCGATTATGGCCGTCGCTCTGCTGGTGACGCTGGTGCCACCGCTGCTGTTTGCCGCCAGCTGGCAGGAGTGGATTTATAAAGGGCTGACGCTGCTGCTGATTGGCTGCCCGTGTGCGTTAGTTATCTCAACGCCTGCGGCGATTACCTCCGGGCTGGCGGCGGCAGCGCGTCGTGGGGCGTTGATTAAAGGCGGAGCGGCGCTGGAACAGCTGGGTCGTGTTACTCAGGTGGCGTTTGATAAAACCGGTACGCTGACCGTCGGTAAACCGCGCGTTACCGCGATTCATCCGGCAACGGGTATTAGTGAATCTGAACTGCTGACACTGGCGGCGGCGGTCGAGCAAGGCGCGACGCATCCACTGGCGCAAGCCATCGTACGCGAAGCACAGGTTGCTGAACTCGCCATTCCCACCGCCGAATCACAGCGGGCGCTGGTCGGGTCTGGCATTGAAGCGCAGGTTAACGGTGAGCGCGTATTGATTTGCGCTGCCGGGAAACATCCCGCTGATGCATTTACTGGTTTAATTAACGAACTGGAAAGCGCCGGGCAAACGGTAGTGCTGGTAGTACGTAACGATGACGTGCTTGGTGTCATTGCGTTACAGGATACCCTGCGCGCCGATGCTGCAACTGCCATCAGTGAACTGAACGCGCTGGGCGTCAAAGGGGTGATCCTCACCGGCGATAATCCACGCGCAGCGGCGGCAATTGCCGGGGAGCTGGGGCTGGAGTTTAAAGCGGGCCTGTTGCCGGAAGATAAAGTCAAAGCGGTGACCGAGCTGAATCAACATGCGCCGCTGGCGATGGTCGGTGACGGTATTAACGACGCGCCAGCGATGAAAGCTGCCGCCATCGGGATTGCAATGGGTAGCGGCACAGACGTGGCGCTGGAAACCGCCGACGCAGCATTAACCCATAACCACCTGCGCGGCCTGGTGCAAATGATTGAACTGGCACGCGCCACTCACGCCAATATCCGCCAGAACATCACTATTGCGCTGGGGCTGAAAGGGATCTTCCTCGTCACCACGCTGTTAGGGATGACCGGGTTGTGGCTGGCAGTGCTGGCAGATACGGGGGCGACGGTGCTGGTGACAGCGAATGCGTTAAGATTGTTGCGCAGGAGATAAGGCAAACCGATCGCAACATTGAGCGCGATCGGTCCCCTCGCCCCTCTGGGGAGAGGGTTAGGGTGAGGGGAAAAGGCGGCATCGAAGCCAATCAGCCCCTATCAACCGCCTTTACGAATCAAATAACGATAAGGCAGTCCATCCGTCTCTTTAGCAACCAGTTCGTGTTCCATAAAGGTACAAAACCCAGGAATATCGCGGGTAGTGGCCGGATCGTCGGCGATAATCAGCAACGTTTCGCCAGGCTGCATATTGCGCACGGTTTTGCGCACCATCATCACCGGTTCCGGGCAGCGCAGGCCAAGCGCGTCGAGTGTGTGGTCAGGGCTGGAAAAGAGATCGGTCATTTTCTTCTCATCACTTAAAAAAACGGCGCTAGTTTACGCCCTGTGAGTCCGTAAGCAAACTAGGTTAACGATTGCGTGAAAATTAACCATTGCATTGTCAACGTAAAGCAGTATCATGCGGCGGCTCGAAAAAAGGGTAAGCACGTTATTATGTTAAGGTAACAGACGTGTCGTACGTATTGGGTTCCCTCACCCCAATGGTTAATCAAAAAGGTACAATATGAACGTTTTCTCGCAAACTCAACGCTATAAGGCGTTGTTCTGGTTATCGTTATTTCATCTGCTGGTGATCACCTCCAGTAACTATCTGGTTCAGCTTCCCGTCTCCATTTTGGGTTTCCATACCACCTGGGGCGCGTTTAGCTTTCCGTTTATTTTTCTTGCTACCGACCTGACCGTGCGTATTTTTGGCGCACCGCTGGCCCGACGCATTATCTTCGCGGTAATGATCCCTGCGTTATTAATCTCCTACGTCATCTCGTCGCTATTCTATATGGGTTCCTGGCAGGGATTCGGCGCACTCGCCCACTTCAACCTGTTTGTCGCCCGTATCGCCACCGCCAGTTTCATGGCCTACGCGCTGGGGCAAATCCTCGACGTGCACGTTTTTAACCGCCTGCGTCAGAGTCGCCGCTGGTGGCTGGCACCGACAGCGTCCACACTGTTCGGTAACGTCAGCGACACGCTGGCCTTTTTCTTCATTGCCTTCTGGCGTAGCCCGGATGCCTTTATGGCTGAACACTGGATGGAAATCGCGCTGGTCGATTACTGTTTCAAAGTGTTAATCAGTATCGTTTTCTTCCTGCCAATGTATGGCGTATTACTCAATATGCTGTTGAAAAGACTGGCAGATAAATCCGAAATCAACGCTTTGCAGGCGAGTTAAAGGTTCGTTATCAGAGTTGTGATAAGATGGATGAATGAGCCGTTATGGCCGTTTATCGAAAGGAAGAAGTCAATGCGCAATCTGGTTAAATATGTCGGAATTGGCCTGCTGGTTATGGGGCTTGCGGCCTGTGATGATAAAGACACTAACGCTACGGCGCAGGGTTCGGTCGCGGAAAGTAACGCTACCGGGAATCCCGTCAACCTGCTTGATGGCAAGTTAAGTTTCTCGCTGCCAGCGGATATGACCGACCAGAGCGGTAAGCTGGGAACGCAGGCCAATAACATGCATGTCTGGTCCGACGCCACCGGGCAGAAAGCAGTCATCGTCATCATGGGCGATGATCCGAAAGAAGATCTGGCGGTGCTGGCGAAGCGTCTGGAAGATCAGCAACGTAGCCGCGATCCGCAGCTGCAAGTGGTAACCAATAAAGCCATTGAGCTGAAAGGTCACAAAATGCAGCAGTTAGACAGTATTATCTCCGCGAAAGGCCAGACGGCGTACTCTTCCGTTATTCTGGGTAACGTGGGTAATCAACTGCTGACCATGCAAATTACGCTGCCCGCTGACGATCAGCAAAAAGCGCAGACCACCGCAGAAAACATCATTAATACGCTGGTTATTCAGTAAGTTTTAAGATGATGAGGCGGCCTCAGGGACGTGTTCCGGAGGCCGTTTTTTTAATCGCCACGTCAGTAATAACGCGATTGCGACCAGTCCCGCCGCCGCCAGATAAATCACCGGTACGCCCGCCCAGCTCATCACCAGCCCAGCCAGTGGTCCAGTCACGCCAAGCGATAAATCCCCCGCCAGTAAGACGCCGATTTTCGCCATCCACGGCATAGTCGCCACGCCAACCAGTAGCAGGCCGATTATCTCAACGCTAAAGCAAATCATCGCTACGTTTAAGCCACCGATACGGTTAATGCCGTTAGGGAATAACAAACGCGTACCGACAAACGCACAGCTAAACAGCGTCAGCGCGAAAGCCGCACCGTCCCAACCTTTAGCGTCATAAAACAGCGTGATAAAGGTGGCGATGACGCCAAATCCGGCGGAAGCCAGTGCCAGCGCCATACCGTACAGCCAGACGCGCCCAAGCACCGCGCGAAACGGCAGCGGTTTGCCTTTACTGGCTTTTACCGTCGGACGCGGGATCGCCAACAAAATGGCCACCAGCGCCACGCCCATAATGATTAACGCTAACGCCTGCAAGCCGCCCCAGTGATAAAACACGACGCCTAACGGCGCACCCATCGCCATCGCCCCGTAAGTGACAATGCCGTTCCACGAAATCACCCGCCCGATATGCAGCGAGCCAACCACGCCAACGCCCCATAGGGTCGATCCCGTTCCGGCAAAACTTTGCCCAATCCCAAGGATGACGCGCCCCAGGCAAAGTAATAACAGGCTGATGACAGGCAGACTGGCGGTTAATCCTGCCGTCAGATACCCCAGACCGCTCAAAAAGCAGCCGCATAAACCGAAGACGACAATCTTTTTGGGTCCCAGCGAATCGGCGTAACGTCCGGCATGAGGGCGGCTCAGCAAGGTGGCGAAATATTGCAGGCTGATAACCAATCCTGCCCAGAAGGCGCTAAAGCCCATCACATCATGGACATAGCCCGGTAATACAGCGAGCGGCAACCCGATGGTGAGGTAGCTGGCGAAGTTAAACATGACTATAGAGACAATGCGCAAATTCAGGCGCAATCCGTTTAGCGCGGGTTCGGCTACGGGTTCGGGCATGAGGATCACCACATTTTTACAACAGTGTTTCATTTTTACCACGTGCTGACGTGAAAATCAGCAGTAAGAATCAGAATATTGCTGGCGTGACTCCCGCTACACTTAATACAAAAAGTCACAAGGAAACCCCAATGGAAACCCCTCAACCCGATAAAACGGGCATGCACATTCTGCTCAAGCTGGCCTCGCTGGTAGTGATCCTCGCGGGCATTCACGCAGCGGCAGATATCATTGTTTATTCGTCGGGGAGTACAACGCCCCGTTGCCATTACGATTGTAGTGGTGGTGATGCTGATCGCACTAACCGCGCTGGTCGGCGTACTGGCGGCATCGTTTAACGAATTTATCTCTATGCTGCCGAAGTTTAATAAGGAGCTGACGCGCAAACTTTTTAAATTGCAGGAGATGTTGCCTTTTCTTAATTTGCATATGTCGCCGGAGCGAATGCTGCAGCGGATGGACTCGGAAAAAGTGGTTACCTTCACCACAGCGCTAATGACCGGGCTTTCCGGGGCAATGGCGAGCGTGCTTTTGCTGGTGATGACCGTAGTTTTTATGCTGTTTGAAGTGCGCCACGTCCCTTACAAAATGCGTTTTGCGCTGAATAATCCACAGATTCACATCGCGGGATTACACCGCGCACTTAAAGGCGTTTCGCACTATCTTGCATTGAAGACGCTACTCAGTTTATGGACAGGTGTCATCGTCTGGCTGGGGCTGGAGCTGATGGGGGTGCAGTTTGCGCTGATGTGGGCAGTACTGGCGTTTTTGCTCAACTACGTGCCCAATATCGGCGCGGTAATTTCCGCCGTACCGCCAATGATTCAGGTGCTGCTGTTTAATGGTGTTTACGAATGTATTCTGGTCGGCGCATTGTTTTTAGTGGTCCATATGGTCATCGGCAATATTTTAGAACCACGGATGATGGGCCATCGCCTGGGGATGTCCACCATGGTGGTATTTCTTTCATTGTTAATTTGGGGATGGCTGCTCGGCCCGGTAGGGATGCTACTTTCGGTGCCATTAACCAGCGTGTGTAAAATCTGGATGGAAACCACCAAAGGCGGTAGCAAACTGGCGATTTTACTGGGGCCGGGCAGACCGAAAAGTCGGTTACCGGGATGAGGCGACAAGTGATACGATACGCACTTTCATTTTCCATTAAACGTTGGCCCTGATATGTATCGGATAGTTCTGGGGAAAGTTTCGACCTTAAGCGCAGCTCCACTGCCACCGGGTTTACGCGAGCAAGCACCGCAAGGTCCACGACGCGAACGCTGGCTGGCGGGGCGTGCATTGCTTTCGCACACGCTTTCCCCGCTACCGGAGATCATCTATGGCGAACAAGGCAAACCTGCATTTGCGCCGGAAATGCCGCTATGGTTCAACTTAAGCCATAGCGGTGACGATATCGCCCTGCTGTTGAGTGATGAAGGCGAAGTCGGCTGCGATATCGAAGTGATTCGCCCGCGCGCCAACTGGCGCTGGCTGGCGAACGCCGTATTCAGCCTCGGGGAACACGCTGAGATGGACGCCGTGCATCCTGATCAGCAACTGGAAATGTTCTGGCGCATCTGGACGCGCAAAGAAGCCATCGTTAAACAGCGTGGCGGCAGCGCCTGGCAAATCGTCAGCGTAGACAGCACCTATCACTCCTCGCTGTCAGTCAGCCATTGTCAGCTTGAAAATTTAAGCCTTGCGATCTGCACCCCTACTCCCTTTACGCTCACCGCCGACAGTGTGCAATGGATCGATTCAGTTAACTGATCCGCCCACCCGACTGCCCATCTATTGATCCAGAACAGGTAATCAGTATGACGAATACTTAAAATCGTCATACTTATTTCCGCCATCTATTTTAATCCATTGGGGTTACCATGCTCTCCACACTCCGCCGCACTCTATTTGCGCTGCTGGCTTGTGCGTCTTTTATCGTCCATGCCGCTGCACCAGATGAAATCACCACCGCCTGGCCGGTGAATGTCGGGCCACTAAACCCGCACCTTTACACGCCTAACCAGATGTTCGCCCAGAGCATGGTTTATGAACCATTGGTGAAATATCAGGCAGACGGTTCGGTGATCCCGTGGCTGGCAAAAAGCTGGACTCATTCAGAAGATGGTAAAACCTGGACCTTCACCCTGCGTGATGACGTGAAATTCTCCAACGGTGAACCGTTCGATGCCGAGGCGGCGGCAGAAAACTTCCGCGCAGTGCTCGATAACCGTCAACGTCACGCCTGGCTGGAGCTGGCAAACCAGATTGTTGATGTTAAAGCACTCAGTAAAACAGAGCTGCAAATTACCCTGAAAAGCGCCTACTATCCTTTCCTGCAAGAACTGGCCCTGCCCCGTCCTTTCCGTTTTATCGCTCCCTCGCAGTTTAAAAACCATGAAACCATGAACGGAATTAAAGCGCCGATTGGCACCGGACCGTGGATTTTGCAGGAATCGAAACTGAATCAGTACGATGTCTTCGTCCGTAACGAAAACTACTGGGGCGAAAAGCCAGCGATTAAAAAGATCACCTTTAACGTCATCCCGGACCCGACTACCCGCGCGGTGGCGTTTGAAACTGGCGATATCGACCTGCTGTACGGAAACGAAGGGTTATTACCGCTCGATACCTTCGCCCGCTTTAGCCAGAATCCGGCTTACCACACCCAACTGTCACAGCCGATCGAAACCGTGATGCTGGCGCTCAATACCGCCAAAGCCCCCACCACCGAGCTGGCAGTACGTGAAGCTCTTAATTACGCGGTAAACAAAAAATCGCTGATTGATAACGCGTTGTATGGCACCCAGCAGGTCGCCGACACCCTGTTTGCCCCTTCTGTGCCCTACGCCAACCTCGGCCTGAAACCGAGCCAGTACGATCCGCAAAAAGCGAAAGCGTTGCTGGAAAAAGCCGGTTGGACGCTGCCTGCGGGCAAAGACATCCGCGAGAAAAATGGTCAGCCGCTGCGCATTGAACTTTCGTTCATCGGCACCGATGCGTTAAGCAAATCGATGGCGGAAATCATTCAGGCTGATATGCGCCAGATTGGCGCAGATGTCTCGCTGATTGGCGAAGAAGAGAGCAGTATCTATGCTCGTCAGCGCGACGGTCGTTTTGGCATGATTTTCCACCGCACCTGGGGCGCGCCATATGATCCACACGCCTTCCTCAGTTCAATGCGCGTACCGTCACACGCTGACTTCCAGGCACAGCAAGGATTAGCCGACAAACCGCTGATTGATAAAGAGATCGGCGAAGTGCTGGCGACCCATGACGAAACGCAACGTCAGGCGCTGTATCGCGACATTCTGACCCGTCTGCATGACGAGGCGGTTTATCTGCCTATCAGTTACATCTCAATGATGGTGGTATCAAAACCGGAGCTGGGTAACATCCCCTACGCGCCGATCGCCACCGAAATTCCGTTCGAACAGATTAAACCGGTGAAACCTTAATGTTGCGTTACGTATTACGCCGCTTTCTGCTGCTGATCCCGATGGTGCTCGCCGCCTCGGTGATCATTTTTCTGATGCTGCGCCTCGGTACCGGCGACCCGGCGCTCGATTATTTGCGTCTGTCTAACCTGCCGCCGACGCCGGAGATGCTGGCCTCTACCCGCACCATGCTGGGACTGGATCAGCCGCTGTACGTCCAGTACGGCACCTGGTTGTGGAAGGCGCTGCATCTTGACTTTGGTATCTCATTCGCCAGCCAACGCCCGGTACTGGACGATATGCTGAACTTCCTGCCCGCCACGCTGGAACTTGCAGGTGCGGCGCTGGTATTAATTCTGCTCACTTCCGTACCGCTCGGTATCTGGGCGGCGCGCCATCGCGACCGTCTGCCGGATTTCGCCGTACGTTTCATCGCGTTTCTTGGCGTGTCGATGCCTAACTTCTGGCTGGCGTTTTTACTGGTGATGGCGTTTTCGGTGTATCTGCAATGGCTACCCGCGATGGGTTACGGCGGCTGGCAGCACATCATTTTGCCTGCGGTTTCCATTGCCTTTATGTCGCTGGCGATTAACGCGCGTTTACTGCGCGCCAGTATGCTGGACGTCGCCGGTCAGCGTCACGTCACCTGGGCGCGTCTGCGCGGCCTGAACGACAAACAGACCGAACGTCGCCACATCCTGCGCAATGCCTCGCTGCCGATGATCACCGCCGTGGGGATGCATATCGGCGAACTGATTGGCGGGACGATGATTATCGAAAACATCTTTGCCTGGCCGGGCGTCGGGCGCTATGCGGTGTCGGCGATTTTTAACCGTGACTATCCGGTGATCCAGTGCTTTACGCTGATGATGGTGGTGGTTTTTGTGGTCTGTAATTTGATTGTCGATTTGCTCAACGCCGCGCTGGACCCGCGCATTCGTCGTCATGAAGGAGCGCACGCGTGAACTTTTTCCTCTCTTCCCGCTGGTCGGTACGCCTGGCGCTGATCATTATCGCCCTGCTGGCGCTGATTGCGCTCACCAGCCAGTGGTGGCTGCCGTATGACCCCCAGGCGATTGATTTGCCGTCGCGCCTGCTTTCGCCGGATGCGCAGCACTGGCTGGGCACCGATCACTTAGGTCGCGATATTTTCTCGCGGCTGATGGCAGCGACCCGCGTGTCGCTCGGTTCGGTAATGGCCTGCCTGCTGCTGGTGCTGACATTAGGGCTGGTTATTGGCGGCAGCGCCGGGTTGATTGGCGGGCGCGTTGATCAGGCCACCATGCGCGTCGCCGATATGTTTATGACCTTCCCGACCTCGATTCTGTCGTTCTTTATGGTTGGCGTGCTCGGCACCGGGCTGACCAACGTAATTATCGCCATCGCCCTGTCGCACTGGGCGTGGTATGCACGCATGGTGCGCAGCCTGGTGATTTCACTACGCCAACGCGAGTTTGTGCTGGCGTCACGGCTTTCCGGTGCGGGCCATGTGCGGGTGTTTGTCGATCATCTGGCAGGCGCGGTGATCCCTTCGCTGCTGGTGCTGGCAACGCTGGATATCGGCCATATGATGCTGCACGTCGCGGGGATGTCTTTCCTTGGCCTCGGTGTGACCGCGCCGACCGCCGAATGGGGCGTGATGATTAACGACGCGCGCCAGTATATCTGGACCCAGCCGCTGCAAATGTTCTGGCCGGGGCTGGCGCTGTTTATCAGCGTGATGGCCTTTAACCTGGTGGGTGACGCACTGCGCGATCATCTGGACCCTCATCTGGTGACGGAGCACGCACACTAATGCCGCAACAGATTGAACTACGTAATATCGCGCTACAGGCCGCGCAGCCGCTGGTACACGGTGTATCGTTAACCCTGCAACGCGGGCGCGTGCTGGCGTTAGTC
>OHLG01000056.1_pt1 | contig 15618 bp, 16 predicted proteins | sample 1569121 | NCBI WGS metagenome assembly OHLG01 (sample SAMEA3879515, study PRJEB24766) | human gut metagenome | biome: human-associated habitat; feature: feces | place: USA | collected 1985/1987 | reverse complement strand
GGCCAGTTCAATACCACCGCCGATGGTATGACCGTTGAGATTCGCAACGGTTAATTGGGGTAAGTTTCGCAGGCGATTAAAAACGTCATTACCGCGTTTAATCCATTTTCTGCCCATATCTAATGGCGAATAGGCCGACCACGATTTAATATCGCCGCCCGCACAAAAGAATTTATCGCCGGTTGCCGTTAATTCGACTAATCGTAATGTGGTGTCGTTTTCAATTTCATTTAAATAATGGTCGAGAGATTCGATCATCTCTTCGTTAATAGCATGACATTTATCTTCACGGTTCAATGTCAGGCGGCAGGAAGCCGCCGCTCTGCTGAACAGAACGGGTTGGTCACTCATGATCATTCCTTAACAATAATGCGCGATGCGATCGACGCTAATATCCAGCGTGCTGTTAATATCTTTTTGCCACCAGTACGGCGAGAATATTTCCAGTTCAATAGCGCCATTAAATCCGGCGTTTTCAACCAGCCGACGAATTGACGGAATATTGATGACGCCATCTCCCGGCATACCACGGTCATTGACCAGATCAGTGGTCGGCACTAACCAGTCGGAAACATGAAACGCGAGGATGCGTTTTCCGGCACGCAGGATCTGACTGGCGAGATCCGGATCCCACCAGACGTGATAAACATCCACCGCCACGCCGAGGCCAAACTCACCATCGGGATCGAGTTCATCACACCAGTCCAGCGCCTGGCGTAACGTGCACAGGCAAGAGCGATCGGCAGCTGTCATCGGGTGCAGTGGCTCCAGCGCAATTGGCACGCCGACATCTTTCGAATGTGGCAGCAACTGGCGAATCCCTTGTTTCACTTGTTCTCGCGCTTCATATAGATCTTTAGTGCCCGTTGGCAGACCGCCAACCACCTGCATATAACAGGCGGCGTTAAGCACCGCTGCGTCGTCCAGCGCCCGGCGGTTATCATCAATCGCCAGTTTGCGTTCCGCCAGTGTCGGCGCGGTGTAGTAAGTGCTACGGCACAAACCGGAAACGCTCATGTTACTGGCGGCAAGCTGGTGGGCGATTTGCTGGAGATCTTCACCTTGCAACTCCCTGCGCCAGGGAGCAATCGCGCCAATACCACGCGCGGCGCAGGCATCAATAATGGCGGGTAGCGGCGTTTTATAGCCCAGTGTTGCGGTATTGATACTGAATAAATCCGGGCGTTGTAACAGATCTCTCATGATTCAGCCTCAGAAGCGCGGCATACTTAAGCCGCCGTCGATGGCGACCGCCTGACCACAGGTGTAAATCAGTTTACCTTCCGCCATCGCGCGGACAGTGGAAGCAATATCAGCCGGATAACCCCAACGTCCCCACGGCACCAGACCTTTGGCAATCAGTTCGTCGTAATAAGCCGTTGCCGGAATAGTCATATCAGTTTTGATGAGACCTGGGCGCACTTCATAAACGCCAATTTGTTCATTACAAAGGCGAGCTGCAAATAGACGAGCAGCGGCAGAAACGGCGGTTTTGGCAATGGTGTATTCGCCGCGATTCATCGCCAGCATGATGGCGTTGATGGAACTGACGAAAATAATCGAGCGGTGCGGCAGTTCCGCTTCCGGTTTCGGCTGTGCCAGTAAACGCTTACTGAATGCCTGAGCAAGGAAGAACGGCGCGCGGGTGTTAATGGCAATGTTTTGATCGAAGCTGTCTGGTTCGAGGTCGAGGAGGTCACCGCGTTTTTTCACTGAAATGCCTGCGTTGTTGAGCAGGCAGTCCAGACGTCCCCACAGGTTTTGCGCCGCGTCGAGCATCTCTTCATGCAAGGAGAGATCGCCGACATCGGCAGGGAAGCAAATCACTTCCACGCCTTCAGCTATACATTCTTGTTGTGTGATATGCAGTTTTTCTACGCTGTCGGCATCGGGAAGATCGTTAATCAGCAGGTTAAATCCGCCACGAGCAAGCTCCAGCGCACAGCCCTTTCCAATACCACGAGCGGCTCCGGTAATCACGGCAACAGGACGAGTGGATTTCATACAATAGCTCTCTTTTTTTGAATATTGTTTTCTAAGTGACAATTAGCTTGCGACGTGCCGCAAGAAAGATCAACCATCTGGTTGGTTGATATGCGATAGTGATCACAGGACATTTGATAACTTGATGAAAGTACAAGTTTTTATCCTTTTTACTGGAGCTTCTAATTAATCGGGTTAAGATAGTTATCTTGAAGAGGTCGTGGGGAAGCGTTATGTATCTTGATACCAGCAACGTACAGAGCCTGAAGGAAAAGCTGCTGTTATGCGCGGTTAATGAATTTGCCGAATATGGTTATGAAGGGGCCAGGGTCGATAATATTGTTAAGGCTGCGGGGTGTAGTAAACAGACGGTTTATCATCACTTTGGTAATAAAGAAAATTTATTTATTGAAGTACTGGAATATACCTGGAACGATATTCGACAAAAAGAAAAGGCCCTTGATTTCTCAGATCTTCCGCCACAAAAAGCCATTGAGAAAATTATTGATTTTACATGGGATTATTATATTGCTAATCCCTGGTTTTTAAAAATTGTGCATAGTGAAAATCAAAGTAAAGGTGTGCATTATGCAAAATCACAGCGTCTCTTAGAAATTAACCATGCGCACTTGCAGTTAATGGAATCCTTATTGGATGAAGGGAAGAAACACAATATTTTTAAGCCAGATATCGACCCATTGCAGGTGAATATTAATATTGCTGCGCTTGGCGGATATTATTTGATCAACCAGCATACGCTTGGCCTGGTTTATCATATCAGTATGGTTTCCCCCCAGGCACTGGAAGCCAGACGTAAGGTCATCAAAGAGACAATCCTTAGCTGGCTTTTGGTTGACCCTTCATCTACCGCGCACGAATAAAACTGCCATCCGGCTGGCGGGTGAACAGGACCTGTTGATTATTCCCCGTATCAATGGTTAAGCCCGTCACCACGCCGCTGGCGTTCTGGCGGATTTTCACCATTTGCCCGTTTTGCAAATTACTCAGCGGCTTACCCGCGCCTTCTACCTGCGCCATTGCATAGACATCGGTAGCGGGCAGTCCGTGGTCGCGGAACAGCTGCGCCATCGTTTTACCGGGTTCGACACGGTAAGAGCGCCATTGATTATCAATTCCGCTATCTGGCTGGAATGGTTGTGTTTGGGTAGTTTGCGGCTGTTCTTCTGGCTGGCCTTCCTGTATAGGTTCTGGAGCGACCGGAGCCACCTGATCAGGATCATTTTGTGGTGTGACTAATTGCGCCCGCAGCTGTTCTTCTGTCGGCGGTTGTGATTGCGACTGAATATCTAACTGCGCTTCACGCGTCACCACCGGCGCGTTGGGCGTATCATCAGATGGAAGCAGAAATCCGACCACCAATATAATGGCGGCAATAATGATCCCCCGACGATGCATCGGCGGCAGCGGGTCCATGAAGCGAAAATTGTCCGGCGCGTGCCAGACTTTCTCCAGGGTTGGTTTTAGTTCAAAGCGCCCGGGCATGGTTTCCTCCTGCTCCGCGTCTTGTTCCTCAATCATAGCCTATGAATAAGCTAACGCTATGATGTCCGTGGTAAACCCGCCTTTATTATATTCATACGGGATATTGCTATTGTTTCTTTTTCCCCGGGATTTGTCATCATTCCTGCGACAAAGTTTTACCCAAAGAAGTGTGGCTGATATGCTGCCCGCTACTTTTATACCCTAAGAAAGGAAATACGATGACCACCCCAACTTTTGACACCATCGAAGCGCAAGCAAGCTACGGCATTGGTTTACAGGTAGGCCAACAACTGAGTGAATCTGGCCTGCAAGGGCTGCTGCCGGAGGCGCTGGTGGCTGGTATTGCAGATGCGCTGGAAGGCAAACATCCGGCTGTTCCGGTTGATGTGGTGCATCGCGCGCTGCGTGAAATCCACGAACGCGCCGATGCCGTTCGTCGTCAGCGTTTCCAGGCGATGGCTGCCGAAGGTGTGAAATATCTTGAAGAAAATGCCAAAAAAGAAGGTGTGAACAGCACCGAATCTGGCCTGCAATTCCGCGTGATCAACCAGGGTGAAGGCGCAATTCCGGCACGTACTGACCGCGTTCGTGTTCATTACACCGGTAAACTGATCGACGGCACCGTGTTTGACAGCTCCGTTGCTCGTGGTGAACCCGCTGAATTCCCGGTTAATGGCGTGATCCCTGGCTGGATTGAAGCACTGACTCTGATGCCGGTAGGTTCTAAATGGGAACTGACTATCCCGCAGGAACTGGCATATGGCGAGCGCGGCGCAGGCGCATCCATCCCTCCGTTCAGCACCCTGGTGTTTGAAGTCGAACTGCTGGAAATCCTCTAAGCAGCGCATTCTGTTCCCCTCGAACCAGAGGGGAGCAGGCATTCAGCAATAAACCCTTCAGTTTGCCAAACGGCGCTATTTTGTGTTGCAAAGACCCCGTAAGCGTGTATTTTTGTGAGCTGTTTCGCGTTATCACCGTGATATGACACTCACTTTAAACATAAAATTAACATTAGATCTAAATCTTAGTATTCATCCCGCGTATTGTTACCTAATATCGATGAGTCCCGATACAGATTCGTCGTATCATAGACTGACTAAAGGCCGTAGAGCCTGAACAACACAGACAGGTACAGGAAGAAAAAAACATGGTAGATCAGGTAAAAGTCGTTGCCGATGATCAGGCTCCGGCTGAACAGTCGCTACGGCGCAATCTCACAAACCGACATATTCAGCTTATTGCCATTGGCGGTGCCATTGGTACGGGGTTGTTTATGGGGTCTGGCAAAACGATTAGCCTTGCCGGGCCGTCGATCATTTTCGTTTATATGATCATCGGTTTTATGCTCTTTTTCGTGATGCGGGCAATGGGGGAATTGCTGCTTTCGAATCTGGAATACAAATCTTTTAGTGACTTCGCTTCCGATTTACTCGGGCCGTGGGCAGGATATTTCACCGGCTGGACTTACTGGTTCTGCTGGGTTGTAACCGGTATGGCAGACGTGGTGGCGATCACTGCTTATGCTCAGTTCTGGTTCCCCGATCTCTCCGACTGGGTCGCCTCGCTGGCGGTGATAGTGCTGCTGTTGACGCTCAACCTTGCCACCGTGAAAATGTTCGGTGAGATGGAGTTCTGGTTTGCGATGATCAAAATCGTCGCCATCGTGTCGCTGATTGTCGTCGGCCTGGTCATGGTGGCGATGCACTTTCAGTCACCGACCGGTGTGGAAGCGTCATTCGCGCATTTGTGGAATGACGGCGGCTGGTTCCCGAAAGGTTTAAGTGGCTTCTTTGCCGGATTCCAGATAGCGGTTTTCGCTTTCGTGGGGATTGAGCTGGTAGGTACAACAGCTGCGGAAACCAAAGATCCGGAGAAATCACTGCCACGCGCGATTAACTCCATTCCGATCCGTATCATTATGTTCTACGTCTTCGCGCTGATTGTGATTATGTCCGTGACGCCGTGGAGTTCGGTAGTCCCGGAGAAAAGCCCGTTTGTTGAACTGTTCGTGTTGGTAGGGCTGCCTGCTGCCGCAAGCGTGATCAACTTTGTGGTGCTGACCTCTGCGGCGTCTTCCGCTAACAGCGGCGTCTTCTCTACCAGCCGTATGCTGTTTGGTCTGGCGCAGGAAGGTGTGGCACCGAAAGCGTTCGCTAAACTTTCTAAGCGCGCAGTACCAGCGAAAGGGCTGACCTTCTCCTGCATCTGCCTGCTCGGTGGCGTGGTGATGCTGTATGTGAATCCTAGCGTGATTGGCGCGTTCACGATGATTACAACCGTTTCCGCGATTCTGTTTATGTTCGTCTGGACGATTATCCTTTGCTCGTACCTGGTTTACCGCAAACAGCGTCCTCATCTGCATGAGAAGTCGATCTACAAGATGCCGCTCGGCAAGCTGATGTGCTGGGTATGTATGGCGTTCTTTGTGTTCGTGGTCGTGTTGCTGACACTGGAAGATGACACTCGCCAGGCGCTGTTGGTCACCCCGCTGTGGTTTATCGCACTGGGGCTGGGCTGGTTGTTTATTGGTAAGAAGCGGGCTGCTGAACTGCGGAAATAACCGCATTATCATGCTGGATGGCGCAATGCCATCCAGCTTTTAGATTACTCACCCGCCAGCGCGCGTGGGAACAGTACATTGTTTTCCAGACTGATGTGATCCATCAGGTCATCAATCAGTTCATTAATGCCGTTATACATCGCTTTCCAGGTGGTGCAGGCTTCTGGCGGCGGTGTGACGTTATTGGTAGTGTGTTTGATCACTTCCAGCAGTTCGCCCGCTTCATCGTGCTCGCTTTCCATTACGCTGATTGGCCCCATTGCCTGGCTGCCCATGCCTTGTTTGATCATCGGGAAGAGGATCTGCTCTTCTTTCATCATGTGGCTGGAAAGCTCTTCATGCAGCATGGTCAGGTATTTTGTCAGCCCTTTTGGCACGCTCGGTTTGTCGGCGTGAACGCGCTCGACTTTAGTCGCTTGCAGGATCAGCTCCGGCAGTTGCTCGCGGTGACGATCGTGGTAGCGCACGATGATATGGTCGATGATTTCTGCCAGCGGGGCGCTACGCCAGTCTTTCTCAATCGGTTGTTCAGCAAGCTTTGCCAGCTCAGCTTCAATGACCTCAACATCCAGTTCTTTACGTGCCGCCGCACGCGCCAGCGTTTGCTTACCGCCGCAGCAGTAATCCATATCATATTTACGAAACAGAGCCGAAGCGCGAGGGATAGAGAGCGCCAGTTCACCTAAAGGTTGGTCGCGATAAGCCATAGCTGATACCTCATTCTTAATAAGATAAGATGTATTTTAAATGCATCTTTAAGGCAAATGCTATAACCCTTACGTAGCAGAGGCTTATTTAACTCACTGCCAGTATGTCAACTTTCTGAGACAGATTCAGTTAAAGGCTTTTCCGGTTTTGCTCTGACTGCAATGACCACGCCAACCACTAACAGCGCGATACCGCTCAGCGTCATCAGCGGCGGCATTTGCTGGCGTATCAAAAAGGTGTACAGCAAACCTGCCAGTGTTTCGAAAACGATCAGCGGCCCGAGAATCACTGTCGGTAATCGCTGGCTGGCGACGTTCCAGCAGAGTGCGCCAACCCATGAGCAAAGCACGGCTATCGCAACCATCAGACTAATAAACACCAGCGGACGGGGGCCAAAAGGTAAGGAGAAGTCCGGCGTTTGTATATTCAGCCAGTAACAGGCGACGAGATAGCCGATGAGAGAAACCGGCAGCGTGACCAGCGCCTGCGCCGTCGCCCACATCATCGGATGTTTGTCGGGATTTTCCCGCAGCCAGCGGGCGTTGCGCAGGGCATACCATGCCCAGCAGACCACGGAAACTAACGCTAGCACGATGCCAGAGGTATAACGTGCCCAGTCAAAATCGGGGAGTCCGTGGTTTAACTCAGCAATATTCACACACGCCAGGCCGATGCCAATACAAATCAGTGCCGGGGCGAGTTTTCCCCACGCGAGTTTGCCGTCGCGCTGGCTATAAAGCAGATTGGCAAAGACAGGAATGACCACCGGCAGGGTGCCAATAATCATCGTAGAAACAGGCGCGCCAGTACGTTGAATGGCACTGGCAAGGCAGAAGTAATAGATGAGGTTGCCCATCATAGTGAGCATCAAGGCGGTAAGCCAGTCGCGACGCGCCAACTGACGCAGACGCACGCGTCCCAGCCAGGCAATGGGTAGCGCAATTAACCCTAACGCCAGATAACGCCCCATCGACTGCAACATCGCCGGGTATTCCGGCACGATCAACGGCCCGACAAAAATAAGCCCCCACATCAACCCTGCTAACAGGGCGTACAGCACGCCGCTAATCATTACTGGCATCCATTGGTCTGTCAGAAGAAACGTTCAGGAAGCAGACATGATTGCTCCCGGCATCCCGTCATTATCAGAGAGGATGCGGGAGGATGCCACTTTAATTAACTATTTATTAACATTAAAAAGATGGCTTACGCTTTCGGCTAACGTTGTCGTTGGGCGGCCAATCAATTTGCTCAGCGTTTTGCTGTCATCAAACAGACCGCCTTTCGATGCGCCAACGTCAGAATCCGCCAGCATATCCGCCAGTCCGTCAGGCAGGCCAACGCTTTTCAGCGCCGCAGCGAAATCGGTTTCGCTCAGATTTTGATAGGTAACCTGTTTGCCGCTCTGTTTGGTCAGCTCTGCCGCTAACTGTGTCAACGTCCAGGCACTATCGCCCGCCAGCTCGTAAACCTTGCCTTCGTGACCGGCTTCGCTAATCACGCGTGCCGCAGCTGCCGCATAATCTGCCCGCGTTGCCGAGGCAATTTTGCCATCGCCCGCGGCACCGATAAATACGCCGTGCTCCAGTGCTGCCGGGGCGCTGGCGAGATAGTTTTCGGTGTACCAGCCGTTGCGCAGCAGGGTGTAAACGATGCCAGAATCAGCCAACATTTTCTCCGTCTCGATGTGCTCATCGGCGAGGCCGAGCGGAGATTTATCCGCGTGAAGCAGACTGGTATAAGCGATAAATTTCACGCCAGCCGTCTTTGCGGCATTAATAACATTACGATGCTGCGGGGCACGTTGACCCACTTCGCTGGAAGAGATCAGCAGTAGTTTTTCCACTCCCTGAAGTGCAGATGTCAGTGCGGCTTCATCGCCGTAGTCAGCCTGACGCACGGTAATGCCTTGTGCTGTCAGTGCCTGGGCTTTTGCCGGATTACGAACGATAGCCACTATTTGGCTGGCAGGAACCGTTTTCATCAAGGATTTAATAACATAGTGACCAAGTTGGCCAGTGGCACCAGTAATAGCGATCATGGGAAGTCTCCATCGTTTTGTCTTGTGTTTAAATACGCTAACACCTAAACTTACTTTTAGTAAGTACGTACAAAAAGGTAAGTATGAAATGAGTCAGGTTAGCCTGTCACAACAACTGAAAGAGGGTAATCTCTTTGCGGAACAGTGCCCGTCGCGCGAGGTGTTGAAACACGTCACCAGCCGTTGGGGGGCAAAATCGGTGGGGTGAGTGAAAAGATGCTTGCGCAGTCGTTACAGGCGTTAGAACAGGATGGTTTTCTTAACCGTATCGCGTATCCGGTGGTGCCGCCGCATGTGGAATATAGCCTCACGCCGCTGGGCGAGCAGGTGAGCGAAAAGGTTGCTGCACTGGCGGACTGGATTGAGTTGAATTTGCCCGAGGTGTTGGCGGTGCGGGATGAACGTGCGGCATAACTGCCGGCTGCGCTTATCTGGCCTACGGTTCATGACTTGTAGGGCGGATAAGATGCGCCAGCATCGCATCCGACAAAAGTGCCGGATGCGGTTGATGATTTATAGGCCGAAAAAGAAGTGTATTACTTACTCAAATCCACCTGATAAATCGCAAACCCGATATCATCGGTCGCGACTTTATTCATCGGATATTGCCCTTTCTCTTTAATAAACGCCGCGGCTTTATCTGATGGAGAGGTTTCGAAACGGATATCCAGTTTCTTATCGCCAGCTATCGGTGCTAAACGCCAGTTGTTATCTGCCGCCGGGTGAATTTCCCCCGCACGTTTCGACTCATCAGCAATCCACGCTGCCAGCACCGAGCGGTTCTCATCCGGTGAAGCAAAAGCGATATGGCTGTCGCCCGTACCGGCAAATTTGCCGCCGTAAGCGCGATAGTTATTGGTGGCAACCAGGAACATGGCGTTCGGATCAATCGGCTTGCCATTAAAGGTCAGGTTCTTAATCCTTTCCGCATTGGCATTAACCATCTGGCACTCGCCGTCATAACGGGCAGGCTGGGTAACATCAATCTGATAATTCACACCATCAATCACATCAAAGTTATAGGTGCGGAAACCATCCCAGTTGATGAGTGACTGTGGTTTCGTGTTGTCAGGATCAATCTGGTTAAACTGTCCGGCGGAGCACTCCAGCCACTCTTTCACCTCTTTACCGCTGGCTTTCACCACAATCAGCGTATTGGGGTAGAGATAAAGATCGGCGGCATTACGGAAGGTCAACTGGCCTTTTTCCACCTCCACATAGCTTGCCGGATCATTTTTGCGACCACCAACTTTAAACGGTGCAGCAGCTGAAAGCACCGGCAGTTTTGCCAGATCCGGATCGCCCTGAATGTAATGCTCGACATACGCTTTTTGCGCGTTGTTCACCACCTGCACGGTCGGATCGTCCTGCACCAGCGCCAGATAGCTATACATATTGTCGGCGGATTTACCGATTGGCTTGCTGACGAACTGGCGTGTGGCATCGTGATCGGCTTTGAGTGTTTCTACCAGCTTGCTGTCTTCCGCCGCGAGGGATTTTTTATTGGCGATGTCGTAAATCGGCCGTGCTTCCGCTTTCGCCTGCGTCACCTGCCATTTACCGCTGTTATTACTGAGTTGTAAGTCGACCACCCCAAGATGATCGCCCCACATGCCCGGCATTACCGCCGGAACACCATTCAGCGTGCCTTTCGCGATATCAGCCCCTTCGATATCAGCAAAATCTTTACCTGGGAAAACGGCGTGAGCATGGCCAAACATAATGGCGTTAACGCCAGGAATTTCACTGAGGTAATAAACTGAGTTTTCCGCCATCACTTTATACGGATCGGCAGATAGCCCGGAATGCGCCAGAACGACAACGACATCGGCACCTTTCTCGCGCATTTCAGGCACGTATTTGCGCACGGTTTCGGTAATATCATTCACCGTCACTTTTCCGGATAAATTAGCTTTATCCCAGCCCATGATTTGCGGCGGCACGACGCCAATATAGCCAATCTTCAGCGTCTGTTTTTTTCCGTCTTTATCGACCACTTCGGTATCTTTAATTAAATACGGTGTAAACATTGGCTGTTTGGTTCTGGCGTCAATGACGTTGGCATTTACATAAGGGAATTTCGCTCCCGCCAACGCATTTTTCAGGTAATCCAGACCGTAGTTAAATTCATGATTACCGAGTGTACCGACCGTATAATCCAGCGTATTCAGCGCCTTATAAACCGGATGAACATCACCTGCTTTTAATCCTTTCGCCGATATGTAATCGGCCAGCGGACTCCCCTGAATCAAATCGCCGTTATCGACCAGTACGCTGTTTTTCACTTCATTGCGGGCATCGTTAATCAGGCTTGCCGTACGTACCAGTCCGAATTTTTCCGTGGCGGTGTCTTTGTAATAATCGAAATCCATCATGTTGCTATGCAGATCAGTGGTTTCCATGATACGTAGATCGACCGTCGCTGCATTCACACTGGCGGCAATCAGCGTGGCCAGGAGCGTTGCGCTAAACTTAATCATCAGGGACATCCTTTTATCATCGGGAATACGAAAGAAAAGGGAGAATAAACGCCTTACTTATAGAACAGTGAAGAATGCCACAATTTTACGCTTTGAAAATGATGACACTATCACAGTTGGCGCATTCATTAACGATAGGGTATAAGTAAAACAATAAGTTAACACCGCTCACAGAGACGAGGTGGAGAAATGTTAGATCAAGTATGCCAGCTTGCACGGAATGCAGGCGATGCCATTATGCAGGTCTACGACGGGACGAAACCGATGGACGTCGTCAGCAAAGCGGACAATTCTCCGGTAACGGCAGCGGATATTGCCGCTCACACCGTTATCATGGACGGTTTACGTACGCTGACACCGGATATTCCGGTCCTTTCTGAAGAAGATCCTCCCGGTTGGGAAGTCCGTCAGCACTGGCAGCGTTACTGGCTGGTAGACCCGCTGGATGGTACTAAAGAGTTTATTAAACGTAATGGCGAATTCACCGTTAACATTGCGCTCATTGACCATGGCAAACCGATTTTAGGTGTGGTGTATGCGCCGGTAATGAACATAATGTACAGCGCGGCAGAAGGCAAGGCCTGGAAAGAAGAGTGCGGTGTGCGCAAGCAGATTCAGGTCCGCGATGCGCGCCCGCCGCTGGTGGTTATCAGCCGTTCCCATGCAGATGCGGAGCTGAAAGAGTATCTGCAACAGCTTGGCGAACATCAGACCACGTCCATCGGCTCTTCGCTGAAATTCTGCCTGGTGGCGGAAGGGCAGGCGCAGCTGTACCCGCGCTTCGGACCAACGAATATTTGGGATACCGCCGCTGGTCATGCTGTGGCTGCAGCTGCCGGAGCGCACGTTCATGACTGGCAGGGTAAACCGCTGGATTACACTCCGCGCGAGTCGTTCCTGAATCCGGGATTCAGAGTGTCTATTTATTAATTAATTTATGCAGCAGGTCCATCACTTGCTGCACCTCTTCCTGTGTGAGCGCCCCGTCTTTGGCCCATTGCACGCGACCATCCTTATCCAGCACCACTACAGCGGAACTTTCTTCATCCAGCTGCCAGGCACCGCGCGCGACGCCATTGCTATCGACAATAAACTGCGACCAGGGATAAAGCTTTTTATTACTCTCCAGACTGCTGCGCACAAACATCCCTGAACCCGGAATCGCGTCGTCGGTGTTAACAATGGTGGTGGTCTGGTAGCGATCGTGCGGTAACTTCGCTGATTTAATCGCTTCAATCAGCGTCGCGTTTTTCTCTTTTGCAGAGGTGCGACCAGCAATATGTTGCAGTACTCGCACTTTTCCCACTAACTGTGCGCTGTTCCAGGTTTTGTAGCTAAACTGATCTTTATCAAGCACCAACTCGCCTCGATCGGTAATGCCAATCGGCGGCACTCGCTGACCGGTTTCGAACTGATGTGCGGAAGCCATCATCGGCAACAGCAGGCAGGTGAGTGCCAGAATCTTGCGTAGGGTCATGGTGTTTCCTTCTTATGATATGCAGGTGATCCGACCACTTGGGTCTGAGTTTTAATCATATGTGCTATTTATCGAATTTCCCGCAAGTGTGATGCCAGTTTGCGGTCAAGCGCACAAATCATATGAAAAATGAATGCTTATACTGAAGACCGCGCTTCGGTAAAAAGATAATTCTGAATAATTGTAACCTTTAGGTAAAAAAAGTTATACGCGGTGGAAACATTGCCCGGATAGTCTATAGTCACTAAGCATTAAAATTTGCGCCTCATAATAGTTGGGCCGATTGTGGCACCGCACAGGCGTAATACTCAGCAGGAGATAACAATGAAAATTTTCCAACGGTACAACCCACTTCAGGTGGCGAAGTACGTAAAGATCCTGTTCCGTGGACGGTTATACATCAAGGACGTTGGCGCTTTTGAATTTGATAAGGGTAAGATTCTTATCCCAAAAGTGAAGGATAAGCTGCATTTGTCAGTGATGTCCGAAGTTAACCGTCAGGTTATGCGTCTGCAAACAGAGATGGCTTAACCAAAGTGCTATGCAGTAATAAGACGGCTCCTGATTCAGGAGCCGTTGATGTTTCTGGGGGTTACGCGACGCTTTCTTCTTTATCTTTAGCGTCAGGCAGTTTTGGCGAAAGGGCGGTGGCCTTGCTGTCGATCCGGGTCACCAGCAGCTGGTCGATGCGGTAGTTATCGATATCCACCACTTCAAATTTGTAGCCGGCGAATTTCACCGAATCGGTGCGTTTCGGGATCTTACGCAGCATAAACATCATAAAGCCGCCGATGGTTTCGTAGTTGCCCGACTGCGGGAACTCGTCAATATCCAGCACGCGCATGACGTCGTCAATTGGGGTGCCGCCGTCAATCAGCCATGAGTTCTCATCACGGGCGACAATCTGCTCTTCCAGCCCCTGACCGACTAGATCGCCCATCAGCGTGGTCATCACGTCATTGAGGGTGATGATCCCCACCACCAGCGCGTACTCGTTCATGATCACCGCGAAGTCTTCACCTGCGGTTTTAAAACTTTCCAACGCCTCTGAAAGGGTTAACGTATCCGGCACAATCAGCGTGTTGCGAATTTGTACGCCGCTGTTCAGTGCCAGGCTTTGGTTAGCCAGCACGCGGTTCAGCAGGTCTTTAGAATCGACATAGCCGATGATGTGGTCAATATCTTCATTACAGACGAGGAACTTAGAGTGCGGATGTTCCGCCACCTTATTCTTCAGGCTTTGCTCATCTTCGTGGAGATCAAACCAAATCACGTTTTCACGCGGTGTCATTGACGACGGAACGGTACGGGATTCCAGCTCAAAGACGTTTTCAATCAGCTCGTGTTCCTGTTTACGTAACACGCCCGCCAGCGCACCGGCTTCCACTACCGCGTAGATGTCATCAGAAGTGATGTCATCTTTACGTACCATTGGCAGTTTGAAAATACGGAAGATTATGTTCGCCAGTCCGTTGAAGAACCACACCAGCGGGGTGCAAACGTACAGGCAGAAGCGCATCGGGTTGATGATACGCAAAGCGACAGCTTCTGGCGCAATCATACCGATGCGTTTCGGGGTTAAATCCGCAAACAGGATAAACATGCCAGTCACTAACGAGAAAGAGAGAATAAAGCTCAGTTGCTCAGAGAGCTCTGCCGACATATAGCGGGAGAACAGGCTGTGAAAAGCTGGAGAAAATGCCGCATCACCGACGATACCGCCGAGAATCGCCACTGCGTTCAGACCGATTTGGACCACGGTAAAGAACATGCCGGGATTTTCCTGCATATTCAGAACGCGTTGGGCATTTATATTGCCTTCATCAGCCAGCAGTTTAAGTTTGATTTTGCGTGAGGCGGCAAGTGAGATCTCGGACATCGAGAAGAACGCACTTACAGCGATCAAGCAGAGTATGACTAAAATACTGTTTAACATATCTTATCCGACCTTTCAGGCCAGATCCTCGGAAGGGGAAGTTGATTAATTTGTGTGAAATACACATTGAAAGCCGATTCGAAGAAAGTGAACCGGCATTTTCAGTGGCTAGTATAGCGTAAGGTACTGTAAAGTCGCCAGAGGGTTAAAATTCAGACTGCTGATAAATGCAATACTGCCTGATGCGCTATGCCAATCAGGCCTACGCAGTCCTTGCAATATATTGAATTTGGACGATTTTGTAGGCCTGGTAAGGCGTTTACGCCGCATCTGGCATAAATAAAGCGCACTTTATCAACAATCTACATTTGTACCCGTAACGCTATGCTTCCGGTGGCAGACAGACGCCAATTCCGCCAATTCCACAGTAACCATACGGGTTTTTATGCAGATATTGCTGGTGGTCATCTTCGGCATAATAAAACGGTGTGGCGTTAGCGATTTCCGTGGTGATGTGACGATCATCATCGGCGGCAAGCATCGCCGCCTGAAAACGTTCCAGACTGGCGCGAGCTGCGGCATCCTGTTCTGGGGTCAGCGGATAAATCGCTGAACGATACTGCGTGCCGTGGTCATTGCCCTGACGCATTCCCTGGGCGGGATCGTGATTCTCCCAAAATACCTGTAGCAACTGCTCATAGCTGATGACGGAAGGATCGTAAACAATGCGTACCGCTTCGGCATGACCCGTATCACCGGAGCACACTTCCCGATAAGTCGGATTTGGCGTATAGCCTCCGGTATAGCCTGCGGCGGTGCTGTAAACGCCGGGTAACTGCCAGAACAGACGCTCCACACCCCAGAAACAACCCATCGCAAAAATGGCAATCTCCATTCCGTCAGGTACATTGGTCATTGAGTGACCGTTGACCGCATGCAGCGTGGCTACGGGCATCGGGGTGTTACGTCCAGGCAGGGCATCGGCGGGGG
>OHLG01000031.1_pt1 | contig 22530 bp, 20 predicted proteins | sample 1569121 | NCBI WGS metagenome assembly OHLG01 (sample SAMEA3879515, study PRJEB24766) | human gut metagenome | biome: human-associated habitat; feature: feces | place: USA | collected 1985/1987 | reverse complement strand
TGTTTTTAAGGTTAGTAGGGAAGTTGTCAAAATTATACGCTATTTAGCAATTATTGGAATTATTGTCATGTTTTTAGGTATTCTAGGTGTTGTTCTTGACGGCTGGAATCAAAATGGAATGTTGACACTAGATTATAGCTCGCAAATTGCTCAAGTGCCGATTTGGTTTCCGATGCTTATATTGCTATTAGCGGCTGCTATTTTTTATATGGTCGTTATGATTATGCGAGCGTTAGACAAACTACTAATGAATTTTCAGAAAGACTCTTATTTCAATTCTGAAAATATCACTTGTCTTTCTAAAATATTGCGTTGCTTGCTGATTGCGACAGGTATTCAGTTGGCTGTTAACCTTATTTTTAATTTTTTGAATCTTGAACATGTTAGTGATTTATTTGAGCTATCATTGAAAGATTATTGGCTCAACATTGTATTACTTGTTGTCAATTATATTGGTATCCTTGTGATAAAACACGGCGTTCAACTTCAAAAAGATTACGATGAAATTATTTAGCTATGGAAGAAATACAAGTACATTTAGATAAAATGCTCAAGTTGAGAAATATAACCTCCAAAGAATTGGCTGAAAAAATTGGTATAACTGAGGCGAATTTATCGATTTTAAAGACTGGAAAGGCAAAAGGTGTTAGGTTTAATACGTTGATGAATATTTGCCGCGAATTAGACTGTCAACCAGGAGATATTTTGAAATATAGGAGAGACTAAGATGAAAAAGAGAAATTTTTGCTAGGACTGTTAGTGCTGTTGCTAACTATTTTGGCAGGATGTGGTGCTGATTCAGAATTAACTGACGTGTCGCAAGACATTCAAACGGAGATTAACAAAGATTATTCAGCAGAATTGTCAGAAATGAATATTATGGATATTATTTCAGTTGAGAGCGATGAGGAACAACAATTATCAGCACAGTTTTCGGGTACTCTTTATATCATGACTACCAAAGAGGACTTGCAGAAGTTATCTTCTGATGTCGATTTTGCTTTAAATGACGTTTCATTTACGGCTGTTAAAGAAAATAGTGACGATGATTTTAACATTAGGTATAACAATAGGACGTATTTTTCGGTTAAGAAAATTGATGTGACAGATATTGATAAGGTGAAAATTACATCAGATTGGTCAAAGAAAATTATCGTGGCATTGCGTAATGCCTAAAAAAGTCCTGCTAGGTTACCTAGCAGGACTTTTAATGTTTGAAATTATTGTTTCGGTGTCATGGCATTAAGGATATTATATTTCTTTTGAAGGAAATGACGTCCAAGAAGTGCAGCTGCACCAATGATTAACATAACGATGGCTGGTAATTGTGGGTTGATAACTGCTGGCAAGAATGCTGTTCCAGTGTAAAGGAGGACCCAACCAAGCATTGCCAAACCAAGCACCAAGATGGTTTTGGTCCAACCTGGACGTTCGCTTTTTGGTTTACCAGAGTGGCGATAGATGAAGTGATAAGTGGCATACATAGCAGCACCACCACCAAAACCAAGGGCAAGCAATGAAAGCAACCCAGAACTTGTTGTCGTTGAATTGAAGAAATCAATGACAGTATTAAGGAGGGCAACAATACCGATGAAAAGAAGTGATGTATCAAGCCACATTAACCAAGGATTGTCATTTTTATCAGTTTGCTCAGCATTCTTATCTGAATCTTTTTCAGTAAATGAAGCAGCCCAAACGGTAGGGGCACCGAAAAGAGCACGTGCAGTCAATCCTTTTTTCTGATTTTCAACAATTGTTGGTAAAACTTCTTCTAAAATCGTTTTGATTTCATCATCAGATTTGCCATCTTGAATTAATTGATTAGTAGCAATGTGAATAAATTCTTGATTCTTTTTAGTAAGTTTAGTTAAATCCATAATATATAGTCTCCTGTTTTTGTGAAATAGAAGTGTTGCTAAGAACATCCAGTAAAGCCCATGATTAAGATGAATTACTAGTGAGAGAAAATAAAACAGTTACTTTCTCTAATTAATAATCACCATAAATACACTGCCGATAAAATATTAAACTTCCGTTACTTAACATATCAAATGTCATAATGCAAAAACATTGGCTTGATAATAGTCACCTTTCAAACTAGTAAGCTGCCTAGGAAGAATCCTATTAGGATTCTTCCGTAATTCTGTTAGCGACCTTAGTCGCAACAGAATTTGGCAGGTTAAAACCACTTCTTCCTAAAGAAATAGATAACAACGAAGGCGCTCATAGCAGCGGCGATAAAAACAATGTACCAAAAGGCGTGTGGTAGACCATTTAGTGGCAACCAGTTATTTTGGAAGTTCATGCCATAAGCTGAGAAGATAACAGTTGGAATATCCAAAGCCATGGTCATCAATGCCAAGGTTTTCATGATTGTATTCTGATTGTTGTTGATGATTGAAGCAGTTGTTTCTGTCATGGCGTTCAAGACATTTTCATAAATGCCAGCCATCTCAATCGCCTGTTGCGTTTCAATCAGAGTGTCTTCAAGCAAATCTTCATCTTCGATATATTTTTTCAAAGAGCTGGTGCTACTTGAAAGCTTTTTAACGATACGTTCGTTGAATTTCAATGAGGCTTTCAAATAGACGATAGATTTTTCCAACTCCATCATGTCAATTAATTGCTCATTACGTGTGGCGTTTTCCAATTCAGCTTCGATTCGGTCGCTTTGGCGGTCGATAGAACGAAGGGCTGTTAGGAATAGTTCTGCATTGCGATAAAGCAATTGGAATACAAAACGTGTTTTCATGAATGTGTAAAAGTTTTTCACACGACGATTGAAAAAATTATCAAAAAGCGTCAATTCTTGCAAACACGTTGTGATAACAGCGTTGTCTGTCACGATAATACCGAGCGGAATAGTGACATAGTAACTTTTGTTATTACGTTCTTCGTAGGTTGGCACATCGACGATAATCAATGTATAATCATCTTCAACGGCAATACGTGATGTTTCTTCAAGGTCGAGTGGCGCACGAAGGTCTGTAATATCGATATTGAATTGCTCAGATAATTTGACAGATTCTTCCTGGGAGGGGTTGACCAAATTAATCCAAGCGCCGGGCTCGAATGTATTGATTTCTTTAAATTCTAACGCTGTTGATAGAAACATTTGTTCCATAAAAACAACCCCTCCTTTTACTCTAAGATACAAAATCTAGTTAAACGTATAACATTGGATTTTGTTCCATTTATTTTTGCTGTATGTCATATTAAAATCCTTAGCTTGATATTTTCAAGAGGAGAAAATTTTACATACTAATCTATTATACTACAATTAGCAGTTTTTTGGGATAAAGAATAGTAGAAAATTTGTTATAATAAGGTAAGAATCTTAGAAGTAGCTATGAAGAAAGGACTAGGACATTGGTAAAAAGTGAACCTATCGGATGAAGGATCATCAAGATAGGTTATTCATTTTGCTGATGAATAGATTATGCAAGATAAATTAATTATTCGTGGGGCACGTGCCCACAATTTAAAAAATATCAATGTTGACATTCCGCGGGATAAGTTGGTTGTTGTGACTGGTTTGTCTGGTTCGGGAAAGTCAAGTTTGGCATTTGATACGATTTACGCAGAAGGGCAACGTCGTTATGTAGAAAGTTTGTCAGCTTATGCGCGTATGTTTCTTGGTAATATGGAAAAACCAGATGTTGATTCGATTGAAGGTCTCAGCCCTGCTATTTCCATTGACCAAAAAACAACTAGTAAAAATCCTCGCTCTACGGTAGGGACAACGACAGAAATTAACGATTATCTGCGTCTTTTATATGCTCGCGTGGGGACGCCGTATTGTATCAATGGGCATGGTGCCATTACGGCATCATCTGTTGAGCAAATTGTTGACCAAGTTTTGGAATTGCCAGAACGGACGCGAATGCAGATTTTAGCGCCAGTTGTGCGTCGTAAAAAAGGACAACACAAGACGATTTTTGACCGTATTCAAAAAGATGGTTATGTGCGTGTGCGCGTGGATGGCGAGATTTTCGATATTTCAGAAGTTCCTAAGTTATCTAAGAGCAAAATGCACAATATCGAAATCGTTGTTGACCGTTTGATTAATAAAGACGGTATCCGTTCGCGCTTGTTTGATTCGGTGGAAGCTGCGCTTCGATTGGCTGATGGTTATGTGATTATTGATACTATGGATGGTAATGAATTGCTCTTTTCAGAGCATTATTCATGTCCTGTTTGTGGTTTTACCGTTCCAGAATTGGAACCACGTCTTTTTTCATTTAACGCACCGTTTGGTTCATGCCCAACCTGTGATGGCTTGGGAAGCAAATTGGAAGTCGATTTGGATTTGGTGATTCCTGACCGTAGTAAAACGCTTCGTGAAGGGGCTTTAGCACCGTGGAATCCAATCTCATCTAACTATTACCCAGCCATGCTAGAACAAGCCATGACTTCTTTTGGTATTGATATGGATACACCATTTGAAAATTTGACAGAAGAAGAACAAAACTTGGTCTTGTATGGCTCAGGCGAGCGTGAATTCCATTTCCACTATATCAATGACTTTGGTGGTGAACGTAATATCGACCTTCCGTTTGAGGGAGTTGTCAATAATATTGACCGCCGTTATCATGAAACAAATAGTGACTTTACACGTAATGTTATGCGTGGTTACATGAATGAATTGCCATGTGCAACTTGTCATGGTTATCGTTTAAATAATCAAGCACTTTGTGTTCGTGTTGGTGGCGAAAATGGCTTAAATATTGGGCAAGTGTCTGATTTGTCAGTTGCTGACCACTTGGAACTTTTAACTCACCTAGAACTCTCTGAAAATGAAAAGACGATTGCAACGCCGATTGTTAAGGAAATCAAAGACCGTCTGACCTTCTTAAATAATGTTGGCTTGAATTATTTGACCTTGTCGCGTTCTGCGGGGACTTTATCTGGTGGTGAAAGTCAGCGTATTCGCTTGGCAACGCAAATTGGTTCAAACCTATCAGGTGTCCTTTATATTTTGGATGAACCTTCGATTGGGCTTCATCAACGTGACAATGACCGTTTGATTTCAAGCTTGAAAAAAATGCGTGATTTGGGCAATACCTTGATTGTCGTTGAACACGATGAAGATACCATGCGCCAAGCTGATTGGCTCATTGATGTCGGACCAGGTGCAGGTGATTTTGGTGGGCAAATTGTTGCCTCTGGAACGCCAGAAGATGTTGCCAAAAATAAAAAATCAATTACAGGGCAATATTTGTCTGGAGCAAAAGAAATTCCTGTGCCACTAGAACGTCGTAAAGGAAATGGGCGCGTGCTTCGTGTCAAAGGTGCTTCTGAAAATAACCTGCAAAATATTGATGTGACTTTCCCACTTGGTAAATTCATTGCGGTGACAGGTGTTTCGGGTTCTGGAAAATCAACCTTGGTTAACAGTATTTTGAAAAAAGCTGTTGCTCAAAAATTAAATCGCAATTCTGCCAAACCTGGTAAACACAAGGCACTTGAAGGTATTGAAAACATTGAACGCTTGATTGACATTGACCAAAGCCCAATCGGTCGTACTCCGCGTTCAAATCCTGCAACTTACACAGGTGTTTTTGATGATATTCGTGACCTTTTTGCTAAGACCAATGAAGCTAAGATTCGTGGTTACAAAAAAGGACGTTTCTCATTTAACGTCAAAGGTGGACGTTGCGAGGCTTGTTCTGGTGACGGAATTATCAAAATTGAAATGCACTTCTTGCCAGATGTTTACGTACCTTGCGAGGTTTGTCATGGCACACGTTATAATAGTGAAACGCTTGAAGTTCATTACAAAGACAAAAATATCGCTGAAATTCTTGATATGACAGTCAATGATGCGGTTGAATTCTTTGCACCAATCCCTAAAATCGCACGCAAATTGCAAACTATCAAAGACGTTGGACTTGGTTATGTTACTCTCGGACAACCAGCCACAACGCTGTCTGGTGGTGAAGCACAGCGTATGAAATTGGCGAGTGAACTTCACAAACGCTCAACTGGTAAGAGCCTTTATATCCTTGATGAACCAACGACAGGACTTCACACAGATGACATTGCTCGTCTGCTTAAAGTCCTTCAACGCTTCGTGGATGATGGAAATACCGTGCTTGTCATTGAACACAATCTTGATGTGATTAAGACAGCTGACCACATTATCGACCTTGGACCAGAAGGCGGTGTCGGTGGTGGACAAATCGTTGCCACAGGCACACCAGAAGAGGTCGCCAAAGTTAAAGAATCCTTCACAGGACAATATTTAAAAGACAAATTGAAATAAAAAATACACTCCGAAATCTGGTTTTCGGGGTGTTTTTCATCAACTTTCCTTCACCGCTTAAGCTTTTTTGGAAAAAGTCGGTAGAATACGATTGTCTTGGTGTTTTTTTGGTATAATAATTTTAAAATATCTACTAAGGAGAGTTGTATGCTAGCGAGAGTTGAGAGATTTGAGGCTAAGTTGAATCAATCAGAGGTTGATGCGTTTTTGGTGACTGGTCAAAATAATATTTATTATTTGACAGGGTTCTGGGGAACGTCAGCGACTGTTTTTATTTCTAAAAGTCGTCGGTTGTTTGTGACGGATGCTCGTTATACCTTGATTGCTAAACAGTCTGTTCAAGGATTTGACATCATTGAAAGTAGAGATGCTCTCCAAGAAATTGCTAAGGTGATTCAGGCGGATAATCTAAAGAAAATTGGTTTTGACAGCCAAGTATCTTTTGCTTATTATCAGACTTTGCAGGGTGTGTTTGCAGGTTATGATTTGGTAGCTATGACGAATTTTATGGAAGAATTGCGCATGATTAAAGACTCTTCTGAGATTGCAACGATTCGTAAGGCTTGCTCGATTTCCGACCGCGCTTTTGCTGACATGCTTGATTTCATCAAACCAGGTCAGACAACAGAATTACAAGTGGCGAATTTCCTTGATTTTCGTATGCGTGAATACGGTGCTTCTGGTGTGTCTTTTGAAACCATTGCAGCTTCTGGTTACCGCTCTGCCATGCCTCACGGCGTAGCCAGTGAGAAAGTCATCCAATCTGGTGAAACTTTGACGCTTGATTTTGGTTGCTACTACAACCATTACGTCAGTGATATGACACGTACCATTCATATTGGTGAGACGACTGATGAAGAGCGTGAAATTTATGACGTGGTTTTACGTGCTAATCAAGCGGTGATTGATTCGGTCAAAGCAGGAATGACACGCCGTGATTACGATAAATTGGCGCGTGATGTGATTGTAAAAGCGGGATATGCTGAGCAATTCACGCACGGCATTGGACATGGCATTGGGCTTGATATTCATGAAATTCCGTTCTTTGGCAATTCAGATGAGTTGGTTGAAGTTGGTATGACTATTACGGATGAACCAGGAATTTACCTTGATAACAAATACGGTGTCCGTATCGAAGATGATTTGGTTGTGACAGAAAATGGCTGCGAAGTCTTAACCTTAGCACCAAAAGAATTGATTGTGTTGTAGAGTTAGAGTTAGAGTTAGATAAGGAGGAAAACGATGACTGATAGACTTTCTTGGCAAGATTATTTTATGGCAAATGCGGAGCTGATTTCCAAGCGTTCGACTTGTGACCGTGCTTTTGTTGGTGCTGTTTTGGTGAAAGATAATCGCATCATCGCGACTGGTTACAACGGTGGTGTGTCAGAAACTGATAATTGTAATGAAGTTGGGCATAAAATGGAGGACGGACATTGTATCCGTACCGTTCATGCTGAAATGAATGCGCTTATTCAGTGTGCTAAGGAAGGTATTTCAACCAAAGGTACAGAAATTTACGTCACACATTTTCCATGTATCAACTGTACCAAGGCGCTGCTTCAAGCGGGAATTAAAAAAATTACTTATAAGACTGCCTATCGCATGCATCCATTTGCTATCGAATTAATGGAACAAAAAGGTGTTGAATACGTTCAACATGACGTTCCAGAAGTTAAATTGGGAATGGATGAATCGGAAGATTAATGAAGTTTAGGGAAAATGATTTATGAAAAATAAGGGAATCATTCTTGCAATATTAGGGATTTTAGTTTTATTCTTTAATCTCTCTCAACCAGTCTATGCAGGAGTTGACAATACTGGAAAGTAGGGGTAGTGTCACGACTGACGGAGGCTTTGGCTCTTTTGGTGGTTTTCGAGTGGTCTCTAGCGTTTCAAGCTCGAGCAGTAGCATGCCAACATCTAGTGGAGACGGCGATTTATTCGGCGTTGTATGTTTACTTGTCATGCTCTATGTATTTAGGAAAACAGGCAATGATGGGAAAGTAGAGCCTGAAAATGAAATTTTTTATCTCAATTTATCATTTAAAATTTTGTCATCAATTTCTGAAGCAGGCCCAACCCTTTGCTAGCAAATCGTTGATATAAAAATTATTATATAAAACAGCAAAGGCGATGTTAAGAACAAGACTGGCATTAGCATCAATATTGAGAGTTGGCGTTACAAACCTGCAATGATTGAGTCAATTACAATTTCCAGCCATTTCCAATCCTTGCGAAACAATGGCACAAATAAGAAAAAGAAAAGTGTTGTCCAGATAAAGCCACCTTTGACTTCCTTGATTGGACTGCTTGTATTTTTAAGTCTTACTGTCATCCATAAATCTTCGTTAGAATAAATAATTGATAATTCATTTTAGCAGAGTGAAATTTCTTTGACAAGAAAGATGTAGTAATGCCTTTTCAAAGATTAAAAACATTTGAGCCATAGCGTATTTTATGGTAGAATGAAGTGATAAATAATTTATAAGAGGTAATTAATAAATGATTGAAGCAAGTAAGCTTAGAGCAGGTATGACCTTTGTAACATCTGATGGAAAACTCATCAAAGTTCTCGAAGCAAGTCACCACAAACCAGGTAAAGGTAATACTGTTATGCGTATGAAACTTCGTGATGTACGTACTGGTTCAACCTTTGATACTACTTATCGTCCAGAAGAAAAATTTGAACAAGCAATCATCGAAACACGTGCTGCACAATATCTTTACAAAATGGATGACACAGCATACTTCATGGATACTGAAAGCTACGAACAGTATGAAATCCCAGTTGTTAACGTAGAGCAAGAATTACTTTACATCCTTGAAAACTCTGAAGTTAAAATCCAATTTTACGGTACAGAAGTTATCGGTGTAACTGCTCCTACAACAGTTGAATTGACAGTTACTGATACTCAACCATCTATCAAAGGTGCTACTGTTACTGGTTCAGGTAAACCTGCAACTCTTGAAACAGGTCTTGTTGTTAACGTACCAGACTTTATCGAAATCGGTCAAAAATTGGTGATTAATACGCAAGAAGGTACTTACGTATCACGTGCTTAAGCTTGCTAGTAGAGAGGGCATCGTTCTCTTTGCTTTTATCCTTATATTTTAATTTAGAAAGGAATGCTTATGACAACTGAAAATATCGGTGATATTGTTATTTCACCACGAGTACTAGAAGTTATCACAGGTATTGCTGCAACAAAAGTCGATGGCGTTCATTCACTTCGTAATAAAGCTATGACAGATAGTTTCAGCAAAACAGTTTTAGGTAAAGGAGTTTACCTTCAAACAGAAGAAGACGGCACAGTTAATGCAGACATTTACGTTTATCTTCAATATGGTGTTAATGTTCCTGCTGTCTCAATCGCAATCCAACAAGCTGTGAAAGCAGCTGTTTACGATATGGCAGAAGTAACAATTTCATCTGTTAATATTCACGTTGAAGGTATCGTTCCTGAAAAAACACCAAAACCAGATTTGAAAGCATTATTTGATGAGGATTTCTTGGATGACTAATAATTTTACAAATTCGAGACGAGACCTTCGTGAACGTGCTTTCCAAGCGCTCTTTAGCCTAGAATTTGGTGGAGAATATTTAGCAGCCGCACAGTTTGCCTATACTTATGACAAGACAATCGAAGAAGACGATACTATTGATGTTCCTGTCTTTCTTTTAAATCTTGTTAAAGGCGTACAAGATTTAAAATTTGAAATCGACCAACAAATTGAGACACATTTGAAGTCAGGTTGGTCATTAGAACGTTTGACACTAACTGATAGAGCCTTGCTTCGCTTGGGGCTTTACGAAATCAAATATTTCGAAGAAACTCCAGGACGTGTAGCGGTAAATGAAATCATCGAAATTGCTAAAAAGTATTCAGATGACACTTCAGCAAAATTTGTCAATGGCTTGTTGAGCCAATTTGTCGTAGAATAATAAACAGAGTGAAAGTTATAGGCTTTCGCTCTGTTTCAATAGAAATCATTAGTAAAATCACCAGCTATCTTTGTGATAGTTGGTGATTTTATATCTAAATACTTCCGCCAGGCAGAAGTGATATTGGTAGAATGTAATCTTTGCTCGCCTTTTCGCCTTTGATTTTCTTTAACAGAACATCCACGATTAGGCTTGCAATTTCATCAATCGGTTGTCGAATGGTTGTCAATTGTGGGAAGAAATTCTCAATAAATGATGTCCCGTCATAGCCGATAATTTTTAAATTATCAGGAATCTTCAGCTCAAGCTGATGTGCAATTTTCATGGTAAGGATTGCTGTTAAGTCATCTGAAACAAAGATGCCATCTGGTTTATTACTTGCAATGATTGACTTGATTTCCATTTCACGACGAATTGTGGATAGGGTGTTAGGAACTTTAAAAATCTTGCCTTCTGGGATTTGGAAAGAAAAACCAAGAGCGCGTAAGCCTGTGGGTGAATCTGTGTTATCATTTCCTGTAATCATAATGATATTTTGGCAGCCATTTTTTTGTAATGTTTTAGCGGCTAATTTACCCCCTTCAAAGTTATCAGAAGAGATAATAGGGATATTGGGAGCTAAATTTCTGTCAAAAGCAATAATAGGAGCTGCAACACGCTCGTAATCATCAATTCCTAAATTATGACTAGATGAGATGATACCATCAACTTGATTAGCTTCAAGCATTTCAATGTATTCACGCTCCTTAGCAGGATCATTTTGGCTGTTACAAATAATCGCCTTATAACCATGTTTGAATAATTCAATTTCAAGATATTCAATTAGTTCAGAATAGAAAATGTTGCTGATATTAGGAAAGATAAGTCCAATAAGTTGGGCTGATTTACCTTGAAGTCCGCGAGCTAAATTATTAGGCTTGTAACCCAGAGTCTTCATAGCTTCTTGAACTTTTTGTTTTGTTTTTTCTGATAAATAACCTTTATTATTAATGACACGAGAGACGGTTGTTGGACTTACTCCAGCTAATTCTGCGACATCCGTTAGTTTTGCTATCATGTTAGTATTTTAATTCAAAGTACGTTCCACTTGCTTCGCCTGATTTGATTTTAATACCATTTTGTCCTTCTTCAGGGAACACGCGGCTAGTAAATACTTTTTCTCCTTTGTTGATAAAGATTTCAATAATCGAATTATCTACAAAAATATTAGCACTTGTTTCTTTTGTATCAATCGAACATTCACGACTTGTACCAAATTCTGTAGCATATTGAACACCGGCTTTACTGCGGTCAAGGATAATTTTACCGTCTTTAGTATCTACAGTCAAGCTAAGTCCATTGCCTTTCTCATCTGCAAAAAGAAGAATTTCAGATTTTTGATTTTCGGGGAAAATCAATTCTAACTCATAAGTATTAGTGGTTTCGGATTTGTTAGCAAACGTTTCAGAAGCCGCACGAAGGGACGTGATAGCTTCTACAGGGTACTGATAGAGTTTTCCGTTTTTGATAGAAAGTTCTTTAACAAGACTCATTGCTCCTTGATAATCGTATTTATCTGTTGGATAATCAATATCAGGAAGTCCAATCCAACTAATAATTAAAGCACGTCCATCAGGAGCATTAAATCCTTGAGTGGCATAGGCTTCAAATCCATAATCAAGGTTTTGGATTTCAGAAGCATCAACAAGTTTTGCATGTTTAGTGTCAAACGATTGACATATTTTGTAAGTATTCGGAAAAATATTACTATAATCTAGCTCTGTTTTATCAAGACCTTGTGGACAATAAAGCAGAACAGGTTTATCGTCTACGAAAACAAGGTTTGGGCATTCAATCATATATTCTGAGCCTGTACCACCAAAATCAAGGTTACCAACTTCTTCCCAATTTTCAATATCGTTATTAACAGCTTTATACAATTTAATGAAGCCTGATTCATTAAGATTTTGAGCTCCAAGGATTGCGTAAAATTGACCTTTGTAGTTAAAGAGCTGTGGATCACGGAAGTGATCGGTTACATCATTAGCTTGGTGAATAAGAACATTTTCACACTTTGTAATATTGTAGTCCTTATCCATCCAAGCACCGATTTGAAATGGGTAGCGTACCCAATTTTCGTCACGGACATTTCCAGTGTAGAATAAGAAAAGCTTCCCATCTATTTCATAGGCAGAGCCAGAATAAGCGCCATGGCTATCGCGTTTGGTGTCGGGACGAAGCTCAGTACCAGTTTCATAAAAGTGAACTAAATCATCTGATTCTGTATGAACCCATTCTTTTAAGCCATGAGCCGCTCCAAATGGCCAATTTTGATAGAAGAGTGTGTATTTGCCGTTAAAGAAAGAAAAACCATTAGGGTCATTTAATAATCCAGTTTTAGGTTCAATATGATAGCTAGCATGCCAAGGAGATTGTTTTACATTTTTATTGATTGTTTCTCTCTCCTCTTTGCTCCAATCAGCATAAGCACGATATCGTATTTTTCTAGGTAAATCCATAATTTTCTCCTTTTATTTATCTATATACAAATAATATAGTAAACGTTTTCTTCTTAAAAATCAATCATTTTACACAAAAAAATAAAAAATATGATAAACGCTTGACATATATCTAAAATGTGTTAGAATGTAAATGTAGTTAAGTGAAACGCTTTCATGAAAGAAAATTATAAAAGGAGTTACTGTAATGGATTATGGTAAGGTAGCTTCCGACGTTGTAAAAGCAGTCGGAAAAGACAATCTTGTTGCAGCTGCGCATTGTGCGACACGACTTCGTCTCGTACTAAAGGATGATACAAAAGTTGACCAAAAAGCATTGGATGAAAATCCAGATGTGAAAGGTACATTTAAAATTGATGGCCAATATCAAGTTATTATCGGTGCTGGTGATGTTAACTTTGTTTATGATGAACTTATTAAAGAGACTGGTCTTTCAGAAGTTTCGACGGATGATTTAAAACAAATTGCTAGCAGTGGTAAAAAATTCAATCCAATTATGGCATTGATTAAATTGCTGTCAGATATTTTTGTACCAATCATTCCTGCTCTTGTTGCAGGTGGTCTATTGATGGCATTGCGAAACTTTTTGACATCTGCTGGACTTTTTGGACCTAAGTCAATTGAAGAAATGTATCCTGCTATCAAGGGTATTTCTGCAATGATTCAGCTTATGTCAGCTGCACCTTTCATGTTCTTACCAATCTTAGTTGGAATTTCAGCTGCGAAACGTTTTGGAGCAAATCAATTCCTTGGTGCTGCGATTGGTATGATTATGACAACACCAGATCTTGGTGGTTCGACGGAATATTGGAATATTTTTGGTTATCATGTTGCTCAAACGAATTATGCTTATCAAGTTATTCCAGTGTTAGCCGCTGTTTGGTTGTTATCAGTATTAGAGAAATTCTTCCACAAAAAACTACCGTCATCTGTTGACTTTACATTTACGCCATTATTATCAGTAATGATTACTGGTTTCCTAACTTTCACAGTTATTGGTCCTGTAATGTTATTGGTATCTAATGGAATTACAGATGCAATTGTTTGGTTGTATAATACAACTGGATTTATTGGAATGGGTATCTTTGGTGGTACTTATTCACTTATTGTTATGACTGGGCTTCACCAATCTTTCCCAGCGATTGAAACACAACTGCTTTCAGCATGGACAAATGGTGTGGGATATGGTGATTTCATCTTTATAGTTGCTTCTATGGCAAATGTTGCTCAGGGTGCCGCTACATTTGCAATCTGGTTCTTAACTAAAAATTCTAAGACAAAAGGCCTTACTTCATCTGCAGGGGTATCAGCGCTTCTTGGTATCACCGAACCTGCGTTATTTGGGGTTAACTTGAAATATCGTTTCCCATTCTTCTGCGCTTTAATTGGTTCAGGAGTTGCTGCAGCGGTGGCAGGTTTACTTAAGGTAGTTGCTGTCTCACTTGGTTCAGCAGGTTTCCTTGGTTTCCTTTCTATCAATGCAACATCCATTCCATTCTATGTATTGTGTGAATTAATTAGCTTTGCGATTGCTTTTGCAATCACTTACTTCTACGGTAAAACAAAAGCTGCAGGTGTCTTTGAAGCGGAAGCAGCTGCTGAACAAATAGCAGTTGAAACTCCATCCACTAAAGAAGCAGAAGTTGCTGCTGAATCAGCTCAACCTGGTGTGTCTGCTGAAACAATTGTTAGCCCACTCGCTGGTGAAACAGTTCCTCTTACAGCAGTAAATGACCCGGTATTCTCATCAGAAGCTATGGGTAAAGGTATTGCTGTGAAACCAAGCGGAAATACAGTTTACTCTCCAGTTGATGGTATAGTCCAAATCGCTTTTGAAACTGGTCATGCTTATGGTCTTAAATCTGACAATGGTGCTGAAGTTCTTATTCATGTTGGTATCGACACAGTATCAATGAATGGTAAAGGATTTGCACAAAAGGTTACTGCTAATCAAAAAGTTAAAAAAGGCGATGTTCTTGGAACATTTGATACTGCAGCTATTGCAGCAGCGGGTCTTGATGATACAACAATGATTATTGTGACAAATACTGCTGACTATTCAGAAGTGACTTCAGTTACAGAAGGTACAATTGAAGAAGGTGCAGATTTACTTAAAGTCAAATAAATATATATGTATATTTTTAGAGGTGGATATTCACCTCTTTTTATATAGAGAGAAGCTTGATTTTACAAGGTTTTAAGCTGTTTTTACTATTGCGTTATCGCTTTCTTTTGTGTATAATATTGAGTATAAAATTAGTAATTGAGGGAGAAAAAATGACTAAATTATACGGTAGTGTAGAAGCGGGCGGAACCAAATTTGTTTGTGCCGTTGGAGATGAAAATTTCCAAGTTGTTGAAAAAGTACAATTTCCAACAACAACCCCTTATGAAACCATTGACAAAACAGTAGCATTCTTTAAACGTTTTGAAGCTGATTTGGCAGGAATTGCTATTGGCTCTTTTGGTCCAATCGATATTGATGAAAATTCAGAAACTTACGGCTATATCACAACCACTCCAAAACCACATTGGGCTAATGTTGACTTGGTTGGATTGATTTCAAAACACTTTAAGGTGCCAATGTATTTCACAACAGATGTTAACAGCTCTGCTTATGGTGAAACAATTGTTCGTAAAGGTGTTAAGAGCCTTGTCTATTACACAATCGGTACAGGTATCGGTGCCGGTGCAATTCAAAATGGTGAATTCATCGGTGGTATCGGTCATACAGAAGCTGGTCACGTTTATGTGGCTCCACATCCACAAGACGTTGCGAACAACTATACTGGTTTCTGTCCTTTCCACAAAGGTTGTCTAGAAGGCATGGCAGCAGGACCATCACTAGAAGGCCGTACAGGCATTCGTGGTGAATTGATTGAGTTGAATTCAGAGGTTTGGGACGTTCAAGCTTACTATATCGCACAAGCTGCAGTTCAAGCTACTCTTCTTTACCGTCCACAAGTTATTGTCTTTGGTGGTGGTGTTATGGCTCAAGAACACATGTTGAAACGCGTTCGTGATAAATTCACTGCTTTGTTAAATGGTTACGTACCAGTTCCAGATGTAACAGAATATATTGTGACACCAGGTGTTTCTGAAAATGGTTCTGCTACTCTTGGTAACTTTGCTTTGGCTAAAAAAGTATCTGAACGCTAATTATTAATGTCTAATAAACCATTGAGATTGAGGGAATCTAAGGAGATTCTATCCAATAAGCGAGCTCCAAATGAAAGGACTCCAAAACCCAGGTTTTGGAGTCCTTTTGTTATTGACTGATTATACTCGTTCAACATAAATTTGTTCAGCAATTCTTTCTGGGATAACCAATTGTCGTGAGTGGTAGGCGAGTGTGTGCGTTTTGGCATAATCATCGACTTTTATCAACTCGACGACATCATTAATGGCTAATTCATGTTCTTCAAGGTAGTTTAGTAAATGAGCTTCATCGTGTGTTCGACTGATTTTGTAAGTTCCCAATGTTTCAATTTGACTGAGCGTTTGGTGATGAATTTCTACTAAAAAGTCACCCTTTTTTGGAATTGTTCCACCGTGTGGACAAAATGCGGGAAAATTAAGATTTTCTTCCAAACGATCGATAAAAATGGTAGAAACCGTATGTTCTAAAACTTCAGCTTCTTGGTGAATTTCATCAGCATTGTAATGAAGATGGTTGGCTAGAAAAACTTCTATCAAACGGTGTTTTCGGTAAAGTTCTGAAACCAAAAGCAAGCCTTTTTTGGTCAGGTAGTAGCCAAGCTCTTTATCTTTGACAATGAGGTCCTCGGCAATCATTTTTTTGATCATTTCAGAAACAGCTGGCGCAGATACTTTCATTAATTCAGCAATGCGTTTGTTCGTGATTTTAGTTCTGGTTTCTCCAAGTTCATGAATACATTTTAAGTAATCTTCTTTATTTGGCGTCATATCGTCTCGCTTTCTGTTCTTATATTATAGCAAAAAATCTGTTTTTCTTGGGAGATTTGGCGTTTTAGCGGAATGATTTTAATAAAAAGGTAAGCAAAAAATCAAGGCAGGTTATCCTAGCTTGATTTTTTAATTATTTGAGGATCAATTCATTAATCAAAATCGTAGTCTTTCACGACCTCAATGCTTGTGATGGTAACATCAGTCGTTGGTTTATCATTGTCATCAGTGTCAACCGCAGCGATTTTATCAACTACATCCATGCCATCAATAACTTGTCCAAAGACAGTATAATTTTTATCTAAGCTTGGGTTACCGCCGTTAGCATAAGCATCAATAATCGATTGAGGATAATTATCTGATGAGAGTTGACTTGATTGGTCATCTGAATTTTGGTTGATGAAAAATTGGCTACCGTTGGTATCAGCACCAGCATTTGCCATGGCAAGAGCGCCACGAATATTATAGAGGTAGGGTGAGATTTCATTGACAAATCCATTTCCTGAGTCGATACTCTTGTCTTTACCATTCCAGATAGATTGACCACCTGTGCCATCTCCGTTAGGATCACCTGATTGAATCATGAAATCTGAAATCACACGGTGAAATAGCAGACCATCATAATAACCGTCCTTGGCGTGTGTGAGGAAATTCTCGACCGCCAAAGGTGCGTATTTTTGAAAGAGTTTTAAGGTAATATCTCCCATAGAAGTGTGCATAATAACTTCTGCTTCGTCATTTACGACATCTGTTGATAATTGAGGAAAGGCAGATTGGTCAGCACTTAAAGCTTTCTTTAATTCTTTTTGGTAAGCTTTTGATGAGGATGCGCTGGCGCTTGCTGAAGCAGAAGCAGCAGCTTCTGAAGAACTCGCTGCTATTTTTGCATTGACATAATCATCACCACGAATAGCGCGTGTAATGTTTTCACAACCAGATAAACTAGCTAGGCATAATACCATTAATCCAAAAGACCAAAATTTTTTCATGTTGCCTCCTAAACAGCTCAAAATCATCAACAGCTTGTGGATATTCTGGTGATAACACGTGTGCATAATCATCATTTGAAATCAACTTATCCACAAGTTTATAAATAGAAGTGATATTAGTTATTCCATTTTATCATATTTTTATCGAAATAACCTAAAAGCTTAAAAAATGCTATAATAAGGTTATGGCAAAATCAAAAAGTAGAAAAAAAGGTCGTAAATCACGGCGACCAACAAAAGCAGAAATAAAAAGACAGAAAGCACTGCAACGTTTTATTTTGGCAATTGTGACAGCTGTTATTTTTTTCTTTGCGATTGCTCGTCTAGGAATTTTTGGCATAACAGTTTACAATATCGTCAGATTCGTGGTGGGAAGTTTGGCTTACTTCCTAATGTTTGCGGTACTTATCTATTTAATTGGATTTAAATGGTTTCATAAACAGACAGGGCTTGTCGGTGGTTTTGTGGTGACAATGATTGGGTTGTTGCTTGAATGGCATGCTTACCTATTTTCATTGACAGCTTATCGTGACAAGGAAGTCTTTTCAACAACAGCTCGCTTGCTTTATGGTGACATTATCAATTTTAAAGTAAGCAAGTTTGTCGGTGGAGGAATGCTTGGTGCTGTTCTTTATAAACCCGTAGCCTTTCTTTTTTCAAATGTTGGCACATTTCTGATCGGGGCGTTGTTTATCATCTTGGGGCTCTTTTTGATGAGTCCGTGGGAAGTTTACGATATCGTAGAATTTTTTAAAGAAAAATCCCAAGAATGGGCTGCTAAAAACGAAATTAGAAAGCAAAAACGCTTTGTAAAACGAGAAGAGAAAAAAGCACTTGCTGAACAAAAACGTCAGGAAAAAGCTCAGAAAGAGGAAGAAGAACGCTTGGCTCAAATGACTGTTGACCAAGAAACAGGAGAAATTTTAGAGAATCCTACTGACAATGAGACTTCGCTATTTGATAATCTTCCAGAAAATGACTCACCTACTGAACCTGAAATTTTGGCATATGACCACACTTTGGATGGCTTAGAAGAACCGCCACTTGAAGATTATCCGACAATGGATTCGTCACCGTCGCAAGAAGCTACGCAAGCTATACTTGATGAAGAAGATGACGGCGAACCGTTAGAAGTTGATTTCACGGCGAAAGCAAATCTTCTTTATAAACTACCAACGATTGACTTATTTGCACCAGATAAACCTAAAAATCAGTCTAAGGAAAAAAATCTCGTTCGCAGAAATATCAAAGTCTTAGAAGATACGTTTAATAGCTTTGGGATTGATGTCAAAGTTGAACGTGCGGAGATTGGACCGTCTGTTACGAAATACGAAGTCAAACCAGCAGTTGGGGTGCGTGTTAACCGCATTTCAAATTTGGCCGATGATTTGGCACTTGCACTTGCCGCTAAAGATGTTCGTATCGAGGCACCAATTCCAGGAAAATCGTTGGTCGGTATCGAAGTTCCTAACTCAGAAATTGCAACGGTAACCTTCCGTGAACTTTGGGAACAAGCAAATACAGACCCTAATAAATTATTGGAAGTACCACTTGGTAAGGCTGTTAACGGAACAGCACGTACTTTTGACCTTGCTCGTATGCCACACTTGCTTGTCGCTGGTTCAACAGGTTCTGGTAAATCAGTTGCCGTTAATGGGATTATTGCAAGTATATTGATGAAAGCTCGCCCAGACCAAGTCAAATTCATGATGATTGACCCTAAAATGGTTGAATTGTCAGTTTATAATGATATTCCGCATTTGCTAATTCCTGTAGTAACCAATCCACGTAAGGCAGCAAGAGCACTTCAAAAAGTGGTTGATGAAATGGAAAATCGTTATGAACTCTTTAGTCATTTTGGGGTGCGAAATATCGCAGGCTACAATGCTAAAGTTGAAGAATTTAATGCGCAATCTGAACAAAAACAAATTCCTTTACCATTGATTGTAGTTATTGTTGATGAGTTGGCTGACTTGATGATGGTTGCCAGCAAAGAAGTGGAAGATGCGATTATTCGTCTAGGGCAAAAAGCGCGTGCTGCGGGTATTCACATGATTCTTGCCACACAACGTCCGTCTGTTGACGTCATTAGTGGTTTGATTAAGGCTAATGTGCCATCACGTGTTGCCTTTGCTGTATCATCAGGGACAGATAGCCGTACCATCTTGGATGAGAATGGTGCTGAAAAACTTCTCGGTCGTGGTGACATGCTTTTCAAACCAATTGATGAAAATCATCCAGTCCGCTTGCAAGGCTCTTTCATTTCTGATGATGATGTGGAACGCATTGTTGGCTTCGTTAAAGACCAAGCTGACGCAGATTATGATGATAGCTTTGACCCAGGTGAGGTTTCTGAATCAGATTTGAAATCTGGTGGTGGCGCCCAAGAAGGTGACCCACTCTTTGAAGATGCCAAAGCTTTGGTACTTGAAACACAAAAAGCAAGTGCTTCAATGCTCCAACGTCGTTTGTCTGTTGGATTTAACCGTGCCACTCGTTTAATGGATGAATTAGAAGCAGCAGGTGTCATCGGACCAGCCGAAGGAACAAAACCACGTAAAGTTCTGATGACTAACCCAAATCCAGAAGCATAATAAAAAAACGTTAGCTCAATTGGCTAGCGTTTTTTATGCAATCGTAAAAATTAAAATCAGTACCATAATGTAAAAGAGAAAAGTCAAAATAAAACCAGAGCGCCAGAAAAATTTCCCAAAACGGCGGTAAGAAAAAGAATGATCTCTTCTAAGAAAAGTTACTGTTAAAATAATAGCGAGTAGTGACAGACAAATCAAATAATAAAAGAAAATACTACTCCCTAAAAATTTATTTCCCACCAATCCGATTTCAAAAGCAAAAATCGGAAAAGCAATGTCGGTAAATAGAATGCCAAAACGTTTTAATTTGAAAAATGTCACTAAAATATAAGCAAAAATTGGTGTCAAAAACACAAACGAGAAAGAAAATAATTTGTACATCATCATACTTTATATTTTATACTGAAACCTAAAAGATGTAAATGATTAGAGGGCCAAAAAGTGCTTAATCTTTATCAATAATACTTAAAAAATGATCTGAATAGTGCTTTAAAATTGATTTTTCATTAAGTATTTCGAAAATTTGAAGCGCCTGTTGCATTTTTTGAATTCCATTTTTATTGTTTTTTCTGAATTCAAAGTATCCGCGAGCGTATAAGAAAACTGTTTTTTCATAATAATTTAGCTCATTAGATAAAAGGTCATTAATTTCTTTTATGAGGAAAATACAATTTTTTGATTTACCATAATCAATAAGTTTTTTATTTGTTTTATTTATTGAGGAATAGAAATAATTTCTTATCATCTCTTTAGTTAAGAGGAATAGGGTGTTATAGTCTAAAGTTCGGGCGCAATTTCCAAGTAGGATAATTTCATAGTATCCCCAAATTTCTACTCCAAAAAGATAATCTGTTAATTTTTTTAATTCATCATCAGTTGGTTTTATATCTTTTTCAACAGTATGAATAATTGATTTTATCATGATTTTATCAAATAAAGAAATATTGTATATAGGCGAGTAAACTAATAATTTTTTTATATTTTCAATTCTATCTGCTAAATATTCTTCACGAATAAAGTTAATTAGTCCGATAAAATTTGTTAAATTTTTGTCACTATTATGTATTATCATGAATTCTTCGAGTGATATGTTTAATTTATCAAGGATGTTTATGAGCCTAATACAAGAGATTTCTGATTCACCACGTTCAAATCTGGAAATTTGTGATTTAGAGAGGTTTTCATCAGCAATTTTACAGATACTTTTATGTTTTCCTTGACGAATTTTTCTAAGCGTATTTCCTAAAGTGGATTCCATATTAATTCCCTCTTTCACAACAAAAAAAGTATATTGATAAAGGTATTATATAATAAGTGCAGATAAAGTGAAAGGAAATTTATTATGAAGAAGTTCATTGTAGCAGTCACGTTTTTTATTACAGATATCATCATAATAGTCGGTGGTTAAGTAGTAAGAAAATCTAATGAGGGGTGAGGAAGAATGAAAAAAAGATATACTATAAAACCATATTTATCAGTTCGAAAAGTTAAAGATAGTCTAAACATTGGTACTCTTCCACCTGTGGGTGTAGTTATTGATGATTATCCAGATTATTTGTTAGATTTAACATATTATCTTTCTGATAGTAGAACAAAGGATGAGATTATTCAGTTTTTGATTCGAAAAAGTGATTTAAAATTATCAGAAGCAGAATTAGTATTTGACGATTTATACAACAATCGCATTATTTCAGAATTTCAATACGATAGAAATGAAAGATATTCTAGGCATAAATTGTATTATGATTTAGTTTCAACATCGTCAGAATTGTTAGATTATCAAGAAAGACTAGCAAATAAAAAAGTTGGTCTGATTGGTATGGGAGGAATGGGATAAAATATTGCAATGAATTTGGCTGCTGCTGGAGTAGGAACCCTTGTTTTTTCGGATGGGGATATTATTGAAAAATCGAATCTAACAAGGCAATTTTTGTATACAGAAAATGATATTGGAAGGTATAAAGTTGATGTAGCTAAGGAAAGATTACATCAAATTAATAGTGAGATTCAGTTAATCCCGATTAGAGAATCAGTTTCAGGAGTTGATTTCTTTTATCGTAATGACGATTTAAATAGTTGTGATTTTATTATAATTTCAGCTGACACTCCTGCTCAAATACATGATTGGATTAATACTGCAGCTATTGATTATGGATTTGCTTATTCAAACGCTGGGTACATTGAAAAATACGGTATTGTTGGACCAATGGTCATCCCAGGTGAAACTGCTTGTTATGAATGTTATAAATTTAAAGAATATTCTAAAAAAATAGATCAGAAAGAATATGAAGAACAAGGAATTGAGCATAAT
>OHLG01000017.1_pt1 | contig 28497 bp, 23 predicted proteins | sample 1569121 | NCBI WGS metagenome assembly OHLG01 (sample SAMEA3879515, study PRJEB24766) | human gut metagenome | biome: human-associated habitat; feature: feces | place: USA | collected 1985/1987 | reverse complement strand
AATTAATGGATTACCTGCGATAAAAATGCCCTCGTACGCTCTGATTTAGGATGCGCAAAAAATTCATCAGGTGCAGCTTGCTCCACTATTTCCCCACGATCCATAAAAATTACCCGGTCAGCGACGGTTCGTGCAAACCCCATCTCATGTGTTACACACAACATTGTCATACCCGACTGCGCCAGCCCAATCATCGTATCCAGCACCTCTTTCACCATCTCAGGATCGAGCGCCGACGTTGGCTCATCAAACAACATAATTTTCGGCTTCATACACAGCGAACGCGCAATGGCAACGCGTTGCTGCTGACCACCTGAAATCTGTCCGGGAAACTTATGCGCATGTTCGGCAATTCTCACCCGCTCTAGGTAATGCACCGCCAGATCTTCAGCCTCTTTCTTAGGCATCTTGCGTACCCAAATCGGTGCCAGGGTACAGTTCTGTAAAACGGTCAGATGAGGGAAGAGATTGAAATGCTGAAAGACCATTCCCACTTCCTGCCTGACGCGCTCAATATTGCGGATATCTTCATTAAGTTCGATGCCATCTACCACGATCCGTCCCTGTTGATGTTCTTCCAGATGATTAATACAACGAATGGTTGTCGATTTACCGGAACCTGAAACCCCGGTGATGCAGGTAAACAGACCCACCGGCAGCGTCAGCGTCACGTCCTTCAGGTTGTTGCCGCGTGCGCCTGTCAGCTTCAGCACTTTTTCCGGATTCGCCGGAACGCGTTTCTTCGGCACTTCAATCTTGCGTTTGCCGCTCATGTACTGCCCGGTCAACGACTCCGGCACCGCCATAATCGCTTCCAGCGGACCTTCTGCGACCACTTCACCGCCGTGAACACCTGCGCCCGGGCCAATGTCGATCACATGGTCAGCGGCGCGAATTGCGTCTTCGTCGTGCTCCACCACAATCACGGTATTACCGAGATCGCGCAGATGGATAAGCGTACCCAACAGGCGCTCGTTATCACGCTGGTGCAGGCCGATAGACGGCTCGTCCAGCACGTACATAACGCCAACCAGGCCCGCACCAATCTGGCTCGCCAGACGGATACGCTGTGCTTCACCGCCAGAAAGCGTTTCTGCCGAGCGGGAAAGCGTCAGGTAATTCAGGCCGACGTTAACGAGGAATTTCAGACGATCGCCGATCTCTTTAAGGATTTTTTCTGCAATCTTCGCCCGCTGACCTGCGAGTTTGAGATTGTTGAAGAATTCCATCGCATGACCAATGCTCATGTCGGAGATAGCAGGCAGCGGCGTATTCTCGACATACACGTGGCGCGCTTCCCGACGCAGACGCGTCCCTTCGCAGCTGGCGCACGGACGATTACTGATAAACTTGGCTAATTCTTCGCGTACCGCGCTGGATTCCGTCTCTTTATAGCGGCGCTCCATATTATGCAGCACGCCTTCGAACGGATGACGACGAATGGAGGTATCGCCACGATCGTTCATGTATTTGAATTCAATGTTTTCTTTGCCAGAACCGTACAACACCACTTTATGCACGTTCGCGCTCAGGCTGCCCCACGGCGCTTCGACGTCGAACTTATAGTGATCTGCCAGCGATTTCAGCATCTGGAAATAATAGAAGTTGCGGCGATCCCAGCCACGGATCGCACCACCAGCCAGCGACAGTTCCGGATTCTGGATCACTCGATCAGGATCGAAATATTGCTGTACGCCAAGGCCGTCGCAGGTCGGGCAGGCCCCCGCCGGGTTGTTAAACGAAAACAGTCGCGGCTCCAGTTCACGCATACTGTAGCCGCAAATTGGGCAGGCGAAGTTGGCGGAGAACAGCAGCTCTTCCGCTTTCGGGTCGTCCATATCCGCCACTACCGCGGTACCACCGGAAAGCTCCAGCGCGGTTTCAAATGACTCGGCAAGACGTTGGGTAAGATCGTCACGCACCTTGAAGCGATCAACCACCACTTCAATGGTATGTTTCTTTTGCAGTTCCAGTTTTGGCGGATCGGAAAGATCGCAGACTTCGCCATCAATACGAGCACGGATGTAGCCCTGGCTTGCCAGGTTCTCCAGCGTTTTGGTGTGTTCGCCTTTGCGCTCTTTAATGATTGGCGCGAGTAGCATCAGACGCTTGCCTTCCGGCTGCGACAGCACGTTATCCACCATCTGGCTGACGGTTTGCGCCGCCAGCGGGACGTCGTGGTCCGGACAGCGCGGCTCGCCAACGCGGGCGAATAACAAACGCAAATAGTCGTGGATTTCGGTGATTGTCCCCACCGTAGAACGCGGGTTATGAGACGTCGATTTCTGCTCAATTGAGATGGCAGGAGAAAGCCCCTCAATATGATCGACGTCCGGCTTTTCCATCAGTGACAGAAACTGCCGCGCGTAGGCGGAAAGGGATTCAACGTAACGGCGCTGCCCTTCGGCATATAAGGTGTCGAAAGCGAGCGAGGATTTGCCAGAACCCGAAAGCCCGGTCACGACAATGAGCTTGTCGCGGGGGATAACGAGGTTGATGTTTTTGAGATTATGGGTGCGGGCGCCCCGAACTTCGATCTTATCCATTCACCTTTCCCGGATTAAACGCTTTTTTGCCCGGTGGCATGGTGCTACCGGCGATCACAAACGGTTAATTATGACACAAATTGACCTGAATGAATATACAGTATTGGAATGCATTACCCGGAGTGTTGTGTAACAATGTCTGGCCAGGTTTGTTTCCCGGAACCGAGGTCACAACATAGTAAAAGCGCTATTGGTAATGGTACAATCGCGCGTTTACACTTATTCAGAACGATTTTTTTCAGGAGACACGAACATGGCCAGCAGAGGCGTAAACAAGGTTATTCTCGTTGGTAATCTGGGTCAGGACCCGGAAGTACGCTACATGCCAAATGGTGGCGCAGTTGCCAACATTACGCTGGCTACTTCCGAATCCTGGCGTGATAAAGCGACCGGCGAGATGAAAGAACAGACTGAATGGCACCGCGTTGTGCTGTTCGGCAAACTGGCAGAAGTGGCGAGCGAATATCTGCGTAAAGGTTCTCAGGTTTATATCGAAGGTCAGCTGCGTACCCGTAAATGGACCGATCAATCCGGTCAGGATCGCTACACCACAGAAGTCGTGGTGAACGTTGGCGGCACCATGCAGATGCTGGGTGGTCGTCAGGGTGGTGGCGCTCCGGCAGGTGGCAATATCGGTGGTGGTCAGCCGCAGGGCGGTTGGGGTCAGCCTCAGCAGCCGCAGGGTGGCAATCAGTTCAGCGGCGGCGCGCAGTCTCGCCCGCAGCAGTCCGCTCCGGCAGCGCCGTCTAACGAGCCGCCGATGGACTTTGATGATGACATTCCGTTCTGATTTGTCATTAAAACAATAGGTTATATTGTTTTAAGGTGGATGATTAAAGCATCTGCCAGCCATAAAAAAGAAGCCTCCGTTATGGAGGCTTCTACGTATCAGGTCAAAATCATTGGCCATTGTGGCGGTGTCTGATTCATCTCTTCTATCATCACCGACTCGATGTTGTGCCAGATAGCGGTGATGTCCGCCATTGTGATGCCAAGCAACCCCATTGCGAACCAACAGGCGGAAACAACGCCCAGACCGCTGCTGATCACCGCAAGCCCGACATAATCAGACCGACGAAAACGGATGTTGAGTGTGCTGGCCAGAAACATCATTACGGCACTAAGAAGTTGCCAGCGAAGAAGAACCACGCCAGTGGTGAGGGTAGCCATCAAACAATTCCTCTGAAAAGAGCCGATGCCCTGGACAGCGCGGCGTTGTTCACGGGAGGCGTGGTACACTCTGGCTATCGCGGGGCTTGCAGAACACAAAAATGAAACACTCTGTTTGTTTCATTAATTTTGTGAACTATATCACAATTGATTGTTTGTTAGCCATATTAGGCCGTGACTTTTATTGCTGTACAGATTATGTGGTTTTTCAGTGGCATTAAGGGCATATCTTCCCGCCGCCTCTGCATTCCTGTAGGAAATTAATTTTGAATATCAATGAATTATTTTCATCCAGGTGACGATTAGAAAGGTATCAATTTCAAATCAGGCAAAAGTGCTATTTATACCGTAAGATTTATCTAAAGACGTCGGTACCCAGGGTTTTCACCTTGCAATGGCCGGGTATAAACAGGCAGGAAATTGATAGCAATGAGTCATCGTGCACGACACCAATTACTGGCGTTGCCGGGCATTATCTTTTTAGTTCTCTTTCCCATCATTCTTTCGCTATGGATTGCCTTCCTTTGGGCAAAATCAGAAGTGAATAATCAGCTCCGAACCTTTGCTCAACTGGCACTGGATAAATCCGAGCTGGTCATTCGCCAGGCAGATTTAGTGAGCGATGCAGCTGAACGCTATCAGGGGCAAGTTTGCACTCCAGCCCATCAAAAGCGAATGTTGAATATTATTCGTGGCTATCTTTATATTAATGAATTGATCTATGCCCGTGATAACCATTTTTTATGCTCATCGCTGATAGCGCCTGTAAACGGCTATACGATTGCACCGGCCGATTATAAGCGTGAACCTAACGTTTCTATCTATTATTACCGCGATACGCCTTTTTTCTCTGGCTATAAAATGACCTATATGCAGCGGGGAAATTATGTGGCGGTTATCAACCCTCTCTTCTGGAGTGAAGTGATGTCTGATGACCCGACATTGCAATGGGGTGTGTATGATACGGTGACGAAAACCTTTTTCTCGTTAAGCAAAGAGGCCTCGGCAGCAACGTTTTCTCCGCTGATTCATTTGAAGGATTTAACCGTACAAAGAAATGGCTATTTATATGCGACAGTTTATTCGACAAAACGCCCAATTGCAGCCATTGTTGCGACTTCATATCAACGTCTTATAACCCATTTTTATAATCATCTTATTTTTGCGTTGCCCGCCGGTATTTTGGGGAGTCTTGTTCTGCTATTACTCTGGCTACGTATTCGACAAAACTATTTATCTCCCAAACGTAAATTGCAACGCGCCCTCGAAAAACATCAACTTTGTCTTTATTACCAGCCAATAATCGATATCAAAACAGAAAAATGTATCGGCGCTGAAGCGTTGTTACGTTGGCCTGGTGAGCAGGGGCAAATAATGAATCCGGCAGAGTTTATTCCGCTGGCAGAAAAGGAGGGGATGATAGAACAGATAACTGATTATGTTATTGATAATGTCTTCCGCGATCTGGGCGATTACCTGGCAACACATGCAGATCGCTATGTTTCTATTAACCTGTCGGCCTCCGATTTTCATACGTCACGGTTGATAGCGCGAATCAATCAGAAAACAGAGCAATACGCGGTGCGTCCGCAGCAAATTAAATTTGAAGTGACTGAGCATGCATTTCTTGATGTTGACAAAATGACGCCGATTATTCTGGCTTTCCGCCAGGCAGGTTACGAAGTGGCAATTGATGATTTTGGTATTGGCTACTCTAACTTGCATAACCTTAAATCATTGAATGTCGATATTTTGAAAATCGACAAATCGTTTGTTGAAACGCTGACCACCCACAAAACCAGTCATTTGATTGCGGAACACATCATCGAGCTGGCGCACAGCCTGGGGTTAAAAACGATCGCTGAAGGCGTCGAAACTGAGGAGCAGGTTAACTGGCTGCGCAAACGCGGCGTGCGCTATTGCCAGGGATGGTTCTTTGCGAAGGCGATGCCGCCGCAGGTGTTTATGCAATGGATGGAGCAATTACCCGCGCGGGAGTTAACGCGCGGGCAATAAAATTACAGGCGGTGGCGATAATCGCTGGGAGTGCGATCAAACTGCCGACGGAAAACGCGGGAGAAGGTCTGCTGCGAGACATAACCCAGGTCCATTGCGATATCAAAAATCGGACGCTCGGTGGTGCGCAACTCAACGGCGGCCAGTAACAGGCGGCGTTGGCGAATGTAATCGCCAAGCGTCTGATGCGTCACCGTGCGGAACATTCGTTGCAAGTACCACTTTGAATAGCCTGATTTTTTTGCGACTACATCAATGTTAAGCGGCTGGTCAATATGCTCGTCAATCCATGCGATAAGATCCTGAATAATTTTCTGATGGGACATAAATCTGCCTCTTTTCAGTGTTCAGTTCGTTAATTCATCTGTTGGGGAGTATAATTCCTCAAGTTAACTTGAGGTAAAGCGATTTATGGAAAAGAAATTACCCCGCATTAAAGCGCTGCTAACCCCCGGCGAAGTGGCGAAACGCAGCGGTGTGGCGGTATCGGCGCTGCATTTCTATGAAAGTAAAGGGTTGATTACCAGTATCCGTAACAGCGGCAATCAGCGGCGATATAAACGTGATGTGTTGCGATATGTTGCAATTATCAAAATTGCTCAGCGTATTGGCATTCCGCTGGCGACCATTGGTGAAGCGTTTGGCGTGTTGCCCGAAGGGCATACGTTAAGTGCGAAAGAGTGGAAACAGCTTTCGTCCCAATGGCGAGAAGAGTTGGATCGGCGCATTCATACCTTAGTGGCGCTGCGTGACGAACTGGACGGATGTATTGGTTGTGGCTGCCTTTCGCGCAGTGATTGCCCGTTGCGTAACCCGGGCGACCGCTTAGGAGAAGAAGGTACCGGCGCACGCTTGCTGGAAGATGAACAAAACTAAAGCGCCACAAGGGCGCTTTAGTTTGTTTTCCGGTCTTTGTCTTTCTCTCTATCCCGCTGGTACACAGGAGGGTTTCCCCCGACGTCAACACACCTCATTCGAGCACGTGGTGGAGGTTCCGGTTGGTGTTGATGCTTTAATTGTATGTCACCGACGTTTCTTCGCCAGTGTAAAAGTATACTTTTTAACCGCAATATTTTTGTCATCTCAGACGATTTTTTATCGCAATCCTGAACGGTATACGGCTCGATAACGCTGCAATCTTGCGCACCGACGATAACGTTTGCGCATCAATTGCCTGGTTTTTCATCGTCAAGACAATAAAAGAGAAAAAAGCAGCAAACTTCGGTTGAAAAAGCCGCTATGATCGCCGGATAATCGTTTGCTTTTTTTACCACCCGTTTTGTATGCGCGGAGCTAAACGTTTGCTTTTTTGCGACGCAGCAAATTGTCGCAAACCTGGAGCAGGAAGATAACGTTTCGCTGGCAGGGGATTGTCCGCCACGCATCTTGACGAAAATTAAACTCTCAGGGGATGTTTTCTTATGTCTACGCCATCAGCGCGTACCGGCGGTTCACTCGACGCCTGGTTTAAAATTTCACAACGTGGAAGCACTGTCCGTCAGGAAGTGGTTGCCGGGTTAACAACGTTTCTGGCGATGGTCTACTCGGTCATCGTCGTTCCAGGTATGTTGGGTAAAGCAGGCTTCCCGCCTGCGGCAGTTTTCGTTGCAACCTGTCTGGTTGCCGGACTCGGTTCTATCGTGATGGGTCTGTGGGCTAATCTGCCGTTGGCGATTGGTTGCGCCATCTCCCTGACAGCGTTTACCGCATTCAGCCTGGTGCTGGGGCAACATATTAGCGTACCTGTCGCGCTGGGTGCCGTGTTCCTGATGGGTGTGCTGTTTACGGTAATTTCTGCCACGGGTATCCGTAGCTGGATTTTGCGCAACTTGCCTCACGGTGTGGCGCACGGCACGGGGATTGGTATCGGTCTGTTCCTGCTGCTCATTGCCGCTAACGGTGTCGGTCTGGTGATTAAAAACCCGCTTGATGGTCTGCCCGTTGCGCTGGGTGATTTCGCGACCTTCCCGGTGATTATGTCACTGGTAGGTCTGGCGGTGATCATCGGCCTGGAAAAACTGAAAGTCCCTGGTGGCATTCTGCTGACCATTATCGGTATCTCAATTGTCGGTTTGATCTTCGATCCTAACGTCCATTTCTCCGGCGTTTTCGCCATGCCTTCATTGAGCGATGAAAACGGCAATTCACTGATTGGCAGCCTGGACATTATGGGCGCGCTGAATCCTGTAGTTCTGGCGCTGGTGATGACGGCAGTATTTGATGCCACCGGAACTATCCGTGCCGTCGCCGGCCAGGCGAACCTGCTGGATAAAGATGGGCAGATCATCGACGGTGGGAAAGCACTGACCACTGACTCCATGAGCAGCGTTTTCTCTGGCCTGGTGGGTGCGGCTCCGGCAGCGGTATACATCGAGTCTGCGGCGGGTACGGCGGCGGGCGGTAAAACCGGTTTGACGGCTATCACCGTTGGCGTGCTGTTCCTCCTGATTCTGTTCCTCTCTCCGCTCTCTTACCTCGTTCCGGGGTATGCAACGGCTCCGGCGCTGATGTACGTTGGCCTGCTGATGCTGAGCAACGTGGCGAAAATCGACTTTGCTGATTTTGTTGATGCGATGGCGGGTCTGGTTACGGCTGTATTCATCGTGCTGACCTGTAACATCGTAACAGGCATCATGATCGGCTTCGCGACTCTGGTGATTGGTCGTCTGGTTTCCGGCGAATGGCGCAAGTTGAACATCGGTACGGTCGTTATCGCCGTGGCGCTGGTGACCTTCTATGCGGGTGGCTGGGCTATCTAATCTTTCATCGGATTCTGAAAACGGGTGGCAATGGCTGCCCGTTTTTATTTTCTCCGCACATTGTGTGAGCTTTTGCGATATTCTGAAAAAATGAGAATTCAGGCATAACGTCTTTCTCAGATCATAAAAAACATCGCAAACAGGGAACGCATGGAAATCTTCTTCACCATACTGATAATGACCCTCGTGGTCTCGCTGTCCGGGGTGGTCACTCGTGTCATGCCCTTTCAGATCCCGCTTCCGCTTATGCAAATCGCCATCGGTGCGCTACTGGCGTGGCCGACGTTTGGTTTGCATGTGGAGTTTGATCCTGAACTCTTTTTAGTCTTGTTTATCCCGCCGTTGCTGTTCGCTGATGGCTGGAAAACGCCGACCCGTGAATTTCTCGAACATGGTCGAGAGATTTTCGGCCTCGCGCTGGCGCTGGTGGTGGTCACCGTGGTCGGCATTGGCTTCCTTATTTACTGGGTGGTGCCGGGCATTCCGCTGATCCCTGCCTTTGCGCTGGCGGCGGTGCTTTCTCCGACCGATGCTGTGGCGCTCTCCGGGATTGTTGGCGAAGGGCGCATCCCGAAAAAAATCATGGGCATTTTGCAGGGCGAAGCGTTGATGAATGACGCCTCCGGTCTGGTGTCGTTGAAGTTTGCCGTAGCAGTGGCGATGGGGACGATGATCTTCACCGTCGGCGGTGCGACGGTCGAATTTATGAAAGTAGCCATTGGCGGTATTCTCGCCGGTTTTGTGGTGAGCTGGCTGTACGGTCGCTCGCTGCGATTCCTCAGCCGCTGGGGCGGTGATGAACCCGCGACGCAGATCGTCCTGCTGTTCCTGCTGCCATTCGCTTCTTATCTGATTGCCGAACATATTGGCGTTTCCGGCATCCTCGCTGCGGTTGCCGCCGGGATGACCATCACCCGCTCCGGTGTGATGCGCCGTGCGCCGCTGGCAATGCGCCTGCGTGCAAACAGCACCTGGGCGATGCTGGAATTTGTCTTTAACGGCATGGTGTTCCTGCTGTTAGGTCTGCAGCTGCCGGGTATTCTGGAGACGTCGCTGATGGCAGCAGAAATCGACCCTAACGTCGAAATCTGGATGCTGTTTACCGATATTATTCTGATATATGCGGCGCTGATGCTGGTCCGTTTCGGCTGGCTGTGGACGATGAAAAAGTTCAGCAACCGCTTCCTGAAGAAGAAGCCGATGGAGTTTGGTTCGTGGACCACACGAGAAATCCTGATCGCGTCTTTCGCCGGGGTGCGTGGGGCGATCACTCTGGCCGGTGTGCTCTCTATCCCGCTGCTCTTGCCGGATGGTAACGTCTTCCCGGCGCGCTATGAGCTGGTGTTCCTGGCGGCTGGCGTCATTCTCTTCTCGCTGTTTGTCGGCGTGGTGATGTTGCCTATTCTGCTACAACACATTGAAGTCGCGGATCATTCGCAACAATTGAAAGAGGAACGTATTGCGCGAGCGGCAACGGCAGAAGTGGCGATTGTGGCGATCCAGAAAATGGAGGAGCGTCTGGCGGCGGATACCGAAGAGAATATCGATAACCAGCTGCTTACGGAGGTCAGTTCTCGCGTCATTGGTAACCTGCGTCGTCGCGCCGATGGACGTAACGACGTTGAAAGTTCCGTGCAGGAAGAGAACCTTGAGCGTCGCTTCCGTCTGGCGGCATTGCGTTCTGAACGTGCTGAACTTTACCACCTGCGCGCCACACGGGAGATCAGCAACGAAACGCTGCAAAAATTACTGCACGATCTCGATTTGCTTGAAGCGTTGCTAATTGAGGAAAATCAGTAAGCCGAAAGCGACGTAACCAGGCCCGAGGTAATCTGAAAAAGGTGCAATCTTTTGCACCTTTAACAGGTTAGCTCGGGCTAACATTCATGATTCTAAAACAAATAAGTTATCTCTCTTTTAAAGTCAATTCATTGGCTGTTCTTCGACTTAACCTCAATCTGCATCTTGCATAATATCTGCAGTAATCTTCATAGCGACTGCATGAAGATTATCCTCAGTTTGTGACATGCCAGTATGAGTGGCACAATCTTCTTCAAAGAATTTCTGTAGTGTTACCAGGATATCACTATTAATGGAGATATTTTCCTCACCACGGAGAATGGTAATACCCATTCCCTGGACGCTAGCCTCATCGAAATTAACACGATAGAGACGGATATTAAACATCCAGGCTTTTGTTAAAACAGAACAGTTGAAATGGCAATTGCTTAAATTGGCATTATTAAAATTAACATTAGCCATATTAGAGCCGGTACATATAACCATTTCGAGGAACGTATTTGTTAACCGCGTAAAAAAGAGTTTGCTATCAATTAAGTTTATATTCTGGAGGGTTGCTTTATTCAGGTTGACACGAGACAGATCAGCATGTTCAAAGTTAATTAAATCAAGTTTAGAGAAGCTAAGGTCGGCTCTAAATAAATTAATATATGGCGCTATTACTTTATAAAGATTTACCTCAGCCATGTATGCCATATAAAAATTTGAATAATCAAGGAAGGTATTTTTAATATTGGCTCTATTCATTGTTGCATTGTAGAATTGAACATGCATAGCGGAACATGAATTTAGAGTTCCGTCAGTCATTTTTATCTGAGCGAAATTTGAGTCATCGAGAATACAATTATCAAAAAGTATTTTTTCCATTATGGCGAAATTAAAATTCGTTTTATACATATTACAGTCCTGAAAAATAGCGTTTTGTAGTCTGCAACCTGCAAAATTCGAATTGGATAAATCTTCATCTTTAATCACGATACCTTTCAGGCTAAGGTGTGAAAAATCGTAACCACCATTTACTGTCTGTGGGATTTCGATAGTATTATTATGGACGGTGACATTATTTATAAAATATACCACCTTAATTGACACTTCCTTATCTTTATTAAGGTAAACTCTTCTCGTAATTCTATCGTCACATTTATTATTTGCATGTGAAGCTATATCTATAAAATATTTATGTATTTTCCTGTCCGTTTCTTTCGTGATTTTTCCTGATGGTAAACTATCATAAATTCTTTTCATTTTCTGAATCAAGCCTATCACTTTTTCATGATCATCCATTTTGAAAAGAGAGAGGGCTTTATTGTCAATTAACGTGTTTTTATGATGTTTGCTGTAATTATCTGATTTTGTTTTCTTTGTATGTGATGGACTTGTGACAGAGTGGTTATCGTTAATCAGGCAAAGAGGGAAAAACATATTATTTAAACCATTATAGCGCATAAAATATCCTTATAATTAACAAGAAAGAAAAGGCATATTCTCTGCATTATCATTTTCTACGACTGTCAAAAATCGCTCATTTTTTAATGAGTTTATTTGTTTAATATTATGGGAAAAGGTGATGCATTTGGGAGAGGAAGAGTATTCCCCGGTCAGACGACCGGGGAAGGGGAGAGATTAATGCGCGCGGCCTTGCTCAACGCCAAAGCCGGTCTGGGAGCGGATAAACTGCGCGCGGAACAGTTCACGCTCACGCGCGCCTTCCGCTGAGTTATCGGTTGCCGAGAAGAACCAGATGCCGAGGAATGCCACGGTGATAGAGAACAGCGCCGGGTATTCATACGGGAAGATGGCTTTTTCGTGACCAAGGATCTGTACCCAAATCGTCGGGCCGAGGATCATCAGTACTACTGCGGTAATCAGCCCCAGCCAGCCACCCATCATCGCGCCACGCGTGGTCAGTTTCGACCAGTACATAGAAAGCAGAATGATCGGGAAGTTACAGCTCGCCGCGATGGCAAACGCCAGCCCCACCATAAAGGCGATGTTCTGATTCTCAAACAGCACGCCGAGGATAATCGCAATCACGCCGAGGATCAGTACGGTGATTTTTGATACCCGCAGCTCTTCACGTTCGGTCGCGCCTTTTTTGAAGACGTTAGCGTACAAGTCATGCGAAACCGCGGATGCGCCCGCCAGCGTCAGACCCGCAACCACCGCGAGGATAGTGGCGAAAGCAACCGCTGAAATAAAACCGAGGAACAGGTTGCCGCCCACTGCATTCGCCAGGTGAACGGCCGCCATGTTGTTACCACCAATCAGATGGCCCGCCGCGTCTTTATATTCCGGATTCGCACCAACCAGCATGATCGCGCCGAAGCCGATAATAAAGGTCAGAATATAGAAGTAGCCCATAAACCCGGTGGCGTAGAACACGCTCTTACGTGCTTCGCGGGCATCGCTGACTGTAAAGAAGCGCATCAGAATGTGCGGCAAGCCCGCCGTACCAAACATCAGTCCCAGACCCAGAGAGAGCGCGGAGATCGGATCTTTCACCAGCCCGCCCGGCTTCATGATGTCGACACCTTTCGGGTGTACCGCCATCGCTTCACTGAACAGATTGTTGAAGCTAAAGCCGACGTGTTTCATCACCATAAAGGCCATAAAGCTGGCACCGAACAGCAACAGCACGGCTTTGATAATTTGCACCCAGGTGGTCGCCAGCATGCCGCCGAACAGGACGTACATCATCATCAGCACGCCGACCAGCACCACCGCAATGTGATAGTTAAGGCCAAACAGCAGCTCGATCAGTTTACCTGCGCCCACCATCTGGGCGATAAGGTAAAGCGCCACCACCACCAGAGAACCACAGGCCGAAAGAATACGAATCGGCCCTTGTTTCAGACGGTAAGAGGCCACATCGGCAAAGGTGTAGCGCCCCAGGTTACGCAGACGTTCGGCAATCAGGAACAAAATGATCGGCCAGCCCACCAGGAAGCCCAGCGAGTAAATTAAGCCGTCATAGCCGGAGGTAAACACCAGCGCGGAGATCCCCAAGAATGAGGCGGCGGACATATAGTCCCCGGCAATCGCCAGCCCGTTCTGGAAGCCAGTGATATTGCCGCCTGCGGTGTAGTAGTCGCTACGAGAACGTACGCGTTTTGATGCCCAGTAGGTAATGCCGAGCGTAAACACGACGAAAATCAGGAACATAATAATCGCCTGCCAGTTCGTTGGCTGGCGCTCTACGGCCCCGCTAATAGCATCCGCGGCGTTAGCTGCGAAAGGGAGTGTGGCGGCAAGCGCCGTCAGAACTCTTTTCATGATGCTTGTACCTCATGCAGGACTTCATTATTAAGACGGTCGAATTCGCCGTTCGCCCGCCAGATGTAGATACCGGTGAGAACAAAGGAGATCACAATCACTCCAACACCAATTGGAATACCGCGTGTGACGCTGGTGTTCGGATTCAGCGGCGTGCCCAGCCAGCCGGGCGCGAAGGCGATCAGTAAAATAAAGCCGATATAAACTGCCAGCATAATAATCGACAGGATGGTGGCAAACCGTTGCCGTTTTTCGACTAACTCCCTGAAATGCGCATTGTCTTCTATCCGCTGATAAATAGTGCCATTCATCACAGATTCTCCAGAGGTAATGTAGGGATTGTTTTAATTCCCGCTCCCTTATGGGAGAAGGTTAACGCTCGGGTAACCCTTGCCGAATGTAGGCCGGATAAGGCGTTTACGCCGCATCCGGCAATCAATGCCTGATGCGACGCTGTCGCGTCTTATCAGGCCTACAAACCGTTACCGACTCGCATCGGGCAATTGTGGGTTACGATGGCATCGCGATAGCCTGCTTCTCTTCAAGCAGCTTCTCGACTACGCCAGGATCGGCAAGCGTCGAGGTATCGCCCAGGTTGCTGGTATCGCCCGCCGCAATTTTGCGCAGAATACGGCGCATAATTTTGCCGGAGCGGGTTTTAGGCAGGGAGTCGGTCCAGTGCAGCACGTCTGGCGTCGCCAGCGGGCCAATCTCTTTACGCACCCAGTTGCGGACTTCTGCGTACAGTTCTGGTGACGGTTCCTCCCCGTGATTAAGCGTGACGTAGGCGTAGATCGCCTGACCTTTAATATTGTGCGGAATACCTACTACGGCGGCTTCGGCAATCTTCGGATGCGCCACCAGCGCCGACTCAATCTCTGCCGTCCCCAGACGGTGACCGGAGACGTTCAGCACGTCGTCCACACGCCCGGTTATCCAGTAATAGCCATCTTCATCGCGACGCGCGCCGTCGCCGCTGAAATACATATTTTTGAAGGTGGAGAAGTAGGTCTGTTCAAAACGTTCGTGATCGCCAAACAGCGTACGCGCCTGACCCGGCCAGGAGTCGGTGATTACCAGGCTACCTTCGGTGGCCCCCTCCAGCGGGTTACCTTCGTTATCGACCAGCGCCGGTTGCACGCCGAAGAACGGACGTGTTGCCGAACCGGCTTTCAGCTCGGTAGCGCCAGGCAGCGGGGTGATCATGAAACCGCCGGTTTCGGTCTGCCACCAGGTATCGACCACCGGACATTTCTCGTTGCCGATTTTTTTCCAGTACCACTCCCACGCTTCCGGGTTAATTGGCTCGCCCACGGAACCGAGAATGCGCAGCGACGAACGGTCGGTGCCTTCGATCGCTTTATCGCCTTCCGCCATCAGCGCGCGGATCGCCGTGGGTGCGGTATAGAGAATATTGACCTGATGCTTGTCCACCACCTGCGCCATACGGGCAGGCGTCGGCCAGTTGGGTACGCCTTCAAACATCAGCGTGGTCGCACCGCAGGCCAGCGGGCCGTACAGCAAGTAACTGTGTCCGGTCACCCAGCCCACATCGGCGGTGCACCAGTAGATATCACCCGGATGATAATCAAAGACATATTTAAAGGTCAGCGCCGCGTACACCAGATAACCGCCGGTAGTATGCAGCACACCTTTTGGCTTACCGGTAGAACCGGAGGTGTAGAGAATAAACAGCGGATCTTCGGCGTTCATCTCTTCCGCCTGGTGCTGATCGCTCGCTTGCTCAACCAGGTCGTGCCACCACAGGTCGCGCCCTTCCTGCCAGTCAATTTTCCCGCCAGTACGCTTCAGTACCACCACATGCTCTACGCTGGTGACGTTCGGGTTTTTCAGCGCGTCATCAACGTTTTTCTTCAGCGGAATACTGCGCCCGGCACGCACACCTTCGTCGGAAGTGATCACCAGTCGTGAGTTGGAATCAATAATGCGCCCGGCAACGGCTTCCGGCGAGAAGCCGCCGAAAATCACCGAATGCACCGCGCCAATGCGGGCGCAGGCCAGCATCGCAACCGCGGCTTCCGGCACCATCGGCATATAAATCGCCACCACATCACCTTTTTTAATGCCCAGCTCGAGCAGGGTATTGGCGAAGCGGCAGACGTCGCGGTGCAGCTCTTTATAGCTGATATGTTTGCTCTGGCTGGCGTCGTCGCCTTCCCAGATGATGGCGGTACGATCGCCGTTTTCTTGCAGATGGCGGTCAAGGCAGTTTGCCGCCAGATTCAGGGGGCAAAGGAGGTGTTTTTCACCTTCTGGTAAGGTTTGATCCAGTCAAGAATTTTTCCCTGTTCGCCCCAGAAGGTATCAGGTACGTTAATAGATTGTTGATACATCGCCTCGTACTGCTGAGGGTTTATCAGGCAACGGTCTGCGATGTTGGCAGGAATGGTGTGTTTGTGAATTTGGCTCATGCTTTTGTTCTCCTTGTAGGATGTTAATAATATGTGGCATAAGCGTTAAATGTAGGGGTATTGGCAGTTTTGTTTAGTATTTGGGCGACAGATCACGCAAAAGTAGAATTGTGCAAATAAACGGCAGGGTAATTTTTGAAGGTCAGCAACAAAAGTTGATTAATTCTTTGAGGAACATGCAGTTATGCATGCTGTTGAAAAAGAGGAAGATACTGACTAACTCTAAAGTGGTATTTTACATGCACTTACAATTGATTAAAGACAACATTCACAGTGTGGTTATTTGTTACACATAGGGGCGAGCAATGTCATGACAGTGTAGGTGCGGTTACTGTCGTGAAAAACAATAAAAACCGCCATTGCAACAATGGCGCAATTCGGATGAAGCCCCTATGACAAGGATAAAAATAAACGCACGCCGTATCTTCAGCTTATTGATTCCTTTTTTCTTTTTCACTTCTGTTCACGCTGAACAAACGGCTGCTCCCGCAAAACCTGTAACTGTGGAAGCGAAGAATGAAACCTTTGCCCCGCAGCATCCCGATCAATATCTCTCCTGGAAAGCCACCTCGGAACAGTCAGAGCGTGTTGACGCCCTGGCGGAAGATCCACGGCTGGTGATCCTGTGGGCGGGGTATCCCTTCTCGCGCGATTACAACAAGCCGCGTGGACATGCTTTTGCTGTGACCGATGTGCGTGAAACCCTGCGTACCGGTGCGCCGAAAAACGCTGAAGATGGTCCGCTACCGATGGCATGCTGGAGTTGTAAAAGCCCGGATGTGGCGCGTCTGATCCAGAAAGACGGCGAAGATGGCTACTTCCACGGTAAATGGGCGCGCGGCGGTCCGGAAATCGTCAACAACTTAGGTTGTGCCGATTGCCATAACACCGCCTCTCCAGAGTTCGCCAAAGGCAAACCGGAGTTAACCCTTTCCCGTCCGTATGCGGCTCGCGCGATGGAAGCCATTGGTAAACCTTTTGAGAAAGCCGGACGTTTCGACCAGCAATCGATGGTTTGCGGTCAGTGCCATGTGGAGTATTACTTCGACGGCAAAAACAAAGCGGTTAAATTCCCGTGGGATGACGGCATGAAAGTCGAAAATATGGAGCAGTATTACGACAAAATTGCCTTCTCTGACTGGACTAACTCCCTGTCGAAAACGCCAATGCTGAAAGCGCAGCACCCGGAATATGAAACCTGGACAGCGGGCATTCACGGTAAAAACAACGTGACCTGTATCGACTGCCATATGCCAAAAGTGCAGAACGCCGAAGGCAAACTCTACACCGACCATAAAATTGGTAATCCGTTTGATAACTTCGCCCAGACTTGTGCGAACTGCCATACCCAGGACAAAGCTGCCTTGCAAAAAGTGGTCGCGGAACGTAAGCAGTCGATTAACGACCTGAAAATCAAGGTTGAAGATCAACTGGTTCACGCTCACTTCGAAGCGAAAGCAGCGCTGGATGCAGGCGCGACGGAAGCTGAAATGAAGCCAATTCAGGACGATATCCGTCATGCCCAGTGGCGCTGGGATCTGGCGATCGCTTCCCACGGCATTCATATGCACGCACCGGAAGAAGGTTTACGGATGCTCGGTACGGCGATGGATAAAGCGGCGGATGCACGCACCAAACTGGCGCGCCTGCTGGCGACCAAAGGCATCACCCATGAAATCCAGATCCCGGATATCTCAACCAAAGAGAAAGCCCAGCAGGCCATTGGCCTGAACATGGAACAAATCAAGGCCGAGAAGCAGGACTTCATCAAAACGGTGATCCCGCAGTGGGAAGAACAGGCACGTAAAAACGGTCTGTTAAGCCAATAACCCCGTTCCGCCTCGCAAGGGGCGGAAAACACAATGGAGTGAATATGAGCGTATTACGTTCGTTATTAACTGCCGGGGTGCTGGCGTCGGGCCTGTTGTGGAGCCTGAACGGAATTACCGCTACCCCTGCGGCGCAGGCATCTGATGATCGCTACGAAGTTACCCAGCAGCGTAACCCGGATGCCGCCTGTCTGGACTGTCATAAACCAGATACCGAAGGTATGCATGGAAAACATGCTTCCGTTATCAACCCGAATAACAAACTGCCGGTCACCTGCACCAACTGTCACGGCCAGCCATCACCGCAACACCGCGAAGGGGTGAAAGATGTGATGCGCTTTAACGAGCCGATGTACAAGGTTGGAGAGCAGAACAGCGTCTGTATGTCCTGTCATCTGCCGGAACAGTTGCAAAAAGCGTTCTGGCCGCACGATGTCCACGTAACCAAAGTGGCGTGCGCCAGCTGCCATTCCCTGCATCCACAGCAAGATACGATGCAGACGTTAAGTGACAAAGGACGGATTAAGATTTGCGTCGATTGCCACAGCGATCAGCGCACCAATCCGAACTTTAACCCGGCGTCTGTTCCGTTGCTTAAGGAGCAGCCATGACCTGGTCTCGTCGCCAGTTTCTCACCGGCGTCGGCGTGCTGGCAGCCGTCAGCGGCACCGCAGGGCGCGTGGTGGCGAAAACGTTGAATATCAATGGGGTGCGTTACGGCATGGTGCATGACGAGTCGTTATGCATCGGCTGTACCGCCTGTATGGATGCTTGTCGGGAAGTGAACAAGGTGCCGGAAGGCGTCTCGCGCCTGACGATTATTCGTAGCGAGCCGCAGGGCGAATTTCCTGATGTGAAATATCGCTTCTTCCGTAAGTCTTGCCAGCACTGCGATCATGCGCCGTGCGTTGACGTCTGCCCGACCGGTGCGTCTTTTCGCGATGCTGCCAGTGGGATTGTCGATGTTAATCCGGATCTCTGCGTCGGTTGTCAGTACTGCATCGCCGCCTGTCCGTACCGCGTGCGCTTTATCCATCCGGTCACGAAGACGGCGGACAAATGCGATTTCTGCCGTAAGATCAATTTGCAGGCCGGTAAGTTGCCCGCGTGCGTTGAAGCTTGCCCGACCAAGGCGCTGACGTTTGGCAATCTGGACGATCCCAACAGTGAGATTTCGCAACTGCTGCGCCAGAAGCCCACTTACCGCTACAAGCTGGCGCTGGGAACCAAACCGAAGCTGTACCGCGTACCGTTTAAATACGGGGAGGTGAGCCAATGACGCAGACTTCCGCATTTCATTTTGAATCGCTGGTGTGGGACTGGCCGATTGCCATCTACCTGTTTTTGATTGGTATTTCTGCTGGTCTGGTGACGCTGGCCGTGCTGTTACGTCGCTTCTACCCGCAGGCGGGCGGTGCAGACAGTACGTTGCTGCGCACCACGCTGATTGTCGGGCCGGGCGCGGTGATCCTCGGTCTGTTGATCCTCGTCTTCCACCTGACAAGACCGTGGACCTTCTGGAAGCTGATGTTCCACTACAGTTTTACCTCGGTGATGTCGATGGGGGTGATGCTGTTTCAGCTCTACATGGTGGTGCTGGTGCTGTGGCTGGCGAAAATCTTTGAACATGATTTGCTTGCCCTGCAACAACGCTGGTTGCCGAAGCTGGGGATCGTGCAAAAGGTTCTGAGCCTGCTGACGCCCGTTCATCGCGGACTGGAAACATTGATGCTGGTGCTGGCGGTGTTGTTGGGGGCTTATACCGGCTTTCTGCTGTCGGCGCTGAAATCGTATCCGTTCCTCAATAACCCGATCCTGCCGGTGCTGTTCCTCTTCTCCGGCATCTCGTCCGGTGCGGCGGTGGCGCTGATCGCCATGGCGATACGCCAACGCAGTAACCCGCATTCCACGGAAGCGCAGTTTGTACACCGTATGGAAATCCCTGTGGTATGGGGTGAAATCTTCCTGCTGGTGGCGTTTTTTGTCGGTCTGGCGCTGGGCGATGACGGTAAAGTTCGTGCGCTGGTGGCGGCATTAGGTGGCGGTTTCTGGACGTGGTGGTTCTGGCTTGGTGTCGCCGGGCTGGGGCTGATTGTGCCAATGCTGCTCAAACCGTGGGTCAATCGCAGTTCCGGCATTCCTGCCGTGCTGGCGGCGTGTGGGGCCAGTCTGGTCGGCGTGTTGATGCTGCGCTTTTTCATTCTCTACGCCGGACAGTTGACGGTGGCGTAAGCCAGAAAAGAGGTGGTTTCTGGACGTATTCCTTCCTGAAGTCGGTTTTCTGGCGTTGTTGTTAAGTCTCGGGGTCAACGTGTTGACCCCGTTGACGGCCTTCGCGGGAGTGCGGTTGCGCTGGCCTGCCATGATGCGACTCACTTGCATCGGCATTCTGGCGCAGTTCGCGCTCCTGCTGCTCGCCTTTGGCGTACTGACGTATTGTTTTCTCATCAGCGATTTCTCGGTCATTTATGTCGCGCAACATAGCTATAGCCTGCTGTCGTGGGAACTCAAGCTGGCAGCGGTGTGGGGCGGCCATGAAGGTTCGCTGCTGCTTTGGGTGCTGCTGCTTTCCGCCTGGAGCGCGCTGTTTGCCTGGCATTATCGGCAGCAAACCGATCCGCTATTTCCGCTGACGTTAGCCGTTTTATCTCTCATGCTCGCCGCACTGCTACTGTTTGTGGTGCTGTGGTCCGATCCCTTCGTGCGGATATTTCCACCAGCAATCGAAGGCCGCGATCTCAATCCGATGCTGCAACATCCCGGTCTTATCTTTCATCCACCGCTGCTTTACCTTGGCTATGGCGGTTTGATGGTAGCGGCGAGCGTGGCGCTGGCGAGTCTACTGCGCGGCGAGTTTGATGGTGCCTGCGCCCGAATTTGCTGGCGCTGGGCGTTACCTGGCTGGAGTGCATTAACGGCGGGGATCATCCTCGGTTCCTGGTGGGCCTACTGCGAACTCGGCTGGGGCGGCTGGTGGTTCTGGGATCCGGTGGAAAACGCCTCTTTATTACCCTGGCTTTCTGCCACTGCGCTGCTGCACAGTTTGTCCCTGACACGCCAGCGGGGGATTTTTTGCCACTGGTCGCTGTTGCTGGCGATAGTTACTCTGATGCTGTCGCTGCTGGGCACCTTAATTGTCCGTTCTGGCATTCTGGATAACGTCCGCGCCGTGCCGTTGTTCAGCCTGTTTGCACTGATTAGCCTTGCGTCTCTGGCTCTGTATGGCTGGCGAGCGCGGGACGGTGGCCCGGCGGTGCATTTTTCGGGGTTATCGCGGGAAATGTTAATCCTCGCTACGCTGTTGCTGTTTTGCGCAGTGCTACTGATCGTGCTGGTGGGAACGCTTTATCCGATGATTTACGGCCTGCTGGGCTGGGGACGCCTCTCCGTTGGCGCGCCGTATTTTAACCGCGCGACGTTACCGTTTGGTCTGTTGATGCTGGTGGTGATTGTGCTGGCGACGTTTGTCTCTGGCAAACGCGTGCAGCTTCCGGCGCTGGTAGCTCATGCGGGCGTGCTGTTATTTGCCGCTGGGGTCGTGGTCTCCAGCGTCAGCCGTCAGGAGATCAGCCTGAATTTACAGCCGGGTCAGCAGGTGACGCTGGCAGGATACACCTTCCGTTTTGAGTGCCTCGATCTACAAGCCAAAGGCAATTACACCAGCGAAAAAGCGATAGTGGCACTGTTTGACCATCAGCAACGCATTGGTGAACTGACGCCGGAGCGGCGTTTTTATGAAGCACGCCGTCAACAAATGATGGAACCGTCAATTCGCTGGAACGGCATCCATGACTGGTATGCGGTCATGGGGGAGAAAACTGGGCCGGATCGTTACGCTTTTCGTTTGTATGTACAAAGCGGTGTGCGCTGGATCTGGGGGGGAGGATTGTTGATGATTGCGGGCGCATTGTTAAGCGGATGGCGGGGGAAGAAGCGCGATGAATAAAGGGCTTCTCACGCTACTGCTGTTATTTACCTGTTTTGCGCACGCTCAGGTCGTAGACACCTGGCAATTCGCCAATCCGCAACAACAGCAACAGGCGTTAAATATTGCCAGCCAGTTACGTTGTCCGCAGTGCCAGAATCAAAACTTACTGGAATCCAACGCGCCGGTGGCTGTCAGTATGCGCCATCAGGTTTACAGCATGGTGGCGGAGGGGAAGAACGAAGTCGAAATCATTGGCTGGATGACCGAACGCTACGGAGATTTTGTTCGCTATAACCCACCGTTAACGGGTCAGACGCTGGTGTTATGGGCGCTGCCAGTGGTGTTGTTACTGCTGATGGCACTGATCCTCTGGCGAGTGAGGGCGAAGCGATGAAACAGCCCAAAATACCGGTGAAAATGCTGACAACACTCACGATATTGATGGTATTTCTCTGTGTCGGCAGTTATCTGTTAAGCCCAAAATGGCAGGCGGTACGTGCGGAGTATCAGCGTCAGCGCGATCCGCTACATCAGTTTGCCAGCCAGCAAACCCCGGAAGCGCAGCTTCAGGCATTGCAGGATAAAATCCGCGCTAATCCACAAAACAGCGAACAGTGGGCGTTACTGGGCGAGTACTATCTGTGGCAAAACGATTACAGCAATTCGTTGCTGGCGTACCGTCAGGCGTTGCAACTACGTGGTGAGAACGCTGAACTGTATGCGGCGCTGGCGACGGTGCTTTATTACCAGGCCAGCCAGCATATGACCGCCCAGACTCGCGCAATGATCGACAAAGCCCTCGCGCTGGACAGTAATGAAATCACCGCCCTGATGCTGCTGGCTTCCGATGCGTTTATGCAGGCGAACTACGCGCAAGCCATCGAACTATGGCAAAAAGTGATGGATCTCAACTCACCGCGAGTTAACCGAACACAGCTGGTTGAGTCGATTAATATGGCGAAATTGTTGCAGCGGAGATTGGATTAATCATCTGGTGATGAAGATTATGTCATTGAGCTGCATAAAAAATAATCGAATGAACATATGCCAAAAATAATCACTAATCAGTATTATTGCAGATTAAACAAATAAAAATCTTTCCATAACAAATGGTTATTCATTAATCCTGCCATAAACTCGCGTTATTATGCATTAATGCAGCGAAAAGCTCTGTTGTTAAAGGGTTGCGCAACATACCGCGCAAATGATACTGATCATAAGCGTTAAAAAAATCTACAAACCAACGCAACACAATTCATGCCCTGGCAGTATGTCACGTTCTCGCGTTTCTGAACGGGGAACGGCGCTCCATTGAGGAAGTCATTCATATGAAAAATATAAAATTCAGCCTGGCCTGGCAGATTCTGTTTGCTATGGTGCTGGGCATTCTCCTGGGAAGCTACCTGCACTACCATAGCGACAGCCGCGACTGGCTGGTCGTCAATTTGCTCTCTCCGGCGGGTGATATCTTCATCCATCTGATTAAAATGATTGTTGTGCCGATTGTGATCTCCACGCTGGTGGTGGGTATCGCGGGTGTTGGTGATGCCAAACAGCTCGGGCGTATTGGCGCGAAAACCATTATCTACTTCGAGGTGATCACCACCGTCGCCATCATTTTGGGGATCACTCTGGCGAACGTCTTCCAGCCCGGTGCCGGGGTGGATATGTCGCAGTTGGCGACCGTCGATATCTCGAAATATCAGAGCACTACGGAAGCGGTACAAAGCAGTTCCCACGGCATTATGGGCACGATTTTGTCGCTGGTGCCGACGAACATTGTGGCGTCGATGGCGAAAGGCGAAATGCTGCCGATCATCTTTTTCTCGGTGCTGTTTGGTCTGGGGCTTTCTTCCCTGCCCGCGACGCATCGTGAACCGCTGGTGACCGTGTTCCGCTCCATCTCTGAAACCATGTTTAAAGTGACTCACATGGTGATGCGTTATGCACCGGTGGGTGTGTTTGCGCTGATTGCGGTGACGGTGGCTAACTTTGGTTTCTCGTCTCTGTGGCCACTGGCGAAACTGGTGCTGCTGGTGCATTTCGCCATTCTGTTCTTCGCGCTGGTAGTGCTGGGAATTGTGGCGCGCCTGTGCGGGTTAAGCGTCTGGATCCTGATTCGTATTCTGAAAGATGAGCTGATTCTGGCGTACTCCACTGCCAGCTCTGAAAGCGTGCTGCCGCGAATTATTGAGAAGATGGAAGCCTACGGAGCACCGGCGTCGATCACCAGTTTCGTGGTGCCGACCGGTTACTCTTTTAACCTTGATGGTTCGACGCTGTATCAAAGTATTGCCGCTATCTTCATCGCGCAGTTGTATGGCATTGACCTGTCCATCTGGCAGGAAATCATTCTGGTGTTGACCGTATCCTCGACATGGCGCGTACTGCGCTGAACGTGGTGGGTAATGCGCTGGCGGTGCTGGTGATTGCCAAGTGGGAACACAAATTTGACCGTAAGAAAGCGCTGGCTTATGAGCGTGAAGTGCTGGGCAAATTTGATAAAACTGCGGATCAATAATTGAAGATTGCCGGGGATATCCACCCGGCAATGTGTGAATGCCTGATGCGACGCTTGCCGCGTCTTATCAGGCCTATCTTAACCGTTGGTTAATTTTTCAAACTCTTCACACCCGGTATCAAACCCTTCCATACAGCTCAGGTTCAACCAGTGCAGCGCCTTTTGCTTGTTCTTCTCGATAAAACCTTCTTCACCGTTTAAGAACATCATTCCCGCCCAGTACTCGGAATAACCGGTTCGGGAAATTGCAGAGCTGCGTTTGAAATACCAGGTTGCCTTGTCATCGTCGGCCTTAATGCCCACGCCGTTGGCGTAAATCAAACCAAGCAGCATTTGGGCATCGACGGCAGAGTCGTTCTCCAGATCTTCCGAGGCGTTTTCTAACAGCGAAATTGCCTTTGGATAATCCGGTTTACCCGCTTGAGTATTTACCAGAATATGCGCCAGCGTTACTTCACCTTCTTTACTGCCCGCTTGCGCCGCTTTCTCTGCAAGAACTTTTGCTTGTGGATAGTCCAGACTGACCGGATTGGTGATTTTGATCTGCGCCAGCAGCGCGCAGGCATCAGCATCACCGCTGTCGGCGGCTTTCTGTGCCCAATATTCGGCTTTGCTCAAATCGCCGGAGCTAAACCAGCTGTCGGCAAGAAAATATTGTGCGCGTCGGTCCCCGGCCTCTGCTGCCTTTAAATACTGGCTGCCAGGCTCGGAGTCGTTGGCGTGGGCAAAGAATGTCAAAAACAACATCAATGCGATAATTTTTTTCATTTTGATAATACGATTGGGTAGGGAGTAACCAGTATAAAGAGTTCGAATGGATAAAAAAACAGCCTCCGAAAGGAGGCTGTAGAAAGGACGGTATTACGCCAGTGCCGCTTCGCGCAGGCGAGTTTTCAACTTGTTGTACTCGTCAATCACGTACTGCTCGGCGGCGCGCTGATCGGCGATCGGCTCGACGCGAACGGCGCAGTATTTGTACTCCGGCGTTTTCGTAATCGGGCTTAAGTTTTCGGTAACCAGCTCGTTACAGGCACCAATCCACCACTGGTAGGTCATGTAAATCGCCCCTTTGTTCGGACGATCGCTGACCTGCGCACGGGTGATAATTTTGCCTTTACGCGAGTGCACCCAAACCAATGCCTCATCTTCAATACCCAGACGTTTGGCGTCTTCGGTATTGATTTGTGCGTAGCCAGGTTCATCAGCCAGCGCCGCCAGTGCCGCACAGTTACCGGTCATCGAACGGCAAGAGTAGTGACCAACTTCACGCACCGTTGACAGTACCATCGGGTACTCGTCGGTGAGTTTGTCGATTGGCGCTACCCAGTCGCAGGTGAAGAACTGCGCCAGACCGTTCGGGGTATCAAACTTCTCTTTAAACAGATAAGAAGTCCCCTGATCGGCATCTGAAGTATCGCGGCAAGGCCACTGAATGAAGCCCAGTTCGCCCATTTTCTCGTAAGTCGCACCGTAGAAATCCGGGCACAGATGACGCAACTCATCCCAGATCTCCTGGGTGTTGTTGTAGTGCATCGGATAACCCATACGGGTGGCGATTTCACTGATGATTTGCCAGTCCGTTTTCAGATCCCATTTCGGTTCAACCGCCTTGAAGAAACGCTGGAAGCCACGGTCAGCCGCAGTAAACACGCCTTCATGCTCGCCCCACGACGTTGACGGTAAAATAACATCCGCCGCCGACGCGGTTTTGGTCATAAAGATGTCCTGAACGATAACCAGTTCCAGATCTTCAAAGGCTTTACGTACTGCCGACAGCTCCGCGTCAGTTTGTAGCGGATCTTCGCCCATAATGTACGCGGCACGCACTTCGCCATGCGCTGCGCGGTGCGGCAGCTCGCTGATGCGATAGCCGGTATGCGCTGGCAGGCTTTCCACGCCCCAGGCTTTGGCGAATTTCTCGCGGTTAGCCGGATCTTTCACGTACTGGTATCCCGGATACGTATCCGGCAGCGCGCCCATATCGCAGGCACCCTGAACGTTGTTCTGACCACGAACCGGGTTAACACCCGCATGCGGCTTACCGAGGTTACCGGTCAGCATCGCGAGGCTGGTCAGAGAACGCACGGTTTCCACGCCCTGGTAGAACTGGGTTACACCCATGCCCCACAGGATGGCGGCGCTTTTCGCCTGGGCATACATCCGTGCCGCCTGACGAATCTCACTGGCGCTGACGCCGGTGATATCTTCAACCGACTCCGGCGTGTAGCCTTCAACGATTTTACGATACTCTTCAAAGCCTTCTGTACGTGAAGCGACGAACGCTTTGTCGTACAGATTTTCTTCAATAATGACATGGCCCATCGCATTCAACAGCGCGATGTTCGAGCCGTTTTTCAGTGCAATGTGCATGTCAGCAATGCGCGCGGTTTCAATTTTGCGCGGATCGCAGACGATAATTTTCGCCCCGTTACGTTTAGCGTTAATTACGTGATTCGCCACGATTGGGTGGGAATCCGCCGGGTTGTACCCGAAAACGAACACTAAATCGGTATTATCAATTTCGTTAATAGCATTGCTCATTGCGCCATTACCGACCGATTGGTGCAGACCTGCAACCGATGGGCCGTGTCAGACACGAGCGCAGCAGTCAACGTTATTGGTACCAATAACGGCGCGCGCAAATTTTTGCATTACATAGTTGGTTTCGTTACCCGTACCACGCGAGGAGCCGGTCGTCTGGATGGCATCCGGACCGTACTTCTCTTTGATGGCGCTCAGGCGCTCGGCAACGTAATTCAGTGCCTCATCCCAGGAAACAGGTTCGAGTTTGCCGCCACGCTGGCGACGGATCATGGGGGTTTTCAGGCGCGGGGTCAGGATCTGGGTATCGTTAATGAAGTCCCAGCCATAATAACCCTTCAGACACAGGGTACCCTGGTTGGTTTTCCCCTGCGCTGCCTCCGCCCGGACGATTTTGCCGTTATCGACGACCAGGTTGATTTTGCAACCTGATGCGCAATAGGGGCAAACCGTGACGACTTTTTTCATCGGTCTCGCTCCAGTTAATCAAATCACGCATACGCGCTCTCGACTACAGTATGCATCTTTTATGCCACATTTTATGTGGGGTCATTCCCTGATATTACGGGCACTATTTATTCAAAACTCTGACGAAAAACAGGCTGTCGTCAGTTTTGACGTGACGAAACGAAATACCGCGTGACAGCCATCACGCGGCAGACATTTTATTTTTTCTCGACGACGGGACCTGCCTGATACCCGCCGCCCAGCGATTTCATCAACTGAATGCTTTGGATCACCCGGCGGCTGTCCAGCATCAGTAATGACATCTCTTCGGCAAGCACTGGCAACCGGGCTTCGGTGGCCTGTAAGCGGCTGGTTAAGCCGCGCTGATAGGCGGCCTCGGCAGCGCGCTGGGTAAAGCGCGTGGCTTCCACGCGTTCAGCCTGCATTTCTCGCTCGTCGTTGAGCGTTTGCAGACGCGTGCCGTTGACGGCAACGTCACGCACCGCGTTCAGTACTGACTGGTTGTAACGTTCAATCATCATGTTGCTGGCGGCGCGCGTGCCTTCGAGATTGGCATTCAACCGTCCACCGTCAAACAGCGGCAATTTCAGACCCGGGATGAAGTTGAACTGGCGACTGGTTTTTTTGAATAAGGTATGCAGATGGATGGAGTCCAGACCGAAAAACGCTTTGATATCAAAGCTCGGATAGAACAACGCCCGCGCGGAATCCACCTGATCTAATGACGCCTGAACATACCAGCGCATGGCTTGCAGATCCGGGCGTCTGGCGAGCAACTCATAAGAGAGTGTCGCCGGAATGCCGGTCTGGACTTGCGGTAATGCCACCGGTCTGATCTCCGGCATATCGCTGGCTCCCGCGCCAATCAATGCACGCAGAGATTCTCGCGTTTCGGTGATTTGCCCTTTGACGGCAACAATTTGTTTATCGACCGCCAGAATCTGTGCCCGCGCGCCGTGGAAAGGCACTTGCGCTTCCAGACCGTGCGCCACTTTACTCTGGTGCGCTTTCACCGCGTAATCAATCACATCGTGAGTTTGTTCTAACAGATCGAGCATCTGATAGCTGGCCTGCATACTGTAATAAAGCTGCGCTACGCCCGTGGCCAGCGATAGCTCTACTGCTGCGGTTTCTGCCAGCGCGGCATTATGCGCGCCAATGGCGGCGGCAACCGCTGAGCGATGCACACCCCACAAATCAAGATCCAGTCCGGC
>OHLG01000016.1_pt1 | contig 28714 bp, 22 predicted proteins | sample 1569121 | NCBI WGS metagenome assembly OHLG01 (sample SAMEA3879515, study PRJEB24766) | human gut metagenome | biome: human-associated habitat; feature: feces | place: USA | collected 1985/1987 | reverse complement strand
AGTTCGACCGCGTACTAGGCGGCGGCGTGGTGCCAGGAAGCGCCATTCTGATTGGCGGTAACCCAGGTGCGGGGAAATCCACGCTGCTACTGCAAACGCTGTGCAAACTGGCCCAGCAGATGAAAACGCTGTATGTCACTGGCGAAGAGTCGCTGCAACAGGTGGCAATGCGCGCTCATCGCCTTGGCCTGCCGACTGACAATCTCAATATGTTGTCGGAAACCAGCATCGAACAGATCTGCCTGATTGCCGAAGAAGAGAAACGGCGGCTTATCTGACGCGCTTCGCCAAAACGCGCGGTGTGGCGATTGTCATGGTTGGGCACGTAACCAAAGATGGCTCGCTGGCTGGCCCTAAAGTGCTGGAACACTGTATCGACTGTTCGGTGCTTCTGGATGGTGATGCCGACTCCCGTTTTCGCACCTTGCGCAGCCATAAAAACCGCTTCGGCGCGGTGAATGAGCTGGGCGTCTTCGCGATGACCGAACAGGGGCTGCGTGAAGTCAGCAACCCTTCGGCAATTTTCTTAAGTCGCGGAGATGAAGTGACCTCCGGCAGCTCCGTGATGGTGGTGTGGGAAGGAACGCGTCCGTTGCTGGTGGAGATTCAGGCGCTGGTCGATCACTCGATGATGGCGAATCCGCGCCGCGTGGCAGTGGGGCTGGAACAAAACCGTCTGGCAATCCTGCTGGCTGTCTTGCACCGTCACGGTGGTCTGCAAATGGCCGATCAGGATGTATTTGTGAACGTGGTCGGCGGCGTGAAGGTAACCGAAACCAGTGCCGATTTAGCGTTACTGCTGGCGATGGTTTCCAGCCTGCGTGACAGACCGCTGCCACAGGATCTGGTGGTGTTTGGTGAAGTCGGGCTGGCAGGGGAGATCCGCCCGGTGCCCAGCGGTCAGGAACGAATTTCAGAAGCGGCGAAACACGGTTTTCGCCGGGCGATTGTTCCGGCGGCTAACGTACCGAAAAAAGCGCCGGAAGGGATGCAGATTTTTGGCGTTAAAAAACTCTCCGACGCGCTTAGCGTGTTCGACGACTTATAATGAGAGATACGGAGGGAGATATGTCGTCATTTGATTACCTGAAAACTGCCATCAAGCAACAGGGCTGCACGCTACAGCAGGTAGCTGATGCCAGCGGTATGACCAAAGGGTATTTAAGCCAGTTACTGAATGCCAAAATTAAAAGCCCCAGCGCGCAAAAGCTGGAGGCGTTGCACCGTTTTTTGGGGCTTGAATTTCCCCGACAGAAGAAAACCATTGGTGTCGTATTCGGTAAGTTCTACCCGCTGCATACCGGACATATCTACCTTATCCAGCGCGCCTGTAGCCAGGTTGACGAGCTGCATATCATTATGGGTTTTGACCGCGCGTTGTTTGAAGACAGCGCCATGTCGCAGCAGCCCACGGTGCCGGATCGTCTGCGCTGGTTATTACAAACTTTTAAATATCAGAAAAATATTCGCATTCATGCTTTCAACGAAGAGGGCATGGAGCCGTATCCGCACGGCTGGGATGTGTGGAGCAACGGCATCAAAAAGTTTATGGCTGAAAAGGGGATTCAGCCGGACCTGATCTACACCTCGGAAGAAGCCGATGCGCCACAGTATATGGAACATCTGGGGATCGATACGGTGCTGGTCGATCCGAAACGTACCTTTATGAGTATCAGCGGTGCGCAGATCCGCGAAAACCCGTTCCGCTACTGGGAATATATTCCTACGGAAGTGAAGCCGTTCTTTGTACGTACCGTGGCGATCCTTGGTGGCGAGTCGAGCGGTAAATCCACCCTGGTAAACAAACTTGCCAATATCTTCAATACCACCAGTGCGTGGGAATATGGTCGCGATTATGTCTTTTCACACCTCGGCGGTGATGAGATCGCATTGCAGTATTCCGATTACGATAAAATCGCGCTGGGCCACGCACAATACATTGATTTTGCAGTGAAATATGCCAATAAAGTGGCGTTTATTGACACTGATTTTGTCACTACCCAGGCGTTCTGCAAAAAGTACGAAGGGCGTGAGCATCCGTTCGTACAGGCGTTGATTGATGAATACCGTTTCGATCTGGTGATCCTGCTGGAGAACAACACGCCGTGGGTGGCGGATGGTTTACGCAGCCTCGGCAGTTCGGTGGATCGCAAAGAGTTCCAGAACTTGCTGGTGGAGATGCTGGAAGAGAACAATATCGAATTCGTGCGGGTTGAAGAGGACGATTATGACAGCCGTTTCCTGCGCTGCGTGGAGCTGGTGCGGGAGATGATGGGGGAGCAGAGATAACCGCGATGAAACGGCTCAAAGGCGAGGTATAAAATAAGTTTTTTGATGAGTTGAAAACCTCTCTGGAAGAGGCTGTCGAGATTAAACAAGGTTTGAAAAAACCTGCACGGGTGACCCGCTACGAAATTGCGGATACTAAGGCTGTTGTAGGCCGGAAAAGGCGTTCACGCCGTATCCGGCATTCGGTGCTCAATGCCTGATGCGACGCTTGCCGCGTCTTATCAGGCCTGGAGATTCACAACGTATTGAAATTTCTTGGTTTGTAGGCCGGATAAGGCGTTCACGCCGCATCCGGCATTTTACGCATTACTTCGCAATACGCTTGTACTTGATACGCTTCGGCTCCAGTGCGTCTGCGCCCAGCGTGCGTTTCTTGTACTCTTCGTACTCAGTAAAGTTACCTTCGAAGAACTCAACTTTACCTTCATCCTGGTAGTCCAGGATGTGCGTGGCGATACGGTCGAGGAACCAACGGTCGTGCGAGATAACCATCGCACAGCCCGGGAACTCCAGCAGGGCGTTTTCCAGCGCGCGCAGGGTTTCGATATCCAGGTCGTTGGTTGGTTCGTCGAGCAGCAGCATGTTGCCGCCAACCTGCAGCAGCTTCGCCAGATGCAGACGACCGCGCTCACCCCTTTAAAGTTAAAGCGGCCAACGTAGGCGCGGCTTGGCATCTCGGTGTTGCCGATCTTCATAATATCCAGCCCGCCGGAAACTTCTTCCCAAACGGTTTTGCTGTTATCCATTGAGTCACGGAACTGATCAACCGACGCCAGTTTCACCGTTTCACCTAAAGTGATGGTGCCGCTGTCCGGCTGTTCCTGACCAGAGATCATACGGAACAGGGTCGATTTACCCGCGCCGTTCGGACCGATGATCCCGACGATTGCCCCTTTCGGGATCGAGAAGCTCAGGTCATCAATCAGCAGGCGATCACCGTAGGATTTACGCAGGTTGCTGACTTCCAGCACTTTATCGCCCAGACGCGGTCCAGGTGGAATAAACAGTTCGTTGGTTTCGTTACGTTTCTGATATTCGGTGCTGTTCAGCTCTTCAAAGCGTGCCAGACGTGCTTTACCTTTCGACTGGCGGCCTTTAGTTCCCTGACGTACCCACTCCAGCTCTTTCTCGATCGACTTACGACGCGCCGCTTCTTGTGAAGCTTCCTGCGCCAGGCGCTGATCTTTCTGCTCCAGCCAGGAGGAGTAGTTGCCTTCCCACGGAATACCTTCACCGCGGTCAAGTTCGAGGATCCAGCCTGCAACGTTATCGAGGAAGTAACGGTCGTGGGTAATCGCCACCACGGTGCCCTCGAATTCGTGCAGGAAGCGTTCCAGCCAGGCCACGGATTCGGCATCCAGGTGGTTGGTCGGTTCGTCGAGCAGCAGCATGTCTGGTTTTTCCAGCAGCAGGCGGCACAACGCTACGCGACGACGCTCACCACCGGAGAGGTTAGCGATTTTCGCGTCCCAGTCCGGCAGACGTAGCGCATCCGCCGCACGCTCCAGCTGTACGTTCAGGTTATGACCGTCGTGAGCCTGAATGATCTCTTCCAGACGGCCTTGTTCAGCGGCCAGCTTGTCAAAATCGGCATCCGGATCGGCGTACAGCGCATACACTTCATCCAGGCGTTTCAGGGCGTTAACCACTTCAGAAACCGCTTCTTCAATGGACTCACGCACGGTGTGTTCCGGGTTCAGCTGCGGTTCCTGCGGCAGGTAACCAATCTTGATGTCTGGCTGCGGACGCGCTTCACCTTCGATGTCTTTATCAATGCCCGCCATAATGCGCAGCAGGGTAGACTTACCCGCGCCGTTCAGACCCAGGACACCAATTTTTGCCCCAGGGAAGAAACTCAGAGAGATGTTTTTCAAAATATGACGTTTCGGCGGAACAACTTTGCCGACACGATGCATGGTATAAACGAATTGAGCCACGTTGGACTTCGCCTCTATGTTTATCGTGATGATGAGTTTTCAAAGGCGAAGTGTAGCCTTTTTCCCCGCCTAATCCCAGTTGGTCGATCACCTTCGCAGTAAAAGTAAAAAAGTGTCCGTAACGTGGCGTAAACGGCAATGACTGGTTAGCATAAATCTATTACGCGGCATGACGCTGCATTGATGTATTTACACTTAGAGGATGCGCTTGTGGAAAAAGCCAAACAAGTTACCTGGCGGCTGTTGGCTGCCGGTGTCTGTCTGCTGACGGTCAGCAGCGTGGCGCGAGCCGACTCACTGGATGAGCAGCGTAGCCGTTACGCGCAAATCAAGCAGGCCTGGGATAATCGACAAATGGATGTGGTCGAACAAATGATGCCTGGACTGAAGGATTATCCGCTTTATCCCTACCTGGAATACCGCCAGATCACCGATGATCTGATGAATCAACCGGCGGTGACGGTCACTAACTTTGTTCGCGCTAACCCCACGCTTCCTCCCGCTCGCACGCTGCAATCTCGTTTCGTCAATGAACTGGCGCGGCGTGAAGACTGGCGTGGCTTGTTAGCCTTTAGCCCGGAAAAGCCCGGAACTACCGAAGCGCAATGTAATTACTACTATGCGAAATGGAACACCGGGCAGAGTGAAGAAGCCTGGCAAGGGGCGAAAGAGCTGTGGCTAACCGGCAAGAGCCAGCCTAACGCCTGTGACAAGTTATTTAGCGTCTGGCGTGCGTCAGGTAAACAAGATCCGCTGGCGTATTTAGAGCGTATCCGTCTGGCGATGAAAGCGGGTAACACTGGCCTGGTAACAGTGCTGGCAGGGCAGATGCCTGCCGATTACCAGACTATCGCCTCGGCAATCATTTCACTGGCGAACAACCCTAATACGGTACTGACCTTCGCGCGTACAACCGGAGCGACCGATTTTACCCGTCAAATGGCAGCGGTGGCGTTTGCCAGTGTGGCGCGGCAGGATGCTGAAAATGCACGGCTGATGATCCCGTCGCTTGCCCAGGCGCAGCAGCTTAATGAAGATCAGATTCAGGAGCTGCGCGATATCGTCGCCTGGCGTTTGATGGGCAACGATGTCACCGACGAGCAGGCGAAATGGCGCGATGACGCCATTATGCGCTCGCAATCCACGTCGTTGATTGAACGCCGTGTGCGAATGGCACTTGGCACCGGCGATCGTCGCGGCCTGAATACCTGGCTGGCGCGTCTGCCGATGGAAGCAAAAGAGAAAGATGAATGGCGTTACTGGCAGGCGGATTTATTGCTGGAACGCGGACGTGAAGCTGAAGCGAAAGAGATTTTGCATCAACTCATGCAACAGCGTGGTTTCTACCCGATGGTTGCAGCACAACGCATCGGAGAAGAGTATGAGCTGAAGATTGATAAAGCGCCGCAGAATGTTGACAGCGCCCTGACTCAGGGGCCGGAGATGGCGCGCGTGCGCGAGTTGATGTACTGGAATCTCGATAACACCGCGCGTAGCGAGTGGGCCAATCTGGTGAAGAGCAAGTCAAAAACAGAGCAGGCTCAACTGGCTCGGTATGCTTTCAATAACCAATGGTGGGATCTTAGCGTTCAGGCAACGATCGCCGGGAAGCTTTGGGATCATCTGGAAGAGCGATTCCCGCTGGCTTACAACGATCTTTTCAAACGTTACACCAGTGGGAAAGAGATCCCGCAAAGCTATGCGATGGCGATTGCCCGTCAGGAGAGCGCCTGGAATCCGAAAGTGAAATCACCGGTAGGGGCCAGCGGCCTGATGCAGATTATGCCTGGTACAGCGACCCATACGGTGAAGATGTTCTCTATTCCTGGTTATAGCAGCCCTGGGCAATTGCTGGATCCGGAAACGAATATCAACATTGGCACCAGTTACCTGCAATATGTTTATCAGCAGTTTGGCAATAACCGTATTTTCTCCTCAGCAGCTTATAACGCCGGACCTGGACGGGTGCGAACCTGGCTTGGCAACAGCGCCGGGCGTATCGACGCTGTGGCATTTGTCGAGAGTATTCCGTTCTCCGAGACGCGCGGTTATGTGAAGAACGTGCTGGCTTATGACGCTTACTACCGTTATTTCATGGGGGATAAACCGACGTTGATGAGCGCCACGGAATGGGGACGTCGTTACTGATCCGCACGTTTATGATATGCTATCGTACTCTTTAGCGAGTACAACCGGGGGAGGCATTTTGCTTCCCCCGCTAACAATGGCGACATATTATGGCCCAACAATCACCCTATTCAGCAGCGATGGCAGAACAGCGTCACCAGGAGTGGTTACGTTTTGTCGACCTACTTAAGAATGCCTACCAAAACGATCTCCATTTACCGTTGTTAAACCTGATGCTGACGCCAGATGAGCGCGAAGCGTTGGGGACTCGCGTGCGTATTGTCGAAGAGCTGTTGCGTGGCGAAATGAGTCAGCGTGAGTTAAAAAATGAACTCGGCGCGGGCATCGCGACGATTACGCGTGGATCTAACAGCCTGAAAGCCGCGCCCGTGGAGCTGCGCCAGTGGCTGGAAGAGGTGTTGCTGAAAAGCGATTGATTTTGTAGGCCTGATAAGACGCGGCAGCGTCGCATCAGGCAATGCTGTTATTGTCGGATGCGGCGTGAGCGCCTTATCCGACCTACACACAGCACTGAACTCGTAGGCCTGATAAGACACAACAGCGTCGCATCAGGCGCTGCGGTGTATACCTGATGCGTATTTAAATCCACCACAAGAAGCCCCATATATGAAAAACGCAACGTTCTACCTTCTGGACAATGACACCACCATCGATGGCTTAAGCGCCGTTGAGCAGCTGGTGTGTGAAATTGCCGCAGAACGTTGGCGCAGCGGTAAGCGCGTGCTCATCGCCTGTGAAGATGAAAAGCAGGCTTACCGGCTGGATGAAGCCCTGTGGGCGCGTCCGGCAGAAAGCTTTGTTCCGCATAATTTAGCGGGAGAAGGACCGCGCGGCGGTGCGCCGGTGGAGATCGCCTGGCCGCAAAAACGCAGCAGCAGCCCGCGCGATATATTGATTAGTCTGCGAACAAGCTTTGCAGATTTTGCCACCGCTTTCACAGAAGTGGTAGACTTCGTTCCTTATGAAGATTCTCTGAAACAACTGGCGCGCGAACGCTATAAAGCCTACCGCGTGGCTGGTTTCAACCTGAATACGGCAACCTGGAAATAATGGAAAAGACATATAACCCACAAGATATCGAACAGCCGCTTTACGAGCACTGGGAAAAGCAGGGCTACTTTAAGCCTAATGGCGATGAAAGCCAGGAAAGTTTCTGCATCATGATCCCGCCGCCGAACGTCACCGGCAGTTTGCATATGGGTCACGCCTTCCAGCAAACCATCATGGATACCATGATCCGCTATCAGCGCATGCAGGGCAAAAACACCCTGTGGCAGGTCGGTACTGACCACGCCGGGATCGCTACCCAGATGGTCGTTGAGCGCAAGATTGCCGCAGAAGAAGGTAAAACCCGTCACGACTACGGCCGCGAAGCTTTCATCGACAAAATTTGGGAATGGAAAGCGGAATCCGGCGGCACCATTACCCGTCAGATGCGCCGTCTCGGCAACTCCGTCGACTGGGAGCGTGAACGCTTCACCATGGACGAAGGCCTGTCCAATGCGGTGAAAGAAGTTTTCGTTCGTCTATATAAAGAAGACCTGATTTACCGTGGCAAACGCCTGGTAAACTGGGACCCGAAACTGCGCACCGCTATCTCTGACCTGGAAGTGGAAAACCGCGAATCGAAAGGTTCGATGTGGCACATCCGCTATCCGCTGGCTGACGGTGCGAAAACCGCAGACGGTAAAGATTATCTGGTGGTCGCGACTACCCGTCCGGAAACCCTGCTGGGCGATACTGGCGTAGCCGTTAACCCGGAAGATCCGCGTTACAAAGATCTGATTGGCAAATATGTCATTCTGCCGCTGGTTAACCGTCGTATTCCGATCGTTGGCGACGAACACGCCGACATGGAAAAAGGCACCGGCTGCGTGAAAATCACTCCGGCGCACGACTTTAACGACTATGAAGTGGGTAAACGTCACGCGCTGCCGATGATCAACATCCTGACCTTTGACGGCGATATCCGTGAAAGCGCCCAGGTGTTCGATACCAAAGGTAACGAATCTGGCGTTTATTCCAGCGAGATCCCGGCAGAATTCCAGAAACTGGAGCGTTTTGCCGCACGTAAAGCAGTCGTTGCTGCGGTTGACGCACTCGGCCTGCTGGAAGAAATTAAACCGCACGACCTGACCGTTCCTTACGGCGACCGTGGCGGCGTGGTTATCGAACCAATGCTGACCGACCAGTGGTACGTACGTGCCGATGTACTGGCGAAGCCGGCGGTTGAAGCGGTTGAGAACGGCGACATTCAGTTCGTACCGAAGCAGTACGAAAACATGTATTTCTCCTGGATGCGCGATATTCAGGACTGGTGTATCTCTCGTCAGCTGTGGTGGGGTCACCGTATCCCGGCATGGTATGACGAAGCGGGTAATGTTTATGTTGGCCGCAACGAAGAAGAAGTGCGCAAGGAAAATAACCTCGGTGCCGACGTTGCCCTGCGTCAGGACGAAGACGTTCTCGACACCTGGTTCTCTTCTGCGCTGTGGACCTTCTCTACCCTTGGCTGGCCGGAAAACACCGACGCCCTGCGTCAGTTCCACCCAACCAGCGTGATGGTATCCGGCTTCGACATCATCTTCTTCTGGATTGCCCGCATGATCATGATGACCATGCACTTCATCAAAGATGAAAATGGCAAACCGCAGGTGCCGTTCCACACCGTTTACATGACCGGCCTGATTCGTGATGACGAAGGCCAGAAGATGTCTAAATCCAAGGGTAACGTTATTGATCCGCTGGATATGGTTGACGGTATTTCGCTGCCAGAACTGCTGGAAAAACGTACCGGCAATATGATGCAGCCGCAGCTGGCGGACAAAATCCGTAAGCGCACCGAGAAGCAGTTCCCGAACGGTATTGAGCCGCACGGTACTGACGCGCTGCGCTTCACCCTGGCGGCGCTGGCGTCTACCGGTCGTGACATCAACTGGGATATGAAGCGTCTGGAAGGTTACCGTAACTTCTGTAACAAGCTGTGGAACGCCAGCCGCTTTGTGCTGATGAACACGGAAGGTCAGGATTGCGGCTTTAACGGCGGTGAAATGACGCTGTCGCTGGCGGATCGCTGGATTCTGGCTGAGTTCAACCAGACCATCAAAGCGTACCGCGAAGCGCTGGACAGCTTCCGCTTCGATATCGCTGCAGGCATTCTGTATGAGTTCACCTGGAACCAGTTCTGTGACTGGTATCTGGAGCTGACTAAGCCGGTAATGAACGGTGGAACCGAAGCCGAACTGCGCGGTACTCGCCATACGCTGGTGACCGTACTGGAAGGTCTGCTGCGCCTCGCGCATCCGATCATTCCGTTCATCACCGAAACCATCTGGCAGCGTGTGAAAGTACTTTGCGGTATCACTGCCGACACCATCATGCTGCAGCCGTTCCCGCAGTACGATGCATCTCAGGTTGATGAAGCCGCACTGGCCGACACCGAATGGCTGAAACAGGCGATCGTTGCGGTACGTAACATCCGTGCAGAAATGAATATCGCGCCGGGCAAACCGCTGGAGCTGCTGCTGCGTGGTTGCAGCGCGGATGCAGAACGTCGCGTAAATGAAAACCGTGGCTTCCTGCAAACCCTGGCGCGTCTGGAAAGCATCACCGTGCTGCCTGCCGATGACAAAGGTCCGGTTTCCGTTGCGAAGATCATCGACGGCGCAGAGCTGCTGATCCCGATGGCTGGCCTCATCAACAAAGAAGATGAGCTGGCGCGTCTGGCGAAAGAAGTGGCGAAGATCGAAGGCGAAATCAGCCGTATCGAGAACAAGCTGGCGAATGAAGGCTTTGTCGCCCGCGCACCGGAAGCGGTCATCGCGAAAGAGCGTGAGAAGCTGGAAGGCTATGCAGAAGCGAAAGCTAAGCTGATTGAACAGCAGGCTGTTATCGCCGCGCTGTAATCAAAACACAGTGATGAAAACGAAGGCCGGAGCATGCTCCGGCCTTTTTTATCTCTTACAGAAATGGTAAAGAAGGCATAATTCCCCGTGAAATACTGGCTAAGAAGCCTTTATCTGGTTGTTCTTCTTTATTGATTAAAGGAAGGTCATCCAAATCGCCCAGCAAATACGTATTTTTTGCCTGCCAGTCAATCATCCATATTTTCAGCAGTGGATAAGCCAGACCGCCCGTAATCCCGGATATCACCACCAACGCACACATGCGATAAAGCATACCGTGGTATGTTAAAGTTGAGCGAAAACGAATACGCCCATCATTCAGTGACAGGTTGCTCATAAAATGATTTCGCAACGACACCGTTAAATAACTGGTGCTAACAGCAATCCCAAAATAATAGATTAACTGCGCGATTATCATTTTACGTTGCATTTCCATAAATTGCTGTAAATTCTCAATATCATCATTTGCATACACAGAACTATCATACGCATTTAATATTTGATCGAAGATAATATAACCAGCAACAGCGAGAAAAGGTAATAAAGCTAAAAATGCGAGAATGGCATATTTTATACAATACGTAGTATCTAATTTCACCTTGAAACGATGTATACCGAAACTGGTATTGCTCCAGAGAAAACTCATTACCAGACTATATAAAGTACCATTAAAAATACCAATGGAAACAATACCAACTATTGCCATCAGAACCACAGATATAATAACACTACTTGAACTATTGGCATGTAGCATCTTTGTCGAGATAAAGAAAACAGTCCCCATCCCAATGGCCATTAAAATCGGCAAGAAAAAGGTTACCCACCAGAACCCTTTCATAGAGCAATTAAAACTAAATCTTACGCCGTTGAGACTGGTCATCAAGGCCTGATAACGCAGTCCTTTTGCTGCCATAAATATAAGCAAAACCAACAGTGACAAAGTCAAAACACAGCCAACAAGCGGCATATCTGCTGACACTGTCATTAATATTGCGAAATAGAAAAAAACAAAAACAAGACAACTAAAAAAAACATTCCCACCAGTAATTCCATAAGAAAATCGTTGTCCGTTAACTTCCATATTAGCATAGAGATAACGCTTACATTTCATTAATGCCCATGGTAAATAGATACCTAGCGTTATAATCGTTAACAACACATTCACCACACAAATAAGAAAATATCTCTCACCTGTACCATGAAAAACAAACGAATGGGACGGAACATCCATTTCATTAATAACTTGAGCCATAAAAATTCCCTGAATTAAAAAATCCATTGATATAATTTATAGATACAGACAGTAAAATGTTCTGCCACGTTACAATACTCTTATCAGTAATAGGCTGGCAAAAACTTTATTGCTTTATAAGATGCTTGCGCACGTAAGAAGAGAGTGGTATTAAACAAATGTATAATTACTTTATTTTTATTGGGTTAAACTATGAATAACATTGCGCCGCAATCACCTGTAATGCGTCGCCTGACGCTGCAGGATAATCCTGCTATCGCCCGCGTCATTCGTCAGGTATCCGCCGAATACGGTCTTACCGCTGATAAAGGCTACACCGTCGCCGATCCGAATCTTGACGAGCTGTATCAAGTGTATAGTCAGCCGGGTCATGCATATTGGGTGGTTGAGTACGAGGGTGAAGTGGTCGGCGGCGGTGGGATTGCGCCATTAGCAGGTAGTGAATCGGACATTTGCGAACTGCAAAAGATGTATTTTCTTCCGGCTATTCGCGGCAAAGGGCTGGCAAAAAAACTGGCCTTAAAGGCGATGGAGGAGGCAAGAGAAATGGGCTTCAAACGCTGCTATCTGGAAACGACCGCTTTTTTGAAAGAAGCGATTGGTTTGTATGAACATTTAGGTTTTCAACATATCGACTATGCACTTGGCTGCACGGGCCATGTTGATTGTGAAGTGCGGATGTTGCGCGAACTCTAAAAAAATGCCCGCTAGTGTGTGCTATCGGGCATTTTAATCAATTAATTAGTGGCGAACCCCGTCATCGTCTTCATCGACAAAATCTTCATCGTCGCCATCTTCGCCGTTGGGATCTTCAAAGTAAGTGCCCCAACCGTCGTACTCAACGTCAAATTTCTCCGCCAGCGTCATCAGTTGTTCAACCTGGGCATCGATCAGATCGGCATTCAACGCGCACTCGCTGAGGATGTCGCAGCAAATCACGATATCACCATCTTCAACTTCCAGCTCTTCTGGATCGGTCACTTCGTAACCGAGTTTAAACGCTTCAACTGCTGCTTTTTCCAGGGTTTCCAGATCGTCTGCGGAAAGATGGTGTTCGATGGTGTACAGCGCGTCCGGATCGCTGCCATCTTCCAGTAATTCTTCAATAATCAAACGTGTTTCTTCACGCTGTTCTTCCAGTTGTTCCGGGTTTGCCATGGCTCATTCCTCTTAATGTCCTGCCGATACTCATATTGTCACACACCACTGGCATTGCCTCCACCTTTGTGACAAAGATTTATGCTTTAGACTTGCAAATGAATAATCATCCATATAAATTGAATTTTAATTCATTGAGGCGTTAGCCACAGGAGGGATCTATGTCCGGGTTTTATCATAAGCATTTCCTGAAATTACTCGATTTCACGCAAGCTGAACTCAACAGCCTGCTGCAGTTAGCCGCGAAGCTGAAAGCCGATAAGAAAAGCGGCAAAGAAGAAGCCAAACTCACTGGTAAAAACATCGCGCTCATCTTCGAAAAAGACTCGACCCGTACCCGATGCTCTTTCGAAGTTGCCGCATATGACCAGGGTGCTCGCGTTACTTATCTCGGCCCAAGCGGCAGTCAGATTGGTCATAAAGAGTCGATTAAAGACACTGCCCGCGTGCTGGGTCGCATGTATGACGGTATTCAGTATCGCGGCTATGGTCAGGAGATTGTCGAAACACTGGCGGAATACGCTGGCGTGCCGGTATGGAACGGCCTGACCAATGAGTTTCACCCCACGCAGTTGCTGGCGGATCTCCTCACCATGCAGGAGCATTTACCCGGTAAAGCATTCAACGAAATGACGCTGGTCTATGCAGGTGACGCACGTAACAACATGGGCAATTCGATGCTCGAAGCTGCGGCGCTTACCGGTCTGGATTTGCGTCTGGTCGCGCCACAGGCATGCTGGCCGGAAGCTGCGCTGGTTACGGAATGCCGCGCTCTGGCACAGCAAAATGGCGGGAATATTACGCTGACGAAAGATGTAGCTAAAGGAGTTGAAGGTGCTGACTTTATCTATACCGATGTATGGGTGTCGATGGGTGAAGCAAAAGAGAAATGGGCTGAACGCATTGCATTGCTGCGTGATTATCAAGTGAACAGCAAGATGATGCAGTTGACCGGTAACCCGGAGGTCAAATTCCTCCACTGCCTGCCCGCGTTTCATGACGACCAAACGACGCTTGGTAAGAAAATGGCGGAAGAGTTTGGCCTACATGGCGGAATGGAAGTGACTGATGAGGTCTTCGAATCTGCCGCCAGCATTGTTTTTGATCAGGCGGAAAACCGCATGCATACCATCAAAGCGGTGATGGTAGCGACGCTCAGTAAATAATTGATATCGCTATAAAGATGCCGGGAAACACAAAAAACATCCCGACATCACATTAATTTATGCAGTGATAGTTCAATTATTCCACCCCAATTTTTTTATTGCTATACGTAAATCTTCCGGAGGATTTAATTTTTCTAACTGTTCTTTATTAATATATTCACATATATTTATTTTCCCATCCCGGAGGATTTCCATCATTCTTGTTCTAATTTTTAATTCATTACCCATCTTTTCTTCAAAAATCTCAACGACATAACCCGGATGTTTTTTTACAATTTCATTTGTTTTTTCTTCATTACCATAAACATATCCTAACTCATTAAGATACAGCTGTTCGCCCTCATACTTCTTAAGTAATTGATAGAAGTACCACTTCGCAAAATCAGGTTGCTTCATGAAAAAACCCTTCAAAAAAATATCATTTACTAAAATGCTGACAGGCACTTCATCAAATAGCAACTTAACATCATCAAATAACCTTAGTATTAAGCGTGATTTTTCTTGATTGCTTAAGTTAAAATCATTGACATATGCAACCAACTTATCCCAAATCAATTCCTGTAATTTACGGCTATTTTTATAGGGTTCTTTATCGAGATTGAAAAATAAGGTCTCAGCTATTTTAATTTTAGATTGATCGCAGCTAAAATCTTTAGATTGATCGCGGCTAAAATCAATATGATTTATCACGGAGCATGCATACTTTATCTTTTCAGAATCACCAAAATATTGCATTCTTTTATTAAAACACCAATCCAGTATTCTTACATCATTAATATATGGGGATTTTAAAAAAGTCTCCAGAATCGAATCGATGACCGGTGTAAGGTTAACTTTTGCATCATCTAAGGAATCAATAAGAATATGAGACAGGTTAACTTTGATGTCATTAATTTCATTGTCAGTAGCTTTCTTATTATTAAGAAGATAATTATTTACTGCGTTAAGGTCATCTATTTCTTTCAGTATCCCTTTTTCACCAAGCAAGTATGAAATCGATTCATTACATACATAAGGCATTAATAGCAGATGTTCTTTCCTTATTGCTAATAATGCATTGTTCAATGGTTTTTCTAATAAATCCGTAATCGTAGAATCAACTGAATCTTTACAACTCACCTGCGAGTTATTCAAGTCCTGAGAATTATTTAACTCCTGCGGAATATTTAATAGACGAGCTATTTCCTTGTTAGCTTCGCGTTGGTAACATGCCAGAATCTTGTTAGTAATCAGGTGTAATGAACTCTCATCTTTTCTTTCAAAGGACTTTCCTTCATAACGATTAGTCGAACCATCAGGTTGTTGAAATATAATAGCCGTATGTCCTTGACGAGTCCCCATAGTAGTGAAAGCGGAAAGTGTGATTTCTATTTCCACCTTAGATAAATCCGCTCGTTCCCCTTCAGGATTATTCATAACAAACTTCATTATCTCACTGCCATCATTATTTTTGATATAAGATGAGGACTCAATATGAGCCATCATATTTCTTCCCGCTTCGTTGGAGCGTTTGCTAAAATCCACATAACCTAAAGTAAATATTTTTACCAAAAATTCCAAAAATGTCTTAGGATCAAGGATATTTCTTGTGTTATCCTGCCCCTCGGCATTACGGGCAAAATTATTCATTCCAACACGCCAGGTATTTAAAACTTCACTTTTTTGTTTAAAATTGTCGGCTAATGTAATGTGTTGAGAATAATTCAAATCTGATATTTTGCTCATGACGAACTCCTTGAGTTAATAAGAACGTCTAAGCATTACAAATTTTACTCACAAAAAAATATCAAAAAACGCTCTTTTCACAAACTCGCCGTAAACCTGGAGTTATTTACGGCGAAAAGTCATCACGCCATCAGCATCTTCACTACTGCTTTGCGAACCCGGGCTGGCGCGCCCACTGCGCACAGCGGTTTATGCACTTCCCCCGGATAAAACACAACAAAATCACCTTCATTAAGGATAACTGTTTTCTCATCAACACCTTCCGGCAAAAATGCGATGTCTTTATCAGCTAACCAGTCGGTATCCGGCGTACCTGCAGGTTGTGTGCTGAAGGTCATGCCTTCCTGACCTTTTAACACAATCTGAATGTCGAGATAGCGGGCATGGTACTCCGCACGGCGAGCTTCGTACGGCTCGGTCATATCTTCCGAGATAAGATAAAACAGACGATTGCCTTCGATATCGTGCTTGCCCTTTGGCGTTTCTGCCGTAACGTGTGCTTTGATATGCTCAATCGCCTGGCGTAACTCCTGGGGTAGCCACGGCTGAAGATTATGAATATTTCCGATGATCATCTTTTCCACTCCTTAATTAAAACAACGTTTCATTTCTATCGTTATACGAAAAGATGATCAATTCCGCTAGCCTTAACGCGTGAATTATTGTCTTATCACAACTTATCGGCAGGCGCGTTCCCGCCTTTCGGGTCAAGGCCCGCATCACTCCTTGAGAATAGTTTTTATCGCTTCCCCCGCCAGTGCAGCTGTTGCACAGAGTTGTTCGATGGAGTGCCCCTCCCGTGCCTTCGCAGAAAGCCCTGACATCACGGTACTCATAAAATCAGTCACACATTGTGCGCTTTGTGGATGCCGCCTGGCGATATAGTCATAAATGGCCGTTTCTGCGGCGTGATAATATTGAACGGCAATATCACGCGCTTGTGGATCATGACTATGAATGCCTTCAAGAACCATACAGCCAGCGCAGCCGCCGTTTTGGCTATATCTGCGCGCCGCTTCTTTTAATACCTCAGCCAGGCACTCCCCTACCGGACGATCATCACGAAGAATATCGGCAAGCGGAATAGCTTCCGTACCGACATATTCATTGAGTACACGGCTAAATAACCCAGCCTTATTGCCAAAAGCCGCGTAGAGGCTCGGGGGGTTAATACCAAGATAATCAGTAACTTCAGCAACACTGACAGCATCGAAACCTTTTTGGTGAAAAAGCACTTTTGCCGCAGAGACTGCCTGCTCAGGAGCGAAACGTCTGGGACGACCTGGAACGCGAGATTGTTTTTTAGTGACCATTACAAAACTTATTGACAGAAAGTTAAAACAGTTTTGTAATGCATGTTACATAATAAATCAAGGAGTCCTTATGGGCGCTTTTACAGGTAAGACAGTTCTCATCCTCGGTGGCAGTCGTGGTATCGGTGCCGCTATCGTACGTCGTTTCGTCACCGATGGGGCCAATGTACGATTCACCTATGCGGGGTCGAAAGATGCCGCTGAACACCTGGCACAAGAGACTAGAGCGACAGCAGTATTCACAGATAGTGCTGACAGAGACGCTGTCATTGATGTCGTTCGTAAGAGCGGCGCATTGGATATCCTGGTGGTAAATGCAGGTATTGGCGTCTTTGGCGATGCCCTGGAATTAAATGCCGACGATATTGATCGCCTTTTCAAAATCAATATTCATGCTCCTTACCATGCCTCTGTTGAAGCCGCCCGGCAGATGCCCGAAGGCGGGCGCATCTTAATCATCGGCTCCGTGAATGGCGATCGTATGCCTGTTGCAGGCATGGCTGCTTATGCCGCAAGTAAATCTGCCCTACAAGGCATGGCGCGCGGGCTGGCCCGTGATTTTGGACCGCGTGGGATCACCATCAACGTCGTCCAGCCAGGGCCAATTGATACCGACGCTAATCCCGCCAACGGGCCAATGCGCGATATGTTGCATGGTTTTATGGCCATCAAAAGACATGGGCAACCGGAAGAGGTCGCTGGTATGGTCGCATGGTTAGCAGGGCCAGAAGCCAGTTTTGTTACCGGCGCGATGCATACCATTGATGGCGCGTTTGGCGCATAACCGACTACGCTCAATTAAGCCCAGCCATTTCCCATGATGTCTGGGTTTTGTTTACTCACGTCGTCCGCTAAAAGCGGCTCCTGGTAAATATAAATCTTCTGTTCATGTCGTAAATCTTGAGGATAACCAAATGGTAGAAAGAACCGCTGTTTTCCCTGCTGGACGACATTCACTGTATGCTGAGCATCGTTATTCTGCGGCTATTCGTTCCGGCGATTTGCTGTTTGTTTCCGGGCAAGTAGGAAGTCGAGAGGACGGAACACCAGAACCCGATTTTCAGCAACAAGTCAGACTGGCATTTGATAATTTGCATGCGACCCTGGCAGCTGCGGGATGCACTTTTGACGATATCATTGATGTTACGAGCTTTCATACCGATCCAGAAAAACAATTCGAAGACATCATGACGGTGAAAAATGAAATATTTAGCGCCCCACCTTATCCAAACTGGACGGCGGTGGGTGTTACATGGCTGGCAGGCTTTGATTTTGAAATTAAAGTGATAGCGCGCATCCCTGAGCAGTAAGCAATAGTGTTAGCCGTTCGTTTTCACACTCCGTCCTATAAGTCGGATGAATGGAATAAAATGCATATCTGATTGCGTGAAAGTGAAAAAGAAAAAAGCAGGAAATGTCTGCAATTATTGATACCGAACGACAGTTCCCCTCCAGAATCACAGTAAATAAAAATGCATATATTTTGACTTTAAATTCATATAAACCGTTTGCGCTGACAAAATATTGCATCAAATGCTTGCACCGCTTCTGACGATGAGTATAATGCCGGACAATTTGCCGGGAGGATGTATGGTTCAGTGTGTTCGACATTTTGTCTTACCGCGTCTGAAAAAAGACGCTGGCCTGCCGTTTTTCTTCCCGTTGATCACCCATTCCCAGCCCCTCAATCGAGGGGCTTTTTTTTGCCCAGGCGTCAGGAGATAAAAGATGGCTAATCCGCTATATCAGAAACATATCATTTCCATAAACGACCTTAGTCGCGATGACCTTAATCTGGTGCTGGCGACAGCGGCGAAACTGAAAGCAAACCCGCAACCAGAGCTGTTGAAGCACAAAGTCATTGCCAGCTGTTTCTTCGAAGCCTCTACCCGTACCCGCCTCTCTTTCGAAACTTCCATGCACCGCCTGGGTGCCAGCGTGGTGGGCTTTTCCGACAGCGCCAATACATCACTGGGTAAAAAGGGCGAAACGCTGGCCGATACCATTTCGGTTATCAGCACTTACGTTGATGCGATAGTGATGCGTCATCCGCAGGAAGGTGCGGCGCGCCTGGCCACCGAGTTTTCCGGCAATGTACCGGTACTGAATGCCGGTGATGGCTCCAACCAACATCCGACGCAAACCTTGCTGGACTTATTCACTATTCAGGAAACCCAGGGGCGTCTGGACAATCTCCACGTCGCAATGGTTGGTGACCTGAAATATGGCCGCACCGTTCACTCCCTGACTCAGGCGTTAGCGAAGTTCGACGGCAACCGTTTTTACTTCATCGCGCCGGACGCGCTGGCAATGCCGCAATACATTCTGGATATGCTTGATGAAAAAGGGATCGCCTGGAGTCTGCACAGCTCTATTGAAGAAGTGATGGCGGAAGTTGACATCCTGTACATGACCCGCGTGCAAAAAGAGCGTCTGGACCCGTCCGAGTACGCCAACGTGAAAGCGCAGTTTGTTCTTCGCGCCAGCGATCTCCACAACGCCAAAGCCAATATGAAAGTGCTGCATCCGCTGCCGCGTGTTGATGAGATTGCGACGGATGTTGATAAAACGCCACACGCCTGGTACTTCCAGCAGGCAGGCAACGGGATTTTCGCTCGCCAGGCGTTACTGGCACTGGTTCTGAATCGCGATCTGGTACTGTAAGGGGAAATAGAGATGACACACGATAATAAATTGCAGGTTGAAGCTATTAAACGCGGCACGGTAATTGACCATATCCCCGCCCAGATCGGTTTTAAGCTGTTGAGTCTGTTCAAGCTGACCGAAACGGATCAGCGCATCACCATCGGTCTGAACCTGCCTTCTGGCGAGATGGGCCGCAAAGATCTGATCAAAATCGAAAATACCTTTTTGAGTGAAGACCAGGTAGATCAACTGGCATTGTATGCGCCGCAAGCCACGGTTAACCGTATCGACAACTATGAAGTGGTGGGTAAATCGCGCCCAAGTCTGCCGGAGCGCATCGACAATGTGCTGGTCTGCCCGAACAGCAACTGTATCAGCCATGCCGAACCGGTTTCATCCAGCTTTGCCGTGCGAAAACGCGCCAATGACATCGCGCTCAAATGCAAATACTGTGAAAAAGAGTTTTCCCATAATGTGGTGCTGGCCAATTAATTGCGGTTGGTAATAAAAGTCTGGCTCCCTATAATGAGCCAGACTTTTTACCGCTGTAATAAAGGAGAAATCATGAGCAAAACTATCGCGACGGAAAATGCACCGGCAGCTATCGGCCCTTACGTACAGGGCGTTGATCTGGGCAATATGATCATCACCTCCGGTCAGATCCCGGTAAATCCGAAAACGGGCGAAGTACCGGCAGACGTCGCTGCACAGGCACGTCAGTCGCTGGATAACGTAAAAGCGATCGTCGAAGCCGCTGGTCTGAAAGTGGGCGACATCGTTAAAACTACCGTGTTTGTAAAAGATCTGAACGACTTCGCAACCGTAAACGCCACTTACGAAGCCTTCTTCACCGAACACAACGCCGCCTTCCCGGCACGTTCTTGCGTTGAAGTTGCCCGTCTGCCGAAAGACGTGAAGATTGAGATCGAAGCGATCGCTGTTCGTCGCTAATCTTGATGGAAATCCGGGCTATCATGCCCGGATTAAGTCTGATGACAAACGCAAAATCGCCTGATGCGCTACGCTTATCAGGCCTACGTGATTCCTGCAATTTATTGAATTTGTATACCGGATTAGGCGTTTACGCCGCATCCGGCATGAACAAAACTCACTTTGTCTGCAATCTGAATCCGGGCCACCATGCCCAGTTTATTCTTTACTGCCAGCCGTAACGACGGCTATAGAACCCTTTCACCAACTGGGTTAACGTCATATACCCTGCCAGAATCGCAACCAGCCACGGGAAATAGCTTAACGGCAACGCCTGTAATTGCAGATAACTGGCCAGCGGTGAAAACGGCAATGCGATCCCGACAATCATCACGATCACGGTCATGATCATTAACGGCCACGATGCACAGCTCTGAATAAACGGCACACGGCGGGTGCGGATCATATGCACAATCAGCGTTTGCGACAGTAAGCCCACCACAAACCATCCCGACTGGAACAGCGTTTGCGTTTCCGGCGTGTTGGCATGGAATACCCACCACATCAGGCAAAACGTCAAAATATCGAAGATCGAGCTGATCGGTCCGAAGAAGATCATAAAGCGCCCCAGATCCGCCGGATTCCAACGCTGCGGCTTTTGAATTTGCTCGTCGTCGACGTTATCAAACGGGATCGCCACCTGTGACACATCGTACAGCAGGTTCTGAATAAGCAAGTGTAACGGCAACATCGGTAGGAAGGGCAAGAAAGCACTCGCTACCAGCACGCTGAACACATTACCGAAGTTAGAGCTCGCCGTCATTTTGATGTATTTCAGCATGTTGGCGAAAGTGCGACGTCCCTCAATAACCCCCTCTTCCAGCACCATCAGGCTTTTTTCCAGCAGGATGATATCAGCCGCTTCACGGGCAATATCTACCGCGCCGTCCACAGAAATGCCGATATCCGCAGCGCGTAAGGCGGGCGCATCATTAATACCATCGCCCATAAAGCCAACCACATGCCCTTCGCGCTTCAGTAAGGTCACAATGCGTTCTTTATGCATCGGCGTCAGGCGGGCAAACAGCGTGGTGCGCTGTGCAAGATTTGCCAGTTCGTCGTCAGATAGCATTTCAATATCACTACCAATGACCACCTCTCCCGCGTCCAGCCCCACTTCATGGCACACTTTCGCTGCAACTAACTCACTGTCGCCAGTAAGGATTTTTACGGTAATTCCACTCGCTTTTAATGCCTTCAGTGCCGGAGCGGTTGTCTCTTTTGGCGGATCAAGGAAAGCAATATATCCTTCGAGGATCAGGTCGGATTCATCCGCCCGCTGGTAATCTCCTTCACGCGCTGGCAGGTATTTCGTCGCCACCGCAACCACGCGCAGCCCCTGACGATTCAGCGTATCAGTAACCCGCTTAATCTTACGCAGCATGATGTCATCGAGCGGTACAATCTCGCCATTGTGACGCACTTGCGAACACACATTGAGGATTTCCTGCAATGCGCCTTTGCAAACCAGCTGATGGTGCTCGGTATTTTCTGCCACTACCACCGACATCCGGCGACGCTCGAAATCAAACGGAATCTCATCGATTTTTTGCCAACGACTGACCAGCGAGCGCGCTGACTCTTCATCCGTACCTTCGAGCACCGCTGTATCGAGCAGGTTTTTAAGTCCGGTCTGATAATGACTGTTCAACCACGCGCTATGCAGCACGCGTTCGCTGGTTTTACCGGAGATATCGGTATGATTCTCCAGCACAATTTTATCCTGTGTCAGGGTGCCGGTTTTATCAGTGCACAGAATATCCATTGCGCCAAAGTTCTGAATAGCATCCAGATGTTTGACGATCACTTTCTGTTTCGACAGCTTTACTGCGCCGCGCGCCAGCGTCGAGGTAACAATCATCGGCAACATTTCCGGCGTTAGGCCTACCGCGACCGAAAGCGCAAACAGCGCCGCTTCCCACCAGTCGCCTTTGGTGTAGCCATTGATTAACAGCACCACCGGTGCCATCACCAGCATAAAGCGAATCAGCAGCATACTGACGCGGCTGATCCCTTGCTGAAAGGCATTCGGCTCGCTTTCCTGCTCACTAACACGCCCCGCCAGTTGACCAAACCAGGTATTGGCACCTGTAGCAATCACCATTGCTTGTGCCGTGCCGCTCACCACGGTGGTGCCCATAAAACACAGCGTGTCGCACTCCAGCGGATTGCTGTGCTCCGGCTGGCGAGTGGTAGCGGCTTTTTCTACGGGCAGAGACTCACCGGTTAACGACGCCTGAGCGACGAACAGATCCCGCGCCTGCAAGATACGTAAATCTGCCGGGATCATATCTCCCGCCGCCAGTTTTATAATATCGCCGGGCACCAGCTGGTCGATCGGGATCTCCAGCCAGCCATTTTCGCCTTTGTCGTTAATTACGCGCAGCACCGTCGCAGTATTGCTGACCATCGCTTTCAGGGCATCTGCCGCTTTAGTGGAACGTGCTTCCTGAATAAAGTTCAGCAACGTAGAAATAGCGACCATTAGCGCGATAACGCCCGCAGCAAATAAATCTTCCGTGGCGTAAGAAATAGCGCCGAGAATGGTGAGTAAAATATTAAAGGGGTTGCGATAGCAGACCCATAAATGTACCCACCACGGCGACGGTTGTTGTGCGGGTAATTTATTTTCACCATGTTGTTCGCGGGCAGATTCCACTTCCGCCTGATTTAACCCTTCCGGATGGGTGTCGAACGTTTTCCACAATTCTTCTTCGGGCATCACCGCCATTTTCAGGCAATGCGCACTTAAGGACGGCGGGACCACCGTATTCACTGTCTGCTGCGCGCCAGGCAATGGATCACGATGAACCAGACGGGAAGGTAAATGGCGAGTGAGCCGGGTAAAAATTTCTTTAAACATAAGGAGTCCCTCCGCACTGTCTGAAACAGTACAGAAATGTCTTCAGGCGTGGCGAAGCCTTACCTGAAGGTAATAAAGCTGAGCAGGGACGTTAAAACGTCACGGCCTTACGCATCCGGTAACGCCGTGAAAAGACGGGCTTACCGGAAAAGTTTTAATCTCCGTCGAGGGAGAGGCGTGGGATCAGGTTCCATATAACCTCCGGTAAGTGAAAAAAGCGCCGCAAATAATAAGGAGAATCCAATAATATTCGTAGCATCTATGGCGATATAATACCTGCTGGCAACTAAACCAACGATAAACCAGACTTTACCCATTGCTGAATGCACGGGTAAAGTTAGGCTCAAATAATTAAACAACACGTTACAGGACAACAGGATGCAAAATCGGCTGACCATCAAAGATATCGCGCGCTTAAGCGGCGTGGGGAAATCTACAGTTTCCCGGGTGCTGAATAACGAAAGCGGCGTGAGCCAGCTCACCCGCGAGCGTGTTGAAGCAGTGATGAATCAGCATGGATTTTCCCCTTCCCGCTCTGCGCGCGCTATGCGTGGGCAAAGCGATAAAGTGGTCGCCATCATTGTTACCCGTCTGGATTCGTTGTCAGAAAATCTCGCCGTTCAAACCATGCTGCCAGCGTTCTATGAACAAGGTTACGACCCAATCATGATGGAAAGTCAGTTTTCCCCGCAATTAGTTGCCGAACATTTGGGGGTGCTGAAACGGCGTAATATCGACGGCGTAGTGCTGTTCGGTTTTACTGGCATAACAGAAGAAATGTTAGCCCACTGGCAGTCATCGCTGGTTCTGCTGGCGCGTGACGCAAAAGGCTTTGCTTCGGTCTGTTATGACGACGAAGGGGCAATCAAGATCCTGATGCAACGGCTGTATGACCAGGGGCATCGTAATATCAGTTATCTCGGCGTGCCGCACAGTGACGTGACAACCGGTAAGCGACGTCACGAAGCCTACCTGGCGTTCTGCAAAGCGCATAAACTGCATCCCGTTGCCGCCCTGCCAGGCCTTGCTATGAAGCAAGGCTATGAGAACGTAGCAAAAGTGATTACGCCTGAAACTACCGCCTTACTGTGCGCAACCGACACGCTGGCACTTGGCGCAAGTAAATACCTGCAAGAGCAACGCATCGACACCTTGCAACTGGCGAGCGTCGGTAATACGCCGTTAATGAAATTCCTCCATCCGGAGATCGTCACCGTAGATCCCGGTTACGCCGAAGCTGGACGCCAGGCGGCCTGCCAGTTGATCGCACAGGTAACCGGGCGCAGCGAACCGCAACAAATCATCATCCCCGCCACCCTGTCCTGATCGTTTCCTGAACGATAAATTGTGATCTTCGCTGCGTTTCGGGAACGTTCCCGTTTTTAAATTTTTCCGCGCAATATATTCTGCAGCCAACCAAAAATGTCATCTGCCATGGGGCTTTATGATGAGCAAAATAAACCAAACGGATATCGATCGGTTGATTGAACTGGTCGGCGGGCGCGGCAATATTGCGACGGTGAGCCACTGTATTACTCGCCTGCGCTTTGTCCTCAACCAACCGGCCAATGCCAGACCGAAAGAAATTGAGCAACTCCCCATGGTGAAAGGCTGTTTCACCAATGCCGGGCAATTTCAGGTGGTGATTGGCACCAACGTGGGTGATTACTATCAAGCACTGATAGCGTCAACCGGACAGGCGCAGGTTGATAAAGAGCAGGTAAAAAAAGCCGCCCGGCAGAATATGAAATGGCATGAGCAGTTGATCTCTCATTTCGCGGAGATCTTCTTCCCGTTGCTGCCCGCGTTGATTAGCGGCGGTTTGATCCTCGGTTTTCGCAATGTAATCGGCGATTTGCCCATGAGCAACGGTCAAACGCTGGCACAAATGTACCCTTCCCTGCAAACGATCTACGATTTTCTGTGGTTGATCGGTGAAGCGATCTTCTTCTACCTGCCGGTCGGGATTTGCTGGTCAGCGGTGAAAAAAATGGGCGGCACGCCGATCCTTGGTATCGTGCTTGGCGTGACACTGGTTTCCCCCCAGCTGATGAACGCTTATCTGCTCGGGCAGCAGCTGCCGGAAGTGTGGGACTTTGGCATGTTCAGCATCGCCAAAGTGGGCTATCAGGCGCAGGTGATCCCGGCACTATTAGCCGGGCTGGCGCTGGGCGTTATTGAAACTCGCCTTAAACGCATCGTGCCGGATTACCTCTATCTGGTGGTGGTGCCCGTCTGTTCGCTGATCCTCGCGGTGTTCCTCGCCCATGCGCTGATTGGTCCGTTTGGACGCATGATTGGCGATGGCGTTGCCTTTGCGGTACGTCACCTGATGACCGGCAGCTTTGCTCCGATTGGCGCGGCATTGTTTGGCTTCCTGTACGCCCCGCTGGTGATCACCGGGGTACACCAGACCACGCTTGCTATTGATTTGCAGATGATTCAAAGCATGGGTGGTACGCCAGTGTGGCCGCTGATTGCGCTGTCGAATATCGCTCAGGGCTCCGCCGTGATAGGCATTATCATTTCCAGCCGCAAGCACAATGAACGCGAGATCTCCGTGCCTGCGGCGATCTCCGCCTGGCTTGGGGTCACTGAGCCTGCAATGTACGGCATCAACCTGAAATATCGCTTCCCGATGCTGTGCGCGATGATTGGTTCTGGTCTGGCAGGATTGCTATGCGGCCTGAACGGCGTTATGGCGAATGGCATCGGCGTAGGCGGCCTGCCGGGAATTCTCTCGATTCAACCGAGCTACTGGCAGGTGTTTGCGCTGGCAATGGCTATCGCCATCATCATCCCGATTGTACTCACCTCGTTTATCTATCAGCGGAAATACCGCCTGGGCACGCTGGACATTGTTTAATTTTCTTCGGGGCGCAATTGCGCCCCCTCGCATTCGCAGGAATAACGTAATGACTCATCTTCCCCACTGGTGGCAAAACGGCGTTATCTACCAGATTTATCCAAAGAGTTTTCAGGACACCACGGGTAGCGGTACCGGCGATTTACGTGGCGTTATCCAACACCTGGACTATCTGCATAAACTGGGCGTTGATGCCATCTGGCTAACCCCCTTTTATGTCTCTCCCCAGGTCGATAACGGTTACGACGTAGCGAACTATACGGCGATTGATCCCACCTACGGCACGCTGGACGATTTTGACGAACTGGTGACGCAGGCAAAATCGCGCGGGATTCGTATCATTCTCGATATGGTGTTTAACCATACCTCTACCCAACATGCCTGGTTTCGCGAGGCGCTGAACAAAGAAAGCCCTTACCGCCAGTTTTATATCTGGCGCGATGGAGAACCAGAAACGCCACCGAACAACTGGCGTTCAAAATTTGGCGGTAGTGCGTGGCGCTGGCATGCGGAAAGCGAACAGTACTATTTGCATCTCTTTGCACCAGAACAGGCGGATCTCAACTGGGAGAATCCAGCGGTACGCGCAGAGCTGAAAAAAGTCTGTGAGTTCTGGGCCGATCGTGGGGTCGACGGGTTGCGCCTGGATGTGGTGAATCTGATCTCCAAAGACCCGCGTTTCCCTGAAGACCTGGACGGCGACGGGCGTCGCTTCTACACCGACGGGCCACGAGCACACGAGTTTTTGCACGAGATGAACCGCGATGTGTTTACGCCACGCGGGTTAATGACCGTAGGTGAAATGTCCTCCACCAGCCTTGAGCATTGCCAGCGATACGCGGCTCTGACAGGCAGTGAATTGTCGATGACCTTTAATTTTCATCACCTGAAGGTCGATTATCCCGGTGGTGAAAAATGGACGCTGGCTAAACCTGACTTTGTGGCGTTGAAAACATTGTTCCGCCACTGGCAACAAGGAATGCACAACGTAGCATGGAATGCCTTGTTCTGGTGTAACCACGATCAGCCGCGCATTGTTTCTCGCTTTGGTGATGAAGGTGAATACCGCGTGCCTGCGGCAAAAATGCTGGCGATGGTGCTGCATGGCATGCAGGGAACGCCGTATATCTACCAGGGCGAAGAGATTGGCATGACCAACCCGCATTTCACGCGCATTACTGACTATCGCGACGTAGAGAGCCTCAATATGTTTGCCGAGCTGCGCAACGATGGGCGTGATGCCGACGAGTTATTGGCAATCCTCGCCAGTAAATCCCGTGACAACAGTCGCACGCCCATGCAATGGAGCAACGGCGATAATGCCGGGTTTACGGCTGGCGAACCGTGGATTGGCCTGGGCGATAACTATCAACAAATCAACGTAGAAGCCGCGCTGGCCGATGATTCCTCGGTGTTTTACACCTACCAAAAGTTAATCGCACTGCGTAAGCAGGAAGCCATCCTGACATGGGGCAATTACCAGGATCTGCTGCCAAACAGCCCTGTATTGTGGTGCTATCGCCGTGAATGGAAGGGGCAAACCTTGCTGGTCATTGCCAACCTTAGCCGTGAGATCCAACCCTGGCAGGCAGGGCAAATGCGCGGCAACTGGCAGCTTGTGATGCATAACTACGAAGAAGCCTCACCACAACCCTGTGCCATGAATTTACGGCCTTTTGAGGCTGTCTGGTGGTTACAGAAGTAAATCTTCCCTAAGCCCCGGTAATGCCGGTCATTCCGGGGTTTTGTCTGTCAGTATGTTGTTTTTGTTGATTTTTCAACCAGCAAATTCATTAAAAAATTTACATATCGCTGTAGCGCCCGTCATCCGTACGCTCTGCTTTTTACTTTGAGCTACATCAAAAAAAGTTCAAACATCCTTGATGCAAAGCACTATATATAGACTTTAAAATGCGTCCCAACCCAATATGTTGTATTAATCGACTATAATTGCTACTACAGCTCCCCACGAAAAAGGTGCGGCGTTGTGGATAAGCGGATGGCGATTGCGGAAAGCACCGGAAAACGAAACGAAAAAACCGGAAAACGCCTTTCCCAATTTCTGTGGATAACCTGTTCTTAAAAATATGGAGCGATCATGACACCGCATGTGATGAAACGAGACGGCTGCAAAGTGCCGTTTAAATCAGAGCGCATCAAAGAAGCGATTCTGCGTGCAGCTAAAGCAGCGGAAGTCGATGATGCCGATTATTGCGCCACTGTTGCCGCGGTTGTCAGCGAGCAGATGCAGGGCCGCAACCAGGTGGATATCAATGAGATCCAGACCGCAGTTGAAAATCAGCTGATGTCAGGTCCATACAAACAACTGGCTCGTGCTTACATCGAGTACCGTCACGATCGCGACATTGAACGTGAAAAACGCGGTCGCCTGAACCAGGAGATCCGTGGTCTGGTCGAGCAGACCAACGCCTCGTTACTCAACGAAAACGCCAACA
>OHLG01000001.1_pt1 | contig 100053 bp, 124 predicted proteins | sample 1569121 | NCBI WGS metagenome assembly OHLG01 (sample SAMEA3879515, study PRJEB24766) | human gut metagenome | biome: human-associated habitat; feature: feces | place: USA | collected 1985/1987 | reverse complement strand
ACTTTATTTGTCTCACTCCCTAAATTTTTATGTGAAAAGGTTTTTCTAATCAATCTTTAGGCTGAATTTTGTTATAATAAAACTAGTAGATAAAAGGGGGACAATTATGTCTGACAAAAGTATTAACTTAGTTATTGTAACTGGGATGAGTGGAGCTGGTAAAACGGTGGCAATTCAATCATTTGAAGATTTGGGTTATTTCACGATTGATAATATGCCACCAGCTTTGGTACCAAAATTTATTGAGCTGATTGAACAATCTAGCGACAATAATCGTGTGGCACTTGTAGTCGACATGCGTAGTCGCCTCTTTTTTAATGAAATCAATTCTGTTCTTGATAAAATCGATGCCAATCCAAAAATTGATTTTAAAATTTTATTCTTGGATGCGACAGATGGTGAATTGGTTGCTCGTTATAAAGAAACACGTCGTAGTCATCCGTTGGCAGCAGATGGACGTATTTTAGATGGTATCAAACTTGAGCGTGAATTGTTAGCGCCACTGAAAAACTTGAGCCAAAATGTGGTTGATACAACAGAACTCACACCACGCCAACTCCGTAAAACCATTTCAGAGCAATTTTCAAGTGAGGAAAACCAAGTATCATTTCGTATAGAAGTGATGAGTTTTGGTTTTAAGTATGGCTTGCCGCTTGATGCTGATTTGGTATTTGATGTGCGTTTCTTGCCAAATCCTTACTACAAACCAGAACTCCGTGACCAAACAGGGCTCGAATCAGAAGTCTATGATTACGTTATGAATCATGAAGAGTCTGAAGATTTCTATCAACATTTGACAGGCTTGATTAAACCAATTTTGCCAGGGTATCAAAAAGAAGGAAAATCCGTTTTGACGATTGCCATTGGTTGTACAGGTGGTCAACATCGTAGTGTCGCCTTTGCGCATCGTTTGGCAGAAGAGTTAAAAGAAAATTGGGTTGTCAATGAAAACCACCGTGATAAAAATCGTCGTAAGGAGACTGTGAATCGTTCATGAGAAAACCTAAAATTACTGTTATCGGTGGAGGAACGGGTATTCCTGTTATTTTAAATAGCTTACGGCATGAAGAAGTTGATATCACAGCGATTGTGACGGTTGCTGATGATGGTGGTAGTTCCGGAACTTTGCGTTCTGTGACGCAGTTAACACCGCCAGGCGACCTTCGTAACGTCCTTGTAGCGATGAGTGATATGCCGAAATTCTATGAAAAAGTCTTTCAATATCGTTTTGACGAAACTGATGGTGCTTTGGCAGGGCATCCGCTTGGTAATTTGATTATTTCAGGCATCGCAGAAATGCAAGGTTCAACCTACAATGCCATGCAGTTGCTAACAAAATTTTTCCATGTCACAGGAAAGATTTACCCAGCCAGTGAAAATCCATTGACTTTGCATGCTGTTTTCAAAGACGGTCACGAAGTTATTGGCGAAAGTCATATTGCTGATTATAAAGGTATGATTGACCACGTTTATGTCACAAATACTTATAACAATGAAGAACCGACTGCTAGTCGAAAAGTTGTTGATGCGATTATGGATAGTGATATGATTGTTCTGGGACCTGGTTCGCTTTTTACCTCAATCCTGCCCAATCTTGTTATTCCAGAAATCAAGCAAGCTCTGCTGGAAACCTCAGCAGAAGTGGCTTACGTTTGTAACATCATGACCCAATATGGTGAGACCGAGCATTTTACTGATGCTGACCATGTGGAAGTGCTCAACCGCCACCTTGGTAAAGATGTGATTGACACCGTTTTGGTCAATATCCAAGAAGTACCGCAAGATTACATGAATTCTAACGAATTTGATGAGTATTTGGTTCAAGTAGAACATGATTTTGCAGGACTTCGCAAGCAGGTGAAACGTGTGATTTCATCAGATTTCTTGCGTTTGGAAAATGGCGGAGCTTTTCACAATGGCGACTTTGTCGTTGAGGAATTAATGAATTTGGTGAGGATGAGGAAGCGATGAGTTTTACAGTAAAAGTGAAAGAAGAACTGCTCAATTTGTCGCGGTTTGATAAGAGCGAATTATCAGCAATCATTAAAATGTCTGGTAGCCTTGGCTTGACAGGAGACGGACTTACCTTGTCTATCACAACAGAAAATGCTAAAATCGCTCGTCATATTTATGAATTGACTGAAAATCTTTACCATGTTCAGCCAGAAATTAAATACCACCAAAAGACAAATCTGCGTAAAAACCGTATTTACAATGTTTTTGTGGTAGCAAACGTCAGAGAAATCTTGAATGACTTGCAGTTGGCGGATTCTTTCTTTGGCATTGAAATGGGAATTAACCCAACTATTTTAGAAGATGATGATAAGGGACGCGCTTATTTGCGCGGCGCTTTTTTGGCGACTGGAACCATTCGTGATCCAGAATCTGGAAAATATCAGCTGGAAATTTTCTCGGTTTATCAAGACCACGCTGAAGATTTGGCGAATTTGATGCGAAAATTTATCCTTTATGCTAAGGTCATTGAACATAAGAATGGTACGGTAACCTATTTGCAAAAAGCAGAAGACATCATGGATTTTCTTTTGATTATTGGTGCTATGGAATGTAAGGATATTTTTGAAGAAGTTAAGATTATGCGTGAGACACGTAACGATATCAATCGTGCTAATAATGCGGAGACGGCAAACATTGCCAAAACCGTGACAGCTAGCATGAAAACAATCAATAATATCATTAAAATCATGGATACGGTTGGACTTGAAACCTTGCCAATTGAACTTCAACAAGTGGCTAAAATCCGTGTTGAAAATCCAGATTATTCCATTCAACAAATTGCCGACCATTTGGAAGGCACATTGACCAAGAGTGGTGTTAACCACAGATTACGTAAAATTAATAAAATTGCGGATGAATTATAGAAAGTAAAAGGAGAAGCATATTATGGCATGCACAACAATATTAGTAGGTAAAAAAGCGTCTTATGACGGTTCAACTATTATTGCACGTACGGAAGATTCACAAAGTGGCGATTTTACGCCAAAACAATTTATCGTGGTGAAACCAGAAGACCAACCACGTCATTACAAATCAGTCTTGTCTTCATTTGAAATGGATTTACCAGATAATCCAATGCGCTATACGTCAGTGCCAGATGCTTTGCGTAAAGACGGTATCTGGGGCGAAGCTGGTATCAACGAAGCCAATGTTGCCATGAGCGAAACTGAAACCATTACGACCAATGCGCGTGTTTTAGGAGCTGACCCTTTGGTTGAATCTGGTATTGGTGAGGAAGATATGTTGACATTGGTACTTCCTTACGTTCGTACAGCACGTGAAGGGGTAGAACGTCTCGGTGCTATCCTTGAACAATATGGAACTTACGAATCAAACGGTGTTGCCTTTTCTGATGTTAATGAAATTTGGTGGTTGGAAACCATTGGTGGTCACCATTGGATTGCTCGCCGTGTTCCAGATGAATGTTACGTCACAAATCCTAATCAGCTCGGTATTGATCACTTTGAGTTCAACAACCCAGATGAGTACATGTATTCAAAAGATTTGCGTGATTTCATCGCAAGCAATAACTTGGATTTGACTTACTCAAATGAACACTTTAACCCACGCTATGCTTTTGGTAGCCAACGTGATAAAGACCGTCATTACAATACACCACGTGCTTGGGCAATGCAACGTTTCTTAAACCCAGAAATCGAACAAGACCCACGTAGTTTCTTTATTCCATGGGCACAAAAACCTTACCGTAAAATTACGATCGAAGATGTCAAATACGTTTTGAGCAATCATTACCAAGACACAGAATTTGACCCGTACGGACCAGAAGGAAATGCGGTCACACAACGTGCCTTCCGCACAATTGGTATCAACCGCACTAGTCAAACAGCCATTCTTCAATTGCGCCCAGACCAACCGCACGATACCACAGGAATTCAATGGTTGGCATACGGTTCAATGCCATTTGGAACAATGGTGCCATTCTTTACTCAAATTTCAACGACACCAGCCTATTTTGCCAATACTGGCGAAAATGTCTCAACAGCCTCATTCTATTGGGCAAATCGTCTTATTGCAGCAATTGCTGACCCACATTTCCACCAACATGAAGGTGATATTGAAGATTATATCGAAAAAACAATGGCAGCAGGACATGCACGAATCAAACGTGTCGATGCTGCTTTAGCAAACGGAGAAAGTATTGATTTTGATGCCGAAAACCAAGCCATGAGTGACTTTGTCCAAGAAGAAACTCAAAAACTGTTAAACAAGGTCCTCTTTGATGCAAGCAATCTCATGACAAACCGCTTTTCAGTCAGTGATTAATAGCATTCTCCCCTCTTGAACTTTACTCAAGAGGGGATTTTTTATTTAAAATTTTTAAAAGTTATAGACTTAATAAAGATAGAGTGATAGAATGTGAATGATTAAAAAAACTGAAAATTATTACTTTTTCAATAAAAAAGTAGCATAAGTTTCAATGAGGGGGATTAATAATAAGAGATTTGGAAAAATTATTCAAAAAATATTGTGTATCACGAGGCTTAACATTGTAAGATATTGCTGAAGCAGGAATTTCAACGTCATAATTATTACGTTTTGAGCAAGGAAAGACAGATTTAACGATAATAAAACTTGCTTTAGTCTTGGGGCAAATAAATATGCCGATTGTTGAGTTTATGCACGTTGTGGGAGATTCTCAGCGTAATCATTTAGAGAGAGTGTTAGAAAAAATTCATTACTATCATTCAGCACAAGAAGTCTCTGGTTTAGAATATTTGTTAGCAGCAGAGCGAGCTAACAATACAGTAAATGAGCTGTTTCAACACCTGAACACTATTTTAATCAGAGCTTATCTTCGTGACTTGTCAAAAGAAGATGGTGACACTAGCATTTAGTGACCAATTCGCCCAAAATTTCAAAATCACCTTGAAAGATTAATAGGGAAAGGTCAGGAGCAAAGCATACCAGTAAATCGGTATCGATCTTTGATATTGGTGAATGCTTTTAGTGCGAGTTTGCTTTATTATTTGTTAGTCTTTTGCTTTTCTAGCAGCCGTATTCATGGGCCTATCTGAATCATTATCTTCAGGAACATTAGTTCCCTTTAATTTTGATGTTTTAGCTAATGAACAAGAGTATGCTAAATTCTTTAAAAATTCAAATACGATAACGTATGTTTTTACTGCTTTGGTAACGATTATTTCGCCATTTTTACTAAAACAAAGTGTCCTATATCCATTAGCTTTGTGATGATTAGCTTGATTTGTCTGTTGAAGCTACCAAATAAAATCATAAAATTAGGTTCAAAAGAAGCTCCAGCATTTTCGTCAGGAATTCGTTTAGCATCATATATTGCTGGAAAAAGTGTAAATAATCCTCAAAATCTCAACCCTCACATAATCATCTTATGAAACTATTGATTTTCGTAGGGGCTCTTTATTTTTGTATGAAAAAAATAGTTTTTGTGAGAAAAAAGCTTGCAAAAAACTTAAATTGTGTTATACTTAACCAGTAAACTATTAACTAGTTAAGAAAAGGAGTTGTCATGAAGAAGAAATTTCTTTTATTGATAAATTTAGTTGCACTTTTATTTGCTTGGCAAATCAGCCATATCAAGCAAGTTTCGGCAGATGACAAGATTGATGTTGTCACAACTTTCTATCCTGTTTATGAATTTACCAAAGCTGTTACGGGAGATACCGCAGATGTAACCATGTTGATCAAAGCAGGAACTGAACCACACGATTTTGAACCATCTACCAAAAATATTGCAACGATTTCAGACGCTGATGTTTTTGTCTATATGGACGATAGTATGGAAACATGGGTTGATAGCGTTGAAAAATCCATTGGTTCAGACAGTTTAACAGTTGTTAAATCAACAGGAGATATGCTATTAATGGCAGGAACAGCTGATGAAGACGACGAAGATAGCGATGACGGTCATACTCACGAATATGACCCACACGTTTGGCTCTCACCAAAACGCGCTATCACATTGGTTGAAAATATCCGTGACGCTTTTGTTGCAAAATATCCTGATAAAGCTGATACTTTCAATAGCAATGCAGCTGCTTACATTGGAAAACTAAATGATTTAGATGCCGAATACACAGAAGCATTGTCAAATGCTAAACAAACAAGCTTTGTCACACAGCACGCTGCTTTTGGTTATTTAGCACTTGATTACGGTTTGACACAAATTCCAATCACTGGTGTGTCAGCCGAATCAGAACCATCAGCAAAACGTTTAGCAAGTTTGACAAAATATGTCAAAAAATACGATATTAAGTACATTTACTTTGAAGAAAATGCGTCAAGTAAAGTTGCCTCAACGTTAGCAGATGAAGCAGGGGTCAAAACAGCGGTATTAAATCCGATTGAAAGCTTAACAAGCAAACAAATCAAAGCTGGCGAAGATTATTTCTCAGTTATGGAAGAAAACTTGAAAGCTTTGCAACTGACAACAGATGTCGCTGGTAAGACTATCAAAGCTGAAACAGACACAACCAAGACTGTTCAAAATGGTTACTTCAAAGATAAAGATGTTACCGACCGTTCATTGAGCGATTGGTCTGGTAAATGGCAATCAGTTTACCCATATCTTCTTGACGGCACATTGGATCAAGTTTGGGAATACAAAGCTAAAGCTTCAAAAGGTGAAAAAACAGCCGAAGAATATAAGGAATACTACACAACAGGTTACAAGACAGACGTTGAACAAATCAATATCAGCGGTAAAAAGAATACCATTACATTTATTAAAAACGGTGAGAAATACAAGTTTACTTATAAATATGTAGGTTACAAGATTTTGACTTATGAAAAAGGTAACCGTGGTGTCCGTTATTTGTTTGAAACGGATGATGAAAATGCTGGTGAATTCAAATACGTCCAATTTAGTGACCACAATATCACAACAACAGATGCCGAGCATTTCCACATTTTCTGGGGTGGCGAAAGCCAAGACGCACTTCTTGAAGAAATGGATAACTGGCCAACCTATTATCCAACTAGCTTAACAGGTCAAGAAATCGCCCAAGAAATTGTTGCTCACTAAAAAACTCATCAAAAAATAGTTAAAAAAGTCTGAAATAAAATGTCTCAGACTTTTTTTGTTTAAAGCTATGATACCTGTTACAACTGTGTTGTTCTTTGTTAGTGAAAAAATAAGGAAGTTTTAATAAGATGCTAAGCATTATGTAAGCAAAGGGAAGCCAATCAGGACTCGATTGCAAAGAAAAATGGTCATGAAAAGATTCGTATGTGAACTTATATAACCAATTCGACAGATGATAGCCAAGCCTTTTTGGAATTAAAGAAAAAAGACGCCTAAGGTGTTGGACATAAATTCCGTTTTGTTTCGGAAATAGGTGCGATTAAACAATTTATCAAGAGCGGAACATAGGAACCTGCCATAAGCAAAGACTACCTTTTGATTGACGGATTGAATGCGCTTAAAGAACGCTACGGCGACTTGAGTGTACATATGTTGATTTATTATGATTAAAGAAAAACATCATATTAAATGGGCAATCACAAACGAAAATTCGTGTGACAGTTGACAAAAATGTTACGTACCGTGATTACGATGTAGAAAAATCAATGGGAAATTACGGTAGTGAGCTAGTTGGTTATGGAAAAGTCACTATGGAGATTCCCCCTGGTCCCCAACCTGAACGGCTTAGAGCTCTTTTGATGAAACACAGCATTGAGTCAACATCATTTTCAAAATATGACACAGCCTATCGTAAATCGTAAGGAATAGTCTAATTAAAATGAATCACTTAGGAGATGATTACTGTTTTGAGTTTATTTAATAGTGTTTATACAGGTGTGAGTGCGACGGTAAATCCATTGATGGTTGCTTTATCTTTTTGGTCAGTCTTATATTAGGTGCTGTTTTAGCGCGGCTGTATCGTTATCGGACACTTTATACAAAAAATTTGTCATTACATTGACAATCCTTCCTAGCTTATTGTCAGTGATTATTGTCTTGGTGAATGGTAGTCTGGGAACAAGTGTTACCGTAACTGGGACAGGGACATTTAGTTTGGTACGTTTTCGTTCAGCTGTAGGTGGTGCGCGTGAACTGTTGGCACTATTTTTAGTAATGACTATTGGATCAAGTACAGGAATAGGCTACTTAACTTTAGCTATCTTGATCACAAGTGTTTTCTTGGTGATTTGGCTTGGTTTTGAGTGCGTTGCCAGCTTCTGAAAACTTTGTTATAATGAACTAAGATAGCACTTACATTAAGGAGGCACCGTGAAAGAAAAGCGTATTACAAAGTTCTTTTTAACCTGCGCAACTTTGGTTACTGGTATTACCTTGGGCGTTAACCTTTGTTTTCAACATTCTACAAAAGCGGTTGTCGCAGAATCTTCGGAAACATCAGATACAGCAACAGCTGATTTTATTGCAAGCATTGGTGAAACAGCACGACAAATTGGGCAAGATCGTAACCTCTACGCTTCTGTGATGATTGCACAAGCTGTCTTAGAATCAAGTAGTGGGCAGTCTGCGCTCAGCCAGTCTCCTTATTATAATTTCTTTGGTATCAAGGGGAGTTACAATGGCAATTCTGTGACCATGCTAACTTGGGAAGATGACGGAAATGGCAATACTTACGAAGTTGACCAAGCATTCAGGTCATATGATAGTTTAAGCGATTCGTTGAATGATTACGCTAATTTGCTTAGTTGGGATTTGTATTCTGGAACGTGGAAGTCTAACACAACATCTTACCAAGACGCCACGGCAGCCTTGACTGGTTTGTATGCCACAGACACATCTTACGCTGATAAATTAAATGCTTTAATTGAGCAATATGGTTTGACAGTCTATGATGAACCAGCAAGCACAGAGGAAGAAACAAGTAGCGAGGACAATTCAGACCATGTCTGGAATGAATATCGTGGCTCTTACACAACAGCAGCCATTCTAGCAGAAGACGAAGCATGGCTTCGCTTCATTAGTCAATAGAATAGGAAAGAGGGCTCTTTGTCAACTGTAGTGGGTGGCAAAGTTAAGCTCTAGCGAGAACAAATGATGTTCTCGCTTTTTTGCTGTTCAAAGCGATGTAAATGCATTTTCTGAGTTGAATCAGTTCCCGTTGTTCATCTGTCATATTATCAACAGACTTGAAGGAACCCGTTAGTTTGGCTTGTCTGACCTACTTATCGAAGGTTGAGGGCGTTAACTCATATTCTTTGATAAGCTCACTTCGTTTCATTTCAGCATTGCGGAGGTCAACAATTTGTTGCTTAAAGTCATCGGTGAAGTGGCGACGTATTTTTCTAGACATATCTGTTCTCCTGTTTTCTTTAGTGTAGAACACTTTATAAATTCTGTCTAGTTTAGTGTAACCGATTCACTTAGAACTTTTTTGTAGATTTCATAAACACTTCATAATTGCCTTTTATAATAGACTTATAGTTAGTTTAGTAGATGTAGAACTTAGGATCGGTTAAGACAAATCAATGTCTAGGTGAGTAGAAAACTAGGTGAAGTCATTAATGATGGAGGTATTAGATGAATCCAATCCAAAGAGCTTGGGCTTATGTCAGCAGAAAACGACTGAGAAGTTTTATTTTATTTCTGATTTTATTCGTCCTTTTGGCCGGAATTTCAGCCTGTTTGACTCTGATGAAGTCCAACGAAATAGTAGAAAACAATCTTTACAAAACGCTCAATACATCTTTTTCCATTAAGAAGATAGAGGATGGTCAGACTTTCAAGTTATCAGACTTAGAGTCTGTGAGAAAGATTAAGGGACTTGAAAATGTTTCACCAGAATTAGAAACAATCGCAAAACTAAAAGATAAGGAAGCAGTGAGTGGTGAGCAGAGCGTAGAACGTGATGACTTGTCAGCTGCAGACGAGAACTTGGTCAGCTTAACTGCGTTAGAGGATTCTTCCAGGGATGTAACCTTTACAAGTTCGGCCTTTAACCTAAAAGAAGGACGCCACCTTCAAAAAGGGGATTCAAAAAAAATCTTGATTCACGAAGAATTGGCCAAGAAAAATGGTCTCTCTCTCAATGACAAGATTCGCTTAGATGCAGGTCAGTCTGAATCAGGAAAGGGACAAACCGTTGAGTTTGAGATTGTAGGAATTTTTTCTGGTAAAAAGCAAGAGAAATTTACGGGCATGTCCTCTGATTTTAGTGAAAATAATGTCTTTACCGACTATGAAAGCAGTCAAAGTCTCTTGGGAAATAGCGAACCTCAAGTCAGCGCAGCTCGTTTCTACCTAGAAAATCCCAAGGAAATGGATGGCCTCTTGAAACAAGTGGCAAACTTGTCTCTGGAAAATCAAGGTTACCAAGTAGAGAAGGAAAACAAGGCATTTGAGCAAATTAAAGATTCAGTTGCGACCTTCCAAACCTTCCTGACCATCTTCCTCTATGGGATTATGATAGCAGGAGCAGGAGCTTTGATTTTGGTCTTGTCTCTCTGGTTGAGAGAGCGGGTTTATGAGGTCGGAATCCTATTGTCACTTGGAAAAGGGAAAAGTTCGATTTTCCTACAGTTCTGTTTAGAGGTGGTTTTGGTATCAGTTGGAGCTCTGCTTCCATCCTTTATTGCAGGAAATGCCATTACGTCCTACCTGCTTCGAACTCTACTCGCAAGTGGAGAACAGGCAGCTCTTCAAGACACCCTAGCCAAAGCAAGTGGCTTACCCAGTAGCATCCTATCATTTACAGAATCCTATGTATTTTTGCTACTAATTAGTTGCTTGTCTGTCACTCTCTGTTTTATCTTTTTATTTAGAAAAACACCGAAGGAAATTTTATCGTCTATTAGTTAAGAAGGAGAAATCATGACTTTATTAGAATTACAAGATGTTACCTACCGTTATAAGAACACTGCTGAAGCAGTTTTATATCAGATCAAGTATAATTTTGAACCCGGAAAATTTTATAGCATCATTGGGGAGTCTGGAGCAGGGAAATCCACTCTATTGTCCCTTCTTGCTGGCTTAGATAGCCCTGTCGAAGGAACTATCCTTTTCCAAGGAGAGGATATTCGTAACAAGGGATATTCTTATCATCGTATGCATCATATTTCCCTAGTCTTTCAAAATTATAACTTGATAGATTATCTTTCTCCACTGGAAAATATCCGCTTGGTCAACAAAAAGATAAGCAAGGATATACTTCTTGAGCTTGGTTTGGATGAAAGCCAGATCAAGCGGAATGTTCTCCAGTTATCAGGTGGACAACAACAACGTGTAGCCATCGCTCGCAGTCTTGTTTCAGAAGCTCCAGTTATTCTAGCTGATGAGCCAACAGGAAATCTGGATCCTAAGACTGCTGGAGATATTATCGACCTTCTCAAATCACTTGCCCAAAAAACAGGTAAATGTGTTATCGTCGTAACCCACAGTAAAGAAGTGGCACAAGCGTCAGATATTACACTTGAATTGAAGGATAAAAAGCTTACTGAAGCTCGCAATACTAGCAAATAATATGAACTTGTTTTGATAGAACTATAAAATCGAATTAAATCTAGAAAGGGAAACTATGTTACACAACGCATTTGCCTATGTCACAAGGAAGTTTTTCAAATCTATTGTTATCTTCCTTATCATTCTCCTCATGGCGAGCTTGAGTTTAGTCGGTTTGTCGATCAAGGGAGCTACGGCCAAGGCTTCTCAGGAGACTTTTAAAAATATCACCAATAGTTTTTCCATGCAAATTAACCGTCGCGTTAATCAAGGAACGCCACGTGGTGCAGGAAATATTAAGGGTGAAGACATCAAAAAAATCACTGAAAACAAGGCTATTGAATCTTATGTGAAGCGAATCAATGCTATCGGGGATTTGACTGGATATGACCTCATCGAAACGCCAGAGACCAAGAAAAATCTAACTGCTGATCGTGCTAAACGTTTTGGAAGTAGTTTGATGCTGACAGGCGTCAACGATTCATCAAAAGAAGATAAGTTCGTCTCAGGTTCTTATAAATTGGTTGAAGGAGAGCACTTAACCAATGATGATAAGGACAAAATCCTTATGCATAAGGATTTAGCAGCAAAACATGGTTGGAAAGTAGGGGATAAGGTCAAACTTGACTCCAATATTTATGACGCTGATAATGAAAAAGGCGCTAAAGAAACGGTTGAAGTAACCATCAAAGGTCTCTTTGATGGTCACAATAAGTCCGCGGTTACCTACTCACAAGAGCTCTACGAAAATACAGCTATTACAGACATCCATACAGCTGCTAAACTATACGGTTACACAGAAGAAACTGCTATTTATGAGGATGCAACTTTCTTTGTAACAGCGGACAAGAACTTGGATGATGTCATGAAGGAGTTGAATGGTATCAGTGGTATCAACTGGAAGAACTATACTCTCGTTAAGAGCTCCTCTAACTATCCAGCTCTTGAGCAGTCTATCTCAGGTATGTACAAGATGGCCAACCTCCTCTTCTGGGGTAGCTTGAGCTTCTCTGTTCTCCTATTAGCCCTTCTTCTTAGTCTCTGGATTAATGCTAGACGTAAAGAAGTGGGAATTCTCCTCTCTATTGGTCTCAAGCAAGCAAGTATCTTGGGTCAATTTATTACCGAATCTATCTTGATTGCAATCCCAGCTCTTGTTTCTGCTTATTTCCTAGCCAACTATACAGCTCGTACTATTGGAAACACGGTTCTTGCCAATGTGACTTCTGGAGTTGCCAAACAAGCCAGCAAGGCAGCTCAAGCTTCTAACCTTGGTGGTGGTGCAGAAGTAGATGGATTTAGTAAAACTCTATCAAGCCTAGACATTTCTATTCAGACATCAGACTTTATCATCGTCTTTATTCTTGCCTTAGTTTTAGTTGTGTTAGTGATGACACTTGCTTCAACCAATCTCCTCAGAAAACAACCAAAAGAACTCTTGCTCGATATTGAATAAAAAAACTTGCTACCTATTCTCCCCTAAATGGGGTATAATATAGGTAGCATTTTTATGTATCTACTCTCCATAACTGCACTTGTCTTTAGAATGGAGATGATTGAAAAGAAATTTAAAGGAATGAGAAATATTTTTCTATGAAGATTTTAATTGTAGAAGATGAAGATATGATCCGTGAGGGGATTAGTGATTATTTGACAGACTGTAGCTATGAAACTATTCAGGCAGCAGATGGTCAGGAGGCCTTGGAGAAATTTTCTAGTTATGAAATTGCTCTGGTATTACTGGATATTCAAATGCCTAAGCTCAGTGGCTTAGAAGTCTTAGCTGAGATTCGTAAAACCAGTCAGGTTCCTGTTCTGATGTTGACAGCTTTTCAGGACGAAGAATACAAGATGGGTGCTTTTGCTTCCTTAGCGGATGGTTATCTGGAGAAACCCTTTTCTCTATCTCTTTTAAAAGTGAGAGTGGATGCAATTTTTAAGCGCTATTATGATAAGGGACGAGTCTTTATTTACAAGGATACGCGAGTGGACTTTGAGAGTTACAGTGCAAGTCTAGCAGGAGAAGAAGTGGCTATTAATGCCAAAGAATTAGAAATTCTAGATTATTTTGTCAAAAATGAAAGACGTGTCTTGACACGATCACAGATTATTGATGCAGTGTGGAAGGCAACAGATGAGGTTCCTTTTGAACGAGTGATTGATGTCTACATCAAGGGCTTGCGCAAAAAGTTGCACCTAGATTGTATCCATACCGTCAGAAATGTTGGCTATAAATTGGAGAGAAAATGAAGCGACTCAGTTTATTTAAAAAGATTTTTATCTACACTTTCTCCATTTTTAGTATTCTGGTCATTTGCCTCCACTTGGCCATATATTTTCTCTTTCCCATCACCTATCAGGGTAACAGGCGGGAAGTCATTGTCAAAAAGGCAACTAAGATTGCCCAGTCACTTGAAGGACAGGATAAGAGGACGATTGAGCGGGTGCTGGCTGTTTACTCCGAGACCAGTGACATCCTGATTTCAGTCAAGGGGGAGGTGACAGAGGACGGGATAGAGATCGCAGAGGGTATTCCCTTGGACCCTGACCGCCAGACGACCTCTGTGGTCATCGAGGAGCGAGAGGTAACGACTCAGGACGGTCAAAGCATGACTCTCCAGTTTCTAGCTTCTATGGATTTGCAAAAGGAGGCAGAGCAGATCAGTCTTCAGTTTCTTCCTTACACCTTGCTGGCTTCTTTTCTGATTTCACTGCTCATCGCCTACATCTATGCTCGCACCATTGTCGCACCGATTTTAGAAATCAAGCGGGTGACTCGCCGCATGATGGACTTAGATGCCGAGGTTCGTCTGCGTGTGGATTCCAAAGATGAGATTGGCGATTTAAAGGAACAAATCAATAGTCTCTACCAACATCTCTTGACGGTCATTGCAGATTTGCACGAGAAAAATGCGGCTATTCTCCAGCTTGAACACATGAAGGTGGAGTTTTTGCGTGGGGCCTCACATGAACTAAAAACACCCCTCACCAGCCTGAAAATCCTCATTGAAAATATGCAAGAGAATATAGGACGCTATAAAGACCGAGACCGCTACCTAGCTGTGGCTTCAGAAATAGTTGATGAACTCAGCCATAATGTCTTGCAAATATTAACCCTTTCTTCCGTTCAGGAGCTACGAGACGAAAAAGAAGAGGTTTCTTTGCTGGATATAACAAAAGAGCTAATACAGGACTACAGCCTACTTGCCAAAGAGCGGAAGCTTTTGGTGCAAAATCAACTGACGAACCAGCAGGCTTACCTCAACCCCTCTGTTCTCAAACTTATCCTGTCTAATCTTCTCAGCAATGCCATCAAGCATTCTACTCAAGGTGGTTACGTGAGGATCGCTGAGAAGGAGGGCTGGATTTCCATTGAAAACAGCTGTAATCCAGAGGAACAAGAAAAATTTACCCAATTCTTCTTGAATACTAGCAATAAAAGGGCACAGGGCTCTGGTCTAGGCCTCTTTGTAGTTAAAAGCTTATTGGAGCACGAAGGGATTCTTTACCGCTTTGAGAGACAGGAGAAATGCTTATTTTTTTTGATACAATTTCCGAGTAACGAGTAAAATGAATATTGCATTAAACTAGACAGAATTTATAGAGTGTTCTATACTAAGTAAGAAGAATCTGATGTCTAGAAAATCTCGTTGTTTCAAGGGTAACTTTAAACAACAAAATCGTTGATCTACATTATACAATACTACCCAAAGGTGGCAAGATTCGATTAGAGAATACAGTTTAACACCCCTAACTTTTGATAAATAGGTAGGATAGACCAAACCCAATGTCATTAAGTTTAGTAAGGGTTATAAGACAACAAGTTCATTGATAGACTAGAACTCGTTAGTTATACTGTTTGGGCTAGCCCAAACAGAAATGTTGCCATTTTATAATAAATAGTAAATACACAGCAGAATCTATTACTTTTTTAATAAATTCTATTTTGTACTCACATTTAAAATACCAAAATTTGGTCAATTTTTGGTCAATAAAATCTAATTTAGTATGATTTTTTTATAACAAACAAAAAACGATAAGCTCCTTGATATGACATCATTTATAAGACCTTAGAAACTTTCTTTAACTAACCTCAAATTTCTATAGGGAGGACTAAACGTCATAAGAAAAAGCCCTTTGTTTAGGGCTTTTTGTTTGTTTTAAAATCGATTTGTTGCGATTTTATCAATTTTTTGACAATCTGCTGGTCGTTTTTTTATATCAAAAATTAAAAACATCGTTAAGGTTCTCTGCCATAGTAGGATGTGTAAATATTTGATTCTTAATATATGTGTATGGGATATGGTTATCCATAGCTAACTTAATCAAGTTTATGTTTTCTTGAGCACCTTCACCAAAAAGAGTTGCTCCTAAAATATCTTGTGTTTTTTCATTAACAATAACCTTATAAATACCTCGAAGATTGCCATTAACATGAGCTCTAGGCATAGCTGAAACCATTAATTCATTTGCTTTATAGGGAAGATTTGCCTCTGCAGCTTCTTTTTCTGTTAAACCTACACGTGCCAAAGTAGGGTTAATAAATAATGTAGTAGGGATATTCTTTCTCTGACTAGCGTTATAATCACTCTGTCCAGTTAATTTATTAAAAACTATGCGATAATCGTCCAATGACACATAAGTAAATTGGAGCCCGCCATTGACATCCCCAACAGCATAAACATTTGGAACACTAGTTTCACAATAATCATCAACCTCAATGGCACCACGGTCTGTTATCACAATATCTGTATTTTCAAGTCCCAAGTCAGTAATATTCGGTTTACGACCAGTCGCATAAAGGACAGCATCAAAACTCATTTTCTGACCATGATTGCTTAAAATAACATTATCCTCTTCATCATTTTCTAAAGCATTTATCTGAGCATTTAAAACAAAGGAAACACCGTCTTCTTCCATGTAATCTTTTGCTAGCTGCGCAACGATCCCCTCCTCACGTGGCAAAATACGGTTAGCAGTCTCAAAAACAGTGACCTTACTGCCAAGATTAGCATAAAGGCTGGCAAATTCAAGCCCAATATTACCCCCTCCAATGATTCCTAACCTTTGTGGTAGAGTTTCTAATTTTTGAATACCAGTGCTGTCAAAGACATTTTTAGATTCCTTTAATCCTGGGATAGGCAAACGATTTGAAATAGCGCCTGTATTAATCACTATAGTATCAGCTGTTAACTGTTCGCTATCCTCGCCAGCAACTATTTTAATAACCTTATTAGAGACAAAACTTGCTTTAGCATCATAAAGATCTACACCAGCATTGATCACATTGGCTTTATTTTTCTGATTTAATTGATGCGTAACCACCTCTTTTTCAGCCATTGCCTGCTCAAATGTTAAATGATTTTCAGCTGCATGGATTAATGTTTTTGTTGGAATACAGCCAATATTGATACAAGTTCCTCCATACATTGAAGAACTTTCTTCAACAAGAGCAACTTTCTTGCCAAGAGAACTCATCTTAGCAGCAAGTGTCTTTCCAGCTTTACCAAAGCCAATAACTAATAAATCATATGTTTTCATTTTTGTTCTCCCATAAAAGCACCGCATCATTAAATAACAAACATGATATTAGCGATATTGTGTTAAATCTTGTTTTAAAAAGTAGTAAAATAAGTTGCCATAATTTCCTGAATAATCCAGTACATGACCGTTATAAACGACCTTAGTGACTTTGTAATAGTCGGCAATATCAATTGAGCAAGCTTGCTGTGAACGTTCGAATTCTTCGTATGAGTCAAACGTCACCACTCGTTCTTGGTTTCCTGCGTTTAAAAATGTAATTTCAATCATTATTTACATATCCTTTCTAACTCATAATACCGTATGGAATTAATATTAACCACAGTACTATGGAAGTCTCTGTACAATACCATACTACAAAATTCATACTAACACAACTATTCTGTTTGAATAGTTCACATAGTTGTTACACTCCTTGTTGTTACATTCCTTTTATTCTTTTTTAAATTACATTTATTTCACCATAATTCTAAAAAAACAAAAGATCATATTGAATACACAGTAAAGTGTATTAGTTAAAAACTAATACACTTTATTCTATACCTAAATTGATTAAAAATACGTTGCTTGGTTATTTTTTGGTTAGTTTCTTTACCACAATTATATAAAATAGTTCAAAACGCCTTTAAATTAAGCATTTATATTCTTACGTTACTATAGCTACATTATATCAATTTCTTTTAAAATCGTCAGAGATAAAGGGATTTCTTAAATAATACAACGTTTTCATTTCATTTTAGTCTTTTTGTGATAAAATAAAAGCATAGAAAAATAGGCACAACTGGTCTCAAACAGCCACTCATTCCCACAATACTTCTACCTATTATTAGAAAGGATTTCACGATGAACAAAGGATTTGAAGCATTTAAAAAAACATTGTCACACGAAAGTTTAAAAGCCGTTTATGATGAAACAAAAATTGAAGTTTCTGAAAGCGAGGCCGAAGGCACTGAAGCCTATTCAATAGCAGTCGCAACTCAAATGGCAGTTAATTTGTTGGAACAATACCACGATTGGTTGCATGAAAACGACAAAAAATAAACTACCAACGCACCAAACAAGGTGCGTTTTAACTTGTAGTCATGCTATAATAGAGCTATGACTTTATCATTTACGCTTAAAAATTCTTATCCAGACTGCACGGTCAAAGAACTTTTAGAGGAGCATTTGCTCATTCCACGAAAAATTCGCCACTTCTTGCGCACTAAAAAACATCTTCTTATCAACGGAGAAATGATTAATTGGCAAAGTTTGGTCAAAACTGGTGACACGATTCATTTAATTTTTGATGATGACGATTATCCCCAAAAAGAGATTCCTTTTGGACAAGCTGAGCTGGTTGATTGTCTTTACCAAGACGAGCACCTCATCATCGTCAACAAACCAGAAGGCATGAAAACCCATGGCAACGAACCCAATGAAATTACTCTGCTTAACCACGTCTCTGCCTATGTCGGACAAACGTGCTATGTGATTCACCGTTTAGACATGGAAACTAGCGGAGCTGTCATGTTTGCCAAAAATCCTTTTGTTTTGCCAATCCTCAATCGCCTGCTAGAAAACAAAGACATTGCTCGCGAATACTGGGCTTTGGTGCAAGGAAAATTCGAACCCAAACACCAAGTCTTTCAAGATAAAATTGGGCGCGACCGTCATGACCGTAGAAAGCGCGTGATTGACCGCAAAAATGGGCAAACTGCCTTAACCATCGTTGACCGACTCAAAGTTTTTCCAAATGGAACTCTGGTCAAATGCCGCTTAAAGACGGGACGCACACATCAGATTCGTGTGCACTTATCAGCTCACAACCATGCCATTATCGGCGACCCACTTTATAGCAAAATCCCTGCCAAACGTCTTATGCTACATGCGCACAAATTAAGTTTCACCCACCCATTTACCCTTGAAAAAATCAGCGTTGAAGCCAAATCTCAAACCTTTGAAGCAGGCTTATCATAAAACAAAAGCACCCCAATCGTTAGATTTTGTGTCTAACTTTTGGGGTGCCGTTCTTTGTGCGCTTTTCAACTGTTAAACAGAATAACTTTCTATTTTTTCGTTAATGTGTTGCCGTAAAGTGGTTTACTGTAATCAAAATCGTCATTTGTTCCAGTTTGCCAAAGGACTAATTTCAAATGTGACCCATCAATTTTAATACCGAAGGCATATTTGACACCGATACCGCCAATACCGCTAGTAATAAAGGCTGATGTATCGGTACCGTCATCGTAAACATAACGATAAATATTATCCCCCTCTTCTTCAAGTTTAGTAACTTTTGCTGTTTTGACTTCGTTATCTTTCGTTGTTTTAGTAATCATACCGTCAGCCTCAAACTTGAAAATGATGTCATCCTTATCATCAACCTTCCATGTTCCCAAAATTTTTTCTGGGAAGACTGAATCTGATTTTACTTGATTATTCTCACCTGTCACGGTGATATTTTTTTGCCCAGAATTAGCCACAACATAGCTTGAACCTGATTTTTTCAAGGTCATCTTGCCTTCCAAGGTCTGAATAACATCACCAGATGTATTTTTCTCGCTATCTGTTGATTTATCATAATAAAAATCATAAGTTGCTGAAAAGTTAACGAGATAGGACTCCTTGCCAATCTGAGACAGACTCGTCAGCGTGATGGCTGGCACAGTCAGACTTGACGCCTTACGAGTATCTGTCTGCATTTTCGCCTTAATGCTCTCTTTTAAGCCTTTATAAAACTCATTATTCGCTCCATCTTCAAATACCGTAGAGACAGTTGATGAATCTTGCCCCGTGCTTAAATACGAAATCAATTGGTCAAAAGCTGACACAAGAATCTGACCAGCACTTGCTTCATCTAAGAGATTTTCAGCATCTAAAGCCACCGTATCACCATCAGAAATGCCAGAAAGAGCCTGCTTTTGTGATGTCAATTCTCCGTCTGAATAATTCTTTTTAACATAAGCTTGCGCAGAATCCGTCAAAGGATAATCACTCACATCATACTCACCATTTGACAAAGTCCCAATGCGTGTGTCATCAAAATAAAGCTCACCGTCAGTCAAATTACTTGTTACTTTGAATGTTTTAAAACTAACAGTCAAATCCAACAAGCTATTTTCACCGTCATAAGCCTTACTTAGCTCTACTGACTTCCCATTGTAAGTGCCTGAAATACTCGCCGTATAATCCGCAATTGGTAAACGCTCAAGTGTCAGCGTATAATCTTCCGAATCACTAACCGCTACTTTTTTCTCGTTTAAAAGAACATCAACCTGATTAATATTTGTCTTAATGGTTAAACTCATTGGTTTTAAAGCTACTCGGTAAGCGGGGAAAAAGAGAAATCTTCGCCCCACTTTTTTAATGTAGGAATCATCCGAACTGTCTGCCTTCTCTAGCGTCTCTGACAGTTTTTGGGCTTCACTTTTAGAAAGCTTTGTAAACATCGTATATTGCGCTTGGTCATTCGTCACTTGTTGATTGGTATCCGACCAGACGACATATCCCTTGATATTTTCAAACGTATCGCCAGACTGACGGTAAGCGGAGACATATTCCTCAATCAAATGTTTCTTTGAATAATGAAAACTCCCCCACACCAAAAATAGTACCAAAGCAAGTCCTAAAATAAGACTAGGTATCCAAACTTTTTTTAATCTTAAAATGCTTTTTATCTTTTTCATGACTTTTCTCCATTATTCTTACTATTTCACATATTATATCAAAAATTCTTTAACTTCTTGTTACAAAATAGCCACACCACATTACAGTAAAAAACAGAAAAAACGACTCAAAAAGCCGCCATTAGTCAAAAATCATCTTTATTATCACTCCTAACAATATAAATAGCACCCAAAACAGCACCAACAACACCTAACCAAAAGAACATAAGCTTACCCCTTTCACCTCAAAAACTCCTACACTCACGAGTAAACTGTTATTGTTGCTTTTAGTATACTACACCTTCTATTATTTTTCGACCATTTTAATGCTTCGTGGAAAAATTGATGCAAAAGAAAAACGAACCCCACCAAATCAAAAAGTTCGCTTTTTCTTTAAGTTTTTTAGTGTAGCTTATCAGTCTTTTCAGAAGGTAATCATTCATCAAGCTGCACCAACATATTTTCAGCTGCCCCCAACCGAAAATACGGTATCAAATAAATATAAGGTCTACGAGGATGTCTAGGTTAGCTATCAGTACTTTTATAGGTGAACAATCATGTCTAAAACAAACCTTATAAACCGTTCTTAATGTTATCATACCTCATGGATATACTAATTTGTAATTGAGTAAATAATACTACTACGAATACTACAGATGGTGTCACTCAATTGAAAAAGGTATGATTTGTTAACTTGAACCGGTCATTGTTCAAGTCTTATTTAGCAATTCTGCTAATTTTCTCCTAGGAAAGTCCAATTCCCTTAGAACAATATCTTGGTTTTCGAGTATGCTCCCAAAATCAAAAGCTCCCAATCAATTGATTTTCATACTTGAAACTTCTTACATATAAGAACGACATGGTTCCATTAAGCATTAATCAAAATACTTATGGATATAATATAACATAGAAAACTGCCGATATTAAAAATTCTCAAATACGAAAATTTAAAAATATTTTTTTCATATTTGAGAATTTTAGCTTTTTTTCTTATTTTATTCTATAATAAATAGAAAAGGGAGGTAATGTTATGCTCAAAAAATTGATTGCTGTAGCAGCTGTTCTTCTAACTTTTAGAATTTGGCCATTTTAATTAGTGCCAACTATTTCCGAACACAGAGAGTAGATAACAATTATCCACTATTAGGTTAGCGGTGGTTGTTTATCTGCTCTTTTCTTGTCTTTTAGGCAAAATGCTTCTAACCGTTCTCTTAACACCAAAGCAGTTGTAGGGTTACCTAGTTTTTCTACCATTTCAATATATTCTTCCATTGGTTCGGTCGTTGTTATTTCACCTTTTAAATAAGCTAGAATTTGCCTTAAGAAATTTAAAACAACAATCGCAAACATATCTTGATAATTTAATAATTTTTCCAGTTTATCAATAAAAAAAGTGGTGTAATAAAACTCTTCGCGATCAATTAGCGCAAAGATGATATTTAAAAAGGTTAGCTCTGCTGTTTTTTTATGCTGCGGCAACGATAAATAAAACTTATCACGTTCTGCAAAAGCTTTCCCTAAGAAAATCAAATCTGCATCTGACAAAATAGCCATTGTATTTCCAAAAATGTACAGCTCATACTCCGTCCATTCTTCTATACCATAAAGATAGTCTGTCAAAAACTTCTTGTCCTCATCGGCGATTTCATAATTTGGGTCTAGTGAATGAATAGCGCTAGCGACATCTATCCTATTTAGCCGGTTATAGGTGTCAAATGTTTCCGTATCTTCCAAAGTGTTCAGCAATTGTTTTAATCCTTCAACATCACCCTTTAACTGTAATTTTGCAATCTGTTTACCAACAGCAAAAAAGGGGCTTTCTTGATAATGATTTAAAGCATGCCCGAACTCGGCGAAACTCATGTGAATACCAGAAATAGCTACTAACAATTTATCAGCTGCTAACATTGTTTGCCCATTTTCAAATTTTGATAATTGTGAAAGAGACACATTGCCACGCGCCACTCTGAGTTCCCGATAAAGTTCACCTAAATTCATTAATTCTTTTTCGTTCAATATCATTTTTCTCCATAATTAATGAGCGCTAGCTCTTTTTCACGTTATCTATACTTTGCCTTATTATATCAAATTTTGTTATAAAACTCTTAAATAAAGACATTGCTTTCAAGGCAAATGAAAACTCCTCAGAATTTGAGGAGTTTTCGTTATTTTTAATAATCATTTATCTAGCTTAGAAGCCACCCATCATTGATGGATCCATACCTGGAGCTGCTGGCGCTGGTGCAGCTGGTTCTGGATGATTAGCCACAACGGCTTCAGTTGTCAAAATAAGACTTGCAACTGATGCGGCATTTTGAAGGGCTGAACGTGTTACTTTAACAGGGTCAATGATACCTGCTTCAACCATGTTTACCCATTCACCATTGGCAGCGTTAAATCCTGTACCAACTTCTGAGTTTTTCAAGTGTTCGATGATAACTGAACCTTCGTAACCAGCATTGAATGCAATTTGACGAACCGGTTCTTCAAGAGCACGAAGAACAATGTTACGACCAGTTGCTTCATCACCGTCAAGTTCAAGTTCAGCAACTTTTGAAATGACATTGACAAGTGCTGTACCACCACCTGCAACAATACCTTCTTCAACGGCAGCGCGTGTGGCATTAAGCGCATCTTCAATACGCAATTTCATTTCTTTCAATTCTGTTTCTGTCGCTGCACCAACTTTGATAACAGCTACTCCACCAGCTAATTTAGCCAAACGTTCTTGTAATTTTTCACGGTCAAATTCTGATGTCGTTGCTTCGAGTTGTGATTTAATCACATTGACACGATTAGCGATAGCTGAAGCCTCACCAGCTCCTTCAACAATAACTGTGCTATCTTTATCAACAGTTACTTTAGCAGCTTGTCCAAGAGCTGTCATGTTTGCATCTTTCAAATCAAGACCAAGGTCTTCTGTGATAACAGTACCACCAGTTAAAATGGCAATATCTTCAAGCATTGCTTTACGACGGTCACCAAATCCAGGAGCCTTAACAGCTACAACGTTGAAAGTACCACGAATTTTGTTAAGCACAAGTGTTGGAAGAGCTTCACCATCAACATCATCCGCAATAATAAGAAGTGGACGACTAGTTTTAAGCACTTCTTCAAGAAGTGGCAAAATATCTTGAATGTTTGAGATTTTCTTATCTGTAATCAAGATGTATGGATTTTCGAGGTCAGCAACCATTTTTTCATTGTCAGTAACCATGTATTGTGAAAGGTAACCACGGTCAAATTGCATACCTTCAACAACGTCAAGTTCTGTTTCCATACCACGTGATTCTTCGATAGTGATAACACCGTCGTTGCCAACTTTTTCCATAGCTTCTGAAATGTATTCACCAACTTTTTCAGAACGTGATGAAACCGCAGCAACTTGAGCAATCGCTTCTTTATTAGCAACTGGTTGAGCAATAGCTTTCAATTCGTCAACTGCAACAGCAACAGCTGATTCGATACCACGACGGATACCAATTGGGTTTGCACCCGCAGTAACGTTTTTAAGACCTTCACGAACGATAGCTTGCGTCAATACTGTGGCAGTTGTTGTACCATCACCAGCGATGTCGTTTGTTTTTGAAGCAACTTCTGATACAAGTTTAGCTCCCATATTTTCAAAATGGTCTTCTAATTCGATTTCTTTGGCGATTGTCACACCATCATTTGTGATAAGTGGTGAACCAAATGATTTTTCAAGAACCACGTTACGACCTTTAGGACCTAAAGTTACTTTAACGGTATCTGCCAAAATATCCACACCACGCATCATGCTTGCACGTGCATCTGCTGAAAATTTAATATCTTTTGCCATGATTAGTTTCCTCTATTTTATTTCTATTTGATAAATTTTCTAAATAAACATTAATAGCACAATTTCTCTTATGCTAGAATAGCCAAAATATCTGCTTCACGAACAATAGTTACTGTGTTATCGTCGTCTTTGACTTCAATTCCAACACCGTTTTCAATAATGACTTTATCACCTGCTGCAACACTTGGCGCTACCAGTTCACCTGTCAAGGTACGAGCACCGTCACCGACTGCTACAACAGTTGCTACTTGAGTTCTTTCTTTGCTTGCGCCAGCAAGGACAAAACCACCAACTGTTTGCTCTTTTTCTTCCTCAACTTTCAAGACCACACGGTCACCTAATGGTTTTAACATGCTTTTGCCTCCAATTATCTCTTAATTTTTGTTTGAAAATAGCAGAGCTAAATTCTTTTTTAGCACTCTAATGTAACGAGTGCTAATTTCTACAAAAACTATTCTAACACTTGATCATAAATAGTCAAGAAAAAAACACTAATTCTCAGAAAAAGAAAACTGAGTTGAAATTGTTCCTATTATGAAAGTAATTTTTCTCAATTAATCTATGTCACCCCAGCACTAGGGCATCGTCGTTTAGGGCTTGACCGCTATTTTTGTGGAAGAGGTCCATGAGTTGAGCAACGGTGAGGTTTTTCTTTTCATCGCCACGAACATCAACCACGATTTTGCCATGATAAAGCATGATAAGACGATTACCATACTCGATAGCGTGTTCCATATTATGAGTAATCATTAGGGTTGTTAGCTCTTGTTCTTCAACGATTTTTTTCGTTAAATGCATAACCATGTCACTTGTTTTTGGGTCAAGGGCTGCTGTGTGTTCATCTAAGAGAAGAATTTTGGGGCGTACCAAGGTTGCCATAGCAAGCGTTAGTGCTTGGCGTTGACCACCTGATAAGAAAGCCGCATCTGTTTTCATACGATTTTCCAGTCCTAAACCAAGTTCTGTCAACGTTTCTTTGAACAATTCACGTTCTTGTTCGGTGACAGATTTTTTGAAGAAGCTGCGCTTTTTACCACGACGGTAAGCAATCGCCATATTTTCTTCAATCGTTAAATTGGTTGCTGTTCCCATTCGTGGGTCTTGGAATACACGGCTAATATCTTTTGAACGTGCGGCAACAGAAGCTTTACGAATAGATCCTCCTTCCAGAAGAATGTCTCCTTCGTCAATGTCAACGACGCCAGCAATGGAATTCATAAGTGTTGATTTCCCAGCACCATTTCCTCCAATGACAGAGATGAAATCACCTTGTTCAATGTCTAAATCTAAGCCACGCAAAACGTGATTTTCGTTAACAGTTCCTTTTTCAAAGGTTTTATGAATATTTGATAATGTTAAAAGTGCCATTAATCTTCACCTCCTGGAGTTAATGTTTTTGAGGGTTTGATATGAAGTTTGTTGCGAATTTCTGGAACATAGAGAATCAAGGCAAGCAGAATCGCTGACGCTAATTTGAGCATTTGCGCATCGACATTCATGGCTAGAATGATAACAAGCACCAGACGATATAAGATTGAACCAAGAACAATTGACCAGAGACGTTTGCCAAGTGGCAAATATTTCACGATAACTTCAGCAAGGATAATAGATGCCAAACCATTAACAATCGTACCTGTTCCCATATTCATATCCGCGTAGCCATTATTTTGCGCCAAAAGTGAACCAGCAAGGGCAATCAAACCATTTGAAATCATGTAACCCAAAATCTTCATGCGGTCAACCTTGATACCATTAGCTTCACCCATAGCAATATTATCACCTGTTGCACGAAGCGCGAGACCGACTTGCGTATTTAACAGAACCACCAGCAAGATAATGACTAATGCGACAAAGATAACACCAATCAAAATCACAGCATATAGTTTCGACAAGTTAAGTGCTGACGTCATTAAGGTCACGAGTGTTTCTTGACCTGCTAACGAAACATTGGCACTACCTAGCACCAAAAGATTGATAGAATAAAGTGCCGTAAGGGTAATAATCCCTGTTAACAGAGCTGGAATTTTCATCTTGGTGTGCATGAAACCAGACACTGCACCAGCAACCATTCCTGCCACAAAACCACCAATAGTAGCAATTAAGGGATTAATGCCATTGACAATCATAATCGCTGTTGAAGCTGCCCCGAGTGGGAATGAGCCTTCGGCAGAAAGGTCAGCAATATCTAAAATACGGAAAGTAATAAAGACACCAATTGCCATGATTGACCACAAAAGACCTTGTGAAATTGCCGATAAAACAATATCAAGCCAACCGTTCGTACTTGATGAATCTGACGTTTGTGTTGACGTGCTTGATGAACTGGTTTTCGTTGTGCTTGAGCTTGCTGATGTGCTTGTTTCGGTCGTATCAGAAGACGATTCTGTCGTGTCGTTCTCAATACTGCTTAAATCAATTCCTAAAGTCTCAGCCATTTCATCATTAGTAACGACGTTTAGCGTCTCTGGATATTCCGCAGCAACATCACTAACATCTTCACCTTCAAGGATACGAATGGCTAATTTTGCCGTTTGACGACCAAGGGCTTCGTAATTGGCACCGTACGTAAAAAGGACACCTTGTTCCACAACATCTGCTGAACCACCGACAACTGGGATTTTTGTTTCTTTCGATAATTCTGTAATGAGCGAGATAGCACTAACAATCATGTTATCCGTTGGGATAAATAGAACTTCTGTCTGGCTCATCAGGCTTTTAGCGGTATCTTGAACATCGTTCGTTGATGAAATACCTTTGGTAATGGCCTCGATACCTGCCTTAGCAAACGCTTCTTTTGCTTCTTCAACTTGAACTTCGGAATTGCGTTCATTTGTCGTGTACATGATGCCAACTTTTGTTACATTCGGCATAACTTTTTGTAATAATTCGACTTGTTTTGAAATAGGTGACATATCGCTTGTCCCTGTTGCAATACCCCCAGGATTTTTCATTGAATCAACTAATTTTGCTGATACTGGGTCGGTAACTGCTGTAAACAAGACTGGAACGTCGGTTGATAGATTAGCCAAGGTCTGTGCGGCTGGTGTTGCAATCCCTAAAACAAGGTCATTATTAGCAATCAAATTGGTTGAAATGGTTTGTAAATTTGACTGGTCACCTTGTGCATTTTCATAATCAATGACAATATTATCCCCGTCAATATACCCTTCTTTTTCTAATTCATCCACAAATCCCTTGCGAGCTGCTGTTAGCGATTGATGTTCAACATACTGAAGAATCCCAATATGGACACCATCGTCACTAGTACTTTTTGATGATGAACATCCAAATAATGTGAGCACAGCTAACATCAAAACCATAATAGTTGCCATGTTTCTTTTCATACTACTTACCTCCGCTTTTCTTGCTCCCAATCTTGCTGTCGAAATTGGAAAACTTTCTCAATATTAGAACTGCCTAGTTCTACATCAGCCACAATAAATAAAACCAGCTAGGCTCAAAAGTCTAACTGGTTTCCAATACATGCGTAAAAACATATCTTACTTGCCAATTAGAACTCAAAGTATCTAATCGGCTTTTCTCAACAGTAAAATGCTTTAGCTTCATAGATACAAACGGTATGACGTTTGCATCCATGATTGGCTACAAACGTCTATCTAAAGAAACTAAAGTAATAGTAATGATTTAGTTTTTCAGTCATTACAGACGCCTTTTTCAGCATATTTCCTCCTGTTAAGTTGTAAACCATGAGACATTTCACATAGCTTACTATCATTGTTTTTGATTGTTTACAGTTTACCCTTATTTTTGCTTTCTGTCAATATATTTTTAAAATTCAGAAAAAAGAGTTATTAAAAAAGTCCCTAGCAAAGAGATTATGTACTAGAAACTTTTTGTTTTTGAAATAAGTATTGTAATGAGATTAAAAAGGTATCTTTAAAGGAATTTATATTTAAAAGGATTGGAGTTTCATTTCAAAATCATCAATGAGTTTGGCGACATTCTGTTTGCCACGGTAAATGCCGTAACCAAAAAGCAACATTCCCGAAACACCGACAAAAGCTAGGACGTAGCCAAGAATAGATAAAATGAGATTTGTTTGACGAAAGAAATATACTAGCAAAAATCCAATACTTGCTACTAAAAAGAGCAAAGTTAGCCAACGTCCGAGATTTTCAATCATATGTTTTTGGTAGGCTATTTCTGTTTGATAACCATTAAGCACTTCTGATTTTGTCATGAATTTTTCCTCTTTTGATTGATATGATACGCAAGAAAGCCCTAGTAAGGTTGATATTTCTAAAGCGTGTTAGTAAGACAAACCTGGATCGAAGAATCCAACGAGAACACCAACAAAGGCAATAACGACAAGTAATAGCATGACTTTAATTGGTGAGATATTTTTCTTAGCCATTAGCCACCAGCAAAAGACGATGAAGATTGCTGTTAGCAAACCTGGATAAACAGCGTCTAATTTATCTTGAAGAACCAAGTACGGATTTTTAGCACTACCAAGTTGGAATGATGTTTGGACAGATACCCAAGTGGCAGCAACACCACCGACAACCATACCACCAACGATAGAAACGGCTTTACGAATGGCTTGACCTTGAGCACCGACGAGAAATTCAACAGCTTTATCACCGAGTTCATAACCTTTAAAATAGGCAAATCTCATACCGAGATAAGCTAACAAGTTCCAAACGACAATGTAGAAAACGGCACCGATTGGTGAGCCACCAGTTGAAAGACCAAGGGCAATCCCTAAAATAACTGGAATCAAAGTTCCAACAACAAGTGAGTCACCGATACCAGCCACGGGTCCCATAAGCCCTGCACGAAGTCCGTTAATGGTTTCGTCATCAACCTCTTCAGAACCATTAGCACGCGCTTCTTCAAGACCTGCTGTGATTCCGACAATGAGTGAACCAAGCTGAGGTTCTGTATTGAAAAAAGCTGTGTAAGTTTGCATTGAACGCGCTTGGTCTTCTTTATTGTCATACAATTCTTCCACGATTGGAAGCATTGATGTCAAATAACCAAAGGTTTGCATATGCTCTTGTGAGAAGCAAGTAAGGTTACCATAATACCAATGATGGAAAGATTTCATCAAGGTTTTCTTTGTTAATTTCTTTTGAGCCATTTTAGATATCCTCCTCATCATCGTCATCAAAGTCATCAGCTGCTGTGGCTGTTGCTCTTACAGTTTTAACCATTTCAAGCTCATAGAATAATACGGCAAAGATTAATGAAATCACTGCACATGAGACCAAATTCAAACCAAGTGAAGCTGCCAAAGTAAAACCAACAAAGAATGGAATAAAGTCAGTCACTTTTTCAACAATTTGTTTCAAAAGAATGGCAATTCCGACACATGGTAACAAAGCCCCTACTGTAAAGAGGGTTTTCATTGGAATACCATCCATTGGAAGTGCATCTTTCATTGCTGTAACAGCAGTCGCACCAAGTTTACACATTACCAATGTTGGGATAAATGAGAATACAAAATGTGATACCCATGGATAGAGCCAGTCAACTTGATAAAGTTTTCTAAATTGACCTTTTTCTACCGCACGCCAACCAATGTGTTGCCAAATAAGATTCATGGTTGCTGTTCCGTAGAAAAGAACCGTACCGACAGTACCAACAAGCGTACCCATTGATTTAGCCAAGTTAGCCGCATCAGCTGAATCAGCTGATAAACCTTGAGAATGGATGGCTACCATTGCCAAAGGAATACCGATATAAGACACCGCACGCACGTCAGCTGAAACAGTACCACCAGGTGTTACAAGGGCAATGTAAACCAACTGCATAGCAACACCACAAATGATTCCTGTTTTAACATCGCCAAGAATAAGTCCACAGACAAGGCCACCGACAAGAGGACGACCAAGCGTATAGTTACCAATGGTTGTACCACCAAGACCTGGCATTGAAGACAAACATGCAAACAACCCTAACAAAGCTGCTTGAAACCAAGAAATTGTCATAATACATCTCCTATACTAAGATACAAAGAGCGTCAGCGAGCAAAGGGAAAATAGGAGTTTTGACGAAGAGTCGCTAGACTCTAGGAGAAACTATCTTTTTGACACAGCTCGCAGCTCGTGTTCAATTAACAAGATACAAAGAGCGCAAACGAGTTTTGGCATCAAAAATAGCTATGCCAACTCACTTTATTCGCTGCTAAGTAACAATAAATTAATAACCAAATTTTGATTTGAAATCTGACCAGTAACCGATTGAAACATCTGGCAATAATTGGAATTTCACTTTGTATCCAGCTTTTTCAATTGCTTCAAGGGCATCTGCTTCTTCTTGGGTGATAGATTGATTATTCCCAAGTTTGACAGCACCTGGTCGGTCATTACACGGACCAACGATAATTTCTTTTACATCACTAGGAACAAAACCTTGGTCAACCAGAATTTTTTTCATGTCAATTGGATTCTTGGTAATCACAAAATAGCGCGTGTCAGAATCCAATACTTTTTGAGATTTTTGTCCAAAAGCATCTACCGACCAAACAAAGGTTTTCTTGTCCGAAGCTCCTTTGTAAGCTTGGGTTAAAACTTTGTTTTTTGAAGCAGCATCGTTTACGGCAATCAAACCGTCACAAGGGTATTCTTTTGCCCAACGTGTTACAGTTTGCCCATGAATCATGCGGTCATCAATACGTACAAATGATACAGTCATTTTTTATCTCCTTTTTTAAATATCATCGTCATCATCATCTGAAGTGATTTTGAATTCTTGAAGAGCCGCTTGAGCTTCTGGCAAAACGGCTTGTACAAAATCATCGCCCTCAAGCATATCTTTCATCACTGCAGAAGTAATTGCCATTGGTAAATTCATACCACCTAAAACAACAGCATTTTCCAATTTTCCGAGTTCGTCCAAGACGTTACAAGCAGTTGTCAAAGGGCTACCGCCAATAATATCAGCAAGAACAACAACGGAATCGTCAGCTGTTAAACCTGAAATAGCTTGTCTGAAGTCTTTTTCAAAGTCATCAACTGTTTTGCCATTTTTTAGACCGACAGCGATGACTTGATCAATTTTATCTTCCGAAAACATCGCCAAAGACGTTTTGAGACCCGTCGCAAAGTCTCCATGACTGACTAGTAGTAAATACTTCATAGAACTTATCTCCTTATCTGCCTTTTATTTTAGCTTTAAATAAAACGTTTTCACACTCTCGTTTGTCACTTTATTCTGATGACATTTATCACCTCGAATATGACATTTGTCATTTTGAAAACAAACAAAAACATCTGGAGATCAAACTCTCCAGATGTCATCAAGATTATTTCAAACTGTCTTCTATTGTCTTTTGGATTGTAAATAAATCTGTCTCGATACTGTTATTGGCAATAGATTTGCTAATCAGATAGTCTGCTTGTTCCAGTACGGTGTTATACGTTTTAAACGTTGGCTGGGTAATTCCTTGGCTAAGCATTGAATCTAATGTTGAAACCGTCAAAGAATCTGAACCAAAACCATCCTCTTTTAGTTTTTCTTTCGTGGCGTCACTTTGCATCACACTTTTCAAAACAGATGTCCCTTGCGAATAATCAAAGACTGATTGTTGAATGTCTTCATCGGTACAGAGTAATTGCAAAAATTCCCACGCCAAGGTACGGTGTTTGGTTTTTAAGGACATGGCATAAAGCGATGTTGCGACTTGCGTTGCATCGCCGTCCTCACTACTTGCTGGCATTGTCACACAAGACCATGAGAAGCTAGAATATTTCGCAACATGATAAGGATAAGGCTTATAAGTGCGATATTCTGCCAAAGTCATTGGCAAAAAAGCAACCTTTCCTTCGTCAAAATCTTGTGAAGTGACCTCATAATTTCCACTAAGAGCATTGAGTTGCGTAATCAAGGAAAGGGCATTTTTCACGTCATCACTGTCAAAATAAGCTTTCGTTCCCGTTGTGTTAAATAGCTTCGCACCATAGGCAGCGACAGCTTGTTGCCAAGTGTAGCCTATACAACCATACTGGTCAATCACCCCATCACCGTCAGTATCCTTAGTCACTTGCTTGCAAATATTGTAAAAGTCCTCTAAAGTCCACCCAGAATCTGGAATCGAAATTCCCTCTTTTTCCAAAAGGTCAATATTAATACACATCATGGTTGGATTGCTTTCAAATGGCAAAGCGTACTGCGTATTATTATAATTTCCTGCCTTATAAGAGGATTCATAAAATATCGAATCATCAAAGCTTGTACTAATATGCTCATCTAACTTGGCAAGTACGCCTGTTGAGGACAAGAGGTTAAAGTCATCTTCTGGCACGATAAAAACATCTGGTTGTGTTCCTGCAACAATCTGGTCTGTTAACCAATCAGAATAATCATCCTTTGAAATACCACTCTCATAGACCACCTCGACATTTGGGTACAATTTTTCAAAGCGTGAAATCGCAGTATCAATGACTTTATAATCATTTCCATTCGGCACATCCCAGCTACTTCCTGCATAAATGCCGATTTTTAAAATGATTTTCTGGTGTGTTTGATGATAAATAAAAGCAGCACTCCCAACGACAATTACTAGTAGTGGTAGCAATAACCATTTGTAATATTTTTTGAGTTTAGTCATGGTCATCTTCCTCAAATGATTTCAAGGTGACACCTGTCTGCACCGCCCAAATAGCAAGCTGCGTACGGTCACGTAAATTCAACTTAGAAAGGATGCTAGATAGATAATTTCTAACGGTTCCTTCTGACAGATACAGTTTGGCAGCAATTTCTTTATTGGACAATCCAAAACCAATCTGCTGTATAATACGCCACTCCATTTTACTAATGTCGGTCGTTAGCGCATCATCAACTTGGATAGCAAAGTTTGATTGCGCCATTTGTGAAAAAAGTTTAAAAACTTTTGTGGCAATATCTGGATTTAGCATGGCACGTCCGTCATTAACCGTCACCACCGCATCATGCAATTCATCCATCGAAGTTCCCTTCAGCAAATAACCACTGGCACCATATTTTAGAGCGCTATAAATAAAATCATCATCATCAAAAGTCGTTAGGATAATCACCTTCGTATTTGGGAAATGTTCTTTAACAGCTTTGGTACACAAAACACCGTCCATTTTTGGCATACGAATATCCATTAAAACCACGTCTGGTTTGCTAGTCGGTAGAGCTTCCAAAACCTCTGTCCCATCACTCACCGCGCCAACAACTTCGATATCAGGATAGGCAGACAAGACAATTTTTAACGACTCTCTAATCAATTCTTGGTCGTCAGCAATTAATACTCGTATCATTCTTCTTCTCCTTTTATTTTAGGGATATGAATCGTTGTGGCAAAACCATCCTCACCTGAAAATTGGACACAACCACCAATAATGGCTAAGCGTTCCGTCATTTGGGTCAACCCAAAACCGTATTGAATCGTTTCACTCCCCACTCCATTATCTTTAATGAGCAAAACGTAATCATCTTTATTTAGCATACTAATCTTAATTTCAGTTGCTCGTCCATGACGCAAAGAATTGGTCACAGATTCTTGAATGACACGGAAAATGACATCTTCTTTTGTTTTGTCAAAATCAACATTATCCCACTGATAATTCAAATCAATCTGCAAATGCGATAATTCTTGATACTCGGCAAGCATTTTTTCAATAGCGTCTTTTAAACTACGATTTTCCAGAGCACCTGGACGCATTTTATTCAGCGAGCGTCTAACATCAACAATCCCTTCTCGCACAACGTTGGAAACATTGGTCAATTGCTTTTTAGCGTTATTTGGGTCAAGGTCAATCAAGACAATCACCGCATCAATTCCTGCAGAAATGCCTGTCAAGGCATGACCAATAGTATCGTGAATTTCACGCGCAATACGCCTGCGTTCCCTATCCTCAGTAATTTTTTCAGACACCGCCACGTATTCTTTCAAACGCGTATTTGCCTGCGAGGCCATGAGCAATTCTTCCTCAATCTTATGGTTTTCAGTCACCGAATAAACAATGTAAGTCACTAAAGAAATAATGAAAATGATAATATTTAGCGATACCAGACAATTTTTGATGAAAAGAATCACTAAACGCGTGCTTGCAGGGAAAAATCCGATATAAACATCCAAATCAGGCGTTCTAATCAGAAGCGACAAGACGTCATAATTTGACAGCAAAAGCGCACCGAAACTAGCGACAATAAAGAGCAACCATGACTTTTTCTCACGAAACGTGTAAAAATCCGTGTAAGAGAAAAAGATATCCATAAAAACAAGCAAAATTAAACCGTTATAGGAAAATTGCAGCGCTACAAAGGTAGCTAACAACAAGAGCACCTCAAAAATCGCAAACCAATCACGCGCCGTTGTCCCTTTTTTAAACTTTTGATTTCTGATATAAATAACAAGTAAAAGCCCTGCAAAAAAGAGATTTGACAACCAAAAAATTCGCTCTGGTGAACTTGGAATGACGCTAATTTCTTCTAATAAAGAACGACTCAAACCATTGTCAATAATGTACTTTGTAGCTGACAAATAAACTGAGCTATAAAATAACACCGCCAAGAAATTAATAATAATCAGGGCACGTTTTGCAAAATCAATATTTTTCAAAGCTTTCATCATTGCCACCCCGCTAAATCAAAGTCAGAAACGTTCTCACTAGTCATAAATTCAACTGGAATGACAATTTCCTTATCTACTGATTTGTTGTGATATAGCGAGTAACCCGCCTGAATCGCTCGTTTACCGATTGTTAACGGCGATTGAGCTACTGTTGCTTGAATTGAACTCGTCGTTGCCAATAAATTTTTCATATCTGGCGAACCATCTACACCATAGATTTTAATCGATGTTGTCACATTTGAATTTTCAATTGCAGCCAAAGCTCCGATAGCCACTTGGTCATTAAGCGCCATCACCGTGTCAAATTCGACCCCTGAAGCGATGACCGATTCCACTTGCGGCATCGCTATTTCGGTTTGCCCTAAGCAATCCTTGCGGTCAACCACTTGATAGGTATCATTTCCTTCAATCGTATCTAAAAATCCATTGATACGATCTACTGCTGATACTGCATTTTGATGTTCCAATAACAAAATTTTGGCACTTGATTGCGTCTGCATTAAATTTTGAGCGCATAAAACACCAGCTTGATAATTATCCGATACAATTGTCGTATCTACTGAAGAATCATCTGATAGTTGACTATCGACAACAACAATTTTTATCCCAGCTCTTTTCGCTTTCTTCAAAGCTTTTATTAATTTTTGACTGTTTGCATCAACAGGATTGATGATAATGATATTAACACCCTTTTCAATAAACGATTCAACCTGTTGCGTTTGTTTATCAACGTCCAAAGCAGGGTCTCTAGTGTACAAAATATCATTATTTTCCTCAACAATTTTTTCAACCTCGTTGTTTAATACCTTGTAAAAATCATTGTTCATGGTCATGTAGGTCGCACCAATCTTAACCTGATTTTCATTTGAAGGAACCATTTTATAGTTCCAATAAACTCCCACAATGGCAAGAACCCCAATAAAAGCGCTTACCAAAACACCGACATATTTCCGTTTTTTCATCTCATACCTTTTCAATAAAATCAAGAGACCACTGATAGCTATATTTGCCTTAATTATAACACGTTTAAATTGTACAGACAATTCAGTCAGAAATAGCCCCTCATTCTATCTAACGAATTTAAAAAACACCCGCAGGTGTTTTTTATACTCTATTTATTCGAAACTACTTATGCCAAGTTTTTCCAGAACTAAGGCAATACCGTCATGATTGTGACTAGCTGTTACGTGTCCGACTTGCTCCTTGACTTCTTGAGGCGCATTTGCCATAACATAAGCTTCACCTACTGCCTCTAGCATGTCTAAATCGTTAAAATTGTCACCAAAAGCAAGCGTATCTGCCATATCAACCTCGTAATGCTGCGCCAAAGTCTGGACTGCCCTTCCTTTATGAATCCCACTTGCCATAATTTCAATATAATAAGGCAGCGACCTTGCAATTGATAAATCTGAATAGAGACTTTTTAGCTTATTTTCCAAAGCTTCCATGCGTTCTGGTTCACCCATTAACAAGATTTTATGAACTTCTGGCAATCGACCGATTTGTTCCAAGTTCGCTTCCTTAGAGGCTAAGCCCACCACGCGCTCTTCACGTGAAATCCAACGATTAGCACGGTTTTGGGACAACCACTTTTCACCGCTGTAAACATTCCAAGCAACGTCAGAGACTTCTTTTTCTAAATACTGACAAATCGCTTGCGCTTCTTGTGGACTCATCGGACAACTATCAATTACTTGCCCTTGTTCATCTTGGATGAGGGCACCATTATAGGAAATCATGGGTACATCAGGTAAAAAATCTTTCAAAATTGGCTTAATCGCCTCTGGCATACGCGCCGAAACTGGAACAAATAAAATACCTGTATCAACAGCATGACGAAGGGCTTGGCGTGTCCTAGGCATCACTTTTAAGGCATCATTAATAAGAGTGCCGTCAATATCACTAAAAATTATTTTTACCATTGTACTTTTCCTCCTATTTTCTCTCAGTATAGCATTTTTTGAAAAGGGTTTCAAAAAAACTATTTCCTGATAATAACAAAAAAAGCTCAAGTCAAAAACTAACTCGAGCTTGGGTTGGTTAAAATGGTAATTCTTCCTCTTCCAAAACTAAATCAGCGAGGTCGTTTGCCACATTATTTTCTCGCATAGCACGTTGGGCACGGCTTTCTAAAAGTTGGAAAGAATGGCAAAGCACTTCTGTCACATAATTCGTGTGACCATCTTTTTCATATTTGCGTGTGCGAAGCTCGCCATCAATCGAAATCAGACTTCCTTTTCCAGCATAAGAAACAAGAGTTTCTGCTAAACGTCCCCAAACCACAATTGAAATAAAATCAGCCTCACGCTCACCATTTTGCGATTTAAAACGGCGGTTAACTGCTAATGTAGCTCATGTATCTAAAAACCTCTTTATAAAATAAAGACGGTCAGTTTAGACCGCCTTTTGTTTTTACAAAACTTTTATTGAGTCGTTTTCGATAAGAGCAGCTAAAGCTAATCGTTTGTTGCCTTTATTTTCAAAATCGACGTAAATTGTGGCAAGTTCAATCTTATCAAGATTTTCAACTTTTATAATCTTTCCCTTTCCAAAATTTTTGTGTTCAATGATTGTTTCAGGAACTAACTCTTTGTGATTTTTAAGCCATTCTTGACATTTTTGGTTAGCTTGTCTTTGTTCTTTAGCTTCTTGAATAAGTCTATCACGGTAATAAGTACGTTTTAAATTCGCAAAGTTTAATTCAGAACGTCTAACAGCTTTGCCAAGTGTTAGCATAAATTCAATAGCTTTTAAAATCTTTTCATCTGAAATTTCGCGGCTATCAATTTGACCGCCTACAGCATCACCATACACACCATAGAAATGACCGTTTTCTTCGTCTGTTAAGCCGTAAATATCCATGATATTATTTGTATCTCTATTGCAATAAACAGCGCCTTTATCGTCTACAATTGCGTATTGTACTTCATTGTTTTTGATTTGTTCAAGTAATTCTGTTGCATTCATTATTTTTCCCTCACGTTCGTTTGCATATTGTGTAAGCTTAATAGCATTTTCAAAACTCATTTTTTCAAGTGGTGTTTTTCCAGTCGTCCAACGACTAATTGTGGTTTCACCAATTCCAGTCGCTTTTGAAATTCGATAAGCAGTGGTTGTTTCTAATAGTTTTTTGATTTTATCTAAGTCAGCAATAGTCATTTTTTATCTCCTGCGTACAACGCAATAAAAATAGCTAGCATTGCAATAATAATTAATTTCATTTGATTTTTGCCCTTTCATATCATATAATAAAGGCAAGGAGAGCTTTCGCTCTCGTTACCATTTAGCGATTATCGTTTCCTAGTCGGATATTTTGGAGCGATTTTCGCTTTTTTCTTTTGCTCTTGTTTTAATGAAAGCCAAGAACGAGCTTCCTTAGAGATTGCTACCAGAATACCAGTTGCAACCGTTGCTCTTGCGAGCCATTCATCTAAGTGGTTCATTTGTTTCACCCCCTTTCCTTATCTTGATTATATTATACTACATTACAATGCAGTAGTCAATCCTTTTTATAAACTTTTTTTGATATTTTTTAAAATTTTTTCGTCCGTTTTAACGGACTTTTTTTGATTTTGCGGTTATAACAGCAACAAAAAAGAGCTAGCAAAAGCTAACCCTCCACCATATACACCCTCGGGAATATAGGTTTATCACAAATTTAAAACAACTAACTAAATGAGCCTTCACTCTGCTTCAAATAGATGCAACTTATTAGCTGATAGTCGTCTTAGGTCTGAGCTACGAGGAGCTACCTCACAACTTCCTAAGAGTTTTAATGACTAGACAGGATTGGTTACCTTCAACGTTCACCCAACATTCAGAAAAAAGATATTCCAATTGATGACTGCGCCTTTGGGCTACTTGTACAATCTTTTAGTGTAAGCAACGAGCTTTTCACTCGTCAATGCGCACAATGGCTTATTTTGACAACTCCCTACTTGCTTCAAGCGGTCAAACTTGGGCTTTGCAGGGTTATTTCTCACAGAGACGTCTATTATCGCCACCACCGTTTAGATTTAGCCTAGTTACACATATTCTCCACGTCACACGCACTCTTGCTATTCTCTCACTTCGCAACAATCAAAGATTGATTACTTATCTAACGACAGTATCCCGCCGATAGCGTAACGAGCTATTAAGCATGTAACTTTAGCATGCTGTCAAACAATCTTCACTAAATTATTTAGTTAGTTGTTTTAAACTTGCGATAACAATATTATAGCATATGTTAACTTTTAAAACAATAAAAAGAGCTAGCTTGCGCTAGCTCGTATCTCGTATTAATGTAAGACCTCTCAACTACTTACACGCCTATTATACCATAAACATGCATGGCTGCCAATTTTCCTGACGTCGGGAAAATTAAAAAAAACCTAACCACAAGGGCTAGGGGTGTTAAAGTGTAACTATTTAATTATACCATTACTTGTAATAATTGACTAAATCATCCTTATCTCGACAAGAAAGCCAGACTGTGCCGAACTGACCGAACTCAAATTTACGCCAGTAGTAACCGCCGTAGTATCCACCCTCACCAGTATCGGCAATATGGGCTTCATCAAGTTCAAAGCTAAAGTACATACCAGCCTTAAAATCTTTATCAGCACCGTCTTTAACGTTGTTTCCATTTTCATCTACCCAATTTACTAGACCAACAGGAATTCCGTTATCAGTCCAATCGAACCCAACAGGCGCTAAGTAGTCACATTTGATTTGGTAGATACCATTGACAAACGCCACTTGGTTAGCTAGATAGTAAGCTTTGCTATCTGGTTTACGACCGCCGGAAACCACTGTGTTAGGCTGTGTAGCTGTTGACCCACTAAATCGCCAAGCTTCCACATAAGTTGGTTTGGAACTGTTGTAATAAGCGTCCCAGTTATGACTTGATACCGCTGTACCTGCTTGTCCGCCAGTTGAATAGTCAACGCTGATAAATGTGTTAGCATCTTCCAATACTCCAACGTGACCGCCAGCACCGCCAGATTGCGACATATCAGCACCCCAAGACATCAAAATAATGTCACCACGTTGTCCGTTCCAGTCCGTATTTTTTGAAACACGATAAAAGCCGTTTTTAGCCAATTGTGAGCCTAAAGTGACCGTTGACGGTAAACCAATGATATTTACTCCTGCTTCTTTCAAAGCTTGCGAGATTGACCCTGAACAGTCCGCTGTACCGTCTGAACCGTTTCGACTTCCGTACATCGAATAAGTAAGTTTACCACGACGACTTTCAAACCAGTTAATTAAGACATCTGTATTCATTTGTTTTCCCCTTTCCAAGTGTCATTCATTTCTTTAACCGCCGCTTCAATGAACATTTCAAGCTGACTGTCAGATAAATAAATATTGTACTGCTCTAGTCCTTTCTTAGCTTTCGTTTTAGCAGCATTTAATTTTTGTTCGCCTTTTGCGTCCTCGTTAGCAATCTGCTCTACTGCGTTAACGGCATTTTTTGCCACGATTTCAACGATACGCAAAGCCTTTTCTCCGCCCTCTTTAAAAAGGTAGTCCTTTACTGTTTTTACGATAAAACCAGCTAAGCCAGTCAAAATAAGCATAATACCTTGTAAAATTACATCATTCATTTTCTTACTCCTTTAAAACATCTGTGTATTTCTAACAACATCTTCTAAATCGTCCACTTTCTCTTGCAAAACTGATATGTCTTTGCGAGTTTCGGATGAAAGATTGTTAACAGCTTCTGTCAATCTAGCCATTTGTTGTTGATTTTCGGTAGCAATCCGATTGTTGGAAGCTAACAGCTCCTTGTTAGTTTCTTGGAAACCGGTCACTAGCTTCTTGATGACCCAAGTCATAGCTGAAACTAACAATAAGATGACAAGGATAATAGCTGTCGCTAAAATCCCGCCAACCTTATCAATCGTCCAAGTTGCCCTCATGGCTTCATGGATAACATCTTGTCCCACCATAAGCCCCTCTACTTTCTAAGCTTATTCAGCGGTTTCTTTCGTCAACTCTGCCAAAAGTTCATCATCTTCAACCATAAGAGCGATTTGCGCTTTGACTCTTGGTTTCAAACTTTTTGGTACTTTTGAGTATTGATAGTTTCCTGAAATAATATTAATTGCATAAAGTTTAATCATCATGTCTGTTCCTCTTTCTATTTCGTCTTTAATTTTGTGTAGTAGTTTCATCAGTTAACACTCCTTTGTCATAAAGTTGAGTGACAACGTCTAATAAAGTAGCTTGTGCTACTTCCGAATTCTTTTTGTAGCTTGCGAGCTCTTTTGTGATTTCATTGAATTTCTCATTTTCGTACTTATCACGGAAATTCTCTTGATAAATAACATCTTTAGCCAAATTTTCCAGCTCATCATTCGACAAGCTGATTTTGTCAGCCGGCAACATGACAGGATAAAAAGCGCCCTCGTCATTTGTCAAAGTTACTTTCGTACCTGTCACCGTGCCATCGACCGCAAACTCTTGCGATTTTGAACTAAATTTTAGTTTCATAACATGTCCTTTCTATGTTGGGAATGGGTCTGTGGTTACCCAAGAAACCGAAGCGCCAAACCAAAGCGGGCTATCACTTAATTTAATACGTCCACTAATAGAGCCGTCTGGCTTATATGCAAGGTGAACATAGCTACCGTTAAATAGTGTTGCGCCAGTACCACCTCCACCTTCACCTATACAATGGATAATTGCTTGGCTAACTGGTCGCCAGCCAACTGGTATAGTCTCACTAGCTTTTCCATTCCAGTTAGTATTTGAGCTATGCACATAATCCATTGTGGCTGTAACAATATTTCCTGAACGAACAACAGCTATTCCGAAACCGTACGGACCAGGTAAAGTAGTGCTGTACACTTTAGTCTGATTGACCGCTGTGAATTCTGCTACTGTGTTTTGGATTGCGTAGTATTGCCAAGGTTTCCAAACATTATTAGCTTGAACACGAAAAGCGGAAACAACACCATCGAAATCAATTGCTTCTTGCAAAATCCAACCGTTATTATTTGTATGCTTTGTCACACGGATATAAGCCCAGCTATGGGTGCTTCCAGCAGGTCTATTTACAAGGTTAGACCCGTTATAAATTCCAGGCTCTGTAACATTGTTTAAGTTAGTACCGCTTGTGAGTAAAATAGCTGTACCATTATTCGCTGTTAACTGATAGTGTTGGATATCTTTATTTTTGTATTTAAACACCCAGTCACTATCAACAGCATTTGTGTTTTCTGGGTATTTTCCAAAGCTTACAGCTGTTTCAGCCATACCCATTACCATTTTTTCTGATGAAACGGGTGGCGCTTTAACCGTACCTGAACTTGTCAAGGCATCTTCAAGCACGCCATAGACTTCGTAAGATTTGCCAATGTCGAACGTTCCGCTAAGTGTGGCTTTAGAGTTAGTCAACGTGTTAGTGACCTTATCGTTAACCCCTGCGCCAGTATCAGCTGTATAAGTAGTTGAGCCAAATGGCGCTGTCTTAAAGCTAAGCTTAAAACTATTCTTTTGAGTATTGCCGATTCTAAGCGGCGCTATCTTAGCCGTTCGACTAACGACAATCTTATCTGATGATTGATTGGTGTCGCCACGAATTGCCGTGAATGTCAGCGTTGGTAAGAAATACTCTAAGACCGTGATGTTCGTCGTAACAGCGTTGCTAGAACGTCCACGGCTATCAGTAACCCACGCTTTGACCTGTGCCGAACCGTTCCACTTCATCAGCCCTAAATTGCCATTATTAGCGTTGGTAGACTGGTTCTTATTGACAATCTCGGCGTGATAACCTGTGATTGTCGACCCTTGGATACCAGTAGCGCTGTTAAATGCTACTTTGATGTCTGACACGATTTCAGCGAATGTGTTAGCTGTATTTAACAGATTTTTAACCGCTGTATTGCTATCTGTCAGCGTAATACTGCCTAGACTTGGTGTCATGCTCGTCGGAACATTCAAGGTTAACTGTGCGGACTTGCTACCGATTTTGGTAGAACCGCTATAAGTATCTACCGTAATACCACCGATTCCACTTGTGGCATTCGGAATCACACTCGCTAAATCAGCCGGTGGTGTCCATGAGCACGACGTGCCAACGTTAGTTGCAATCGTGCCAGATTTTGAGCCAAACGAATATTTAACCGTGTGCGTAAATGCGCTATTCTTACGACTAATATTAATTGTCATAGCACTTCCGATTGTTCCAGTAGCGGCGCTGACGTCACTTGCTCGATGAATTTGCGGAAGTGGTATAGATAAGCTAACAGTAGCCGAACCATAACCGCCAGTATTAATATCAACTTTAAAACTGATGTTAACTGTCTTATTTCCGTTTCCGTCATGGTTAACGACGTAATCTTTACCGAAGATAAGCAGAGATGAATTTGTGCCAATATTGACACTAGCATTAACAATTTCACCAGTACCATCAACATAAATTGTCATTGGGGCTGTAACACCCCAAACCGAAGCATAACCATTTGTTCGCAAACGAGCTTGTAGATTGACTGTTGACCTATTATTAACCGTATCTTGTCTGTTCCAGTCAGACCAGACTTCAAGTGTCATATTATGTCCGTATTGTCCGCTAAATGTAGCAGTTGCCATAAATCCTCCTTTCGTTATTTAACAAAGTATGTCGCATTGACATACTCATTTTTAGGGTGAGCACGGGTGATGTAGTGTCCTAATTGCAAAGACATTGTAAATACACCATTATCAATGTGGAGCATTCTTTGACTAATGTAAGCCACCTCTGAACCACCGCTTTGGAATGAAATGCGGTCTGGTGTGACGACGACTTTAGTCGTACTCTCATTCGCACCAATAACCATTCCGCCATTTCCTTGCGTGATGTACGTATCCATGAACTTCAATTTTTGGGAGTATTCCATAATTGGCTCAATGTCCTTGACACGTTCTTCAATAGCTTTAGTTATCTCAATAATCTTTTGACGACCATCTGAATCTTCTTGTTTAAGATTATTGATAAACGTTTCAAGTTCTGACACTTGTTCCAGAGTAGCCTTCGCTTTCAGCTCAACTTCCATCTGCAATCGCTTAGCTTCTAACGCATTCAGTTGCTCTTGCGTGAGTGCGCTGTCGGCTTTACTGTCGATTTGGTCTTGAGTATCCTCTGGGGCGGAAACATAGTCGCTCGGAATAATGTTCCCACGCACAAGCATAGGCGGCTTAACACGTACTAAACCGTTTTTGACAAGATAAACATAAAATGGATAAGTGTCAAAAACGGCATCTCTAGTGATTTTAAAGGTAATAGCGACATTAAACCATTTGTCTTTTTGACTCTCTGGAATTAAGTACAGATATGCGCTTGTATTAGGATTGTGTCGTTTTAATTCGAAGCGGAAACCATTATCTAAATCGATTGAACTATCGATATAAACTGGCATCAAAATAGAAAATTCCTCGCCAGCTTTTACTTCCGAAATAGACATATTCCACGACATACCGCCCCATGCATTCGCTGTATAACCAGTGCTTTTTATGACGAAATAGTCATCAGTTGATGTTACTGTCGTGTTAGCACCGCTTTGTTTGTGCGGATTTGTGAAATCGTTCGATTTTAAGATAAGGTTTTTATTTCCGACCTGCACATTCGCCAGTCTGTCAACCCATTTATATTTGCTGTAGTCGCTACTGTCAGCTTGCGTGTAATCACTGTAGTAGCCTTGGTATTGCTGGTTCTTATCAGTCAAGCTAAAGTTAGTACCTTTGTTATCGTCAGCATAAGCAAAGTGGACGTAAGGTGTTTTCCCGTCAGCTCCTGGTTTGCCAGGTAATCCTTGGTCACCTTTCCATTTCGTCCACTTATATTTAGTTGGGTCGTTGCTGTTGGCAGCATTAAAATCTTGGTACATGCCCCAATATGGTTTGGTGTTATCTGTCAGACTAAAGCCACCACCAGTTGCGTTGTCGGCATATGCAATATGTGTGTACTGCGTTTGAGCATCTTTACCTGGCGTGCCCGGCAGACCTTGCGCACCGTCTTTGGCAATATAGCCTTTTTGATAGCTCGTACTAGATGTACCATTGGTGTATATTTGTACGGTTCGTGTCCACAGATACATACCCTTAACCAAAACAGGCATGTTACTAGCCCACGTTGCTGGTTCAGTAGTTTCTGACGTGCTAAGACCATACGTGATAACAGTATTAGCAATTCCGTTTCCAGTCTCTCCCTTATCGCCTTTAGCGCCATCAGCGCCATCGTTGACATTAGTTAACGTGATTTCAGTTGTTGCTACTTCATTGTTGCCGATGTAAGCAGAGACAGTTAAAACGGCAGTATCGTTGATAGAACTAGCTTTTACAAGATACTGCATGCCGACAGTAACGTTTCCGTCCAAAGCCCACCGCCAAGTGACGTCAGCATCTAAAACTTTATTACCTTTCCAGAGAGTAGCCTTGATAAGGCTTTCTCCCTCTCCGTTCTTAAAGGTAATACCGTTATCGCTAGAAACACGGATAATATATGGCTTCGCATCATCCACTAGCTTTTCAAGTTCGGCTTGAATGTCGCTAGAAAGCATGTTTTGGAGAGCTTTAAAGTTCCCAAGAGTGGTTTTCCAGTTCTTTTTGCTAGAGAAGCTTAGTTTTTGCTCGAAAATACGTGCTTCAAGCAATAACATATTAGTAAAGCCACTATCTGAAATTTGAACGGTATCGCCAATGTCAGCATCAATGTAGCCATCGAATTCATAAGTTAACTCAGGATAAGCAGCTGCTTTCAATTGCTTCAGTGCTTCAGTTTGGAGTTGTGTGTCTGTTTCAACGTCAAAGGTTAAATCACGTCTAATCCATTGGTCGCCTTGTGTGTCACTAGTGAATGTTGACGGATATAATTGAGCAGAGACAGGAGCATATAGTGCTTCACCTCGCTTATAGAACTCAACCACACCACTATCGTTTTTAATTTCCCAATCTGGTAACCCGGACAAAGTGATGTGTTCATCGACAGTTTCGGCAGTTTCTGACGTTGCTTCTCTAATCGTTTTAGTTTGCGTGTCAGTATTACCGTTAGCTGCTCTTGTGGTTACTTTTTCCGTGATAAGCCCGTTTGATTTCTCGGTACGTACTGTTGTCACTCGTGAGCCGTCAGCCCTATCCACAACTTTGGTTGTGACTTTGGTCTGTACAGTCGTGCCATCACTAGCTTTCTTAGTTGTCGTTTTAGTCACCGAACCATCAGCATTTTTAGTGACAACCGTCTTAGCACTTGACTCTCCTGTATCAACTGTTTCATCTTCAACCGTGTCCGAACTTGATGGAACGGTCATGTTGAAAATACCAGTCTTATCAATCTTACGTTTGATAGATTTAAGGTTCTTGCCATAAACCAAAGTAATATCTTTTCTGACACGTCCCACGCCGTGATAATTGCCATCATTTTCGTGATAGACGTTAACCAGAAACGATTTGATAGTACTGTCAGCGTTCAAGAATGTTTCAAAATCAATTTCTGCATCGAATTTATTAGCTAATGAAATCAGACGGGCAAGCTTGGTGTCTTGCCCCTCCCATTTCAATGTTCGCTTGTAGTCAGAGATTTCATTAATACCGATTGAAAGCTTAGTCATGTTGAGCAAGTCCATAGCATTGCAATATTCAACGAATGTCATTGCTCTATCAGCTTCATATGCGTTTGAATACTCATTAATGAGCTCTAAATTTAAATTCTCACAGTAGCATTTGATTTTCTTTTCATCTTCTTCAACGGTCATCACATTAAACAAGTACGTTTTGCCCTTGTACTCGAACGATACAAAAGAACGTTCATTCAGATAATTGTATGTTCGATTTAAAACTGTATCAGACACTAGCTGTTTCTTCGAAATGCTAAATTCATACGTTGATGAACCTGTTTGCAAGTCGCGTGTCCAGGTATCGTCATAGAAACTTAGCGTTTTCGGCTTTTCGTTATCGATAAACGCAACTTTTCTCAAATGAGCATCATGTATTGTAAGTTGCATTTACAAGCTCCTTTTCTCTAACTCCACTTTCACTGTCGGCATCTTCTTAATCCATGATGAGAAGAAAATTTCCAAGTCAGACTCACCAGGTGGAACAGATAGGAAGTGATGTGAACCTTGCACAATATCCTCATTCTTCACCAGATTGTCCTTAGTAACTGTGTCTGTCTCATTGTTGATTATTACAGTAGACCCCATAGAATAGCGGTTCGGGATGTCTCGAATAGCTGAAACGTAATCCTTGCGATAAACAATGTCATCCAGATAAATATGAGTTACGCCAGGCTTGCCCCCTACGCTTCCAAATATAACACTGACTTTAAGGGATTTTTTCCCTTTTAACTCCGGGATGCGATATTGTTTGTAAGTTCCAAACCAAAAGAACTGTATCCAGTCATCTTGCCTGTAAATGTCCGACCAACCATGTTTGGCATTGAATGGGTTTTGGTTATCTAGGTGCGTACATTGGAATGTATAACGGTCTAAAAACTTATAACCACCATTGCCATCAGAAACCATGAAATTGTATTCGGTATTTAAACCATACGAACGTTTAAAGGTTTCTGTTCCATACAAGAATTGACCATTAACGTCAGAAACCACTACTTTCATAAAGCCATATTGGGATGGGTGACCTTCCCAAAAAATCTGTCTCCACCAAACGTATTCATTAAGCGCTCCAACCTCGCCAGCACTATCGGCTGGAATATTCCAAGTAACAGAAGCAGATGTACCGCTTTTTAAATGAATATGTGGTCTACCCCAGGTGTTATCTATTTCAAGTTGACCGTCCAAAACTTCTTCAACATTGCTTATTGCTTTGTTGATTGTTGCGTTTTGAAAACCGTTTAAAATGCGTGTAGTCCCTGTATTTGATGTGTAATCAAACAATATTTCAGATTTCTTGTATTCTTCTGTGTCAACTTCTTCTTTGCTACCAAGTTCAAAAGCGCCGTTCTGGTTAACTACACCAATGTAGCCATTGTCCGAATTGTGCTTAATTGTAATGATTGGATAAGCATCAACATTGCCTGTGTTGTTGATTTTAAATGTCATCTTGTTTCCGCTTATGGTAGGCTCTTCAAAACGTGCATCATCCACCGAATGCGCCACACCATCGGGGATTAAGATTGTTATTTCAGAACGCTGAAACCATCTTGTGATATTGTCGTGTGAAATGTCATCAACGGGCAATCCAAGATAATATTTATCTGGTTCATCACCATAAGTGATTTTGACGGGCTCTGTTACGTTGAAAACACCCGCTAAATCATGTTTTAACTGTTCAAGTTCAACCTCTGTTTTAGCTTTAATGTCAAACTTAATTTTATGTTCTTTTTCTCCAATTTTAACTTCTTGAATATTAACGCCCAAAGAGGGAGCTGTGTCAGTTGACACAGTTCTCTTGTTTCCAATCGGGCGGATAATGTCAGTAATTCTAAGGTATTGAGATAACCCAACACCGTTAAATGTCATTACCTCTGTCATGGTCTACCCCACATTCTATTTCTGCGTGTAATTTGTGTTTGCTGATATTCTTGATAATTGTCGCTTGTTGATGCAATAAGTGTGTCATCATCCAAACGCATATCAATTGGGCGGTCTGCTAATCTGCCCATCGCATCTATAGCTTTTTCAAAGATTTCATTAGATTTCTCTTGAACGATTTCCACTCTAGTCTTAAGTGCTTTGTCAAGGTCTGATTTAACTTTGATGCTACTTGAGAAATTAGACGAACCAACGCCAATAATATCTTCAGCTTTGTAGTTAAATGCCTGTATTTTGTCGTACATAGCACCTAACGCATCGTTCACCGTGTAACTATCCTTTTCGATACCGACTGCCACACCTTGGGCGATGTAGCGACCGACATTGTCACGGAATAAACGTGATGGTGAGTGGATTTTGGCTTTAGCTTGCGCTGCTCTTTCAGCTTGAGCAACTAATGCATTAGCAGCGGCTGTCACAGAGCCAAGAGAAGCCATCATACCACTTGCTAAACCTTGACCAATATAAACACCAATCGAACGCATCGAACCTACACCAGACATACCAGCAGAGCGTACAGCAGACATGAGTGCATTCATTGCACTTGATGCTCTACCTGCTCCACTTGAAATACCTTGTGCTAGGTTTTGGGACGTTTGTTGTCCGATAATTCGCCCTTGATTTTTCATCTGATTGCCGATTGAAAGCATGATAGTCAAGATAGCTTGCATCGATGCTTGAACTTGCGCACGCATGTTTGAGAACGATGCAATAACCGCTTGTGTGCTTGAAATGATTGAACGCATTTGAGCTGCTGAACTTGATGCACTTGCGCCGATATTAGCAAAGCCACCAGAAACGGCTGAAAGTGAGCTACTAAGAGCGCTAATTCTTCCGCCTAACACGCCAAACGATGCACCAGCTGCACTTGTAGCAGCACCTAGCGACATGATGCGTGCGTTAAATGCACTAATGAGAGCACCGATTGCTATAAAGGTAGTGTTGATAACCATCGCTCTAACACCAAACATTGCAAAGCCTGTTGTAGCTGACATAATTGCTGGTGTTAACGTCATGATTTGCGCTTTGAAAGCTGCAATTGGAGCATTAACGGCGGATAAGCCAGCGATACCTTGCACAGCTTGTGCTGTAAACATTGGGAAGCCTGCGCCAGCAATAGACATCATAGCTGGTAATTGTACTAAGCTAGTTTTAAGACTTGTGATAACTGTGCTGAATTGATTTAAAGCAGCTAGAGCTACCACTGCCCCTGTACTAAACTGTGTCATACCTGTACCAACTTGCATCATCGCTGTTCCAAGCGTTGACATTCCACTTGCATGACTTGCCATTTTTCCTAAACCGCTCGCTGTCGTTGCAAGTGTTGCAGCTAAATCACCAAGTTTCAAATCAACAAGAATTTTGATACCTTGCGCCATCTCTTTAACACCTTTACCAGCGTTAAGAGCAGCATTCCCCATTGAGTCAAAGATACCCGCAACACCATCTAGCACGTTGCGAACTGAGTCACCAAAACTTGTAATAACGCCAGAGGCGCTGTCAAGAATATTGCTGATTTGCTCACCAAGTGTTCTAAACAGATTGGCAATTGAGTCAACAATCGGGCTGATTTGACTGATTAGGTTGTTAAATGCATCTACGATTTGCGAAAGTATAGGAGCAACCGCAACTACCATTTCAGTAATCGCAGGAATGAATGGAGCGAGTGCTTGGATAATTTGAACAATCGCGTTAGAGACTACAGTCACAATTTGCACGAAAGCACTACTGATAATTCCAACAATCGGTGTAATAGCTGTAGCAATTTGAGAAATTGCCGAACCAAGCGCTGTAATGATTGGTGGAAGTGTACCCAAAATTGAGGTGAAAGCATCACCTAACGCTGTAATGGCTGGCGCTGTTGCACCGATGGCTACACCGACCGCAACCACTAAAGGTGCTAGGTTAGCTAATGCACTTGTGACAACTGGCAATACACCAGAAACTGTTACAATTGCTTGAGCGAAAGCACCAATAATTGCCGTTGCTACTGTTGCAAAAGCTGTACCCAATGCCTGTATAATCACAGACACACCTGCGCTGTGTTCAGCCAATAAAGATAGCGATGCCACAATAATGCCAATCCCTGCGCCAATACCGACCGCTGCAATACCTACTGCTGCACCGAACGAAATCAGCGTCATAGGATTTAATCCTTTTAATCCTTGCATCAAGCCTTTTAGTGCTGCACCTACACCTTTACCGAAACCTTCAAAAGTCTTACCTAAACCTGTAAAAGTTTTACCCAGACCATCAAAGATGGATTTGAAAGATGTACCTACACCTTTAATGAGATTGGTTAAACCATTAAAGATTTGAGAAATTGTACTTTTAGAACGTTTTGCACTATTCGTTGCTCCTTCCATACCTTCTTCTGCATTCTTTTTAAATGCGCTAAACGGATTGAGCGATTTAATAAAATTAAGCCCTTTAGCAGCAGCCCCTACTACTTTAGCTCCTGTCGCAAAAGCACTTAGACCTGCAACGCCTCCTACTAAAACATTAGTAAAACCTTTGACAACACTTGGGTCTAGCCTTGAGATAAAGTCAGCAATAGCTTGTACAACTTGCGCAATGACTTTAGCAACATTCCCAATAACTGTTCCTAATGTCGACCAGATAGAAGCATCGCCAACCGCCCAGGTTAGTGTCGTCCAAGCTGTGATGACACTATCAATAGCATTCTTAATAGCTTGCATTGCTCCTGTTTGAGAGAAGCTATCCATGAATTGCTTAACAATCTTAGCTCCGCTTGCGATTGTTCCCATCAGCGCTGAAATAGCATTGCTGATTGTCAACGTCCACGCAAAGCCACCGCTAGTAACGTTATTGAACGTCGACCAAATCGACTGCAAGGCTTCTCCTACATTGCCTAAAGCCGCTTTAAAGTTAGCGACAAACAAAGGGTTAAAAGCCATTTGAGCAGCTGCTTTGATATTTTTAAATGCCCCTACAATATCAATGTCAAGATTAGGCGCTATCTGTTTCAAACCTTTTTGCAATTCTTCTCCCATGCTATCCATAAGAGTAGAAAAGGCTTGCGGTAATTTAGATAAAACGTTTGTAACCATAGGAATAAAATTCCCGAACAAAAATGTTGATGTCGTTCTTGCCAAACCTTGCAAAGATGGCGTAATATCCAATTCACCATCAGCTAAGTTTCCCTTGAAATCAGTCCAAGCCGCTTTCATTGAACTAAAAGAACCACTCAAAGTTGTTGATGCTTCTCTTGCTGTTGTTCCTGTAATTCCAAGGCTTTCTTGAACTGCGTGGATGGCTTTAACCGTATCCGCAAAGTCACCGACCGTGTAGTGTTCACCAGTCAGTTTTTCGGCATCTTTCATCAAGCGTTCCATTTCAGATTTTGTACCACCATAACCAAGCTTGAGGTTATCAAGCATGGCATAGTTCCCACGGGCTAACGATTGATAAGTTTGCGTGATGTATTCCATGTCTGTACCCATTTTGTTGGCGTTGTCAGACATATCCACCATCGCTGTATTAGCCAATTCAGCAGCTTTTGCTGTATCACCACCAAGCGAACTAATCAAACTAGCAGAGAATGAGGTGACATTTTCCATATAGGTATTTGCGGACACACCAGCTGTTTCAAAGGCTTGTTGAGCATAGTTTTTAACCGTGCCAGCAGAATCCTTGAATAGCGTTTCAATACCACCAATAGATTGTTGGAGCTTCGCCCCCTCGTCGATAGTGGATGAGAACGCCCCTTTAACTGCACCAGTTAAAGCGTTGACACCAGAAATTACAGCAGAGCTAATCAAGTTAGCGCCAAGAACGGACTTAAACGTACTTCCCATGCTATTAACGCTCTCACCCAATCCAAGCAACGAACTTTTCAAGGATTTAACCTCTGACTGTGCGTTTTTGCCATCCATATCAATTTGGATGACAACTTTTCCATCTGCCATGTTTTTCCTCCTTTCATCTATTCTTCAGGCAATGCGTATTCTTCTTGTAATTCACGCATTTTTTGTTTTTCTTTTGAGCTTTCGCCTTTCTGTGGCTTCCAAGCTCGGATTTTCATGACTTCAATTAGCTTTGTTCCATCTGGTAAACCAGACAATAAAGCATTGAATTTCTGCCAATGCAATTTCCCCTGTTCTTCAATCAAATCAATGTTGTAAGCTTGCATAAACGATGAAAATATAAACTCACTATCGTATTTGAGCGAATACAAAGGCTTCTCATCGTCTGTACTATCCTTTGGTTTCTTAGGAATGACGTTTCCCTCTAGGTCATAGCGTTCTACAGCATCGCTTGGTTTAACGCTCTTGATATGTTTCTCGAAAATCTCTGAATAGATATTCAAAGCTGTTTCAAAATCAAGGTGTCTAAACTCTGGATTATCAGTAAGCTTGACTAGTGCTAGCTGTGGCTTAATCTGTACAGGAAATCTGTCGTCAGACCACATTTCAAAAACTTTTAGGACGTTGTCGAACGATAAGAAAAGCTGGTACTCTTTTCCATTGAGCACCAGCCTATCATCCATTCTTTTGGAAATGTCAAACATCACTCAGATAGAAACTGTTTGAAATATTCATCGTTTTGACGTTCTGCGTTGACTTCTCGAATTGCATTGCTAATTTGATAGAATACACGCAAGTAAGACAATGTATTCTCACCAACTGCTTTATACAGTTTTTGAGGTGTTTCGGCATCAAACATTGTTTCAAACAATTCATCTAATAGCGTTTTAACTTTCATTGCTGTTTCAAAGTCGCTTTCTGATGAGTCGTCTGTAAGAGTTTTAGCTTTGTTTTGAATTTCAAGACCTTTCTCTTGAATGTATTTACTTTGTTCATCGCTTGGCAAGAATTCAAGACTGACATTTCCAATATTGAACACAATCGCATCTTGCTTCGCATCAAAATTATAAACTCGTGACATATTTCAAACCTTTCTATTCTGTAATAGCTTTCTCAATCGGCTTTTTAATCCATTTGAGTGTGCACTCGAATTCTTCGTAACCTGTCGCATCACCAGAACCAGCTTTAATGCCAGAAACGTTAGCAATTTGAGTAAATGACTTCTTGCCGTTTGACTCAACTACACGATGCCATACACGGCGACCGTCTCCGATTTCGTAACGAATAGAAGCAATAAGCGCTTGTGCTTTATCTTCTGCATCGTACGAGCCAGAAACAGAGTAAGAACCTGAAACGGATGTAACGGTTTCTTCCGTCGTACCATCGCCATCGTAATAACCTGTGTCATCTGTTTCTTCGTCTGTATCATCATCGATAGTCTCGATGTATTTAGCTAATCGTAAGAACGCATCATCACCTGGTACAGTATTTGGTGTTTCCGGGTCAAACGGTGCAATAAAATGTTGTCGCTTCGCATTTTTTTGACGTGCCATAATATCCTCCTTAAATTTCCAATTTTGCTGTTAGTTGCAAGGTGTAGACAAAGAAACCTTGCTCATCTCTTCCGTTGATACCGGGCTTTTCAACCGACAAGGACAAGAAAGTGTATGAATTATCTGTGCTTGGCAAATCAATGTCAAACGCTGATAATTCGCCATTTAGAAACCAGATAATATCGCTTGCTTTCTTGTTGACTTTGCTTTTGACTGCAATTTCAAACGGTAGACTTACTTCTCTCGTACCGTCCATAAATTCCTTGTCAATCGTTCCGCCTGGAATAGCGTTGATAACCAAATCATCTTCATCTTCATTGAAATAATCTAGTCTTGCTTTCAACGGTAATCTGTCAAAACTATTAATATGTTTTAAAAGCACTTCTTGAAAGTTTTTGTTATCTTGCATTAGAGCCCCATTCCTTTAGCAGCTACACGTTTCCACTTATCTGAATTAGCCTTTTGAGCTGTGTCATACCATAATTTGCCAGTACCTGGCGTTGTATAATGGTTAAATGTAACAATTCCGTTAGTGCCATAATATTGTGCTCGTGCATATACTGTATTCCATGAGACATTGCTTCCATCAATAGCGATTTGACCGCTAGCACGTAAATCTCCGTCTTTTTTAGGAATATACTTGTCAGCATCTAAAAGCACTTGATTAGCTAATGCACGCTTCCCTTTTAGAATGTTGTCATTTGACACTTTCTTTTCAACACGGCTAATGTCAGTTTTAGTCCGAACGAAGAAACTCATTAGACCACTCCAATCTCATAGCTGAACAATTTTCCGTTCAGATAGTTTGGTTGAATACTTTTAACAATGTAATCACGACTTCCGTCATTGATTGTTGCTTCAAGCCAACTATCATCCACATCTACTTTTGAAACAGCTGGATAAATGAAAACTGTACCTGTCTTATCTTTAGTTTTAGAGTTATTCGTACCCTTGACCGAAACATACCTGTCAAATCTGACTGATTTAACAGTGAACGGTGCTGAATATGCTAAATCTCCAAAATCATCTTTCTTTTGCACTTTTTGAACATTAATAGTGTCTTGCAATAAGCGTTTATCTATCATAATCAACCCCCACCACAAGGCTAAATCCTGCCTGTTTAAGCACGTTCTCGGCATCAAGCGATAAATTATATTGCTGACCGTCTGAACCGCCCACAGATGAGCCATAATTGATTGAGGTACGTCCAATAGACACGCTTTGCATTGTTTTTTTGTCGTCGGCTGTCATGATGCCTGAAACATCCAAGTAAGCAATCTGAAACGCCATTGCAAGCTTGACGGCTTGCTGACGATAATCAAAATCCTCTTCAAATTTGATATATCGTTGATAGATACCTTGTATATACAAGTTGATGGCGATTTCAGCACGTTTTGCTAACTTGTCAAAATTTTCAACATCATCAAAGCCAAGTTTAGTAAACTCTGTTTCAGTTAAATAAGTCATGATAACCTCCCTTAAAGGGCGCTGTCACCCTTATTCGTCTGTCTCAGTATCTGCTTTTGCTTTCTTGCGGGTGCGTTTTGGTTTTTCCGTAACTTCTTCATTAAGTGGTACTAAGACCGCTTGAACATCTGGAAAAGCACTAGCAAGGTCTGCGTTGACGCTGTCGGCGTATTCTTTTTCAAGTTCGATGACTTCACCAACAATCACATCTTTATTGAGCGATTTAAAGAATAAATTCTTAGTAGCTTTATATTTAGCCATTATTCACCCTCGTTTTTAGACTTTTTGCTACGTTTTGGTTTTTCTTCTTGTTCTTCAACCTTTTCTTGTTTAGGTTCTAGAACTTCAAAACCATCTGCAATAAGCTGTACTTCAAGTTCACTACCCTCTGGAACGGTGTAAACTTGATTTTCTTTAGCATACTTCTTCATCTGTTACCTCCTACGCCGATTTATGCGAAACATAAATACCATCTTCTTGAGATTTCAAAACAAACAAGTCGTGGTATAAGCGGTTTTGATACAAGTAGCCATCGCCCTCTGTATGTTGACCTGGTGCAAAGAGATAGATAGAGTTAAATTTAGCTTTGGCAATAACAGCTGTTTTAGCAACAATCAAGAAATTAATATCTTTTCCGCCATCAGCTTTAACAAAGCCTGTTGTGAAATCAAATTGAGTTTTGAAACGTGCATCGTCCCAAACTTCGATAAGTTGCACACCATCAAGAGAAGTAACACGAGTGTCAATACCTTGTGGCGATGTAGTTGCGATTGAGCGCGTAAAGTCTTTAGAACGTTCTAAAGCATCCATCACCTCGCTAGACACGTACATAACAAGATTAGATGCACCAAATTTACGCATTGGCAAAATAGCAGCTTTCAAAGTGCTATAGACATTTTCTGGTGTGATGCTATCTTCTTCTTTGAAATGGTTACCAGTGATTGCTGCTGTTGCAATTTTAGAAAAGCGATAAGCATCAACTTCTGGTGTTGCATGTTCTGAAATGAAAGTATTTGAGATGTTAGCTGCTGAAAGTTCTTGATTTGTTTCGTCAACATCTGCTGTATCAACAAAGAACTCTACATCACGGTCAAATCCAAGAGTATAAACATTCTTGTCGTTTGATACTGTTCCAGCATTGTAACCTTTAGAACGTGTATGAGCTTTGTAGCCTGTTACAGAAATGGTTGGAAGTTCGAAAGAACGTGCGCCAAGCCAATTTACTTTAGGGGTTTCAAGGATTGCTGTTAAAGAACCTTGCATAAGACGTTTTTCAAATTGCCCCTCATGTTTAGTAATGTAGTTAATTGACATGATTTCCTCCTTTTTTATTCAGTCAATCCCAAAGCCTGTGCAAAGGCATCTGGTGTTGAGTCTTTTGCTGCGGGATTTCCAGTAGCAAAAATACTTGGGTTAGGTGTGTCATCATCTGCTTTGAAAAGATACGGGTCACTTTCTTTTAATCCTGTAATGATGTCATTTAGTTTTGGTTTGCCATTTTCATCAAGTTCAACAGCATCAACATCAATAAATTTCATCAAAGTTGATGGATTGTGTGCGGTAGTATCTTTCAACGCAAGATTGATAGCATTGACCTTTTGAGTTTGTGCAAGTTCTGCTTCCGCATCAGCTTTGAATTTGTCGTATTCAGCTTGTAGCTTGTCAAGCGCTTCTTTCTGTTCAGCACTTGTATTCGCATCAGCTTTCAACGTTTCAATCTGTGTTTCAGCATTTTGCAATTGGTTTTTGAGACTGTCTCGTTCTTGCGTGATAGTGTCTAAAGCTGATTTGGTTTCATTCAAATCTTTGCCGTGCAAAGTAAAAACCTCTTTAGCTTGTTCATCTGTCAACCCAAGATTGATAAGGTCGTCTTTTGTAAATGCCATTTTGTCCTCCTAGTCCTTTTTGTAGGTGGCTAACCCCCACCAAAAAGATAAAAACTTATTTACTTTTTCAGTTTACTTTGAACCGATAGGGATTTTTTCCTATTTAGAGCGCTTAAAAAGCACCTAGAATACTCTAAGTGCTTGGTTTAATATAAACGTTCTCTTGTGTAATCACGATGTAAGAAATCATAGTCATCAACATATGCACGTATCTTACTTTGCAAGCTTCGTAACTTAGCACGTTCAGACGTCAACAGTTCGTCATCATTTAGCTGTCCTGCAACGTGTACACGTTCCTTTTGATTTCTAATGGCACGTTCAAGCGCACGTTGCTTCGCTTCGATACGCGCGTTCTCTTCTGCTTGTTCTGGCGTTAGGTCTTTTAGATATTCTGGGTCATCTGGTAACTCGTTAACACCGATAATGAATGGTGTTAGGTAGTGTCCGCAATGAACACCCAAACATCCGCCTGCTGTGCCATAGCCATAATCTTTTAAGGCGTACACTTTAACGCCTTTTTCAGTGTGCTCTTCACCCTCGATTGCGACTATCTTTCCTTGCAACGGTGCGCACGCTTCCCTTGCTGTGGCTTTCTTTGAGTAGTAGTAAGTGTCTACACCCATTTCTTTAGCTGGTGCTGTACGCATTTCATTGTAAACGCTAAATGTTGTCGTTTTGATGATTGCTCTAGCGTACGCATCAGCTCGCCACTCTCTACCGCCTTTATCAACAAAACCTGTAAAGTTCTTTTTCTGCCATCTCATGATAGTGTCACGAATAGCTTTATCCGATGATTTAGTGCCAGCTACCACTTCTGCCACACTTTGCTCAATAATTGACTTGTATGTCTTTTGAATTGATTTTGGTAAAGTCGTATTAATCAAGTTTAAATCACTAATAGCTTGCGAGGTGTAGGCTTCTAGGCTATTTATAACGCCGTTTCTAACAGTTTCACCGGCTTTTACGTTTAAATCCTCTGTTAACTGCTGTTTTGTGTCTTTGTAAACCTTTAATCCCTCATTTTCAATGACATCACGCAACAAATCCTCTGCTATGCCTGTGCGTTCAACGATGATTTGTAGGTTCTCTTCGTTGAGCATGTGCATATCATTTAATTTCTCTAACTGCCAAACGTACGGATTTTCTTGTAAATCAGCGCTACCACGTTCAATCAAGCGCTTAATCATGTTGTCAAAGAGTTCTTGTTGCATTTGAGCGTATATGTCACTCACACCTTGCATTTGCAAAGAGAATTCCTGGTCGTTTAATGTTGGCTTAGTCATCGTATTCCTCTATTTTATTTTTGCTATAAATTGCTAGCTCTGCATCGTTTTCTGGCGGTAATTCGCCATTGATTTCAGCAAGATACTGTTTAGCTTCTTCTTCTGTTATGTTTAACGTTTTTTGAATACCTAAACGTTGTGGAGCAAAGCCAGCTGTTACCATTTGCATCCAATAAGTCAGTTCAGCATTGCGGTCTGTGAATACACCGTCATCAAGATTGACTGAAATGTCTTTCAACTCTGGAATATCGCCATGATACAATCCAACAGCTTTCCCAAGCTCGCAAATAGACACACACAACTCTTTGATTGATTGCTCAACAAGAGTGGCAATGCTGTTGCGCATTTGGTATGTGTCGCTATTCTCGCTAACCACTTCGGTCGCTGTTTTCATGCTCTTGCCATCAAATGAGAACATACCTGCTGAAACACCAATCTGCATCTCGAACAGTTTTAGCCCCTCTGAAATCGCTGTGATGTAGTCGTTTGAGCGGATTGGCGTTGTTAAGTCTTTGATAGCTGTAGCATCCATATTCCCACCGCCCAATTGTGCATATACATTCTGCTCTACGTCAAAACGACGTTTAAACGTGATTGTGCCGTCTTGATTTTGAACAGCCATTTTAGTCATCTGTTCTGGAATAATAACACGACGTTGACCCATCTTAACTTCCCACATGAATTCATCATAAGTGCGATTGATAAAGTCAATCGTGGTTTTGGCATTATCAAAGATAGATAATCCGAGAGGACTGTTAATGTCTTTGTTGTTCATGCCTGGAGTCTTTAAGTATGTAAACAACGGGCGTGATAAACCTTGCAAAACTGTTATTGGTTCTAAATCTGGATACAATTCAGATAAGTTCACACGTTGACCTAACGCATCGCTGATGTCTGACTTGTAAAGCTCGTTAGTGATGCGATAATGGCTTTTATCTTTTGTACTTCCTTGCTCGCTTCCGTCTGCTGTCACCCACTCGTGGAACTCTACAAGCGTGTAATACACGTTCTTCCTACCCTCTGACTTGATTGTTTTAGTCAAGATAGCAGCGCTTGATACGTCTTGTGTGTTTGATTGGAGCGGTAGAAATACAGGCGCTTGAACGAATGCAACACGTATGTTATCACCGTCAACGTAAGGGCGCATAGCAAGCCCACCAAGCGCCAAAGCACTTTCTAAATAACGCTCAAAGTTCTTGTTAAAACGGTCATTGTCAAGTGTTTGTGTCAAGAATTCATTGACTTTCTTGTTGTCTGCTGTGATTTCTGCTTGCTCGTTATAAACCAAACTAGCAATCTTCTTCGATGCCGTGCGTGCAATCGGCAAATGGTTTAATTTACGATATTTAGTGTCACCGTCACTATTGATGTATTTAATATCATCAAATTTTGATTGATAATAAATCAGATTGTGCTGAATACGACTATATTCCTCTTGACTGACTGCAATTTTTGGATGATCAAGAATAGTGCTCAAATTTGAAGTCTGCATGTTATACCTCCCGCGATTGAAAAAATCTTTTACTTTCTGGATTAGACCCATAATGTCCTCCTAACTATTGCCGACACGTAAACCGAGAATTTTAGCATTATCCAAAGCAAAGTATTGTGAAACGTCGCATGTATGGTCGTCCTCTTTGATGACGTTTGGATTATCTGACTGTATTGTCTTTTCATCCCAACGATACATACGATGTTCTTCGATGAATATTTTATTTGCTTCCGTGTCTAAATAATAAAATCGTCCTTGCGCAAGCAATGACTGAAAACTATCAATCATTGTCACTTTTTTAAGTTTAGCGACTGGATGCCAGCGAATAGCAAAGTCTAGATACATTTGGTTTCGCAAAGCCCCCTCTGCGCTATCAATTGTGTATTGCAATACTTGCACTCTGTACTTATCCACAACCGAACGAATAAAGCTGTGGATACCTTGCGATAGCTGACTAGGTGCTTTCTTAACAACTTTGCCTGCTGGTGAATAGTAGTAAGTATCAAGCAAAATGACTTTACCTTTTGCTGTAATCCCAAACGCACCGCACGCTGTCGCTGATTGTTGGTGACCGCCGTCAAGAGCGAATGATATACCAATCAACCTATCATCACTTGGCAAGCTATCCAACGGATGGAACGTACTCATGTTATACACGTTGTTCCCAAGACCGACTGGCTCACCTAAGTAGATATATCTGTAATAATCAAAGTCGTTAGCTTTAATACGCTCAATATCTTTCATCATCTGTTCTGTAACAAAACCTAATTCATCGTCAAGATAGCTAGATGAATGGCACAAATATTCATCACGTACTTTCATTTCCTCGAACCACTTATTAATCCAACTATATGGATTACGTGGCGGATTATAAGACCAAAAGAACTGTACACAATTAGCTTTAGCGTGTTTCTGTCGCATAAACGTGACATTGCTCTGGTCGAAATCTTCTTCGCTATCAAATTCAGCAGCTTCTTCGTACCAAACAGCGATAATGTTGCCAATGTCGTTAGATTTCAACTTCTGGAAGTCATCTTGACCGTAGAAATAGAATGTTGAACCTGTTTTCTTATGAATGATTTTAAACGGGCTAACAGTCGTCTTAAAACCGCCAAATACGCCGTACAATTGCAACGCCCACTGTATTTTATTAAACACACTATCACGAATTGTATTAGCTACCTTGCGAATGACAACAACGTTAGCTGTGTCACCTCGCTTAATGTATTTAATCATCATATAGACAAGTTTCAATGCAATTACAGATGATTTAAACGAGTTACGTCCGCCTTTCAAAATATTGTAAGGTTCTACAGAAATCCAAACAGGCTTAAAATGTGGATTGACGTTCTTTTGAACATTAAAGACCATCGTCTACCTCCTCCGCCCATTCATCAACAATGATAATTTGCTCATCTTGCGCTTCGTTAGCATTGACCTGTTCACGCAACTTAGCCAATTCAAGCTCCAATTTCTCGGCTTGTTTAGCTGTCGGATAACGTTTCAAGATTTCTGTGATAGCTTTGATAACCGTGGCGTTGTCAGCTTTTTTGGTGTGTCTCTCTACTTTACCTGTCGTTGGATTAAGTATCAATACCTCCTCATCACGATTACCTCTAGCGATTTCAGAAAGGATTGCCAAAGCTTCTTTTGCATCCATGATACTTTCATCTCTGATTTTTTGAATTTGTTCATTGATGTAGTTTTTTATGCTCACATTTGCAACTAATTTGTGAGCGTTACCTCTAGCATATTTTTCGCTATACCCAGCCCTGATTGCCGCTTGTTCAGCATTACCTATCCTTATGTACTCGTCTGCAAATCGTCTTTGACGTTCATTCATTAGCTCTCCTTTCCAACAAAAAAATCACGAGTTTTAACTCATGATTTCATTGTAATATTGATTAAAAAGGCTTTTTTACTAACTATTTTGTTAACGGCAAATATTTGTACGTTTGATAAAAATAGTTATCAAACCATCTGTTAAGGTGAATGTAGGCTGGTGTAGGGCTTAGGAATAATATTGTTTGACAAGCACCTATGACGTTTATATTCTCATACACATACACCTCTTTGATTGTCTGTAAGAGCTTGTCATCTGTATTGCTGATAACTTCGTTTGTTACGATTTTTAGGTTCACATAAAATGCTGCTTCATCTGTTTTGTTGTTTAAAAAACTATCGTGTATTTTCTGCTCTAAAATAGTTCTTTTAGGGTTGTGTTTGTCTCTCAAAAAAAACCATTTTAGCCATGAGATTTCTCTACTATGCGTTACAGAAAGCTTTTCAGTCTTCTTTTTCGTCATAAATCGTCATCCAATCTTCTTTTTCGGTGGTCTTGCCACACTTAGAACATTTAACACCGTCATAATAAATACCAGGCGCTCTATGCCAAAGTATTTTTCCCTCAACATAATGATGTTTGCAAAAGAATTGACGTACACTTGATTTTAACCGCTTCAGGTCTTTTTTAATTATGTACTTTAAAATTTCCCAATAATCAAACATCCTAATCCTCCTCGATTGTCAAAACAAATTTGTAAAATCCTTTCTTACCACTCAAACCACCCAACTGAAATTTAGTTGATTTAATAATGTCATCATTGTCATCCGTCCAAATTCCAGCTTCTGTCATGCCATCAACCAATGCTTTAACTGTTGGATAAAGATTGGGTGTGTCTAATCTTCGTCTTGATGGTTTATATACCGTCACAATTAAATGACACGGTCTTTTTGGGCTAAAAGGCAACATGTTCTTGTCTTTTTTGGCTTTCGCCTCATAAGTCGCTAGCTTTTTAATTCGGCTAACCATGTGCCCTTGCACTTGATGATGGTTTCTGTCATTTGAATTAATGACCATATTAAGTTTCTTGTTTTTGGTATTTCTAGGCAACCAAAATTCAAATTCCACATCATTCACAGCTCAATTCCTTCAATTTCAGCACGCTGTTCTAAAATGAATAAATAAGTGTGCATGATATGCCATTGTGTTTCCAATAGTTTGATAGGACAATTTGGTTCAAAATCTAATTCACCATGCGCATAATCAAGTAACATGTCACCTAATTTCTTAACACGTTCTTTCAATTCTTTATATTCATCAACCATTCGTTGTTTATAATCTTCCATTTGTTTTTCCTCCTCATCTGCTAACTCAACTAACGCATTGCCACAAGTGTCACAAACCATAACACCAGGCTTTTCTTCCCACGGCTCTAAATCCGCCACATTTCTCCACTCATAACAATCTGTACAGAACACTCTTTTAATTTTCATCTTTTCACCTCTCTATACGTTTTTTCAAAAATTTCTTTCTTGCATACATAGCATTCGCCTGTTTTATTTTTTATCAAATAATCACCATCTGAAAAATGCATTTTACCTTCAAAAGTGTCAATTGAATGCATTATTAACTCATAGCCAAATGTAATAGATTGACGTGTGAACTTTCTTACTTCAACGTGATTATCCTCGGTTACTTGAATTGCTTCCACAGGCGTCGTTTTAATATACTTTTTAATCATTTTCTTCCTCCAAAAGTTCTGGATTTTCGTAAATATTACCGATTACCTTTGCCCAATCACAGTCTTCTAACATTTCATGAAGTGTTATGTCACTGTCACTACTTGGACGAAAAGCACCATTTTCAAACACAACTACAAATGTTCCTTGTTGTTGTAATTCTATACCTTCGGAATAATACCATTTCAAAATATCACCCTCGAAAATTTCTTTTCGTTCGTAATCAAGTTCAGGACAAAGAGGTACTGTGTATAAACCAGTCGCCCGCATAAACTCTACACAATCAAAGTCTTTCATGAAAAGTACACCGTCTCCAAAAGCAATCTCTTGATTGTTATAATCAATTAGCGTTACTTCCTCAATCATTTTTTCAGACCATTTATCCCATGCTCTAAGTTTTGGTAAATTCATTACTCCACCTCTTCGACTTCAACCGCTGGGTTTTCCCAAAATAACAGTTCTTTTAGCGCATCTTCTGTATGGTGGTAATTTTTTTCTTGATACGCTACTGGTCTAATCGAAGTACCTGAGTGATAAGACCGAGCTGTTTCGTTAAAACGTATAAATTCTCCAGTCGCTTTCAGCCTAACTGTGTACAGCTTCTCTTTCTCGATTTCATAGCCGTAAATCAAAGCATTTACAAGTCTGTTTTTGGTCTGTTCGCTATCTTCATCATTATCATCTCTATATGAAAGCTTGTATTTTTCTTCATGAACGCAAAATTCAAAATCATGACCCCAACCCTGACGCGTAATAATATACAAACAGTTAAGAAAACTTTTTGCTTTCTTTAATCGCTCCAACCACTCTGCTTCTTCTTTTGTTAAAATTGGCTTCACCGACTCGTCAAGTTGATTGACAATATCTAAAACTTTCGTCTGCGGTATCATAACATTATTAAAATCAATCGCCTTATCTAACATGGTCCACCCTTGCATATTCTTGATTTCTTCAATCACTTCTTGTTTATTCATGTTCTACACCTACCAATTCATTAAAATAATCATCAATGTATACCCATTGCCCCACTTTAATATCAACATCTTCAAAACCTTTTTGGCTTCCGTCGATATACCCACAAGGTATGCCTAAGAAGTAGCTTTGACCCACAACACGCTCGTCAGATACAGACACTATTTTCACTTTTTTAATTGTCATATCCTACCTCAAATTCCATTGGCTCAATAGCCAAGATTTCGTCGTGCTTCATTACACGATTACCTATTTTAAAGTCTTTCTTGTGTTCCCAGCGCCACTTGAAAATGTCGTAAATGGCTGGATGAACTAAAAAAGTAACTTCACCGTCTGTTAGCGTAACTTTAATTTTAATTCGCATCACCTTTTTCCTCCCAATTGCCAAATAGTAAATAAATAGCTATTTCACATTGTGCTAAACCAGACCCTTGACTTTCCCATTTTTTAAATTTTTCCGATTTAGGTAACCAGTCTTTAGAAGCTCCCCAATCGTAATCATCTGGCTTTTCGTTGCTAAAAATACAATCTAAACAACCCAAGAAAGTCATTCCATCTTGCAACATTTCCGCAAAATAATCCGCACGGTCTTTAACCGCTTTTGGAAAAGTGTGTTTGGGTGGCTCTACTTTATCGCCTTTAACATTCCAAGCGTAAATGCCATCCCATTTTTCTTTTAAAGCATCAATTGACATATTCTTCCTCACTTTCCAACGCTATTGCACGTTGAAGATAATATTCTCTGCTTGCTTTCCGTTTGAGCTTTCTTACTCGTTCACGTTCAGCAAGTTCTTCTTTGCTAGGTTTTGGTGTTAAATCTTCTTTTCTCACGAACTTAGCACGTATTAAACGTTGCTGTTTTCGTCTTTGGAACTGCGAATTACTCAACTTAAAAAATCCTGGTGCTTCTGCCCGTGTTCCGATAAAGACTTGACCTGTCGCTACGTCTGTGTATTCCATAACACGTTTAGGTCTTACTTTGCCATCGTCTTTCCGTCCTAGCAAATTTACGACTAAATTTGCCAGCTTTGAGTCTAGCTCTGAAAGTTGCTTCTGGTGTTTTAATATGCTGGCAGAACTCCTTGTTTGAACCGATGAACTTCTCACCTGTCCTGGTATCGATGAATTCATACTCGTTGACTTTCATCTTTAACCTCCCCAACTATCGGTGTAATAGATGATTGTTTGATTTTCTTCAAGCAACTTAATTTGTTCTTTAGCATCTTGCAAATCACTTTTTAGTTGATTAATAGTTGCTTCGCTTTTTTGATGCTCGTAATACGCTCCGTTCAAATAACCTAAGCCTATCAGAGTACCAATCACAAACGCTATTACGAATACTACGCTTATTCCTTTAAACACTTCTCTAATATCATCAAACATCTTTAACCTCCTAAAAACTCAAAGATAGCTGTTTATTGGCTTGTTCAATCTCTAAACGTAAATTTGTTTGTGGTTGCCATTGTTGCCAATAGTCGTAAGCACGCTCAATGTCTTTCTTTTTCAGCAAGTCATAGCGTGGAATTTTGAACAACTCTTTAAAATCTCTGGCTGCTTGACAAAACACTTTCTGTCTCAATTTGCTATCAGAATATGCTGGCGCATCGTATCCCCCCAAACATTTAACGACTGCTTTGTTGCGTACTTTGGTTAAATCCTGGTTAATGGCTGGATTGACTGGCTGTTCTTCTTTCAAATAAACAATGTCATCACGCATCACAGCTTGCTCTTGCTTGATTTCTTTCTGCGTTTGAAACAATTGGATAAACGCATCTTCTGTGCTAACCGCTGTTTGTGTCGGCGCTACATAGCTACCGTATCTTCTAATCGTTGGAAGCACCTCATCTGTTACCCAATCCGTGAATTTTTCAGCTTCTTTCTTTTTGCTTTGAAAAATCAGTTTGTAAAGATTACTTTCTGAAATAAATTTCATCACTTGTTTTCTTCCTAAGTTATCGATGACCTCATTTGAAATGACCCCATCTTTACGTAAACGTTTCAAAGCTTGACTAGGATTATTAATTTCTAAAGCTCCACAAACATCTGTGTTGCTAAAATAAACCATACCGTCAATTTCAAGTGTACGAACTTGACCGAATTCCTCATTGTTAAATACTTGTACATTCATCATTTGTTTTCTCCTCAAAATGTCTTGTTACTGTTTTAAAAATGTCTAGCAATAGCTCCTGTGGAATGTTTGAACGCTCATTATAAGATTTTGAAAAATACTTCCATTCAATCTCCTGTTTAATAATGTCGTTTTTTAAGTTCAAGTTGATATTGCTAGCGAATTTTGTAGGTTTCTGTAGTGGATAATCGTAATTGTTGTATCTTGTCATATTGAGATAAGGCAATTTAAATCCCATGACATCCTCAATATACTTCCAAATCCGACCGCTCGCTGGGTTCTCAATGATAAAGTAAGATGGTTCATAACGTTTGATGATTTCAATAGTATTAAATACTGTTAATTCACCATTCACACGCTTCATGAATTGACGATTATAACGATAATTGATATATGCCTGTTCATAGTCTGAATGATTGCGAATAGTGAACATGCTAGCTTCACGTTGTGGAGCGAATAAACTATCCGTTGAAAAATCCTCTTGTTTCCAACAAGCATTACCCTCAGCCATTGCGCTAGCGTTAGACCAACTTTCGCAAGGCGGACTAGCTATGATTAAATCTGGTTTTGGGAGTTTATCTAACGTATCAAACAACGTGTTATCGCCAAATAAACGTTTGTAATCTGCTAAGTCCAGCTCAATGAAATGGCTGTTTTTATGCTCAATGTCAATGCCAATCGGATAAACATCAATATTTGCTTCTTTCGCTTCATTTAGTGTTTTAATCGCTTTAGTGTATGAACCATTACCACTGTCAAAGAGCGCCCATACAATCATCTTTTTCAATCGCTCCACTCCTCAAATAACTCTTCATACTCCCTTGCAATTCTCCTCATTCCAAAAGCTTCATCAGCTACAAAACGAAAGTTATTGCTATCTGAGTATTTCTTGCGTAAGTACAGACGTTTTCCACATTGTGGGCAAGTTACTGACTTCCTGTGGTTTCTTAGCTTTAACATCGTGTTTAGTCCACAAAACGGACACGTTATCTCTGTTTTAATTCTGTCGTTCATGCTACACCTCTAGAATGGCAAGTCTTCTTCATTGATATCCATCGGACTAGCATTGCCAAAGTTTCGACTAAAATCTGGGTTAGTTTGCGTTGTTTGCCCTTGGAAAAAGCTTGTTTGTTGTCCTTGACTTTGCCCAAAATTGCCATTATTCGAATTTTGAAAGCCGTTATTTTGATTTCTTGGCTGTGAATTTTGAAAATTCCCTTGATTTTGGAAATTGCCTTGTTGTGAACGTTGATTATTTCCAAAATTGCCATTATTGCTATTATTTTGATTTTGAGCTGGCGCATAACCGTTAATAGCAGTTACGACAATCCGTGCGTATTTTTGTCCTTCGTGCTCGCCTTGACGATAATAACCAGAAATCGTTACTAGGTTATCCGCATTGTCGTATAAAACATGTCCAAGTTCACCATATGCAATCACTTTGATGTAGCCGTGCTTATATTTCCCGTCTTCATCTTTACCATTCGCAAAGCTCATACTTGCTGTTGTATACTCTTGCGTATGCTTATTGTACTCATTATTAAAATTAATATAACCTCTATTCGTCACTTCCATTTGCATCACCTTTATTCTTTAAATTCAAATCTTTCACAAACAGCAATCCTAGCAGCATCCACCAAGCTGACTTAAAGTAGATGCTGATAAACACACATGCTGCAAGTGCTCCTAAATTATAGAGCGCCCATCCTAACCACATCATTGGACTTCTTCAACCTCCGTGATTTTCAATTCGTGTACTCCAAAATTGCATAGTAACAACGAGTACAGCTCGTTAAATTTGATAGCAGCTGCATATTGATTTTCAGCTTCAATCTCTGAACCAATGTCTAAACGTGCGATTTTACCGCTAACATAATACTTTTTCATATTTTCACTCCTTGATGTCCTCTGATTTGACAAATACACCGTTTACCATTTGACCTGTGCGCCCTTTGATTTCATTCCAAGCGAGTTCAAAACATTCAATCGTACTAGTATTTTCTTTAATTGCAACAGCATCTAAAACGTCAGCTAAATGTACAATACTGCGTTCGATTATCATTTTTTGAATTTTCGCTTCATTTCTACCACCATTAATTGTTAGTATACTCGCAATACGACCAATTTTTACCGTACCTAACAACAGCAATTTGTCAGTAGAAGCACCAAATAATCCTATTTGTTCTGGTACATCCTTGTAAAGGTTTGCATTAACTAGTTTATTAATATCTTTCAAATCCATTTGTTGACCTAAAATAATTAATACAACTAACACATCACCAATACTATCTTTAAGCTGTTCTGGATTACTTTTAGCTTTTGCTTGGTTAAGTTCTCCCCATTCTTCGCTCAGCTTTTGCATTTGTTTGATTGGTTCGGCTTTATCTAATCCTTTAGCAACAGACCACGCTTTGACATTTTCGACTAATTCATTAAATTTCATTGTTTTACCTCGCTTACAATTGTTGATATTCAATACCGTTCATATCCAAAAAATCTTTAAACATTTTGGCTTGCTTATTGCCATTCGGAAAAATCAAGCGCAAATCATATACTAATGGTTTATTCTCAAATTTTGCCCCATTTTCAGCTGTGTTTTGGGTTTCGGGTACAATTACATCACTTTCCAAAACCTCGCCTGTTTCAGCGTTATATGCCTTAATTTGAGCATTAGCATTTTCTTGCGCCATTCGTTCAATTTCTGCTTTGCGTTCAGCTTCCGCTTTTGCTCGTGCTTCTTCTTGTTCTTTACGCAAGATAGCAGCATCTTTGTCGGCTTTCATGACTTTAAGAACATCAACAAGTGTCTTGCCATCTTCAAGCGCCCTAACATACATTTCTGGTAACAAGCCATATTCTTTCGCTTGCTCTTCAATGGTTTCTTTACTTGCTTTAAACTCTTCAACGGCTTTAAATTCAGCCAAGACCAAATTGTCAATTTCTTCAAGCGTTGATTGTTTGAGTTCAAATTTGTCAGCCTTAAAGTATTTCTTCAAGCTGTAATCATTGTAGCTAGTTTCAAATGTTGACTTATCCAAGTTTGCTAGCTCGCACTTCTCTTCAAAAGTAGCACGTACAACATCAACTCTTAGCACTCGTTCTTGTTCGTCAACTGCGTTGAGACCTGCTGTGATGTTGTCAATCACTTCATCAAGTGGCTTAACAATCTTGTCATATTGCTTTTTAAATTCTTTGTAAGGCTCGCTAATAACTGCGTTAATTTCTTTGCGACGTGCTTCAAGTGCTTGTTTTAGCTTATTCAAGCGTGTACGTTCTTCATAGTCAGTTTTATAAGTGCTTGCTGTCACTTCATAATCTGTGTATTGAGCAACAATCGTATTCAATTGCTTTTTAATAGCTTCATAATCAACATCGATTTTAGCTGGTGTGAAATCAACGTTAATTTCAGTTAGTGTGTTATTTGTTACATCTTTCATTGTTTAGCTCCTATAAGTCGTTAAAATCGGTTTGGTTTTGCTGTGGCATTAGTGACTTGATATAGTTCACTACTTCGTTAAAGAACTCGCTAGGTACAGCGTGAAAATCATTGATATTGTAGTTTTGCATAATGCCATTCGCCACATAATTAGGGTCTTGATTAGTCATCTGTGCAAGTTGATTGATGCCATTATAGATTTGTTGAACCTGTGCATCGTTGATAAATTGCGTTTGTTGATTTGCGTTTTGATTTTGCTCTTTATGATACTCATTACTATCAGCATCTTTAGCATCATCAATTAGAAATAGACCGTTTAGAGCATATTTTCTAGCATAACTTGATGCTCCTCCTGTAATTTGCGAACCGTCCATTCCTTTTTTCTTTTCTTCTTCTCTGGCTCTCGCTTCAACTGTTATTGTTTCAGAAGTGTTTACATCAACGAGTTTAAATGTCGCTACTAAGTAATAACGCTCTCCAACTTGTTCAATAACATCCTTTTCAAAAAATGCCGTACAATCTTGTTCAGCAAGCAAAGGTTTTAGGGCGTTTTGAATATCTTCTGCATTTCTGTAGTAATAGCCCCCAAATTTATTAAACTGATTTTTAGGTACGTTAAGTTTTGTTTGGATTTCTAGCAACTTTTTATAAATTGTCACCTTTTCCATTCCTCGTCCTCCAACTGTTCATCTTTCCATCGGTCATAAGCCTCATCTTCATCGCCTTGAAATATTTCTTCGTGGTCTTCGTATGAGCTTAACCAATCATCATAATCAAACGTTCCGAATAATCCATATTGCATCAATAGACCTTTCTAGCTTCTAGCAAGTAATAGCAAGTCTTAGCGCCGTAATCAATTCGAATAGTATTGCCACTTATTGACTTGCGGTATCTCGGATTTGAAATCGCTGAATTACTGTTTACATGCTCTTTTAATCTGATAACTGCTTCGTTAACATCATCAAAGAAGCCAATATGAAACTTGCGATAGCCATTAACAACATGTAATAATTCAATTTTCATCAATCTTTGTCCTCGTCTGGATATAACGCATCACGCATCGCATCTGGTACATCTTTGCCATTTAATACATCTTCAATAACGTGTGATAAAGCGTGCATTGTTGCAAAGACTATCTTTTTTTCTTCTGGTTGTTCGATAACGCCAGCTTTGTCAAGGTCAAGCGCTAGCATTGATGTTCCGTGCATAAACTCTTGTAGTTCTTCAATACGTTTCAAAGTTTTGTGTTCTGCTAAAATTGTTTCTTTTACGTCCATGTTCAGTCCTCCATTAGTGATTTTTTGAGTTCGTCAAGCTTCGCTTGTTCTTCCGCTGTTGCTTCGTGTTTGTAATCAGCTTCTACCCATTCAGGTACATTACTTTTGGATGGTTGCTGATTAGAATAAGTTCGTCGCTGTTTATGATTCTGGAACTCTTCTTTTTCTTTATTAGCTTGCTCTACTGTCGTAATACCTTTTGCTTTCCAACTATCCAAAATACTAAAAGTGTAGTTTGGATTATCGATACCGCCGTCGGTAGTTCGTCTAACCGCTTCTTTAACTAGTTCCATATCCATACCATCTAATCCGATATACTCCAATAGACGTGTCATGTGTCTATCGTTGACCTTTAAACCTTCCGCTTTCACGAATTGTCCGAAATCGACTGGTCTGTTATCTGTATATATATTATTTGATATATTAGTATTGATAATATTAGTATTGATTCCCTTAACTTTTTTTAGTTCTTGACCTAAAGTTTCTTTAGTTCCGTTGATATACAAGCGATTAGGCTTGTTTATCCCCTGCCGGACCTCTTCTAAAAGACCAAATTTTGCCAATTCTTTCTTAGCTTTGATGACTGCCGGTTCAGAACAATTAAGTTCTTCCATGAACTGCTCGTTGGTGAAAATCATGAAAATCCTTCCGTCTTCGTCATACCACTTGTTTTTAATTGATAGCGTCCTACGGTCAAAGAGCAGCATGTACATCATTTTCGCTTTGTCGCCGAGATTCTTGTATGGCTCTTCCTTCAAAAGCCATTGAGGGAATTGATAAAAAGCATTGTTTTTTACTTCATCAATGTGCATAGATTAACCTCGTTCATTACGCCAAGACACTTGTCTATCCATGTAAACGATAAAATCGTCATAACGTTTCGCTCTGACCTCGTGAGATTCAAAACTGGGCTCTGGTTGAATAGTCTCTTGTTTTTTGTTTTTTGCAAAAATCCAATTAAATAATTTCATGCTGTTTGCTCCTTTGCTTCTTCGTTGATTTTGATGAAAAAATCATAAATAGGGTTATCTTCTGGAACAATGTAGCCTGTGAGGTCGTCTAGTTCCTCACCATTTTTCATTACATTCACTACTGTGTAATGCTCTTTAACCATAAATTTTCCTTTCTTGCTTGTGCTAAGACATTTAATGTGTCTGTAGTTGTCAGACCGACTAAGCTTGTAATCAATACATCGCTTAGCTGATAATATTTACGTTGCCAATTACTAATTAGCAATTGTTGTGTACTGTTAAGTTCGTTCATTTTGTGTTATAATTTAGTTGAATATTTTTTGTTAAGCGCCTTATTGAATTACTGTTCAAAGGTGCTTTTTTGTGTTGCAAAAAGTCGCACTTACGCGACTAAATCTGCGAAAAAAATGGACATTGCTTCATCTTTGCTTAAATGCAATGCTGAAACAATTAAATTCACTTCTTTGATAGTAAAATTACCACCTTGTCGCATTTTGCGATAAAACGTGCTTCTATCAATTCCAAGCGCTTTTGCCAGCGCTTCTTGAGTAGTGCCACGTTCCATGATTTTACCTTTCAATTTTTGAACATTAACCATGCTGTACTCCTTTCTTTCTGTCGCATTTCTGCGACTTTCTGATTGTATTATACAGCACAACAAAATAAATGTCAACAAAAAAATCTCATTTTTGCGACTTTTTTATTGCATTTTTGCGACACAAAAAGTATAATAATATGTGTAAACAAAAAATAAAGGAGAAAAACGCATGAACGTTGGCGAAAGAATTAAACAACGAAGAAAAAGCATGAAAATGAGTGCAGACCAGCTTGCCGAACGTGTAGGCGTGTCTCGTTCTACTATTTTTAGATACGAAAAAGGTGATATAGAAAAAGTCGGTCCTGATGTTTTAAAGGGTATTGCAAAAGCCTTGAATACCACTCCGTCATTCTTAATGGGTTGGGATGATATACAAGAAAGTAAATCAAAAGATTTAGAAATTATTTCTATATACAACGAACTCAAAACACCTCGTCAAAAGAAAGTTTTGACTTATGCTGATAATCAATTAAAAGAACAAAAGTTAGAGGAAAACAATCAGTCTAATAAGGTTGTTCAATTTCCAAAATTATTTCGCTATAGATTCTTCGACCAAGCTCTATCGGCTGGTACAGGGCAATATTTAAACGAGGTACAAGTTGAACAGATTGAGTTACCAATAGATGTAGACGCTGATTTTGTCGTTCCTATTTACGGTGACTCAATGGAGCCAGAATACCATTCTGGCGACTATGTATTTGTGAAATTATCTGTGGAGCTTTCAGATGGTGATATAGGAGTATTCGAATATTACGGTGATGCTTATATTAAAGAACTGGTTATTAATGATTCTGGGGCTTATTTACATAGTTTAAATCCTAAATACGATGATATACTAGTTGATGCTGATAGTGATTTTAGAATTATTGGCGAAGTTGTTGGAAGATATAGGGAGGGGTAAAGATATGGGATTGCTTAGCTTTTTGTTTGGTAAAAAAATCAACACACAACCAAACGCTTATGTAACGTCATCAACTTCTGATGAATTTGACTACTATAATCCAAAATATTTTAAATTATTAGAGTCAAGACCTGATATTTTTGAAATCTATGGTAGAAGTTACAATTTTCCAAAATATGATGATAGCTTTATTACTGATGGAAGTTATAAATTAAGAGAGCTTTTGTTACTTGTATGGTGGGGCAAACCAAAAAGTGGGCGAAAATCTACTGTAACTATCCCTAAATACTTTTTTAATAGTTATAATTTAAATGCTGAAAAACTAACTAATAATTTTAAATCTGATGGTCTTCTCATAGATGTAGATGGCAAAACTCTTTTAACAGAAAAAGGTCAGATAATTTATGATAGATACAAATCTTTATGGGAAATTCACACTGTAAAAGAATATCCGACTAACCTTGACATTGACTTTCCATCATGGAATAAAGAACAGTTTGAATTAAAGTTGTACCAAATGAAGCTAACATATTATAAAGCTCATGCAAATCATTGTAAAGAGATGATTGACTTTTTCAACTCCCTCAATGCACCTTCTACTGCTCAAGATGTACATAATCAAATTAATTACTACATAAACGAGGGTAATAGCGACCTCGCAAAAGTTAATGACTATCAGGAAAAAATTGCTATTCTAGAAGAGAAAACTAATCATAGATTAAGTAATTAAAACTACGTGCAAAACTGAACCACGTTAAAAGCTGAATAGGAGAAAAGAAAATGAGAAAGAAAACTGCTTTTGTGATTGCTGCTGCTTTCTTGCTAATTGCTAGCCCTGTTATTGAAACAACAGTGCTACCTCAATATAATACAGTATACGCGGTATCTAAAGAGTACAAGAATGCACTTGAACAAGCTGACTTGATGAAAGATGCTAACTTGTCTAAGAAAGCTTTTTATCAAGCGATGCAAGATGAAAGTGGTTTTGAGAAAAAAGCGGTAGATTACGCTGTTAAAAAACTCAAAATCAGCTGGAAAAAGAACGCTTTAGCATCTGCTAAAGAATTTCAAAATTATGGCATGTCCAAAGAGGAAATTAAAGAAACGCTACTTAGTACCGATGATGGTGGAGGATTTACAAAATCAGAAGTTAAGTATGCTATGAAACATTTAGAGGACGAAGATTAAAATAAAAAAGCTCACGCTCTCAAAGTTTGGCGACTCAGAGCATGAGCAAGGAAGTATACAAGAAAAAGCAGGCATTAAAAAGCCCTTTTTCTTGTACCTATTTTATCATTTTTTAATAAATTTTGAAAGAGGGTACAATGATGAATACAATCAACAAAGTTGCTATTTATGTTCGTGTATCAACGAACGTGCAAGCGGAAGAGGGCTACTCGATTGATGAACAAATAGACAAACTAAAAAGCTACTGCCAGATTAAAGATTGGACTGTTTATGACATTTACAAAGATGGTGGTTTTTCTGGTGGGAACATCAACAGACCAGCGCTAGAAAAAATGATTATAGATGCAAAAAAGAAACGTTTTGATACTGTTTTAGTCTATAAACTAGACCGACTAAGTAGAAGCCAAAAAGACACACTTTTTTTGATTGAGGATGTCTTTTCAAAAAATGATATTTCTTTTTTAAGTTTGCAAGAAAACTTTGATACCTCTACGCCTTTTGGTAAGGCAATGGTAGGCTTGCTTAGTGTTTTTGCACAATTAGAACGAGAGCAAATCAAGGAACGTATGCAGTTAGGTATGATTGGCAGGGCTAAATCTGGAAAACCTATGATGTTCACTAATGTTTCTTTTGGATATACTTATAGTCCAAAAACTCAACAGCTAACCATTAATCAAGCGGAAGCGGTTATTGTCAAACAGATTTTCAATGAGTTTCTAGGTGGTATGTCTCCTTTGCGTTTAATGGCTTATTTAAACGAGAATAACATACTTAGAAACGGGAAAGAGTGGAATTATCAAGGAATACAGCGTATACTTAGAAACCCTGTTTATATTGGTAAAATTAAATACAACAATGTTATTTATCCTGGATTGCACGAACCAATCATCGACGAAGAAAGTTACTACAAAGCCCAAAAACTGTTAGATGCACGACAAGATGAAATGCGAATAAAAGGAAAAAACAGGCAATTCAAAGCTAAATACATGCTTTCTGGAACTGCTAAATGTGGCTATTGTGGCGCTCCACTGCGTATCAAGATAGGGAATAAGCGCTTAGATGGTACACGTCTAAAAGTTTACCAATGCTGTAATAGATACCCTCGGAAATACGCTGTTGTGACTTACAACGACAATAAAAAATGTAATTCTGGAAATTATCAAAAAGAGGATTTAGAAAGCTACGTCATTGCAGAAATTCGCAAATTACAACTAAAACCTGAAAAAATAGATAAGCTTTTTAACAAAGTAGCAAAAATTGATACTGTTCAAATCAACAAGCAAATAGCGAGCATAGATAATAAAATCAATCGTCTAAATGATTTGTATCTTAATGATATGATTGATATTGATAAGTTGAAAGCTGATGCTGAAAAGTTTAAAGAACAAAAAAGGGTGCTTGAAAAAGAGTTAGATAAAGACTTAAAAATTCAAGAGCAAGAAAAGAATAAAGAAGATTTTAAAAAGACCATAGGATTTAAAGACGTAACCAAGCTTGACTACAAAGAGCAATCATTCATTGTTAAATCATTGATAGATAAGATTTTAGTCAAGAAAGGTTTTATTAAAATCCTATGGAAAATTTAGTCTTTCTTTAAAGGTATTTAGATACAGGCATTGTTACACGTGTAACAGATTTCTCATTTGACGTCGTCACAAGCTCAGGCTGCGCCGTCAAACGACCAATCATAATAACTTTATTGTACATCATTACCTCCTTATCTTATTATTCGAAAAAGAATCTAGAAAACAGTAAATTAATGTAGCAAAAAAGTCCTAGTTTCCTAGGACTTTCCTATTTCTTACCCTTTCCAGTGTTTTTCTGGGTTAAAGGCTTCGCCGACTAGGGCTGTGTCATCAAGTTCGATGATACCACGTTTTTGTGGGGCGTTTGGAAGGGCTAATTCGCGAGGTGAGCACATCATACCAAAGCTCTTTTCGCCACGAAGGGCACCTGGGAAAATAAGGCTTCCGTTTGGCATCATAGCACCTGGAAGGGCTACGATTGTCTTCAAACCAACAGCGGCATTTGGCGCACCTGCAACGATTTGAACGATTTTGTCATCTGAGATTTGTACTTGGCAAATGTTCAAGTGGTCGCTGTCTGGGTGAGCAACCATTTCTTTGATTTGACCAACAACAAATTTTGGTGAAGGCTCATTTTCCAATTGTTCGCTAAAACCTTCTTTTGTCAATTCAGCGTTCAATGTTGCAACGTCTTGGTCAGATAGAGTGACTTGACCAACACCTTCAATTGTAACCAAGCTTGACACTTCAAAAATATTCCAAGCAACTGTTTCACCATTTTTCTCAAGGAAAACGCGTGAGACATTGCCTTTGCGTTCATAGTCAAGTTTAGCACCTTTGCTATCTTTGACAATTACCATGAGGACATCACCGACATGTTCTTTGTTGTACGTAAAAATCATTTTCTCTCCTATTTCAATCCAGCTAAAAAGCTGTTAATTTCTGCTTTGGTTTTGCGTAATTTATTAACTAAACGGCCAATTTCTTTTCCTTTTTCAGTCACTACAAAACTTGGAATCCCAAAAATATTCCAACGTTGTGCTACTTCCATGAAATCATCACGGTCCACACGGACAAAGGTGAATTCTGGATTTTCTGCTTCAATTTCAGGCATGACTGGATAGATGAATTGGCAGTCTGGGCACCAATTTGCCGTAAAAAAGAAAACCACTTTTTCAGGTTTTTCTAGATAGGTAGCCATTTCTTCATAGGATTTTGGGCTAATCATTTTTCTCCTCCTCATAGCTAATCTCACCATTTTGGTAAACAAATTGAAACGTCCGACCGTCCTCTAAAACAAGACCACCAGTCGTTCTCTCCTTATCAGATTCAAAAGCATTTACATAAAGCACCGAGATATTGTCAAATCGACTAAAATAATCACGAATGGCTTGCTTAATTTTTTCTTGTCGCTTTTCTTCGCATTGTTTTTTTAGGATTGCTCCCAAAATGATGACACCACCGACTCCCACTAAGCTAAAACGTGACAGTAAGTTTCTTTTTTTGTTTCTCATACGCTTTATTTTAGCATATTTCCTAGCAGATTTCCAAAGAACAAGACATAGGATTTTGAGTCGAAATGCTGCAGTTGCCATTACTAAGACATCTAACCTAGCAGTCACGGTAGGTGATTGCTACCACTTCAGCACTATATAAGCACTAAGATTAAACAAATCTACTTGGTTAAGATTGAGACTGTCAGACTTTCACAGAATATGATATAATGCAGTCACGTAGAAACAATTACGACAAAGCTAGCCACTGGTTCAGACTATCGGATTTCGTAGCATCGTTATGGTAGAGGGATTCTCAGTTAGTATCTTGTTTGCCTTTGACTGAAGGCTAAGAAGAACGCCGACCAACAAACTGTTACTCAATGTCAACCTGAAGTTGCCATAGTTGCTACTGACAATGCTTACCAAAGGTTATAGTTACAGGATACAAGAAGCACAAGGAGAACGCATGTTTATTAAACAAGAGCAAGCATCAGATATTACTGCTGTTGATCAGGTTATCAAAAAAGCATTTGCATCCCTACCTTATTCTGATCATCAAGAACATTTACTTGTCCGACGACTACGTCAAAGCAAAGAATTCATTCCCGAATTGTCTTTGGTTGCTGAGCTTGACGGTCAGATAGTCGGTCATATCTTATTCACCAAAGCACAGGTCAATCATACTACTGTCCTAGCTTTAGCTCCCCTCGCTGTCCATCCCGATTATCAACAGCAAGGGATTGGATCCGCCCTAGTTAAGAAAGGGCATCAATTAGCGCAAACTCTACAGTTTCCTTATAGTATTGTCTTAGGTGACCCTCAATATTACTCAAGATTTGGCTATCAAGCAGCAAAAAACTGGGGCATTTTCCCTCCCTTCGATGTTCCGAGCAATCATTTTATGGGGATTAAATTGATTCAATCAGCTCCTCCGTTTCATGGCACATTAGCCTATTCTGAGGCATTTGGAGTTTAAATCAAAAAATAACTATTCATTTATGAAAGAATCGAGGTTTTTATGTCAGAATTATTTTCAAAAATAAAAGAAATCACAGAACTGGATAGTATTGCAGGATACGAACATAGCGTTCGTAACTATCTTCGTTCAAAAATCACACCGCTCGTTGATGACGTGCAAACTGACGGTCTTGGTGGTATTTTTGGTATTAAAAACTCTGCTGCTGAAAATGCACCACGCATCATGGTTGCCGCTCACATGGACGAAGTTGGTTTCATGGTCAGCGACATCAAAGCTGACGGTACCATGCGTGCTGTTGGTATTGGTGGGTGGAATCCTTTGGTGCTAAGCTCACAACGTTTTACTCTTTACACACGTGACGGTCGCGCAATTCCAGTCGTTTCTGGTTCTGTTCCACCGCATTTCCTTCGTGGAGCAAATGGCTCTGCTGCTCTTCCAAAAATCGATGACATCATTTTCGACGCTGGATTTACAGACAAAGCTGAAGCAGAAGCATTTGGCATTCTTCCAGGCGACATCATCGTACCAAAATCTGAAACAATTCTCACAGCCAACCAAAAAAATGTTATCTCTAAAGCTTGGGACAATCGCTTCGGTGTGCTTATGGTAACCGAATTGCTTGAAAGCCTTAAAGGGCAAAAACTTGATAACACTCTTATTGCTGGTGCTAATGTTCAAGAAGAAGTTGGTCTTCGTGGCGCACACGTTTCTGCCACAAAATTCCAACCAGAACTCTTCTTCGCCGTTGATTGCTCACCTGCTGGTGACATTTATGGCAACCAAGGTAAAATTGGCGACGGAACACTTTTCCGTTTCTACGACCCAGGACATATCATGTTAAAAGATATGCGTGATTTCTTACTCACAACCGCTGAGGAATCTGGTATCAAATATCAATATTATGCTGCCAAAGGTGGTACAGATGCTGGTGCTGCTCACCTTAAAAACGGTGGTATCCCATCGACAACTATCGGTGTTTGTGCGCGTTATATTCATTCGCACCAAAGCCTTTATGCTATGGATGACTTCTTGCAAGCGCAAGCTTTCCTTCAAGCTATTGTTAAAAAATTAGACCGCTCAACTGTTGACCTCATCAAAAAATACTAGAAAGGAGCTAGGGGACTCAGGTCATTAAGCATCTCTGTTGCACTTCCCCTTTGTCTTACTATGAAAATTGGATTTATCGGAGTTGGAAAAATGGCAACTGCCATTATCAATGGACTCAACACAACATCGCACGATATCATCATTTCAGGTTCTTCACTTCCTCGCTCACGCGAAATCGCAGAGCAACTTGGAGTTAAAGCAGCCCTTTCACACCAAGAACTCATTGACAAATCTGACTTGGTTATCCTTGGTATCAAACCACAAATGTTTGAACCAGTCCTTGCTGGACTTCACTTCCACCAGCCCATTCTTTCAATGGCGGCAGGGGTAACATTGGAACGCCTTGGCAAATTAACAGACCCAAATCTTCCATTAATTCGTATCATGCCAAACCTCAATGCTCAAATTCTAAAAAGTACAACAGCGATTTGTACCAATGACAACGTTTCTGCAGAACTCATAGCAACCGCCAAAGAAATCACTGACAGCTTTGGTTCAACCTTTGATATTCCTGAAAAAGACTTTGATACTTTTACAGCTCTTGCAGGCTCTAGTCCAGCTTACATTTACCTATTTATCGAAGCTCTTGCTAAAGCTGGTGTCAAATATGGTATTCCAAAAGAAAAATCACTCGATATCGTGACACAAACGGTCCTTGCTAGTGCTGAAAATCTTCTTCAAGGTTCTGACAGCCCACATGACTTGATTGATAAAATCTCAAGCCCTGGTGGAACAACCATCGCAGGACTTCTCAACCTTGAAAAAACAGGATTGACAGCAAGTGTCATCTCAAGCATCGATGCCACTATCGATAAAGCAAAAGCTTTGTAAAAAAGCGCTGAACTAAATCGTTCAGCGTTTTTCTAATTTTACTCTATAGAAGAAGCATAAGAAGTACTCCCAATGCATTATTAATAAAATGGATAGCTATTGTATATTCCAGTTTCTGTGTCTTATGATAAACAACAGCAAGTACCAATCCCATACCACCATAAATAATCCAACTTCCAATATTAGTTGGTATATGCAATAAACCAAAAAGCAGAGAACTAAGGATAACACCAAGGTAAGAATTATTAAAGACACGTCCTAAGATAAGTCCACGCATAACCGTTTCTTCCACAATTGGCGCTGCAATAGCAGTCAATACAATTAACAAAAGAGGTGACATACCAAGTTGCTCAAGCGCTGCTTGATTTTCTGTATTTGCCCCAATACCATTTTCTAAAAGTAAGACAACACCACCGATATACTTGACAATAGTTAGCACAACAAAACCAACCAAAATTGTTTTCCAAGCTTTCCATGTTTTTAAGTCTTTTAAATGATTCAACAGCCCCACTCGCTTAGCAACAAAAACTGTAAGAGCCGCAACAATCAAGAGAGCTAAAATAATCAAAGCAGACTGCCAGAATGGTTGGTCTGCTGCAATAAATGCTGTTGGCAATTGTTCCAAGAAAAGCAAGCCTAGAGCTAAAAAGAAATATTTTAAAGCTGTTAAAAGTTTTTTCATGATATCACCTCTTATAAAATTCTTGTAAATATTAGTTTAAAGAAAACAAATCCCCAAAATAAACTATACAACCAAATCAGCAAGACTATCGGATAAGTCAATACAATACCTATAAAAGCATACAAGATAATCAACATAAAATTCTCTAAAAATAAGAGAATCAGCGTTGATAAAGCCGTCACTCGCAAGATGAGTTGATTGCGTTCATCATAAGCAGCAATATAAGCTGCTTTTAAACGATTCGGTTGCCTAATTAAAATAAGACGATAAATAGCAGCCACTAATCCTGCCACTCCTCCACCTAGTAACAAACCAGCCGCAAAATCATTGGTCTTGATAAAAAATGAAGTCAGTAAACATGAAGCAGCAACAAATAGAAAACTTAGGGATACCGTCATCATATAATGACGATATTCTTCCAATGTCTTTTTCCGAGTCATACTTATTAAAGCTTTTAAAACCACAATTTTCTCCTTTTATTTCCCCCAAATTTTACCTTGAAAAAAAGTAATAGATAATCCGTTTAACATGATACTCATTGCTAGTAGAAAACCTGATAAAAAATCACTCAGATTAGCCACCAATACTGTAAGTAACAATAGTTGCCCTAAACTTAGCATAGCAAGACCAACGTTTTTCAACGTCTCACGGTTGCCATTTTTCATAGTCTCATAAAGTGTATTCATCTTTTTCTCCTACTTTTCATCTTCAAAAATAAAAATCTCTTCAATTGTTTTCCCAAAATATTTAGCAATTTTATGGGCTAATTCCAAAGAAGCATTATATCGTCCCTTTTCAAGCGAGATAATGGTTTGCCTTGTCACATCTAACGCTTCTGCTAGTTCTGCTTGGCTGATTTTACTAGCCTTACGCAGTTCTTGAATTTTTGTTTTCATTTCCTCCTCCATATCAGCTTAATTAGTAAAGGAAACTTTACATTTTTAGTATAGTACGCTTTACATTTTTTGTCAAGTTTATTTTACATTTTTATGAAACAATCAAAAAAGCTGACCCATTCAGGTCAGCTTTTCTGGTCTTATCATAATATTTGATAACTTAATTAGTAGAATTTTTAAAACGTTCAACGTCACGCGCAATCACAAGTTCTTCATCAGTTGGGATAACCATAGTTTTCACACGCGCTTTATCTGTTGAAATAACGCCATAGGCTCCTGACACATTCTTAGCTGGATCCGTATCAACACCAAACCAAGTCATGCCAGAAATAATATCCTCACGAACAACGCTTGAATTCTCACCGATACCTGCCGTAAAGACAACAGCATCAGCGCCATTCAAAACCGCAAAATACTGTGCAATGTATTTTCGTAAACGATCAATATACATGTCATAAGCTAACTGACATTTTTCATCGCCCTCTTCCTTCCCAGCAAGAATATCACGCATATCACTTGATTTCTCAGAAATACCAAGAAGACCTGAATCGCGATTTAATACCGTACGAATTTTTTGAGGGCTATTAAGGTTTGGTTCACACTCTAATAAATACGTAATCACACCAGGATCAATGCTTCCTGAACGTGTACCCATCATTGTTCCACCAAGCGGTGTCAAGCCCATTGAAGTATCAACAGATTTACCGTCCTTGATAGCAGTCACGGACACCCCATTACCAATATGGCAAGTAATTAATTTCAGATCTTCCAAGGGTTTTCCTAAAACCTTTGCCGCTTCTTGCGCGACATATTGGTGACTTGTTCCATGGGCACCATATTTACGAATCTTATAATCAGTATAATAACGATTTGCAATCGGATAGCGGTATGCTACTTCAGGCATTGTTGCATGAAAAGCAGTATCAAAAACAACAACACTTGTAATGTCAGGCAAAAGGTCTTTAAAAGCTCTAATTCCAAGAGCTGCTCCAGGATTGTGAAGCGGTGCTAATACGGATAACTCCTCAACTTGTTGAATGACTTTATCAGTTACCAAAACCGAATCTTTGAAGTACTCACCCCCAGCAACAACACGATGTCCAACACCCGTGATTTCATCATAACTAGCAATGATGTCCATTGAAATCAAATCATCCAAGAAAATTTTAACAGCTGCTGTGTGGTCTGGAATATCCTTGGTCTCAGATTTCGTCTGTCCATTAAATTTAACCGTAGAAATACCATTGACAAGACCAATACGTTCAATTAGCCCTTTTGCAATAACTTCTTCTTCTGGCATATTATACAATTGCCATTTCAGACTTGAACTTCCTGCATTAATAGAAATAGTTTTCGCCATAAATTTACCTCTAAAGCGCTTTCATGTTATATCTCCATTATATCACATTTTTTTTAAAATTCATATTATCAACTTTCCATTTTTGAAATTTTCCAATGAAATCGGTCAGAGTTTCACGACTTTGTAAGTCAGAAAGTGGATAAACAAAGGTTTCTGGCGTCTGCGCAGCTTGTTTTTTCAAAACAAAAATTGATTTCGCATTCGCTGCATTGCCAAAAATAGATTCTGGCAAAGTAATCACGGCGATAATATCCGCGTAATCTTTCAACCATTGTTTCAATAAATCACTCTGTTTGCTTGTCAAAAGACTAACGGGCGCCAAAAAGACTGCAATACCATCTTTTTTGAGATATTTTAACGATTGTTCCATTAACAAATGGTGGGCATAGGTATGCTCATCAGAACTTGCCACTTTATAACGTTTTGCAATGTCATCATTAGGATAGAAACCCACTGGCAAATCACTAATAATCACATCACTTTCTTGTAGAATTTGTGGACGCACAGCGTCTTCTTGAATAAACCGAGCATCAGAATCCATCACTTCTGCAATACTTGCTGATAAATCAATCAACAAATCGTCAACTTCAATACCAAGATAATTTAATTCTTTAGACGAATTATTTAAGAATGTTTGAGCAAGGTTCCCTGTCCCACTACCAATTTCTAAAAGGTCAATTTTATCTGAATCTGTCAGATTTTCAATCAAGAACAGCAAAATAAAACCAATAGCATCTGGTGTAAATTGATGATTGGCTTGCAGTTGCTCTGTTTGACCAGCTTTGATAAAGATAAATTGGAAAGCTCGACGCCACTCTTCTTTGGTCAATGCAAGCTGACGCAGTTTCTCATTGTTGGCAGCAACTTCTTCACTGGCACCTTCAGCACCCAAGTAAAAAGAGTTCTGTTCAATAAGCGCATCATAAATATGAGTTTTTAACTCATTTTCAATTAATTGGATATTTTCTAAAATCAGCTCATAGGCTGTTTCAATTTTTTCAAAATTCATCTTGTCCTCCGCAACCCTATCATATCAAAAAACGCAGGAAATGAAAAGAAAGCCCTAATTAGCTTTCTCTTTCTGAACACTTTGGAAAACATAGTCAAATTCTTGTTGATTAGGCAGTTTGACCATCACCTGCAATCGATTATCTTGGAAGTTGTAGTCAGTTACTCCTTGGTCAAATGTAAGGTGACCAGTATCCTCTTTTGCCAAATCTTTTGTTAATTCTGCCATTAAATAAGCCTGACTAGCAGATAGCTGCGCTTGGTGTTGTCGCTCCATTGCCACGACACGTCCTAGATAAAATTGCAAAAGCAAGGCAAAAATTGCTGCCATAAGCAAAGCATAGATTAAAATCCCTGCCTTAACTTGCCGTTTCAAAAGTGTAAACAAATGTCCTCTCCAAACCATTCTCTAAAGTCAATGTCATTGTCACCTTCTGACCATCTCTAGAAATAGCAGAAGATCTTACTCCAAATATCATTGGCTGATAGCCTTGACCAGATGCGTTTGTTTTACGAAAATCATCAGCCTTTGACTGTCCAAATGCCAACTTTTGACTGGACTTCGTCACATATAGCTTGTTATTTTCAACCTTATCTAATTGACAATTGGCAAGTTCCGCACGCAGCTGTTGTGAAAACAAAAGCCAGTTTTCCTCTTGATTTTCCGACAAATAATGCACATTTGCAGAAATAGATTGCGTTAAGCCATTGTAAACAAGAATAGCACCCGAAATTACCAATAAAGAAACCAAACATTCTATGAGGGTGAATGCCTTTAAACTAGTCTTTTTTAACATGTAATATTTCCGTTTTCGCCTCATAAACATAGACCTCTCCATCTTTTTTGATAATCTCAACCTCAATACCATTCATCTTCAAATGATTTTGCCCTGTTTGCACAGCCATTGTTGCCACATTAAGAACTTCCTGCTGCCGTAAACTTTCTTGCATAAACTGCCTATTTTTATCAATTTCCCCTAAAACAATACTCGTAATCATCGCTAACAATCCTAGTGCTATCAAGCTTTCAAGGAGTATGTAAGCTTTTAGTTTCTGTCTTTTTATATTTACCACTCCCTAAATATAATTGATAGTTGAACTCTTTATCTGACGTTTGAAAGGCTAATTTTGCCAAGGACGAATTACCTCCTGCTTTGTCAAAATTGACTTGATAAGTTTTATCAACTTTGACCGATGGAGGGAGTTTTACCGCTGAGAAATCAGTAGATACTTCCTCTTGCGAAACAGTCAACGTAAAACTTTGTTGCCTAGCATTAGCTAATTTTTGCGTGTCACAATAGAGATTTTCAAACGATAAAAAGAAAATCTTTTCTTCTACATTTTGAAAAATACCATTCAAAGAGCCTGACAACATCATGATAATAAAACAGGCAATTCCTAGTGTTAATAAACTTTCTAAAAGGGTAAAAGCTGAAACTGTTTTATTTTTTAGCTTCATTGTAAGTTTTTGCTTGTTCAGAAGTGATGTAGCCAACTTCAACTAAATCATCAACAGTCGGTTTATCTCCCGTTTTCAGTTCGTACAAATCCATCTGGCTTTCAACCACTTTCACAACAGCAGCATCGCCTTTTTCACGAACAACGTCCTTTTGCTTACTCAAATTCGGTACAAAAAGCAACATTAAAACACTGATAATAAGAAGCACAATCAACATCTCCACAAGTGTGAAAGCAGCCACAGACTTTTTACGTAATTTTTTCCAAATCTTTTTCATTAAAAATTTCCTCCCATATTTTGATACATTGGCAACAGCATTGCCACATAAATTAACACAATAATCAAAGCTACAAAGACAAAAACAAGTGGTTGAATGAGCTGTGTTGCTTGAGTCAATTTGCCAAAAAAGCTCTGCCATGTTTCCTCAGCATAAATGTCCAACTCACGCCCAAGCTTTGATTTGATCTCACCATATTCAATCATCAAGCTCAATTCTCGCAAAAAGAATGGATAATCCAGAACTTTTTGATGAAAAGCTTGCCCTGAAAGCAGCGCTTCTTCCATATCCTTTCCAATCTCTTGAAATAAGAGCGACTTTTGCTTTTGCATGATTCCCACGATTGCCATTAATTCAATACCTTGCCCAATCAAATTCCCCCATTCACGCGCATAGTAAGCTGTCAAATATAACCTAACATAGTTTCCCACAAGTGGAATCCGGCTTATTCGACTATATAAATCAATCTGCGATAAACGCCTAGCATAAAATGTCGTACAAATAAGCAACACTCCAATCGAGAAAATACTTAACAAAAAAATCGTTGGAAAATGCGCAATAATCTGCGTTGCCACATTTTGGCTTTCCAGCTGCGGCAGTAAATAATTCTTCAACCCCAGCATAATCAAAATAAGAAACAAGAACAAAATCAATGGATACGTTGCAACTTCAATTAACTTTTTTCTGACGACAGTCATGCTAGAAAGGTAAGACTCAATTTTTAGCAGACTTTTCTGACTGTTTCCATGAACATCAGCCAAAGCAATTTGTGTGACAATATTGTCCGAAAACCCTAAATCTACCATCATTGCTGCTAGACTAGCACCATTTAACAAACTTTCTTGCATCCTCTCAACATAAACCTCTGACAACAATTGACTTCTTCGGAGAAAAAACACAATTTCTGTTAAATTAAACCCACTTTTAAAAAGATTATTAAAGAGTTGGATAACCTTGCGCTGTTTTTTAAATGGCAATTTTTTCGATTTTTGCTTGTTCAGCTGTGATATGTCCGTCTTTAACAAGACTTTCAATTTTTGCATTCCAGCATTCTGGTCGGTGACTTTCAAAGTTTTCTTTAACAAAATCAATCACACCTCCTCCACCAATTAAGCGTTGATAAACAATGGCACGCAAACTATTTTCCAATTCTTGCTTACTAACACCCAATTCCAAAAGACGTTCGTAAACGCCAGGGATACTTTTCGCATGAATGGTCGAAAACACAATAGCTCCTGTCAAACTTGCACGAACGACTGCACGCGCTGTCTCGCTATCACGAATTTCTCCAATAATCAGAATATCTGGTCTATGGCGAAGCGATAATTTAATTAGCTCATCATAAGTCATCCCAATATCACTATTTAACTGCAACTGCAACATTTGTTCTTGTTTGATTTCAACAGGGTCCTCAATTGTAATGACTTGCTTATCAGGAAATTTTTCACGAACCAATTGGTACATGAGAGTGGTTTTTCCACTCCCTACTGGTCCCGAAAAAAGGTAAAGTCCCCTACTATCAATGGCTTCTAAAATATTTTTCATCCCATCAAACCAATATTGCAAGTCATGACGGCCAGAATAAAGCAAGCGAATCACTAAACTTTCTCGTCCACGATAATCACCAACACTCGACAAGCGAAGCGAAATCTCTTCCTCATCTGCAAATTGATAATCACAAGAACCTAACTGACTGCGACGTTTCTCACCAACATTCATACCAGCCACAAATTTAAAATGACTAATCAAGCTAGTCATCTGCTCTATCTCAAAATAATCAACAAATCGCCGTTGGTCTCCTACGCGTTGATACACTTCATAACAATCTTCTCTAGGTAAAATGTAAATATCTTGCGCATTAACTTCAACAGCATCTTTAATGAGTTGCTTTGCTTCTTCCTGAATCATCTTGACCTCCTACTTTTCTATTCGTAAATTAGTCATAAAAAACAAAAAAATCATGGAAAAAATTCCATGATTACGATTCGAATTTACAATTTTGGGGTCTTAACTCATCATTTTGAACGTTAAAATGATAAGAAAAAGTCCCTTCAGGCAATTCTTTACCGTCTTTGAGCATTAAAATGGAATGGTACTGTTGCAGATAATCCCCACAATTCTCACACCAACGTTGATCTGTCTTATCCCAGAAAGCCGCCTGAAGATTATCATGATATTTACAACTTGGTAAAGTCGTTTTAAGAGATAACCATTCTGTTTTGTAAAAGGAGAAAGCATCCTCAAAATACTCAAAACGTTTTTCTTCTATAATATCTTTTTGCCAATCTTTCAAGAACCACCACGGCTCATAATCCCCATACATTTTTATCACTTGATACATTTAACACACTTCCTTACGGAGTTTATTATATAAAAATCAAAAGCTTTTTAAAAAGAATTTGCTTATTTAGAATTATTATCAGTAAAGTTCGGTGATAATAAGCACAAAGGTCTGAGATGAAAATCTCAGACCTTTTCATTTATTAGCATAAAATGTGAACTAACCTTATTCAGCACCTGTTGAAACGGTTGCTTCAACTGTTTCTGCTTCTTCACTTATTTCAAGTTCATTAACAGCTTGTGGTTCAAGGTTACGGTAACGAGCCATACCTGTACCAGCTGGAATGATTTTACCGATGATAACATTTTCTTTAAGACCAAGAAGATGATCTTTCTTACCACGGATAGCAGCATCTGTAAGAACACGAGTTGTTTCTTGGAATGATGCGGCTGACAAGAATGAGTTAGTTTCAAGCGAAGCTTTTGTAATCCCCATAAGCACTGGACGTGATGTTGCAGGGATACCACCAGAGATAACAACATCTTTGTTAGCATCCGTAAAGTCTGCAATATCCATAAGTGTGCCTGGGAGAAGTTCTGTATCACCTGGATCCATGATACGAACTTTGCGAAGCATTTGGCGAACCATTACTTCGACGTGTTTATCACCGATTTCTACCCCTTGGCTACGGTAAACTTTTTGTACTTCAGCAAGAAGGTAAGTTTCAACTGATAATGTGTCACGAACTTCAAGGAGACGTTTAGGTTGGATAGAACCTTCAGTAAGTGGAGCACCACGGTGTACCTCATCACCAACAGCAACTTTCATGCGGGCAGTGAATGGTACCACGTATTCACCCATACCAGTTTTACCTTGAACGTAAACTTTCTTAGTACGTGTAGAAGCATCTTCTTCGATGTCAACAACAGTACCTTTAACTTCAGTAATAACGGCTTCCCCTTTAGGATTACGAGCTTCAAAGATTTCTTGGATACGAGGAAGACCTTGTGTGATATCGGTATTTGACGCAACACCACCCGTGTGGAAAGTACGCATTGTAAGCTGTGTACCAGGTTCACCGATAGATTGAGCGGCAATTGTACCAACTGCTTCACCAACTTCAACCGCATCACCTGTTGCAAGGTTGACACCATAACAGTGACGGCAGACACCATGACGAGTGTTACATGTGAATACTGAACGGATTGTAACTTCTTCAACACCAGCTTTAACAATTTCAGCTGCCATATCTTCAGTAATCAATACATCTGAACCAACAATAACTTCGCCAGTTTCAGGATGTTTAACAGATTTCTTAGTGTAACGACCAACCAGACGCTCTTCAAGAGTTTCTGTCACCTCTTTACCGTCAGTAATGGCACGAATAACAAGACCACGGTCAGTTCCACAATCATCTTCACGAATGATAACATCTTGGGCAACGTCAACCAAACGACGAGTAAGGTAACCAGAGTCGGCAGTCTTAAGGGCTGTATCGGTCATACCTTTACGAGCACCGTGAGTTGAGAAGAACATTTCCAAGACAGACAAACCTTCACGGAAGTTAGATAGGATAGGCAATTCCATGATACGTCCGTTCGGAGCAGCCATCAAACCACGCATACCGGCAAGTTGTGAGAAGTTAGAGATGTTACCACGAGCTCCTGAGTCCATCATCATAACGATAGGATTCTTAGGATCTTGTGTTTCAATCAGACGTTGTTCAAGTTCTTCTTTAGCTTCACGCCATGTTGTTGTAACAGCAACATAACGGTCATCATCAGTCATCAAACCACGACGGAAGGCTTTGTTGATTTGTTCAACTTTGCTGTGAGCTGCATCGATAATTTCTTGTTTGTTATCGATAACTGGGATATCGGCGATACCTACTGTCAAACCAGCAAGAGTTGAATGATAGTAACCAAGGTCTTTCAAGCGGTCAAGGAAAGCTGATGTTTCTGTTGTACGGAAACGTTTAAAGATTTCCGCAATGATATTTCCAAGATTTTTCTTCTTAAATGGTACATTGATTTCCAAGCTGTCAATAGCAGATTGAATATCTTGTCCTGGTGCTAAGAAGTATTTATCTGGAGTTTTTTCTGTTAGGTTAGCATTGTTTGGCTCTTGAAGGTAAGGTAAATCCTCAGGCATGATATCGTTGAAGAGAATCTTACCTACAGTTGTAACCAGGATTTTATGTTTCTGTTCGTCAGTCCATGGTTTATTTGGCATGCTATCAACGGCAATACCCACACGAGTATGCAAGTGAACATAACCATTACGGTAAGCCATAACTGCTTCATCACGGTCTTTGAAGATCATTCCTTCACCTTCACGACCTGGTTCTTCCATAGTAAGGTAGTAGTTACCAAGAACCATATCTTGAGATGGTGTTACGACTGGTTTACCATCTTTAGGGTTAAGGATGTGTTCTGCGGCAAGCATAAGAAGACGTGCTTCAGCTTGTGCTTCTTCAGAAAGTGGTACGTGGATGGCCATTTGGTCACCATCGAAGTCGGCATTGTAGGCTTCACAAACAAGTGGGTGAAGACGAAGTGCTTTACCATCGATAAGGACTGGTTCGAAGGCTTGGATACCCAAACGGTGAAGAGTCGGTGCGCGGTTAAGCAGTACTGGATGTTCTTTGATAACTTCTTCAAGAATATCCCAAATACGTTCATCACCACGTTCAACCATACGTTTCGCTGCTTTAACGTTACCAGCATAGTCACGCGCAACAATTTCACGCATTACGAATGGTTTGAACAATTCGATAGCCATTTCACGCGGCACACCACATTGATACATTTTAAGTGTTGGACCTACGGCGATAACTGAACGTCCAGAGAAGTCAACACGTTTACCAAGCAAGTTTTGACGGAAACGACCTTGTTTACCTTTAAGCATGTGGCTCAAAGATTTAAGAGGACGGCTACCAGGACCAGTGATTGGACGACCACGACGACCGTTATCGATAAGAGCATCAACAGCTTCTTGCAACATACGTTTTTCATTTTGCACAATGATACCTGGGGCATTCAATTCAAGCAAACGAGCCAAACGGTTGTTACGGTTGATAACACGACGGTAAAGGTCATTCAAGTCAGATGCAGCGAAACGTCCACCATCCAATTGAACCATTGGACGAAGATCTGGTGGAATAACTGGCAAGATGTTAAGTACCATCCATTCTGGTTTGTTACCAGATTTGTAGAAGGCATCAAGCACGTCCAAACGACGGACAGCTTTGATACGTTTTTGCCCTGTTGCTGTTTTCAATTCTTCCTTAAGTTCAGCGATTTCAGATTTCAAATCAACGCGTTTAAGAAGATCTTGGATAGCTTCAGCACCCATTTTCGCAACAAATGAGCCTTGTCCGTATTCTTGTAATTTTTCACGATATTCACGCTCAGTCAAAAGTGATTTTGGTTCAAGCGGAGTATCTTTTGGATCAATAACTACGTAAGCAGCGAAGTAAATAACTTCTTCAAGAGCACGTGGACTCATATCAAGAGTAAGTCCCATGCGTGATGGAATACCTTTGAAGTACCAGATGTGTGATACTGGAGCTTTCAATTCAATGTGTCCCATGCGTTCACGACGAACTTTAGCACGTGTTACTTCAACACCACAGCGGTCACAAACAATTCCTTTATAACGAATACGTTTATATTTACCACAAGCACATTCCCAGTCTTTTGTTGGTCCAAAGATTACTTCATCAAAAAGACCTTCACGTTCTGGTTTGAGCGTACGATAGTTGATTGTTTCAGGTTTTTTAACTTCACCATAAGACCATGAACGGACTTTACTTGGTGAGGCTAATGTGATTTGCATACTTTTAAAACGATTTACGTCAACCACTAGTTTTACCTTTCTTTATTGTTCTTTTGAAAATAGCAGAGCTACTTTCTAATTTGTCACGACTTACAAACTTTTGTCTGCAAGACATTATTTATCGTTATAGGACTCATTCAAACAATCTGACTAGGAAAGGCAAGGTTGGCTTGCACTTTCCATGTCTAAATTGTTATTTCCTATTATTTATTTTCTTCAGCAGAAACTCCTACTTTTTCAGCAGATTCAGTTTCTTGCTTTTGACGAGCTTTTTCAAGGTCATCAACGTGCATAACGTCGTCGTCTTCACCTTCATCAAGATCACGAAGTTCTACTTCGTTATCATCTTCATCAAGCACACGCATATCAAGACCAAGTGATTGCAATTCTTTAACAAGCACTCGGAATGATTCTGGTACACCTGGTTTTGGAATTGGTTTACCTTTAGTGATAGCTTCATAAGCTTTAAGACGTCCAGTCACATCATCTGACTTGTATGTCAAGATTTCTTGAAGGACATTTGATGCACCATAAGCTTCCAAAGCCCAAACTTCCATTTCACCGAAACGTTGTCCACCAAATTGTGCTTTACCACCAAGAGGTTGTTGTGTAACAAGTGAGTAAGGACCAACTGAACGAGCGTGAAGTTTATCATCAACCATGTGGTGAAGTTTGATCATGTACATGATACCAACAGAGACACGATTATCAAATGGTTCACCTGTACGACCGTCATAAAGAACTGTCTTAGCGTCGCTATCCATACCAGCTTCACGAACAGTATCCCAAAGGTCTTCTGAAGTTGCCCCGTCAAAGACTGGAGTTGCAATGTGAATACCGAGGTTACGAGCTGCCATACCAAGGTGAAGTTCCATAACTTGTCCGATATTCATACGAGATGGCACCCCAAGAGGGTTCAACATGATATCAACTGGAGTTCCGTCTGGAAGATATGGCATGTCTTCAACAGGAACGATACGAGAAACAACCCCTTTGTTTCCGTGACGACCGGCCATTTTATCTCCGACTTTGATTTTACGTTTTTGTGCAATGTAAACACGAACGAGCATGTTGACACCTGATTGCAATTCATCACCGTTAGCACGTGTGAAGATTTTAACGTCACGAACAACACCGTCTCCACCGTGTGGTACACGAAGTGATGTATCACGTACTTCACGAGATTTATCACCGAAGATTGCGTGAAGAAGGCGTTCTTCAGCAGAAAGGTCTTTTTCACCTTTAGGTGTTACTTTACCTACAAGGATATCACCTTCTTTAACTTCAGCACCAATACGGATAATACCCATTTCGTCAAGGTCTTTAAGAGCTTCTTCACCAACGTTTGGAATTTCGCGAGTGATTTCTTCAGGGCCTAACTTAGTATCACGTGTTTCTGATTCAAATTCTTCCAAGTGAACTGATGTGTAAACATCTTCTTTAACAAGACGTTCGCTCATGATAACGGCATCTTCATAGTTGTAACCATCCCATGTCATGTAGGCAACGATTGGGTTTTGACCAAGTGCCATTTCACCTTTTTCCATAGAAGGTCCGTCAGCAATGAAGTCACCTTTTTCAACAATATCACCAACTTTAACAAGTGTACGTTGGTTGTATGCTGTACCTGAGTTTGAACGACGGAATTTAGTAATGTGGTAAACATCAAGTGAACCATCTTCACGACGAACTTCAACTTTTTCAGCGTCTGAGAAGACTACGCGTCCATCATGTTTAGCGATAACAGCGGCACCAGAATCGTGAGCTGCTTGATATTCCATACCAGTACCAACATATGGTGCATGTGGGTCAATCAATGGCACCGCTTGACGTTGCATGTTGGCACCCATAAGGGCACGGTTTGAATCATCATTTTCAAGGAAAGGAATACATGCTGTCGCAACGGCAACTACTTGTTTAGGAGAAACATCCACGAAGTCAACGATGTTTGATGGGAATTCTTGGTTATTACCTTGATGACGTCCCATAACAATTTCTTCAGCGAATGTTCCATCTTCGTTAAGTTTCGAGTTAGCTTGCGCTACCGTGTATTCATCTTCTTCATCGGCAGTCAACCAAACAATTTCGTTTGTAACCACACCAGTAGTACGGTCAACTTTACGATATGGTGTTTGGATGAAACCATATTTATTAAGATGTCCGTATGTTGACAAGTTATTAATCAAACCGATGTTAGGTCCTTCAGGAGTTTCAATCGGACACATACGACCATAGTGAGTGTAGTGCACGTCACGAACTTCATAACCAGCACGGTCACGAGTCAAACCACCAGGTCCTAAGGCTGACAAACGACGTTTGTGAGACAATTCAGAAAGTGGGTTGTGTTGGTCCATGAACTGTGACAATTGAGAAGAACCGAAGAATTCTTTAACAGCCGCAGTTACAGGACGAATGTTGATGATTTGTTGTGGTGTCAACACTTCATTGTCTTGAACTGACATACGTTCACGAACATTACGTTCCATACGAGCAAGACCAGTACGGAATTGGTTAGCAAGCAATTCACCAACGGCACGAATACGACGGTTACCAAGGTGGTCGATATCGTCAACTTTACCAAGACCTTCAGCAAGATTAAGGAAGTATGACATTTCAGCAAAGATGTCTGCTGGTGTAAGTGCACGCGCTTTATCATCAGGATTTGCATTACCTACGATTGTAACAACGCGGTCTGGGTCAACCGGTGACACAACTTTGAATTTTTGAAGAACGACAGGTTCAGTGACAACAGCGTAATCATTTGGTGTGTAAACAAATTTGTTAAGGTCACCATCTAATTGTTCAGCAATTGAATCAATCACGTCACGTGTCATTACTGTACCAGCTTCAACAAGAATTTCACCAGTTTCAGTATCAACCAAGTTTTCAGCTATAGTTTGGTTCAAGAGACGAGTCTTGACGTTAAGTTTTTTATTGATTTTGTAACGTCCAACAGCTGCCAAGTCATAACGACGTGGGTCAAAGAAACGAGCTACAAGCAAACTACGTGAGCTATCGGCTGTTTTTGGTTCACCTGGACGAAGGCGTTCGTAAATTTCTTTAAGCGCTTCGTCAGTACGTGAATCTGCTGGATTTTTATGAATATCTTTTTCAATAGTATTACGAACAAGCTCGCTGTCACCGAAGATATCCACGATTTCATCATCACCTGAGAAACCAAGTGCACGTACAAGTGTTGTAAATGGAATTTTACGTGTACGGTCAATACGTGTGTAAGCAATGTCTTTTGAATCTGTTTCTAATTCAAGCCAAGCTCCACGGTTAGGAATTACAGTTGAACCGTAACCAACTTTACCGTTTTTATCAACTTTATCGTTGAAATAAACACCAGGAGAACGAACTAACTGAGAAACGATAATACGTTCACCACCGTTGATGATGAATGTACCCATTTCAGTCATGATTGGGAAATCACCGAAGAAAACTTCTTGAGTTTTGATTTCTCCTGTTTCTTTATTAATCAAACGGAAGGTTACAAAAATAGGTGCTGAATAAGATGCATCGTGGATACGAGCTTCTTCAAGCGTATATTTAGGCTCTTTTAATTCGTAACCAACAAATTCAAGCTCCATAGTATCCGTAAAGTTTGTAATCGGAAGTACATCTTCAAAAACTTCTCTCAATCCATTATCCAAGAAGTCTTTAAAAGAATCCGTTTGAATTTCAATCAAGTTAGGTAAATCAAGAACTTCCTTGATTCTTGAAAAGCTACGACGTGTACGGTGTTTTCCGTACTGAACTTCATGTCCTGCCAAGTTTTTTACTCCTTCATTAAAATACAGAGGTCAATAAATGTCACATAACCCGATTCCCTTCATTTTGACGAGAATCATCATTATTTTTCATTTTGACCTTTATAGTTAGGTTGCTCATTAAAACACCCTGCCAAGTGTGTCGTTGATGTGAATTTTTAGAATCTTTAAATATAGGTTACAACTCCTATTTTTTCTAAAATTAGGCACAAAAAGAGCAGCTAAATCTGACCAGTAAAAGTGTGATTTAACTGCTGTAAACCTTAGTTGGACAATATTTCAACTAAAGCAGACGACAAATAGTTGTTAACATTATACCTTATTTTTTTAATTTTTGCAAGTATATTAGTTGCTGCTACTTGTTGTGATAGATGAATTACTCAACAAACTTTCCCAAGCTTTTGTATAATCACTATCTGTCCCACCAATAGCAAATTTATAAGTCATTGTACCTGCACCATTCTTAGCCCAATAACTTGTCGTTGTTTCACCACTCACAGTAAGCGAACGACCATTGACCGTCACCGTACCAGGCTGTAAACCTGTTGCTTTAAGAACAGTTGATTTGATAACATTTGAAGACAAACTATATTTCTTACCAACACCTAAGACACTTGAATCAGCGTTATAGATGGCATTAACCAAATAAGCCATGTACTGCGCATTATAAGAATATCCTGCTGCATCAGGTAAGGAAGTATTGTCGTCATTACCTGCCCAACCACCAAGCGTTACTTTCGGTGTTGATAGCACAAGCCACACGTCTGTATAATTGTCAGTTGTACCGGTTTTACCTGTCCAATCCGCACTAGCGGCTGTCGCATTTAAACTCTTCAAATCTGCATAAAATTTTGTCGTACCACCACCAGTGATAACTTCTTTTAATAACTGATTTAAAATGCTAGCCGTTGCTTCAGAAAAGACACGTACAGGATTAGCTTTATGTTGATAAATAACATTGCCTTGACTATCTGTGATACTGTCAACCATGTAACCTTTCAAGTAAACACCACCATTTGAAATCATTTGGTAAGCATTAACTTGTTGAAGAACTGTTGTCTCAATTCCTCCACCTAAAGGCAAGCTTTCAATAGAATAATCATCAATATCATATCCCATTTTCTTCATGTAAGATTCAACATCAACGTCATCATTGAGCAACATTTGATACGTCCAATAAGCTGGAATATTCCATGACGTATTCAAAGCTTCTTGGAGAGTAACCATTGCCGTTCCTTCTTCACTACCGTGCATGATTGACTGACCACTAGAGAAAGTTGTCGGATAGTTAGATAACATACTAGCACTACCTAAAAGCCCTTGGTCAATAGCAATCCCATATGCGATAATCGGCTTAATACTTGACCCTGGCGACCTCGCAGTATCAAACGCATGGTTGTTCTGGTTAGTTGAATAATCCCGTCCACCAATAAAGCCTAGAATAGCTCCAGTAGAATTATCCATCAAGACATTACCAACCTCAACTGTTTGAGAGCTTCCTTGGTCAAGCGTGCTACCATACTGTGCCACAGCATTCTGCATGGTATTATAAACATCTTTATCAATCGTTGTTTTAACGGTATACCCCCCCTGTTGCAACGCTTCTAAAGCCAATTTTTGGTAAGATTCCTTCGTTGAATCATTTTTTAGTTCTTGTTCAGAAACACCATTTTGCTCAACCAAATAATCATACATGATATCCTGAGCTTCTTCTAAAACAGCATAATAAAGAAAATCATGTTCACTCGTTGTCGTCGATTCAGGTTGAATGAAATCCCGACTAACATCATAAGCCTTATATTCCTCATATTCAGCTTTAGTCAAATAGCCTGCGCGATATATATTGTAAAGGACATCTTGCTGACGAGACAAACCATAAGCCATATCCTCCTCGTCTTTCAACTGCCCTGTAGCTGTGTATGGGGAATAGACAATCGGACTTTGTGGCAAACCAGCCAAAAATGCCGCTTGTGGAATTGTCAAATCACTGGCTGAAACGCCAAAAATACCTTGCGCTGCTTCCTCAATCCCAGCAATATTTTCACCTTTATTATTACGTCCGAATGGAGAGACATTAAGATAATCAGTCAAAATCTCATCCTTACTCAAATAACGTTCCAGCGCTAATGCGTAGATAATTTCGCGTGATTTACGTCTAAAGGTTGGATCGTCTCCCAAAATTTGTTGTTTAATCAACTGTTGCGTAAGAGTTGATCCACCACTTGTCTCACCCAAACCAAGCACTGAAGCCAAGGTTGCACGAAAAACAGCTTTTGGAACAACACCATCATGGCTCTCAAAATTTTCATCCTCAGTCGCAATAATGGCTTTTTTAACATTGTCTGAAATCTCGTCGCTTTCAACAGGTGTTCGCAACAAATCAGTATCAATACTTGCAATCGAACTACCATCAGAATACGACATCTCTGAAATCCTAGTCAAAGATGTTACCTGACTAACCAGACTTTCCTTGCTAGGAACTTTGACAGAATCAATCTGACTCGCAAGATAACCAAAAGCAGTACCCGCCCCTAACATCCCAAACAGGATAATAATAATATAAAAAAAGTCGGTTAATAATTTCACTGTTCTTAAAGCAACCGAACCCAAATCTATAACACTAAGTTTCTGGTGATTTGTTTTTTTCTTTTCCTTGTTTCTCTTAAACATTCTAATACCTCATTAATATTATACCAAACTTTGATAAAGCTTGCATAGAAGTACCGCTTTTTGATATAATAGCCTGTAAACTACAATATATCATTGAGGTAGAGTTAACTTAGCTAGAAATTACTATTAACCTCAAAATTTTAAGTAAGGAGAAAGCTCGTGAACATATTCGAAGAACTCAAAGAACGTGGCTTAGTTTTTCAAACTACTGATGAAGAAGCCCTTGTCAAAGCATTAACAGAAGGGCAAGTATCCTATTATACTGGTTATGATCCTACAGCTGATAGCTTACACCTTGGTCACCTCGTTGCTATTTTAACATCACGCCGCCTGCAATTAGCAGGGCATAAACCATATGCTCTTGTTGGAGGAGCTACCGGACTTATCGGCGACCCATCATTCAAAGATGCTGAACGCAGTCTTCAAACTAAAGAAACTGTTGACGGCTGGGTAACTAAGATTCAAAATCAATTATCACGTTTCCTTGATTTCGAAAATGGTGACAACAAAGCCGTTATGGTAAACAACTATGATTGGTTTGGCAATGTCAGTTTCATTGACTTCCTACGTGATGTCGGAAAATACTTTACTGTCAATGCTATGATGAGTAAAGAATCCGTTAAAAAACGTATCGAAACTGGTATCTCATACACTGAATTCGCCTACCAAATCATGCAAGGTTACGATTTCTATGAATTAAATGACAAATACAACGTTACCTTGCAAATCGGTGGTTCAGACCAATGGGGAAATATGACTGCTGGTACAGAGTTGCTACGCCGCAAAGCTGATAAAACAGGTCATGTCATGACCGTACCACTCATCACTGATTCAACAGGTAAAAAATTCGGTA